>Ga0207706_10001652_pt1 | contig 22082 bp, 18 predicted proteins | sample KBSC53metaG_FD_184318 | JGI IMG/M metagenome (GOLD analysis project Ga0207706, IMG submission 184318) | Corn rhizosphere microbial communities from Kellogg Biological Station, Michigan, USA - KBS C5-3 metaG (SPAdes) (version 2) | ecosystem: Host-associated > Plants > Roots > Rhizosphere > Soil ... | reverse complement strand
CTTGGTCTTTGCACGGGAGAAGGCCTTGAAGCGCCTGAAGGACACCTTGTCTCGGACGTTGATCGATACCCCGCTGCTGAGGCCGTCGAAGACCGGCTTCAGGTATGGGCTTGGCTTGCTGTTGAAGCTGAATCCGAGGATGGTGGTGCGCACCCCACTGCGCGCCATGATGTCGGCCGTGACCAGCATGCGCATCGCGGTCACCATGCTGTAGTAGCCGTCGATGGAGTCGGCGCCCACCACCACCATGGTGTCCGCGTCGAACTGTCCTAGAGCCCGTGTCACTTCACCGAGATGCCAGTGACGCGACCACACCCGCAGGGGCTCGAACCCGAGGCTGCGCGCCATCGTGTCCGCAGCGTCGGTTGCGGTGACGACCCCCACCACGAGACCGGGGCTCTGGCGACGGATACGCTCGACCACCCCGATGATCATGGCCTCATCACCCTTGGAGCCCACCAGGGTCCAAGGATCGGGGGGCAGGACGAGCAGGCGCAGCGTGGGCCCGGTCCGCTGAGACGAGGATGCACGCCTGATTTGCTGCTGCCACTGCCGGCGCAGCCCATATGCCGAGCGCCAGTCGCGGAAAGACTGCCGCAGCCGTGTCAGGGACGAATCAGTAGAAGCCGCCGGCACGCCAGCGGGAAGAGGTTGAACGCTCGATGTCATGTTGTGGCAGCCCGCGGCCGGAGGATGGCGATGGCTTCGCGAAGGGCGTCGTAGGCAACGACTCGCAAGAAGAAGAAGTATGACGCCATTCCCAGCACAGAAGAGGCAAGAAGCCCCAGGATGGGGGGAGTCCGGAATGCGTGCGCGGCCATGCCGCACGCCCATGCCACCGCCACCATCACGACACAAGCGCCAACGAAAGGCCAAAGCTTCTGCCAAAGCCTGCGCATGGAGACATCAAGGATACGGCGTAACAGGAAGAAGTTCAGCGGCGTGGTCGCCAGCTGGCTGGCCACATAGGTGTACACAAGCATGCGGAGGCCCTGGTCGCGCACCAGCACCAGCGCCCCGAAGGTGAGCAGCACCTTGCAGACCTGAAGCAGCAATACCAGCGACGGCCGCCCGATCGCGTTGAAAACGGTGCCGTTGTAGAACTGCAGGACTTGCACCGCGCCGAGCAGGCACATCCAGCGCATCACCTCGGCGCTGTCCGCCCAGCGCTGACCGAACAGGACAACGGTCATTGAAGGCGCCACCGCCGCCACGAGGCAGAAGATCGGCACAGCGGTTGCGGCAGTCGCCGTCATGCTGTTGTAGTAGCCGCGCACCAGCGCCTCGCGATCGTTCGCCAACCGCGAGAACCCGCTATGGGCGACGTCCAGAATCGCCGAGCTCAATGCCTGCATCAAGGCTTGGTACACGCGCACGCCCACCGCGTACAGGCCGAGCGCAGCGGGCCCCAATGATGAAGCGAGAAAGATCTCGATGTAGCGGGTATTCGCGAAGTCGAGCAGATAGGTGAACAGCCGGTTCGCACCGTAGCCTACCAACGGGCGGACACCGGCGAAATCCGTCGGCCGGGTCAGTCGCCATACCGGCCTCACCCACATCATCAATGAGGCGATCCCGGCCGCGAGCAGGCTCTGCACCACAAGGCTCCAGACGCCGTAGCCGGCGAACGCCATCGCAAGCGCGACGCCACCGGCCACCACCGTCGATGTAAGCGCGCTGGTGGCGATCCACTGATACGAGAACTGCCGGCGCCGCATCGCCATCTGGCCAAAGGTGGCTGCGGTGAGCGGAACCGACAGTGCGGACACCCGCAGCACGGGCTCCAAGGGCGGCAGGTTCATCCAGCTGGCGATCGCTGGGGCCAGCCCCCACAGCGCCGCGACCACGAGCAGCGCCACACCCAGATTCATCCAGAAGACGGCGTTCAGTTGCTCCTGAGAAATCCTTTCGCGCTGTACCACCGCTTCGGTGAGCCCCTGGTCCGAGAGCAGATTCAGGAAAGTGAGCACGACGCTGGCGGCAGCGAACAGGCCAAGCTCCGCCGGCGTCAGCAGACGGGCCATGACCATGAAGAGCAGCAGTCCGCTCAGCCGCACGCCCCAGTGCCGGACGGCGGACCATATCAGTCCCGAGCGGACCTTCGCCCCGATCGTGTCGCTCACGTGCATCGACTCTCGAGACCTCAGGCGCCGTAGCCGAAGCTCTTGTTGACCTGACCCGCCGCCTTCTCGAAGAAGCCGAGGTCCTCAGCGCTCAACTCGCGCCGCCAGCGCTCGTCCAACCGGATCGACTTGTCCTTGTTGAAACGCATGTTGTTGCCGTTGACGTTGTGGTGCGTGGTCGACCCAAGATTGAGCATCGAAGCCTCATACGGGATCTCCAGGAAACGGCACAGCTCCTGCATCGCCGAGGCCGGATCGCTTGCCAATGCCTCGTAGCGGACAGTGTGGATGTCTTGCGTCGAAACCCAACGATCGAACAGGCGTTCCGCACGCTTGTAGTGATTGGCCCAGGCATCCACGGCAGCAGGCCGGTCGAAGCCGAGGCGCCTGAAGCTGTTGTAGACAGCGCGGCCGTCGCGGACCAGGTTCACGATCTTGACCTGCCCTGGCATCGCCAGATAGTTGTCGATCGCCAACAGGTAGTGCTTGGAGGAATTCACCAGCCACTGCTTGCCGCTTACGCGTCCGATGGTGTCGTAGAGCTTGACCGTGGTCTCCAGCCCTTCGCGGTAGGTGTGCCCGGAGAGCAGCGGCTTCTTGATGCCGGCCGCCAACTCGACATAACGGGTCAGGTGACTGATCTTGCGATGCGTGGCGTAACGCTTGTTGAGGGTCTCGTTGCGATGAACATGGGTCGGCATCCAGCCCACGTTGAGTTCCCCTGGGAGACCCGCCTGCGCCATCACCTGGCTCCACAACGAGCATTCCCGGATAGGCTGGCCGCAGGTGCACGACCGGTTCTCCTGCCATTCGAACGGCAACAGGATCAGTTCTCCCAGCGACAAGGCAGCGGAATGGCAACCCAGCATCATGTCGAGCAAGGTTGAACCGGAATGTCCAGCCGAGCAGATGTATGCGATCTTCATGTTGTGTTGGCAGTGGAATCTTTGAATGGGGCAGCGGATCGGGCTGCCCCCGCACTCGGCGCTGGTCAGCGAGCCAGGTCGGGGAGGATGCCTTCGGCGCGCATCACCGCGATGACACGGTCGGCGGCCAGTTCCGGCGACAGCGACACCGTCTCCAGGCGAAGCTCCGGAGCCTCGGGCGCCTCATAAGGGGAGTCGACCCCCGTGAAGTGCTTCAGCTCGCCACGACGCGCCTTGCGATACAGCCCCTTCGGATCGCGCTGCTCAGCCACCGGCAGCGGCGTGTCAACGAAGACCTCGATGAACTCGCCCTCCTTCAGCAAGGAACGGGCCATCTGCCGCTCGGCTCTGAACGGCGAGATGAAGGCGGTGAGGACAATCAATCCCGCGTCGACCATCAGTCGCGCCACTTCGGCCACACGGCGGATGTTCTCGACACGATCGGCATCGGTAAAGCCCAGATCCTTGTTCAAGCCGTGGCGCACGTTGTCGCCGTCCAGCAGGTAGGTGTGGTGACCCAACGCGTGCAGCTTCTGCTCCACCAGGTTGGCGATCGTCGATTTGCCGGCGCCGCTCAGGCCTGTAAACCAGAGCACGCACGACTTCTGACGCATTAGGCTGCAGCGAGCGGCCTTGTCCACATCCACATGCTGCATGTGGATGTTGTGTGAGCGTCGCAGTGCGAAATGCAGCATCCCGGCGCCGACCGTATTGTTCGTCAAACGGTCGATGAGGATGAAACCACCCGTATCACGGGCGTCCGCATAGGCGTCGAACGCCACCGGACGGTCCAGGCCGATGTTACAGACGCCAATCGCGTTGAGTTCGAGCGTCTTGCCCGCCAGATGCTCCATTGTGTTGACGTTCACCTGGTATTTGATGTCGGTGACCTGCGCACTCACCGTGCTGGTGCCCAGCTTGAGCAGATAGCTGCGGCCAGGCAACAGCGGTTCGTCGTGCATCCACACGATCGTGCACTCGAACTGATCGGCCACAGCAGCGGGAGCTTCGGCGCTGGAGATGACATCACCACGAGAGATGTCGATTTCGTCTGCAAGGGTGAGCGTGATCGACTGGTCCGCTTGCGCTTGAGGAAGGTCACCGCCGGCCGTCACGATGCGGCTGATCACAGACTCCCGGCCGCTCGGTTGCACCCGGATGCGGTCGCCCGGCTTGATGGTGCCGCTGGCCACCGTTCCTGCGAATCCCCGGAAATCGAGGTGAGGGCGGTTCACCCACTGCACAGGCATGCGGAACGGCTTGCGCTGCCTGTCCGCGACGATGTCCACGGTCTCGAGGAAACCCATCAACGTCGACCCGCGGTACCAGGGGGTATCGGGGCTGCGCTCAAGGATATTGTCGCCACGCAGCGCCGACATCGGGATCGAGGTGATGTCGGTCAGGCCGATGTGCGCAGCGAACTTCCGATAGTCTTCGTCGATTTCGCGGAAAACCTTTTCCGAATAGTCGACCAGATCCATCTTGTTGATGGCCAGCACGACCTTACGGATCCCGATCAAGGAGACTAGATAGCTGTGCCGCTTGGTCTGGGTCAACACGCCGCGGCGAGCGTCGATGAGGATGACTGCCACATCGGCGGTCGATGCCCCGGTCACCATGTTACGTGTGTATTGCTCATGCCCGGGCGTATCGGCGACGATGAACTTGCGACGCTCCGTGCTGAAGAAGCGATAGGCGACATCGATCGTGATGCCCTGCTCGCGCTCGGCCGCCAAGCCATCCACCAGGAGTGCCAGATCAAGTTCGCCCCCCTGCGTGCCCCATTTCTTGGAGTCAGCCTCCACGGCAGCCAGCTGGTCCTCGAAAAGCATCTTCGACTCGTACAGCAGGCGGCCGATCAAGGTGCTCTTGCCGTCGTCGACGCTGCCACACGTGATGAAGCGCAACAGGCTCTTGCGCTCATGGACGCGGAGATAGTTCTCGACGTCGTTGGCGATCATTTCGCTATCGTGATTCATCAGAAGTACCCCTCCTGCTTCTTCTTTTCCATCGACGCGGCCTGGTCATGATCGATGACCCGCCCCTGCCGTTCGGAGGTCCGCGCCAGAAGCATCTCGCGGATGACATCCGTCAAGGATTCGGCGGATGACTCGACGGCGCCCGTCAGTGGGTAGCAGCCCAGGGTGCGGAAGCGCACCTTCTTGAGCATCGGCACCTCGCCATCGCGAAGAGGCATCCTGTCGTCATCGACCATGATGAGCGCACCGTTACGCTCGACCACCGGGCGCTCCGCTGCAAGGTACAGAGGCACAACCGGAATGCCCTCCCGCCAGATGTATTGCCAGACATCCAATTCGGTCCAGTTCGAGAGCGGGAAGACGCGAATCGATTCACCCTTGTGCTTACGCGCGTTGTACAACCGCCAGAGTTCCGGACGCTGGCTCTTCGGGTCCCAGCGATGCTGTGCGCTGCGGAAAGAGAAGATGCGCTCCTTGGCGCGCGACTTCTCCTCGTCGCGGCGAGCCCCGCCGAACGCGGCGTCGAACCCGTACTTGTCGAGCGCCTGCTTCAGCCCCTCGGTCTTCATCACATCCGTATGGATGGCAGAGCCATGGGTAAAGGGGTTGATCCCCTTCTTCAGTCCATCGGAGTTCACATGGACCAGAAGCTCCATTCCCGACTCGCGGGCCATGCGGTCCCGGTGGGCGTACATGTCGCGGAACTTCCATGTCGTGTCGACATGAAGCAGCGGAAAAGGTGGCTTGGCTGGATAGAACGCCTTGACCGCAAGGTGCAGCATGACCGCGCTGTCCTTGCCGATCGAATACAGCATCACGGGGTTGTCGCACTCGGCAACAACTTCCCGCATGATGTGGATGCTCTCGGCCTCGAGGCGCTGCAGGTGTGTCAGGTCCATGGAATGCGTTGAGGTAGTGGAATCGATTGAAGGGCGGTGTCCGGCATGGCTTGCCGCGGAGGAACCACCGCGCGGGAGGGTCCCCTCGACAAGCCACGGCACCGGCGCCGGAAAGATCACGAGTTGGGAGTTCTGGCCGGCCCATGCCGAGAACCGCGGCAAATGGGCCAGGCTGACGCCGCTGACCACCAAGTGAAGCGGGCGTCCGACACGCAGCAGACGCTCGACGAACCCACGCAGATCCGCTTCGGTGACCGCCCCATCCGCAAGTAGCCACTGTGGTTTGCCGCGTGGCGTGTGAGCCACCATTGCATCGCGGCGCTGTCCCGCCGCCGCATCGATCGGCCGAACTTGTAACCACATCAGTTCGGCGCCCTCTCGATGGGCTTGTGCCGAAAGTGAGGGATAGATCTCATCCATCCAGCGCTCCGCTTCCAGCACCGCGCCAGCGCGCGCCGCCCGAAACGGATCGTCGAAATCGAGTGACCAGCGGGCAAGCATGCGCCCGATGGCCCTCGGGGGAAGCGTCTGGCCGTTGCAATGACTGGCGATCAGTTGGCTGATCGTCTCGAGACACCAGACCGCGGCAGTAGGGTCGATGGTCGCCGGATCCAACGCCAGAAGGTCGGCGCGGACCACTTCGACCCATCCGGGCGGCAACGCCTGTTCGGTAAGTGCTGGGCGCCCGCGGGGTTTTACGTCGACAGCCGCCCATCCACCGGCGAGGTAGGCCTTGTGTGCCGCCACGACGGTAGGGGCACTCAGGTGCGTGCGGCGGCTCACCTCCGCCAGCTTCAGCCCCTCCAGACGCAACTGCACGGCCTGTCGCCGGCGCTCATTGAGCGCCGCAGGCGACAGCCGCTTGCCACTCGGCAGCGCAGGCACGTCTGGTTTCTTCATTAGACATTTATGTGCGATTCTGTTTATTAAATATATCCGTAGAATGCTCGACGGTCGAGCGAATTTGCCGCTCGACACTTGAATCGGGGAGCGCAACTTGTCTGGCTTTGCAACACAACGCGCCGAACTGGCTTCCGGCCTGGTGGACATTTGCCGAGGAGCCGGCAGTGTGGTCATGGAGGTCTACAACGATGCTTTCGTGACCCAAGCCAAGGCCGACATGTCTCCCGTGACCGAGGCCGACGTCCGCGCGGAAGCGTTCATCGTCGAGCAACTCTCCCTGCTGCTCCCGGGGGTTCCGGTGATTGCCGAAGAAAGCGCAGCAGCGGGCCGCCTCCCAAAAATCGGTGCATGTTTCTGGCTCGTCGATCCTCTGGACGGCACAAAGGAGTTCGTGGCCCGCAACGGGGAGTTCACCGTCAACATCGCGCTGATCGAAGATGGCGCTCCAGTTCTGGGCGTTGTCCAGGCACCGGCGCTGGATCAGCTCTATGTCGGCGGCCCCGGCATCGGAAGCTGGCGCGAGGACGTCGGTGGTCGCCAACCCTTGTCGGCCCGCACGACACCGGCCGAAGGCCTCACGGTCGCTTGCAGCCGCTCGCACGGCGATGCCGACGCGATCCGCTCCTTTCTCGGTACCCGGCAGGTGGCCCGGTTGGCCCCTGCAGGTTCTTCACTGAAGTTTTGCCTCATTGCGGCCGGCGAAGCCGACCTGTATCCGCGTCTGGGCCGCACGATGGAATGGGACACGGCCGCAGGTCATGCAGTGCTCGCAGGCGCCGGCGGACAAGTGCTCGATCTGCACGGGCAACCGCTGCGCTACGGCAAGCCCGGCTTCGAAAATCCGCACTTCATGGCGTGCGGCATCCAGGACTGAGCGCCGCCTGCGCCGCGATACGTACGATGGATTTGCCTCACGCACTCTCCGGGCTCGGCGTCGGCCTGCTGGTCGGCATGACCGGCGTTGGCGGCGGCTCGCTGATGACACCCCTGCTGGTTCTGCTCTTCGGCATCGCCCCCACGACAGCCGTGGGTACCGACCTGTGGTTCGCCGCCGTGACCAAGATCTTCGGCGGCGCCGTGCACCACAAGGGCGGCTCAGTCGACTGGCAGGTGTTCCGGCGGCTGGCTACCGGAAGCATTCCGGCAGCCGTCGTGACGCTGGCGCTGCTCCACTGGACGGGTGCGAGCCGCAGTCATGGCGGCCTGGTCGTGCATGCATTGGGCGGCGTGCTGCTGTTGACTGCCATGGCGATGATCTTCAAGCGCCGCTTCCATGCGATCGGCCAGGATCTACGAACCCGGTTGCCAGCCGACTTCAAGCGCGCCCAACCTGCGCTCACCGTGCTGGCAGGTGCGATCCTCGGTGCCCTGGTCACGCTCACCTCCATCGGCGCCGGCGCACTCGGTGCAGTCATGCTGCTTTACCTTTACCCCTTCAGGATGAAGCCTGCAACCCTGGTCGGGACGGACATCATGCATGCTGTACCACTCACCATCGTTGCAGGGCTCGGCCATCTGATGATGGGGAATGTCGACCTGCCACTGCTCGGTTCGCTGCTCCTCGGCTCGATCCCTGGGGTCCTCGCGGGATCCCTGCTGGCTTCGCGGGCCCCGGAAGGCCTGCTGCGCGGCTCGATCGCCGCGGTCATGGTGGCCGTGGGCGCGAAGATGCTGACCTGAGGCATAGTTTCAGGTCAGCAGACGAAACCCATTCAGCGTCCCACCTCCGCCACCACGCGCCGCGCAAAAGATTCGGGTTGCACACCACCGACCGCTTCGTCGGGACGGCCGAGGCGCTGCATCAGCGCCGCACGGAAGCGTTGTTTCGAGGCGTTCACGTAATCGGCAATGCTGCCCAGGTCCGCGATGGCCTCGGCTCGCAAGTTGACCCCCTCGCGCTTGCGCTGCGCGAGTTGGCGCACCGCCGCCACCCACGAGGCATCATCGTCGCAAATGATCACGGAGCGCAGCGCATCACGGTTGGGCAGGCCACGGGCTCCGCCGTCAGTGGCCAGGACGTGGAGCCCGCTCGACAGCGCATCCAGCACCTTGATCGGCAGACCGGTACCGGTCACCAGCGAATTGATCAGCGCATCACAGGAGGCCAACTCCTCCTCTAGTCTTTCGACGCGGCCACGCCACACGGTGCCCGGCATCTGCTGAGCATGGGTGAATACCTCGCAGACGCGACCAATCACGACAACTTCGAAATCGATTCCCGCTGCCTGCAATTGAGGATGGATGCGAGTCAGGTAAGTATCGAGCGCACTTCGGTTGAAGTCGTTGGCCGACCCAAGAAAGCACAAGCGCAGACGCCCGGGTCGTGTTGCATCCGCGCTTGCGTTCACGGGAGGGGCGTAGGCGATGGAATGCACGCCGGGATGCCCATAGCCGCGGAAACAGCGCGCGTCCTCGTCCTGGATCGCAAGCACGAAATTGGCGCGAGCCAGCGCGCGCCGCTCCCCGGCTTCGGACGTGGAGAACCACTCGGGTTTCCGCCCGACAGCGAGATAGGTTTTGTACCGGTCGGCAAAGACATCGTGGGCGTCGATCACCGTCGTTACGCCCTTCAGCAATTCCAGCGTCTTCGAATAGAAGATGTATTCGGACAGCACCACATCGATGCCCTCGCGCTCGACGATCTGCTTCGCCAATGCGCCTATCTCGTCGAAGTACCAACTGTCCACATCGAAGTTGCAGAACGAATAGGCACGGAACAGCCGTGCCAGGCGAGTACGCAGGAACCAGGGGCGCCACGCCCGCGGCCTCTTCTTGTTTGGCAGCTCATGAAAGCGCCCGTTCAGGGCTGCCGCCATCCGGCTGGAATCACCATCAGCCTGGCGAACGAAGAGGAAATGCACCTCGAAGCCAAATTCCTCCAGCATCGCGACCATCTGGCCGACACGCTTGCGATTGCCCTCCCAATCAGGCAGGAACGCAGCCGGCGAGATCACCAGTGCCTTCAGGGTCTTTCTTTGGTTCATCCCGTTCTTCTCGTGTGATAGCTCGACGCGCTTGTACGGCGTTGAAGTCAGCGCGCATCCAGCTCGATGAATAGCGGCGGGCCACCCGCGACGGCCCCCGTATCGATCTCGAGTTCGAGCGCGCCGTCATCGGTACGCCGCGTACGCAATTCGCTGCGCCGCTCGCCATTCAGGGCGAGCGCATAAGCATGGAACTTCTCCACCGCGGCAACCTTCTGCAAGCGCAATTGCAACTTGGTCGGCTCGATGCGGGCAGGCAGCGTTCCGCCGGTGACGACCGTCTGCCGACTCGCGTCGGTGAAACGCATGCCGGTGTTGAGTGCGTCGGTCAAGACCGCCACCAGGATCCGACGGCTCTGAGCCAGCGAAGCATCGCCCGCCACGTCGGTGGCCGCCACGAGGGCGCGGGCAGTGGACCCCACGACCTGCAAGTGGTTCAACGTAGCACTCTCACCCGGCTGAACGATGGCCACCTCGGTGCGCGGAGAGATGACGCTGATGCCCGGCTTGTCCGATTTGATGGTCGAGCCCGCGATCTGCACCAGTTGGCGCGGGAGATTGGTGGCCGCGAGGACATCCCCCCGCCGATACAGCATCGCCGCGATCGCCTCGCCGCTGCGCGCAATCGGATCGAGGCCGACCATGAAAGGTGTCAACTGCTGCTCGCGTGGATAGCGCGAGCCATAGGCGAGGTTCGTCGAATTCTCCGAGAACCTGCAGATGGCCGACCAACCCTGCAGCGCCGCGACCGTCGGCACCGTGATCGCGGCCTCGAATCGATAACTGTTCCAGAAGGGCTGGCCGTATTCCGACACGGTGAACATTCGCCCAGGTTTGCGCGACTTGGCCAGGCGCCGCAAATACTCCATGTTGTTGTCGAAAGAACTGACGTTCTTCATGTGGGCGCCCTGCACCGGGTACCCACTCGGATGATCATGGTAGGCATGCATGTCGATCCATGGCAGGTGCTCGCGCGTCGCATCGCCCTGGTCATCAGCCATGGTGTCGTACATGGTGGTCGGGCCGCGATACCCCATCTCTGCGAGGGCATTGCGCAACCAATCATATGTACTGGTCTCCCGGGAGGTCAGGAAGGCATCGACATCCTTTGAGCGCGCGCCCCCGACACGCCGGCGCATTTCTCCACCCAGTGCACCGGCCAGCGCCGGCGCCGAGTCCGCCTCGCTCCAGCGCTTCTGCCGAGTGTCGTCAGCGGACTGCTTCGATTTGAGCCAGCCCTGGTAGTTCGCCACCAGCTCAGGATGAGGCTCCCGCTGCTGATATTCGAGGAACCGGATATTGCTCTCGTTGACCAGGATCAGCCCGATCAGGGCCGGATCGGCCAGCGTGCTCTGCTTGGTGTATGGGTTGACGCGATCCCACAGCCTCTTCACGAGCTCGCGCCAATGCTCGCGCGCCTCGTCACTCCATTGGATCTCGAGATTCAACTGGTACTTCTTGACCCATCGGTGCGGTTCGACATCGCCCTTGGCGCCGTTCCACGAGCTCATGGCATCGACCAGCCAATAGACGCCTTGCTTCTTCAAGGCGGCCATCAGATAGAACATGCGGTCAAGCTGCTCCGGATCGAAGTCGAAGTCGCGCTTGCGCCCCGTCATCAGGTTGGCATCGGCGAAGTGGAAGCGCGCCAGGTTGTAGCCGTGCCGGCGGAGTTCGCGGGCGAGCTTGTCGGCCTGATCGTGCGTGGGGTAACCGCCCACCGAAGGACTGAAGAGCATCGTGGCGCAAAACAGGCGTTGAGCCTTCCCATGCCGATCGACAAGCTGCCCATCGCGGCTCATCGTGAGCCGGTCCTCATCGCCATCGATAGGCGGCTGCGCGAACAGCCCCGAGAAATCGAGCGCGCTGCCATCCAGCACTTCCAGCGACTTGTCCGGCAGTGCCGGCCAGTTGGCGGCAGGCTCGACATCCGCCCTTGCGGCGCTGCCCAGCAGCACCGCCGCCATCATCACGCTCGCGAGACCTGCGATCCGCATGTGTACTCCTTCATGCTGATATATCGCCGATAGACCGACGCCACCTCATCCGCTATATGCGCATACCCCCTGTGCGCCGCGACATAAGGAGGGCCGGCAACACACATGCCGCGCGCAAGCTCAGGATTGGACAGGATCCTCTCCAATGCCATGGCAAATTCAGCATGTTCCATCGGGGCGCACAGTCCCGCCCCACTGTCACGCAAAACTTGGGCCTGATCAGGCTGGTCGTTGGCGACTACCGGAATACCCAACGCCATGTATTCGACCACCTTGGTCGGTGAGGCGCTGTCCAGCAGCTCGCCGCGTGGAAACAGGCTCACTGCCACGTCGGCACGCACCAGCCAGCGCCAGGCATCTTCCGGCGAGACCCATCCTGTCCAAACGATCCGGTCCGCGATACCCAGGGCGGCGGCGTGCGCTTCGAGCCGCGCGCGATCCTCGGGCAGCGGGCCATCACCGATCATCAACAGGCGGGCATCGGGCAAACGCGGAACGAGGCGCTGAAAGACCTCCAGCAGAAACTCGAGCCGCCGGGGGCGATCAAAGGTGCCCAGATAGGCAACGGCCTGCCGCCCCTCAAGGGCCGGATGAGCATGCGCCTGCGTGCGATCAGGCAATGGCCGCTCCAAATCGACCCCCATGGGAACCGGTGTCATGCGATCACGCGGAATGCCATGCGCTGCAACATCTTCGCGCATGCGCTCACTCTGAACGAAGATGTGCGCGCACCTGGGCAGCACGAATCGATAGAGCAAAGCTTTGCCGAGGTAGCCCTTGACCACAAGGAACAGCCAGCGGACGAAACCGATGGACAACCCCTCTTCACGAATGACCGAGATGTACCGCTCGCTCATCGGAAAGGACATCCAGTAGAACACCGGCAGCTTCCGCCGCCAACCGATCCACAGCGCAAAGACCGCAGCGAATACTTTGTCCCGCACCTGGATAGCTTGGTACTCCTCGGCCGGGATGCGTCGCAGCACACTGAGATCGTGCACCAACGCACGCACTTGGTCACGGCTGCGCGAACCTGTGCGCCGACACAGCAGCACGCGTCCGCCGCCCCACTCGGTAACCTCTGGAGCGTTGACCTCGCTCGCCTGCGTCACCAGGTCCGATGCAATGCCAAGGCGCGGCAGGTACTTCCCGAACAGCGCAGCGATATCCGCCCGGAAGGTCGGGAAACCATCCGGCACAGTCTTGAGAATCCGGATCATGTGGGAATGACCGCGCCGGCGTCAGCTCGTTGGTTGCGACGTCCACGCTGAGGCCTTGCGGCACGCGCGCCTGCCGGCATACGCCTGAGCACGAACGCCGTACCACAGGCGAGCGCGATCAGAAATTCGAACGGAGCTTGATCCAGCATGTATCGGTTGTAGGGAATGAACACGAGTGACAGCACGAGCACGACGCGTGCCGTTCTAGCCGCACACTCTTCGATCGACCGAGGAATACATCTCGCGATGGCGCGGTTGCACTCCAATATCGCGGCCAGGAGAACGCCAATGTAGGCGACCAGCCCCAACACACCTGTTTCCCAAAGCAACTGGCTCAAGGACGTGGCGGCGATGTTCAGCGGCGCATACTTCAACGCAACCTCACCCACTGCCACCGCACTCTCGCTGCGACTCGCACCCACACCTCGGCCAATCAGGCGGTACAACGGACTTCCCTCCGTATCTCGCAACCAAAGGAAGAAGGAAGCACCCCGTCCCACCTCGCCGGTGGACCAGTTCACGTTGGACGGGTCAGTCACATACTCGAGGCTCGCTTGCAGGGAGGAATGAAGGTCGTCGTGCTTACCCCGGATATCGGACCAGTAGAACTTCTGATACAGAACCATCGTTCCACTGACGATGACAACGCCAGATGCCATCCACACCAACAGCTGCTTAGGATTGCGGATCAGGCGCTCGAGATAGAGGACCGCAGTTGCCATCGGAATGAGAAGGATGGCCACCTTGACTTCGCCAAGTCCGATCACTGCCAGCGCGCTCAGCACCGTCAAGACCAGCCATTTGCGACTCAACTTGCCAGAGCTGTAGAGCGCCATTGCCATGATGGCTCCGACGATGGCGAACATCACCAATGTCGAATTCGCCCCGCCTCCTCTCGGATCTCCACCAAAGGTGCCGGCCACGGCATCGTACTGACTGCCGTTTGCAACACGCTGCTTCGCTACGATGAAGTGCTGATATAGAACCATCGGGATCTGCACGAAGACCAGCACAACCATGCTTTGCCAGATCCAGAGCAGGGATTTAGGCTTAAGGCAACCCGCGGCGACAATCAGGGCGATGACCCACATCACGAGCACGTTCTTCACGAACACCGCGATCTGAGGGCCCGGCACGCGATTGGCCAAACTGGTCGTGGCGCTCAACAGAACAAAGACGAGCAGGCAAACCAGCGACCACGACATGGCGGGCGTCAACACATTGCGCTGCGCCATACCCCGATTGCGAATCATCTCGAAAGGCAGCCGGATCAGGCAGGCGAATGCCAAGCCGAACGACATCCACTGCGCATACTTCCAGCCGTTCAAGAGGTACTGCAGGGTTCCTGCAATGACGGCTACCACCACCCAGGTGCTCAGGACGAGCAGGTCGACGGGCAGGAACAGCACGAGGAAACCAAGGATCAGGACGATGAAGATCGCACCGACCTTGACGCCGCCAACCGCTACCGCCAGCCCTCCGATGACCGACAGCAGCACGGCGGTCAGCATGAGGCCGACGACCGGCCAGACCGTGGAGCGGCGTCTGATTTTCATAGCGTACGTCCGTTCCCGCGTTTCAAGAGCCAGTCAGGACCCGACCAACGGAAGAGGGAACGTTCTCGAGCATGTCCTTCACGAAGCGTTGCTGCAACGCGAACGCTTCATCCGAGTCCCCTGAAATCGAAGACACACGTACGAGCAGACCATCCGGAATGAAACCGCGCAAACCGAAACGCAACTGAGCGAGCTTGCCCTGCCACTGGGAGATGACATGATGACCACCAACTACCATCCAGTAGGTGATCGGCTCCTGCCGTGGTCCCTGGGCTGCAAACAGTCGCATCACGGAGATGCCTCCGGTCGGCGTGTCGAGGCGCCCTTCGCCGATCCGCCTTACAGCGAAACCCTGCCCTGCGTAGCAGCCTTCAGGCTGATGCAACCGCATGGAATCGTCCTGCCGGCGGCCGTATGCGAGCGACAACATCACCCGCTGCCCCTTCGAATTGACGTAAGTCCGAGCCAGCGTCTCCGAATAAATCGCATTGATAGCACGGAGCACACCGGGGTCGGGAAGAACGGGCGCAATGGTCGAATCAACCTTCCAGTCGCCGAACGACACGGGCACGACATCCTGCAGCCGATCTCCCCCGAGAGGCCCGATTTCGACCTTCGGCCGCAGCAGCGAGCCCAGGATGGCCGTCGCCGCGCACAGCACCAACAACAGAACGGACTGCACTAAGGAGCGCGACGTACTCGCCGCCCGCAGAGCAGGAACTGCGCTGCTCATGCCGCCCTCCTTTGACGACGCGCGGAATACAGGCGCAGCATGCCGTCCGTTCCAACGATGAGGGCCAGTGCCGATAGGAACAACACCATCCCGGCAAAGCCATGCAGAAAACCCTGGCCGGCTTCGTCACCCAGGTAGAAGGTCACCAGGGTCAGCGTCATGACACGGATCACATTGGCGGTGAACGAAATGGGCACGATCAGAATCGCCAGCGCAATGTTCCGGAACGCCGAGGAGTACCTGACGACGTTGAGATAGAGAAGCCCCAGGGCCTCGAGCGTGAACAGCGTATGCAGGCCGGCGCAGGCGTCGGCCACCAGCAGCTGATACTGGCCGATGTTCAGCACGACCCCCGAGCGCGCGATGGGAAAGCCGAGTTTGTATAGGACGGACTCCGCCACATACGACACGGCCAGCTTCATCGGTTGCGTCAACGCGTCGACCACTGCACTAGGCAATGGGATCATGAAGAACATGAAGAACAAAGCGAACCAGATTGCCTTGAGCTGCCGTGTACCGCGCAGCACCAGCATGATCCCCGAGACCATCCAGATCGCAGACCCCACCTCGAACAGCAGAATGTCCTGAGACCGGCCCAGCGCATACAGCAACGCGCCGACCAGCAGTACGAACCATCCGACGACCACTCTTGGCCGGGCGGCAGAAACGTCGTAGATCTCCGGCCAGCGACGGTAGATCAACCAAACGGACAAAGCCAGGACAATAGGCCCGTGCCCTTGTTCGTCCGTCGACCAAATCGTTTGTGCGAGGCCGATGAAGGTCGGCACATACAGGATGGCCAAACCCAGTCCTGCCAACAACCACGGCATCCAGGCTTGCCAACGCGGCATGGCAAGAATGGGCAGGTTCTCCGACGGCGTTGCCATCCTGCACGCCCTTCAGAACTCGTTCATCACGACACCACCCAGCACGGCATTGCCCGCGCCCAGGGCGTCGACCAGATCATGGAGAGCAGCGACCTGCACCTTGTCCTTGCGTGCAACCATCAGCGCGACACCACAGCGCGAGGCGATCACGCTGGCGTCGGCGCCATGAGAACCGGCCGGCGTGTCGACAACAACGTGATCGAACTTGGAGACCAGTTCCCGCATCAGCAGACCGAACGCGGGACGCTCGACGAGTTCGAGCGGATTGGGCGGCGTCACGCCGACGGGAAGGACGAACAGGCTGGGCACGCCGCTGACCTGCTGGATCACCTGGGATTCGGCCCGGCCGGACAAGATCCCCGACAGGCCCGAGGCGTTCTGAAGACTGAAAACCTCGTGCATCCGCGGACCACGCAAGTCGGCGTCCACCACCAGCGTACGCCCACCCAACTGGGCGAGTGTGGCGGCGAGATTGGCGGCAAAGAAAGTCTTGCCATCGCCGGTGTTCGGACTCACCACGGCCAATGCATGCCGCGTGCGGCTGTCGCCGCCCAGACGCAGGATCATCTGGCTGCGGATGGCCCGGAAAGCCTCAGCCTGATGTCCGAAAGGCTGATTCAGCACAACCAGTTCGGGGCTGACCGCGCGCCGCTCCTCGGGCGAATAGGGGTAGTGGAACTGCTGGGAGAGGGCATAAAGCACGTCATCCGGCGTAGCCATGCCCAGCGCCACGGCCGCTTCACCGAAACGCACGCCTTTCTCGCGCTGATAGGCAAGGATCTCCTCGACCTGATCGGCCGTGAGGTTTCGCGTGCTGCGGATGATGTCGCCAATGGCGCGGTCATGCACGTTGCTCTCCGCGCCCTGTAGCGGAGTAGGTGCCGACGGCATGGCAGTAGCCTCTTGAGAAGAATCGCGGAATCTGGCCATCATGCCCCCTTGCCGTTGGCCGGCAGTTGAGCCAACAACCGCTGCTGCATTGCTGGAATACGCTGTCTGCCGAGGAAGCCGCGGACGGTCGGCTTCGGCATGACACCGAGAACGGGAAGACCCAGAGCTTGATCAAGGTCGGCGACGTCGCGCACGCGGCGGTCGATCATTTCGATGCCCAGCGCTGCGGCCACGGCCAGAATGGCCCCGAGCACGACTGCCAGCAGGGTGTTGAGCACCACCCGGGGAGACGCGGGCTCCAGCGGGGCGACGGCCTCGGTCAGAACGCTGATGTTCGCTTGCGTGCTCTGGCTCTCGAGGCTGGTCTGGTTGAACCGGGCCAGGACGGCGTCGTAGCGACGCTGGGCATTCTCGACTTCACGCACGAGCACCGAGCCCTCGTCTCGGACAGCCTTCATGTGCAGAACCTTCGAGCGCTGAGCCTCCAGTTCCGCACGGATCTGCGACTCGCGCAGATGATTGATCGAGTTCGTTACGCCGACTCCGCCGCTGACCCGCCGGGTCTCAGCTTCGATCTTGGAGCGCAACCCGGAAATGTTGGCCTGCGCCTCCCGCACTTGGGGATGGTTGTCGCCAAGCCGGGCGCTCAGTTCCTGCAGTTTCGCTTCTGCGCGGGACAAATCCGCCTTCAGTCCGGCAATGACAGGATTGTTCAACACTTCCTGCATCTTATCGGCCCCGCTTCCCTGTGCCTGCGACTGGCGACTGGACGACTCGGCCGCCAAGGTCTGCAGCAGCACCAGCTGGCTGGACAGCTCGGACAGGCGGGCGCTTTCCACGTCGAACCGTTCATCCGCAGCGATGATGCCCTTCTCGCGCTGGAAGGCCGAAAGCTTCGCCTGGGCCTGCTCGAGCGCTTCGCGCGCTTCCTTGGACTGGGTATCGAAGAAGGTCGAATACTGCTTCGCCGGGTTGACGCGCAGATCCAGAACCGTGTCCATGTAGGCCTTGACGAACGCGTTCGCCACAGTCGCCGCAAATTGAGGGTCAGGCGCCGCGTAGCTGATGTTGATGACGTTGCTGTCGCGCGAGGGCTTAACATCCAGCTGTCTCGAGAACGCGCCGGCCAGCCAGGCCTCGATGGTCCCCTTGCCACCCGTGTCCTCCAGCCACTGCTGACGGACCTTTGGGTTTTGTCCCAGCTTGAGGTTCGTCACCACCCGCTGTGCCACCCGATCGCTCTGAATCACATCGAGCTGGGTAGCCATGGCCGCCGGTGCCACGCCGGCCGGGTAGACCAGCGCGGAGATCGGATCCGGACGCGACTCGACCACGACGGCCGCCGCGGCGCGGTATTGCGGCGGCAAGATGAGGCTGACCCCCAGCGTAATGCCAACAGTGAGGAGCCAGAGCGACAGCACGATGACGCGGCGCGCCTTGAGGATCGATAGGAATTGACCGAAGCCCATACTCAAACCCTCAGAAGAGACTTTCCTTGACGTAGACGACGTCCCCCGATTGGAGTCGATCATCCATCGCGGGCTGCAACACCTGCACCTTGCCTTGCGCACCGGCCCGATGCACACGCAGCCCGCGCTCGGTGCCTCGCTGGGTCAGGCCGCCACCAGCCGCCAGGGCTTGCAGCAGCGTCATCCCTGGTTCCAGCCTCAGCGCGCCGGGACGCTGCACCTCACCGTAGATGTAGATCACGGGCGCCCGATCGACATAGACCACGTCGCCGTTCATGACGAGGACGTCGTCGGTCCGGTCGTGGGCGAAGATGGCTGGCAACGCCACCTCCTTGCGGAACGGCTTGCCGTCACGCGAACCGACCACAACCAGCACATCGGCGCCTGCAGACGAAATACCGCCGGCCATCGCGAGGAGATCGGTCAGCTGCATGTCGGCCACCTCGATCGGGAAACGTCCCGGCCGGTTCACGTAGCCGAGCACGCTCGCCTGATTACCTCGCACCTGCATCACGAGCACGCTGACCTGTGGCTGGCGGATGAAGTTGCCGTTGCGCAGCCCATCGGCGATCAGCCGCTCCGCCTGTGCAACGGACAGGCCGCCGACGCGCAAGGCACCAAGCAACGGATAGCTGATTGAACCGGCTTCGCTGACGCGCGCTTCGAGCGTCAGATCAGGATTCTGATAGACGCTGATCCGGATGACGTCGCCGGCACCAAGCCTGTACTCCTGCGCCTGGGCTGCGGCGGCTTTCGCCGACTGGGCAGCTGCCGGCATGGCGATCATGGAGACGGCTGCGCCGACAAAAATGCCTGCGAGGGCATGACGGAGGGTCGACAACATCACTTGATCCCCAATCCCTTGTTGATAGAAGCCGCATCGAGGCCACCGTTGGAGGCAGCAGGAGCCACCGGCGCTGCAGTGGACGCGGATGCAGCGGGCACCGAGGCCTCAGCCTCCGCCTTCTCCGCGAACTTGCCGACGTATTCGATCTTGGCGCCGTCTCGCAGCGACTTCAAATCCTTGGTGGCCAGTTCGCGCTTGCGGTCGTTCAACAGGAATTGCTCGATCGCAGGTCGTGCCTGCTCCAGCGTGACCGGCTGCTGGCGCGAGCTGGCAAGGAAGATGACCTGCGCCCCGGTCGGGGTCGGCACGAGCATCGACTGGCCGTCCTGCAGTTTCGAGAGCGCAGAGAGGCTGCCCATGGGCAACTGCTCGGCTGCGCGCACTGCCTGTGAGGCGTTGAAGCGAATATCGCTGGCCTTCAGGTAATCGGCGAATTCCGATGCGGATTTCGTCTCGGCCAGCTTGGTGCGCAGGGTCGGAATCTGGTCGGGTCTAGCCTCGACGACCAACTCCTGCAAGCTGTAGATGCGGCGATCCTTGAACAACGCCGGAGTGTCGTCGTAATACTTCTTGACTTCGTCAGCAGAGGGTTTTGCAGCAGCCTGACCAACTTGCTCCAGATAAGCCCGGGCAATGATTTCACGTCGGGCAGCTTCAACCTGTTGCGCCACCTTGGGATCGCGGTCGAGCTTCAATTCCTGGGCGCGCTGGACTGCCAGTTCCTGGTCGATCAGACGCTCCAGAATCTGGCGACTCACGACATCTGCTTTGTCGGCCGGCACGCCGCGCTGCTGCTGCAATACGAAGTTGATCTGGTGAACCGTGATCTCTTCCTTGTTCACCTTCGCTGCCGTCTGGCTTGCGCCCTTGCCCTTCTTGTCGCCGCAACCGGTCAACAACGTAGCTCCCACCAACGCAGCGAGCAATGCAATCCTCGAAATCTTTCCAAACGTGCGCAGCGGCGTATTGTTGGTATTCATCGAATCAGTATCCCACCCGAGTGTGACGAGGAATCCGGCTTGTGCCGGCCGTGTTTGGCCCACCGCTTCCGCCTTGTGAAGGTCGCGACCACGAAGGCTGCGAGTGTAGCGGCGGGCAAGAGTTCAACTGCATCCCCTCAGTTGAGGGGACCACAAGGCCTTGTTGGCATTTAGAGCGGAGCTATCGGCAAATATCGTGCCTGCATATTTGCTTGCGAAATATCAGCTCAGCACTTGATCCCGACGTGCAAAGCTACCACCCCTGCGGTGAGGTTGTGCACGTCCACGTGCCCGAACCCTACCGCCTTCATCATCGCCTTCAGCTCCTGCTGACCCGGATGCATGCGGATCGATTCGGCGAGGTACCGATAGCTCTCGGCATCACCCGCCACCCATTGGCCGAGCTTGGGCAGCACGTTGAACGAATACCAGTCGTAGGCCTTTTCCAGCGGCGCCGCGACCTTGGAAAACTCGAGCACCAGCAGCCGGCCGCCGGGCCGCAGCACGCGACACATCTCGGCGAGCGCACGATCCTTGTGCGTCATGTTGCGCAGGCCGAACGCCACCGTCACCAGATCGAACGCATCGTTGCGAAACGGCAGCACCTCGGCATCGCACAGCGACGTGGGCAGCACCAGGCCTTCGTCGAGCAGGCGATCCCGGCCCTGGCGCAACATCGCTTCGTTGATGTCGGTGTGCACGACGGTGCCGGTCGCACCGACCTTGCGCGCGAAGGCGCGGGCCAGGTCACCAGTGCCGCCGGCGAGGTCCAGCACCTTGTCGCCGGGGCGCGCGTTGGCCACCGCCATCGTGTAGGCCTTCCACGCGCGGTGCAGGCCCATCGACATCAGGTCGTTCATGATGTCGTAGCGCGAGGCGACGGAATCGAACACGCCGCGCACCTTCTGCGCCTTCTCGCGCTCGTCGACTTTCTGGAAGCCGAAGTGGGTTTCGGTCATGTGGGTACTTGCTCCGCTTCAGTGTCCATGGCCGCAGGACTTGCCGCCGGGTTCGGGCATCGGCTCGTCGCGCTGCCTGCCGGCGGCAGCAAGCCGCTGCTCGTATTGCTGCCACAGCTGGGCCTGCTGAGAGCCCAGAAAGTACAGATAGTCCCAGGTAAACAGCCCGGAATCGTGACCATCGGAAAAGGTCGGCTTCACCGCGTAATGCCCTACCGGCTCAATGGCGACGAGGCTCACGTCGCGCTTGCCGGTCTGCAGCACCTCTTGGCCGGGCCCGTGGCCCTGCACCTCCGCTGACGGCGAATACACCCGCATCAGCTCGAAGGGGATGCGGTAGCGCGTACCGTCGTCGAAGGCCACTTCAAGTGCGCGGCTCTGCTGATGCACCGTCAGATCGGTGGGATGGCGTCGATTTTCGGTGCTGGACATGTGCAGCCTCGGATCACAGATCGGCCAGCGCCGCGCCGACCGCCCGATCGAGGTCGGTCAACGAAGCGCGCAAACGTTGCATCCGGGTCACATCCGCGTCGCGCTGGGCAGGCGCCCAGATCGGGTGGGGGAAGTGGCTGTCCCAGTCGAAGCGGGCGATCACGTGCCAGTGCAGATGCGGCGTCATGTTGCCCAGCGACGCGAGGTTCACCTTGGTAGGGGCGAGTTGGCGGCGCAGCGTGAGCTCCACGATGGCCACGACGTCGAGGCAGCGATGACGGTCGGCCGCAGCCAGAT
>Ga0207706_10001651_pt1 | contig 22087 bp, 15 predicted proteins | sample KBSC53metaG_FD_184318 | JGI IMG/M metagenome (GOLD analysis project Ga0207706, IMG submission 184318) | Corn rhizosphere microbial communities from Kellogg Biological Station, Michigan, USA - KBS C5-3 metaG (SPAdes) (version 2) | ecosystem: Host-associated > Plants > Roots > Rhizosphere > Soil ... | reverse complement strand
ATACAGGCGGGCACCGCGACTTCGTCCGGCGGGCTTGGAGGCCTGGGCGGCGAGCATGTTCCCGCGGAATTTGACCCGAGCGGATCGACGTTTCCCGCGGCGACATCGGACCGGTTTCCGCTACTGGTATGGGAGGGCGCGCTCAACACCGCCGCCGAGGCGCTCCTCGTCGTTCCATCGGTTTGGGACCGGGATCTCGATTCGACTACCTACGTCGCGTGGAAGACTCCCTGGATCACCTCGTCGCTGATGACGTTCGTCAGGTCGAATGAGGTGGTCAACGAAACGAAAACCGCCGGGGTCGTGCAGATCGTGTCGGACCAGCATCCGGGCTTCCCTTTCGTCCTGCCGATGTCCGAGGCCGAAGGGCACGTCAAGGATCGTCCGATCGGCGCACAGACGGACCCGCCGCTTCCGCTGCCGCCGGTAGCCATCATCTACAAAGACCGACACGTGATGCTCACGCGCGAGAAGCTGGCAGACCTCGCGCCCGGCGGATCGAAGATGATTCTCGTTCCGTTTGGCGAGGTCACGCTGACGGGGCCTTTCGGCGCGGCCGCCGCCCTCGGCGCGTTGTACACGCTCTACCTCCGCATCGAGCGGATCCAGTGATCCCATTCGCCAAGATCAAGGACGCGACCATGATTCGATTCAACGGGCTTGTTGAGCAAACGCTAATACTTGCGGCATTCGTGGCACCACTTGCCGCGCAGCAGCCGCTTCAATTCAAAGCAAGCGTCACGGCGAAGGACGGCGCGAACGGCACGCCATCGTCCGGCACGATGTACTTCGGCGGCGCGAAGATGCGCATCGAGCTGACGTTGAACGGGCAGAACGCCATCGCGCTCATCGACCCGGCCGCCAAGCTGCAGTACGTGCTGATGGCGAGTGAACAAGTCTACATGCAGATGCCGATCGGTCAGGGGCCCGGCAGCAGCATGACGATCACCGGCCCAACCGATCCGACGAATCCGTGTGCTGGCGGTACCGGCAACACCAACTGCGTGAGGGGTGGGAACGAAAGCGTGAACGGATACGAGACGGTCCGCTGGGACTACACGAGCTCCGCGGGCGTGCGGACGCGGGCATGGCTCTCGACGAGACTGCGCTTCCCGATCAAGACGCAAGACGACGACGGATCATCGATGGAGTTCAGTAACATCGCCGAAGGACCGCAGCCGGCGAGTCTGTTCGCCATTCCGGCTGGCTACCAAAAGGTGGACATCGGGGCGATGGGCGGCATGGGAGCGGGAGCCGTGAGCGGTCGTGGAAGAGGAAGAGGAAGCGCAAACGCGAGTGCGAGCTCGAGGGGCGATGATCCGACGGCGGCGATGATGGCGAACGTTCCGCCGGAAATGCGGGCGGCGGCCGCGGCGGCGCTGCGCGGGGAAGTGCCGAAGGGCGCGGGATCGGCGGGTGCAGCGGGACCGGCGGCTGCGACCGGATCCGCCTGGGAAAGGCCCAGTGGATTCACCGTGAACATCACCGTCACGGCGACGCAGACGGATGGGCCGACGACGCAGCAGGCACTTGGCGGAAGCGTGACGAACCAGAGCAGCTATTCCATCAGATGGGTTGGGAGCGTGCCGCTCAACACGTTGACTCGAGCGAATGGGTTGCCCGGATCGCCGGGGCCGATGTGGACTCTCGTGCCGGCGATGCAGGGCATGGGCAACGCGGCGGCGAACAAGGTGCCGGTGACGCTCTCGGTGACGACGGCTGCCACGTCGGACGAGTCGACGACCAGCGACTGCAAAACGCAGAGCGATGGCGGCGGCATAAGCGACCCATTCATAAGACAAGGGAGGATGAACGCCACCGCCCAGAAGAGCATTCCGCTGAGCGACATGATGGTCCTGGCCGCGGCTCAAGGCCACCTCACGCTGTCACCTGACCTCAAGACGTACGACCTCGTGGCGGGGATCAAGGAAGTGGGAGGACAAGAGGTCACGAAGAGCCATACCGAGACGACCGGATGTAAGGACAAGAAGGTTCGCCGAGGCGACGATCCGACGAAGACTCGTACAGCCGACTACTCGTTCCACCTCGAGCTGAGCAAAGAGCCGCTTCCCGCGACGATGTCGACGATCAGCGGATCGAAGAAGATGCCGGTGCAGATCGACGGTCGAACGCTGAACGCGACGGTGGCGTGGACCATCGCGCCGATTCCGTAGCCCGGGAGACGCGTGTGATGAGAGCCAACGTTGGGGCGCGGGTGCGTCGCGAGCTCGGGTTGGGCCGCCGAATGGCCATGTGCCTCTGCCTCGTGGCAATCGCCGAACGGGCGGCCGCGCAGGGCACGACGTTCGTGCCGGGAACGCGTGAGCTGTTCGTCATGGACCTCAACGGACTCAAAAAAGACGAGTTGCCGAAAGGCATCACCGCGAAGGGAAAGGAAAAACCGAGCGTCGTAACGAAGGACGGCGTGCCGGTGCTCCGGGCGGCCGAGCGAACGGAGCTGCTTGTCCGTCTTCCCGAGAACCTGCCGAGCGCGTTCACGATCCAGTTCGAGATCACGCCAAAGCCCGAGGGAGCGCCGGAAGACCTGTCATTCGAAGGGACGGTCGAGCGCAACCGTGGCGATGCGTCGATGGAAGTTCTCTGGCAGATCTCGACGCTGATCGCCGTCGGCGGAGGCGATTATTTCCAAATACCGATGCCTGACTCCATCGGGCTCACGCTGGCGCAGCGACCCGTGCCGATCGAGGTGAGCTTCGATGGCGGAGCGTTCAGGCTGTTCACCGATGGCAAGCTGCTCATGGACCTGAGCAACCGCCAATTCGTGCGTGGCCGAATTCTGCGAGTGGCGCTCGGCGGCGGGTGCAATGAGGCCGACAAGTGTGTGACTCCGGACATTGCCGACAAATACTCTGTCTACTTGAGCAAACTGCGTATCGCCGCCGGTGGGGGTGTCGTCGCGAATAACAACACTCAAAACACCAACCAGCCGATAAGCCCAGCAACCAACCAGAGTCTCGACAGTCCCCTGAACCGAAACACTATACCGAAGACGTTCACCGTCACGGTGACCGCCGGACCACAAGGTCCCGTGGTCTCGTGGCCGCTGGTTGCGCAGGCGAACGGTTATGCTGTCAGCCGCCGCAAGATCGATGACGCGAACTGCTGCAACAATTCGAGCGGGAGCGCCTACGGCGCGTCGTCTCCCTGGCAGGACGCGCCGCTCCCGGCGTCGGGGACGTACGTCTATCGAGTGATTGCAAATACGCCGGCTGGTCAGATCGCTGGCGAAACCCAATTTGGCTTCCGGAAGCCGGAAGTTGCCGCCACTACCACTTCGGTGAGTGCCGTGCCGGTCGATCCGCCGACCACGGGGACGATCACGCCGATGAGCGCGCCGCCACCAAGCCAACCGTCGACGGTGACGACATCGACGATTGCGGACCGCAGCGCACCGCTGAGTGTCCCGGCGGGGCCGGCGCCGACCCTCGCAGTCGACGGGATCCCCAACCTGGTAATGGTGATGTGGGACAGCGTCCCCGGGACGGTGCGCTACGAGGTCGCGTATGCAGCGGTGGGGACAACGAACTGGTCGCAGCCAGCTATTCCACAGCCCGACCCGATACGCCGGAAAGTGGTATGGGTCGGAACCCCGCCTGATCCACGGACGACCTACACCTATCGCGTCATCGCGTATCAGGCCGACGGCAAGGCGGGTGAGGCAAGGGCCGATTACAAAACTCCAACGATGGAGCCAACGAACTTCACGGCGACACCGGTCGCTCCCGGGCAGGTGCGTTTCGAGTGGGACGATATTCAAGCGCAGTGGCAGTCGAACGTCGTCTCAGCGGAGGGAACTCTGTTCGGTTACCACGGCGATCAGATCACCTATTTTCTGAGCGGCCCAGGAACGGGCGTCGGTATGCAGGTCGTCGGAACGACGAAGTCGGTGACGGAGCGGAACAGCTTTACGCTCACGGGTGTTCCGGCCGGCGTGCAAACGTGGAACCTGACGGTGAATTGGAATCCCGGTGGGGTCATCACCCCGAGTACGTCCTGGGCCAAGGCGTCGGCGACGGTAGCCGCGGATCCATTACCCCGCTATCGACTCGTGGCGCTCGGATTCAAGGCGGTGCAGCAGAGCAAGGACATCGACGACGCCAACGACGGCCACGGCGACGAGGTGTACTTTGCGGCGGTCGTCAACCGCACGCAGCTGACCGGCGATACACTCCCCGCAACGAAGGCGGCGAATCTCTCTATCGCGATGACGCGGTCACACGGTGATGAGGCCGTGCGAGTGCCGTACGGACGGATCAAAGCCGGAACCGCGAGCCCGACGGGAGGCATCAAAACCGGCGATGTCATTCCGGCGAGTCTCGATTTGGCGGCGCCGACTGGAGCTCTCCAAACATTGACCTTCCCCTTACTGCTCTGGGAGGGATCACTCAAGGACAGCGATGCAGTGGTGGTTCACCCAACCCTCTGGGAAGACGATGTGAATCCCGTTGTGCAGGCAATGTGGGCCAAGGCGATCTTCGAGGCAGCGGCGAGTGGATATCGGAAAGAACCACCAGATCCCTACTATGGCGCCGACAACAACGGCACCGGGGTGGAGATTCAGCGCCTGGCAGGTACCAAGGCCGTCTACGCGCCGACGGATACCGTGCGGCTCCACGAGCGAGGCAGCTTCATCCTCGAGTGCTCGACCCTTTCCGCAAACCTCATACGCCGGCCGTGCGAGGCACATGGGGTGGACCGGCCGCTGGGACTCGTGTTCGACAGCCCGTCTCAGTGGCTCGATCACCTGGTAGTCCTGACAAGCGCTGCGGTCGGGCAGGCGGTTGCCAGCGATCCGCGAAATCCCGGGTGGCGATCAGGAACATTCGGCCTCAAGCTGTACGACAAAACGCCGCCGGGAAACGACGCCGTCGCACTGTACGAGCTGTATCTGCGTCTCGAGCGAGTGCCCTGAGGGTTTGTCTCGCTCGAGACGCAGATGAGGCGCGCTTTTTCACTATTGCTTCACTAGCTCGACCCGGCGATTCTGCGCGCGCCCTTCAGTAGTCGTGTTGGGCGCCGCAGGCTTCGTGTCACCGAAGCCCTTCGTCGTGATCCGCGACGCCGCGATCCCGAAACCGCTCACCAGCGCCGCTTTCACCGCGGCGGCGCGCGCATCGCTCAACGCCAGGTTGGCCGCTGCCACACCCACATTGTCCGTGTGACCCTCGATGAGAATTCTCAGATCGGCGTGTCGCGTGAGCGCCGAGGCGATTTCCTTGAGGACGGGGCGGGACTCGGGCTGGATGTCGGACTTCCCCGTGGCGAATAGAATGCCCTGCGTCGTCCAACGGCCCTTCGAGGCGAGCGCTTCGTAGAGCACGGCCGTCGAGCTTTCGGCGACACGGATCGACGTCAGAAAGGTCGGCTTCTCGTCGCTTCCCGTGATCGAAACGCGAATGACGCTGTCGCGCCGGAACTGCAAATTTGGAACGCTGTAGAGCCGGCGCTCGTTCGTGTACATCTTCAAATACGCGCTGTCCATCAGCACGCGGACGTGCGCGGCTTTCCCAAGAATCCGGGCGGACCATTCTTCGGGAACCTTCACGGTGCTCGTCGCGTCCTGGCCGCTCCCGAGGAGCATGGCGCCAGTGACGTCCCACGAGATCTCGGCGGATTTATCGCCGCGGTCCTCGTCGGTTCCACCTTCGATTCTCACGACGGCTCGAGCGTCCGGATCGCTAACGATGGCGTCCAGCTCCAGCGTGAAACGGGCGGGAAGCCTCTTGCCGACCGGGATCAAGAATTGCGCGGTGTTGGTGCTTCGCAGGACCTTCGTTCCGCCGCGATCCACCACCTCCGCTGCGCCGCTCCGGTAAGTCAGCCCCCGCGCGAAATTGCCGACCCGGTCCTCGCTGAAGTCGGTGAAAAAGATCACGCGATTGCCGGGTACAAAATCGTAGTTCTCCCAGATCTTCGTCTCGGCCTTCGCGGCGCCGGACTGGGAGGGGGACGGAACCTGAGCGAGGCACGGCATGGCAAGGGTGCTCGCTGTCAAAGCTGCGGTGAGCCAGCGCGTGGGTTTGATGGTTCGCATCGAGGATCCCGGGACATTTGGTGAGCCGTGAGTTCTTGCCAGCGATCCATATGCGCCGCCCGTCAATCCCCGGGGCCTGGCGGCGTCATCACGGCGTCAATCGCGAACCGGCCACCCAACAGCTTTGCAGGATCGAGACATGGGCTTCGCTTGACAGTCCGCAGGTGGGGCGGCAACGTCACCCGTACTGTGCTGCGCCTCGTCACCTTCGGTGGGCTCGGCCTCGAATCCGACGACGGATCCACCCCGCCTCGACTCCGCCCCGCGAGGCTCGCCCTGCTCGCGGTCCTTGGAGCTGCTGGCGATCGCGGTGCATCGCGCGAGCGTCTCGCCGGGCTCTTTTGGCCCGAGGCGGACGATCAGCACGCCAATCATTCGTTGCGGCAGGCGCGTTACGCGCTTCGCAATGATCTCGACTGCGAGGTCATTCGATCGGACGGCGCCGTGTTGTCGCTCGACCGTTCGGCCATCGCCAGCGATGTCGCCGAGTTTCGCGCGGCCCTCGGCGCGCACGATGCGCCCGGGGCCGTCGCTCTGGCGCGAGGGCCGTTTCTCGACGGCTTCTATCTGCCCGGGTCACCCGAGTTCGAGCGATGGGTCGAGGACGAGCGCGCGCGCCTCTCGGCCGCGGTGATCGGCGCGCTCCAGACATTGGCCACCGAGACGGCGGCCCGGGGCGACCACGACAGCGCGGCCGCCTGGTGGCGCGAGCTGACGGTCCGCGAGCCATTGAGCGGACGCTACGCCATCGGGTATCTCAAGGCGCTCGGGGCCAGCGGCCACCGCGCGGAAGCGCTGACGTTCGCGCGGCAGCACGAAGCGCTCGTCCGTCGCGAGCTCGAGGCGGACCCCGACCCGGAGATCAAGCAGCTCGAAGCGGCGCTCCGGGCGATGCCAACGCCGATCAACACGCAAGTAAGTCCACCGGCGGTTGCCCGATCCGCCTCCGGGACCGAAGCAGTTTCGTCGCTCGTCAGTTCGCCGTCGTTGGTGATCGCGCCGCAGCCGGCCGACGCTCGCTCGGCGGTGACGCCGCTCCGACCACGACGCGGCATATTCGTCATCCTCGCGGCGGCCGCGCTGATCACCGTTACGGCGGCGCTCGCAAGGCAAGCCGGATGGTTCATTCGCGACGCCCGGCCCGTACTCGCGGTCGGGCTCGTCCGAGAAGACGGGATTCCAGAGTCCCTTCGCGCCGATGGCGTGCTCACCGACATGTTGGCGACGAACCTCGCGCGAGTGGGCGGGCTCGCCGTGCTGGCCAACTCACGCGTCCTCGAGTTGATACAGCCCGGCCACGACTCCGCGGCACGATATACCGACGCGGCTCGGCGGGCGGGCGCGTCGGAGATGCTCGAGGGACGCCTGACGGCGGTGCCAGGCGGCGGGCTCGAGCTGGAGGTGCGCCGGGTCGAGCTCAAGACCGGCATCATGCGCGACGTGTACCGAGCGCGCGCGACGGACCGGTACTCGCTCATCGATAGCGTCACACGACAGATCGCCCGTCGCTTCAACTTGTCTTGGCCTACGACGTCGGTCGCTACGGCGACGACGTCGTCGCCGATTGCCTACCGCCTCTACGAGCAGGGGTTGCGCGAGCAGCGGGGCGGAGACATGCGAAGCGCGATGCGGTTGATGCACGCCGCATTCGAGGAGGACTCGACGTTCGCGATGGCAGCCTACTCCGAGGTGGACATCGCGAGCAAACTGGGCGACGACAAGCTGTCCGACGGTCGCACCCTGTCCGATGCGCAGACGACGGTCCTCCGCCTCGCCCGGCACGCGCCCGACCGCGAACGCCTGATCATTACCTCGAACATCCTCACCGTTCTCGAGCAGCCGGAAGCGCTGGCGATCGCCGAGTCGTTGGCGACGCGCTTTGCCGACGACGCGCGGGCGTTCGAGACGCTCAGTCGCGCGCGTTGGAATATCGGAGACTGGTCCGGCTCCGTGTCGGCGATGGAGCGCGCGATCGCCCTCGATTCACTCGCCGAGGCAAGCGGAGCTACCGCCTGCCATCTCTGCGCCGATTTCAACGTGTTGGGAGAGGTCTACAGTTGGTGGGATTCCCTGCCGGCAGCCGCGCGCGTCGCGCAACGCTACCTCAAGCTGAAACCAACCGCGGAGCAGCCGTCCTTCGCGTTGGCGTACATCGGCGCTCGGCTCGGAGATAGCGCGGCAGCGTACACGGCGTACCGGCAGAACGTGGCGATCAACGGCGGCGACAAGAGCCGCGCCAAGCTTCGCCTGGACATCATTCTTGGAGAGTACGAGGACGTCGAGCGCGACATCCGACCTCTTCTCGCGTCGTCGGCGCCGAATGAGAGAGCCGACGGGGCAAACTACTTATTGCTCGTTCTGCGAAACGAGGGCAGGCTGCGCGACGCGATCGAGCTGCACCGCACCGGATGGCTCCCGGGCTTCCCGGCCGTACCGCAGAATCCGAACGACTACGACTCCGGTATTCTGGCGCTGGAGAGCGGTGACGCTCGCGCTGCGGCGGCCGTGTTTCATGAGAAGGCGCGTCGAGGACAGCAGCACGGGTCGTCGGGGCAGCAAGCGCGCGTCCGCACGTGGAACTCAACCCTCGAAGGGATGTCGCTCGCGGTAGCGGGCGACACGGCGGCCGTCCGTTCGTTGATCGACAGCGTAGAGCAATGGGGCAGTCGAAGCGCCTATGGTCGCGACCGAAAGTCGCATCATTATCTGAGAGGCCTGATGTATGTCGCGCAGCACCGCGATGAGGACGCCGTTCGCGAACTCCGCGCGGCGGTGCACTCGCCCAACTTCGGCTTTACCCGGGTCAACTACGAGCTCGGCCGCGCCCTGCTGAGACTCCGTCGCGCGGACGAAGCGGTGGCGACTCTGCAGTCGTCGCTGCGCGGCGAGATCGATGCCTCGAATCTCTACATCACTCGGACAGATCTCCACGAGCTGCTCGCGCAGGCGTTCGACGCAGAGGGACAGCGCGACAGTGCCGCGGTACACTATCGAGCAGTCGTGAGCGCATGGCGCAAAGCCGATCCCATTTACCACGCGCGGCGCGCGCGAGCGCAAGATTGGCTGGGGAAGAACCCCGGATTGCAGGCGAGCCGCTAAGGACGTTCTCCCATGACCGGGCTGGTCATCGCGCTCTGGGCGGGGCGGTTCGTGGCGCCACTCGATGCGGGCGAAGAGAGTGAATCCGATCGAGGCGCTCAGGTCGGATTAGGAAAACGGCGCAACGTCGCTTGCGGCTATGGTCGGCGGCGGCGGCTGACAGCTGGCTTGCGGCCCGCGGCGGTGCGGCCGGCCGGCGGCTTGTTGGCTGTCGGCCGCGGCTTGCGGCGGGGCGTTCGCCTATCGGTCAAAACCAGCGCGTCATCCTGAGGAGCCCTTCGTCGTGGCGCTCCTCGAGGGCGGGCTGCGCGACGAAGGACTGCTGTCCGTGACGAGCCACCGACTCGGGACACCAGGTCCTTCGCTTCGCTCAGGATGACAACAGCCGACGTCGAGCAGCCGATAGCCGTGCGCACCGCTGCCAGCTGCCAGCCAGCCGTCCGCCGCCGCCGCCGACCATAGCCGATAGCGACGTTCGCGCTGTTATAACCGATTCTTCAGCGCTACTGGTGTCAGTCGCTGCAGAAAACCGGTCAGGATCGGCATGTAGTCAGCGATCATCAGCACCGCCACCACAACGAGCACCGCTCCCGAGATTCGCGTGATCCAGACCATGTGTCGCCGAATCGCGCCGAACGCCGTGAGGAACCACTCGACCGCGACCGCCGCGATGATGAACGGCACCGCGAGTCCGAGCGAGTAGGCGCCGAGCAGCACCACGCCGCGCGAGACCTGCGCCTGGGTCGCGGCGTAAGTGAGGATGCTGCCGAGGATTGGACCGATGCACGGCGTCCACCCCGCGCCGAACGCGAACCCGACGAAAAGGGTTCCGAGGTACCCCAATGGCTTGTCCGTGACGTGAATCCGGCGCTCCTGCGAGAAAGCGCGTAGGTTGAAGACACCGAGGAGATAGAGCCCAAAGACGAGCACCAGCACGCCGCCGATCCGACTGATCCAGGCCCTGTACGTGAACAGCAGCCGGCCGAGCAGCGTGGCCGATGCCCCGAGCGCGAGGAAGATGAGCGAGAAACCGGCGACGAAGAGCAGTGCGTGGATGAGCGCCAGGCGTCGCGCGCGTGCCACGTCGTCGAGCGACATCCCCGTGATGAAGGTGATGTAGCTCGGGATGAGCGGGAGCACACAGGGCGAGAGGAAGCTCGCCAGCCCGGCGCCGAAGGCGATCGGAAGCGCGATGTCTGAGCCCAGCACGGTCTCCGGGAGGGGGGGCGGCAAAAATGGTGGCGATCCGCGGCGACAAGCGCGCCGGCATCGCTTCCTCGAGTGGTACTTCGCTCTCAAATATCGCGTGTTTCGGCGGGAGCGGCGACCGGACGACGGCCGGCGCGGCCTGGTGATGCTCCAGATCGACGCCCTGGCCTACGCCGAGCTCCGTCGCGCGATCGAGCTGGGGTACTGCCCGACGATCGAGCACATGGTGCGTGAGGAGGGCTACACCCTGCGCCGCTGGTTCTGCGGGCTGCCCTCGGCGACGCCGTATGCCCAGGCGGGAATCTTTTACGGCGAGAACGAGGGAATCCCCGGTTTCCGCTTCTACGATAAGGCCGAAGCGCGCGTCATCACGTGCAACACGCCGGCTGGGGTGCAGTACATCCGTGATCGTATCGGAGCGCCCGGGGCGCTGGCGGGTGGGTCGAGCTACGTGAACCTGCTCGACGGCGACGCGCAGACCGTGGCATTCACGGTCGCGACGCGCGACAGACTGTCCGTCTTTCAGCGGCTCGGCGGATGGCGGATGGCGCTGCTCATCCTGCTGCACCCAATTCGCATGGCGCGCATGGGACTGCAGGCGATCCTGGAGTGGCTGCGCGAAGAATACGAGCGCGGCGTCGGTGAGCTCATGCGCAAGCGGACGCACAGCGAAGGGCTGTTCCCGTTCATTCGCGTGCTGAGCAACGTGATCGTGCGCGAGCTCCAGACGATGGCGATCCTGCTCGACGTCTACCTGGGCGTGCCCGTCATCTACAGCACGTTCATGCAGTACGACGAGCTCGGGCACCACTTCGGACCGTCGAGCTTTCAGGCGTTGCGCGATCTCCGGCGAACGGATGCGCGCATTCGCGAAATTCGGCGAATGATCGAGAACGTCGGCGGTCGGCAGTACGATCTCGTGATTCTGTCCGATCACGGAATGACGCCGTCGTCGAGCTACCGTGTGCGGTTCGGTGAAACGCTTGGGAAAACGGTCGAGCGGATTCTCGAGGGGAATGCCGCGTTGCGCGGCGAGAGGCCGCTGAGCTCACGCGCCAGCTTCGCGGACACGTCGGAGTATGCGGACGTTACAGCGCAGGTGGTGAACGCCGTCGCGGAAGTCACGCCGGAGAATCAGCGAACGGTGCGCCGAGTGTTGACGCGCTTTCGCGACTGGATTCGCAGCAAGTACGGCCTTCGCGAGCTGATCCTTCCCGAGAAATACCGGATCGAGACAGAGCACGACGTCGTCGTGACGTACAGCTCCGATCTCGCGCTACTCTATTTCGCGGACGATCCGCGTCCGCTCGAGCTGACCGATATCATGCGGGACGCGCGACGAGCGAATCTGTACGTCGAGCTGCTCCAGCATCCCGGTGTCGGACTGCTCGCGACGCGGAACGGACCTTCCGTCCACCTCGAGAGTACGAGCGGACGCGCGATCGTCGTGGGCGGAGAGCTGGCAGTGCTCGACGGAGACAACCCGCTCGAGCCGTACGGGACGGGCGGCAATACGGCACGAGCGGTCGAGCATCTCGCGTCACAGCCGAATACGGGGGACATCACCATCTTCGGAGCGTACGACGGCTACGAGATCGTGTCGTTCGACGATCAGATCGGCGCGCACGGCGCCGCGGGCGGGAACCAGCTGTACCCGTTCCTCATTGGTCCCGCGGAGCTCGAGTTGGGCCGCGCGCGAATCGAGGACGCGCGCGACATTCATCGCGTGATCATGGAGCGATACAAGGCTTGACTGGCTGCTCGGCTACTCGGCGGCTCGGCCGCCTGGCGGTGACGGGGATTCAGTGTCTCGTGCTTCTGCGGATGCTGGGTGCCGGTTTGATGGCGCAGCAGGCCGGAGGAACGGGGGCTGTGGCGGGTCGCGTCGTCGACTCTTCTACCGGTCAAGCGCGGCCGGGCGCGTCGGTTTCGATCGTGGGCACGACGCGAGGGGTGATCGCCGACTCGCTGGGTCGTTTCGCCATCGGCGGCCTCGCGCCTGGGCAACTCGTCCTTCAAACGCGGCTTCTGGGCTACGCGACCGCGGAGCGCCGCGTGACGATCACCGCGAACGACTCGACGCGCGTCGAGATTCGGCTCGCGCCATCCGCTGTCGTGCTCGGCGCGATGCGGACCGAAGCTCGGCCGGTCGATCGCGAGCTGTTCGAGTCGAAACCGAACGTGGGCACGGTGAGCATGACGGCTCGCGCAGCGGAGGGCGTGCCGAAGTTCGGCGAGCCGGACGTGATGCGGGTGGTGCAGCTGCTGCCGGGCGTCGAGGCGCGGAACGATTTCTCGACCGGGCTCAATGTGCGCGGCGGCGAGGCGGATCAGAATCTCATCCTCATGGATGGGTATCCGATCTATAATCCGTTTCACGTCGGCGGTTTGTTCAGCACGTTCATCGATCCGATGGTCGGCGGCATCACGTTGATGACGGGCGGCTTCCCCGCTCGCTACGGCGGGCGATTGTCGAGCGTGCTGGAAGTGAATTCGGCGGAAGAGGCGCGGCCGGGTCTGCACGGCACGAGCGAAGTCTCGGTGCTGGCGTCCACGTTGCAGCTCGGCGGCGCGTTCGCCGGCGGGAAGGCGTCGTGGTCGGTCGGCGGACGCCGGACGTACGCCGACAAATTCGTGGAGCTGATCAGCACGAACCAGCTTCCGTATCACTTTCGCGACGAGCAGGCGCACGCGTCGTACGCGTTCACGCCCGCGACCAAGCTCTCGTTCACGCTCTATGACGGACGCGACGCGCTCGACGCGAACATTGCCGCCTTCGGCGATTCGACGTCGAACAATCCGAGCGGCGGCACGTTCAGCTTCGGTTGGGGGAACACCGTCGGCGGCGGAACGCTCACGCATTCGTACTCGCGACCAAATGGCGCGGGTCCGGCACGATGGCTGTTGGGTAACAGTGGAGTGTTCGAGCAGCGCGTGTCGGTGTCTCACTTCTCGACGAGGCTGGACCTGGGCGGCGGAGCGCTGACGCTCAACAACGTCGTCACGGACAGCCGAATCGGGGGTAGCCTGACGGCGCACACGAGCGCGCATGATCGGACGTACGGCTATGACGTCGCGCAATATCGCATTTCCTATCTCGCCAACTCGCCGCAGACAGGGACGCTGCTCTACGATCTGAGCCAGCGTCCCGTCTCCGCCTCGGCGTTCATCGACGACCTGTGGCGGCCGAACGCGCGATGGTTGATCGAAAGCGGGCTGCGGGGCGATGCACTGAGTGGAGGGGGCCGGCCATGGTCCGCGTTCTCGCCGCGACTGTCGGCGAAGTTCTTCGTCAATCCGGATTTCGCGCTCACCGGCGCCGTGGGACGCTTCGCGCAGTGGACGCACTCGCTGGCCCGCGAGGACATTCCCGTGCGCCTGTTCGATTTCTGGTTGGCGAGCGACTCGGGGATTCCCGTGTCGAGCGCCTGGCACTACATCGGCGGCATGGAGCGGTGGTTCGGCACGGCGCGGCTGGCGCGAATGGAGGGATTCTACAAGCGATACGGAACGCTGCTCGAGTCGAACCCGCAGGAAGATCCGGGGATGCGCGGCGACGAATTCTTTCCCGTGCAGGGCAACTCGTACGGCGTGGACGTGCTGCTGCGGCAGTTCGAGACGCCGAGCCGGCGGTTCAGCGGTTGGATCTCATATACGTACGCCGTCGCGGCGCGCATTCAGGATAGCCTTCGCTACTTCCCCGGCCACGATCGGCGGCACGACCTCAACGTCGTCGCGACGTGGCGTGTGAAGAACTATCTGCTGGGTGCCCGCCTTGGATACGCGACGGGAACACCGTACACCGATATCGTCGGCGAGATCGTGCGTCGCGTCTACGATCCGGGCTTCAACGCGTACGGTACGCGCGGCGGAACACCGACGACGCAGTTCGTCGGCGGCCCGCGCAATGCCGCGCGGCTGCCGAACACGCAACGGCTCGACCTCGATGTGACGCGCACCTACCACGTGCGCGGCACGACGATCGCGCCGTTTTTGAGCGTCGTCAACGCGTACAACGCGAAGAACGTGTTCCTGTACGTCTTCGACTACGAGGACGCACCGCCGACGCGCGAAACGATCTCCCAATTCCCCTTGCTTCCATCGGCTGGTGTCACGATTCGATTCTAAGCGGCGGCTCGGCGGCTCGGCGGCTCGGCTACTCGGCCGCTCGGCTGCTTTGCTGCTCTGGTTCGGCGGAACCGTGGCGCTCGCGTCGTGCGAGCTCGGGACGATCACCGTCGCGAAGACTACGCCGAGCATCGTCGTGCACGCGGTGCTCAACGCGAATCTCGCGACGCAGCTGATCCTCGTGGAGCGCACGCTGACCGGCGCGATCCCAATACACGATACGACGTTCAGCCCGAGCGATCCGATCGTGAGCGACGGCGGGATTCCCGTCTCGGGGGCGACGGTCGCGATCGTCGATTCGGCGGGGAACGTCTCGCCCGCCATAGAAGATCTGACAACATCGACCAACGGCCAGGGCGCGGGCGTTTATCGCGTCACCTTTTCCGGCGGCCTCAGACTCGGCGCCCGATACCAGCTGCGCATCACGACCCCTCAGGGCGAACAGGTAACCGCGTTCACGCGCGTTCCCTTTCCGGAGTTCGCTTCCACGGGAGCGCTGAACCGCACCTTCAACCGCGATCACGACTCGATCGTCGTCGAATGGAAGCGCGCCAAAGCGGCGAGAGCCTACGCGTTGCGTGTAGAGAGTCCGTTCGGGCCGTTCTTTCTGTTCACGGACAGTCTGCGGTTCCGCATGATGGGCGATCTCCGGAACCTTTTTTCTGAGGATCTGCCGCGCGTCTTCGTTCCGGGTTTTCGCCAGGACGTGCTGATCGCGGCGGTGGACAGCAACTTCTTCGACTACTATCGCACCAACAACGATCCGTTCACGGGGAGCGGCATCATCAGCCGCCTGAATGGGGCGCTCGGCCTATTCGGCTCGATGGTGACGCTCAACAGCGGAACGCTGACGGTGGTCGCGGATCAGACGGAGCCGATCGAAGGGCGATTCCGGGTGCAGTCGGCGACGGGAGATGCATTGTCGTTCGTATCGACCGTCAACCTTTACGTCGAGTCACCGCCGGCCAAGGGTCAGGAGGCGGCGCTGAGCGGGAGGTATACGCTCGGGGGACCGAATGCGCGAAGCGACGGGATTGTCGGGCGGATGAACGGAACGAACGTCTCGTTTGCGTTGTTGGCGAATCAACTCGCGGGGGACACGGTGGACGTGTTCAGCGGAACCCTGGAAGGGACGACGTTGAGTGGGAAATACAAACGGAGAACGGGAGTGGTCGTGTTTGTGAAGCAGTGACGAGTACGATAGATCCTTGCTTCGTCAGGATGACAACGATGACCCTACCTCCCTCCCCAAACAAACCCGAATCCGAGTGAGATTCCCCATCCACTCACTCTCTCCGTGGCCGCGTCCGGGTGATCGAAATCGCCGACGGCGTGATACTTGGCTTCGACGTTCATGAGAAAGTGGCGGGCCGCGTACCAGTTGAGCCCCGCGCCAAAGCGCGCCCCGGCGACTGTTTCGGTGCTCGACGACACGCCGGTGGACGATACGTCGTTCACCGTATGGATGTACGGTCCAACGCCGGCCGCGAAGAAGGGGCGGAGGTTTCTGGTGATCGCGAACACCTCGGGGGCCAGTGTGATGCCGAAGAGGACCGGGGTGATGGAGTTCGTGTGCGTGTGGCCCGCTTGCACGAAGCTGTCGGCGTTGAGCACCGCGGCTTCGATTTCGATGCCAAGCTGGCGGCGAATGTACTGGTTATAGGAGAGCGATCCGACCTGGCCGTCGGTGTGGGACGCCACGGTTCCGCCGACGGTCGTCGTGCTGCGCGCGCCGGTCAGGCCGACCCCGAGGGTGATTGCCTTGCGTCCGTCCAGGCTCAGGGTGTCGTACGATCGCTGGGCGTGCAGGGACAGCGGCGCCACGAGCGCGGCGCAGAGCGCAATGCTTTTGATGTGCATGATCCCGCTCCGAAGAGTGGTGAGAGGGTCAGATCTTTCCCTTTAGAGATTCTCTAACTTCATTTCCTTCCATTCGCGTCGCTTCTTCCACGTCACCAGCACGGCGCTGCACGCCGCGAACGACGGCGTCGACGCTGACGAGTGGCGCGTCGGCTTCCGCGGTGACGCTCGTCTCCCACTTGCCGCGATCGGGTCCCTTGAGGATGAGACGATAGCGCGCTGTGTAGACGACCGGTTTGGACTCGGCGTCTCGGCCGGGTGCCCGCTCGCGGGCGCGTGGCGGCTCGGCGGCTCGGCTACTCGGCGGCTCGGCTTCCCGGCTGTCGTTCTCGTCGGAAGACGAAGCGTCGAGGTCGGGCGTGGCTTGATCAACGGTGACGCCCGCGTCCGGCCACGCGGCGACCACGGCGACGCCACTCTCGACGCCGCCCTGCTTGATCGGCGCGAAGAAGTGAATCTCCGCGATGCGTTCGGCCGGGACCTGTTGCGTGATGGCGAGGAGAAATCGTTCTCGTGTCTCTGGTAGCAGGGCGTTCATCGCGCGGCCGCCGGTTCGGTCTTGGCGCGCGCGGTGGCGGCGCGCGACTCGAGCTCGCGTTCCACGTAGAGGCGGAGAATGTGCATGAAGTCCTGTGCGTTCGTGACGACGCCGAACGCCTGATGCGTTCCGCGATCTTTGAGCTTGGAGACGACGAACTCCGAGGAGTCGACGCAGATCGTCGGCAGCTCGCGCATCGTGCCGTCGGCATTCTGGACGAAAGCGGGGAGCATGTTTCCCGTGGCGATCGCGTGGAGCGCGGTGGCAACGAGAATCGCCATCGTCGCCTTCATCGTGTGCTGGCGCATGGCGTCCTGCGCGACGAGCATGTCGGTGAGAACGCCGGGAAGCGGGCCGTCGTCGCGAATCGAGCCGGTGAGAACGAACGGCACGTCATGTTTGACGCACGAGTACATGATGCCGTCGGTGATGATGCCCTGCGCGACGGCGTTGGCAATCGAGCCGGCGGCGCGCACGCGGTTGATGGCGCGCATGTGAAGCCCGTGCCCACCTTGCGTGATCTCGCCCGTGCTGCTCATGCCGAGGGTCGTGCCGTAGATCGACGCCTCGATGTCGTGCACGGCGACGGCGTTGCCGGCGAGTAGGGCGCCGACGTAGCCGTTGGCGATGAACCAGCTCATGTCGGAGCGGGCGCGCGAGTGGACGAGGGCCGGGCCGGTGACCCAGATCGGATAGCCGCCGCTCTCTTTCTGATCGACGAGCACACGCGCCATTTGGGCGTAGTCGATCGGTTTCTCGCGCGAGACTTCGCTGGACATGAACGCGAAGGCGTCGCCGGCTTCGGCGTGCGGGCCCATGTGGGTCTGCACGTAGATGCCCTGACTGCCGTCCTCTTTGTCGCCGACGGCAACCATGTCGCCCTTCTTGAGGCGCCGCCCCTCGCGCGTCCAGATCACGCCGTCGCGATCGAGCACGAGGCCGGCGTCCATGCGCGGCTCTTGCGGCGCGATCCACCGGCCGTTCACGCGGACGAAGGTCGGCAGGTTCGTGGTCGAGAAGAAGCCGTCGGGGAGGACGCCGTCAGCCGGCGCGGGCGCGAACCGGGCGTCGGGGAAATTGGCGAAGGCGGGTTGCGAGAAGTCAGGCGGAGAGAACGTAGGCATCGAGTGCAATCTGACGGAGAGCCGACAGTAACGAAAGCGTGTAACGCCCAGAGGGCGCCGTGATGTACGACGCGCTGACACGGAAGGGGTCGTCGCCGTCGTTCTGCCGCGATACCCCGCCGCCGAGACGATGGCGGGGACCGCTTCAGAGCAGCGCAACTGGATCGCGATCTAGCGTGACGCGGAGCTGCGCTTCCTTGGGGATTTTGAATCGCTCGAGGAAGTAGCGACCGAGCCGCGTGAGCTCGGCCGGATGCTCGGCTTTGACGAGCAGGTGCCAACGCCAGCGGTTCTTGATCCGATCCACCGGACACGGCGCCGGCCCGACGATCGCGATGCCGGGCATTGGCCGCTTGCGGAGCAGTGCGTGCAGCCAGGCCACCGCGGACGTGGCGAGCTTCGCCGTCGCAGGCTCGGTGGTGCCGCTGAACACTATGTTCGCAATCCGCACCGTCGGCGGGTACGCGGGTGTTACGCGACCGGCGAGCTCCTCACGAACAAAACCTTCGTAATCGTGAGCGACGGCTCGCGTCACGGCGTGGTGCGCCGGCACCTTCGTTTGAATGAGCACGCGGCCGCCCTTCGGACCGCGCCCCGCCCTGCCCGCCACTTGGCTCAAGAGCTGGAAGCAACGCTCCGACGCGCGGAAGTCCGGCAAGTTGATGCCGACGTCCGCGTCGACGACGCCGACCAGCGTCACGTTAGGAAAGTCTAAACCCTTGGCGATCATCTGCGTGCCGAGCAGGATGTCCACCTCGCCACGACCGACGCGATCCAGAATCTCGGCGTGCGCCCACTTGCCGCTCGTCGTGTCGACGTCCATGCGCGCGAGGCGGGCCGACGGGTAGCGTTCGGCCAACAGCCGTTCGACCTGCTGCGTCCCCAATCCGCGCTGGCGAAGCACGGCGCCGTTGCACTTGGGGCAGATCGTCGCGGGGGGCTCGTCGTGACGGCAGTAGTGGCAGACGAGCCGCTCCGGCGTGCGGTGATAGGTGAGGCTGATCGAGCAATTGGGACAGGCGGCGACGTAGCCGCACGTCGAGCACTGCACGAAGGCCGCGTAGCCGCGCCGATTGAGCAGCAGGATGCTTTGTTCCTGCTTCTTGAGGCGGTCAGACAGCGCCGACTCGAGCTCTTCGCTCAGCACGAGCCGCAGCCAGTCGCGCGTCGCCGGATCCTTGGCCGCGCCGCGCGGCTCGCGTCGATCGACGACGTCGACCGCGGGCAGGCGAGCCGCGCCGACGCGTTCGGGAAGCGTGAGCAGCGTGTACTTCGCTTCACTCGTCGCGTTGACCCAGCTCTCGAGACTCGGCGTCGCGCTGCCGAGGACGACGACGGCACCTTCGGCGCGCGCGCGGACGATCGCCACCTCGCGCGCGTGGTAGCGCGGAGATTCGCCTTGTTTGTAGCTCGACTCGTGCTCTTCATCCACTACGATCGCGCCTACGTCGGGGATCGGCGCGAAGATGGCCGAGCGCGCGCCGACGGCGATGCGCTTGCGGCCTTCCTTGAGAGCCAGCCATTCGTCGTATCGTTCGCCGTCGCTCAGTGCGCTATGCAACACCGCGATCGACTCGCCGAAGACGGCGCGGAAGCGGTCCACCGTCTGCGGCGTGAGCGCGATCTCGGGCACGAGGACGATTGCCCCGCGGCCTCGTTCGAGGACGACGCGCCTCAGCAGCTCGATGTAGACGAGGGTCTTGCCGCTCCCGGTGACGCCGTGGAGGAGAAAGACTTCGCCAGGGCGCGCCGATGTGAGCCGATCGATGGCGTTTCGCTGCGCGGGCGACGGGCGGTGGGCGGTGGGCGGTGGGGGCGGGCGCCAAGCAAAGGGATCGCGCGCGACAATCTCTTCCTCGATAGTTACGACGCCGCGCGCGACGACTCCTTTCAGCACGGACGCCGAAAAATTCAGCCGTGCCGTGAGATGCTCGACCGGCACACGTCCGCCGAGCGATTCGATCAGCTCGAACAACGCGCGCTGCTGCGGCGCACGGGCGAATACTCGATCACGGTGCATCAGCGAGGGAAGCTCGCGATGCAGCGCGGCGACACGTCGCGTGCGCCGCACGGGCTCCGGCGCGACATGGGACGCGAGCGCGCCGGGGAGCGCGGTGCGGAGCGCGACGCCGAGCGGAACGACGTAGTACTCGGCTATCCACTCGCAGAGTGAGAGAATGGACGGGCTGACGACGGGTTCGGAATCCGGGAGCGAGTCGACCGGCTTGGGAATGATCCCATTCTGCTCACGGCCCTCGCTGACGATGATGCCGATCTCTTTGCGGTTCCGGAACGGGACTACGGCGCGCATTCCGCGCCGGGCCTTGGCCGCGTCGCTCTCCGGGACCGAGTAGGTGAAAGTCCGGAACAACGGGAGAGGGAGGGCGACGTCGACAAGCATTGGGGAAACTTATCGAAGGCGCGAACGACGGACCGCGCGACTGCCGAAGGGCACGACTGCCGAACGGCGCGGCTGCCGAGCGGCGCGACTGCCAAGCGGCGCAAGGGCGCTTCGCGCCTTTTTTGTTAGGCGTGTCCGGGTTTCGTGACTAGGCGGGCAGCCTTTCCTCGGTGACGCTTCAGCAACAGCGTTGCTCAATGTGGCGCGTCTCTCGGCCGAAGGCCGCTTGCGCCTCTTGGCGGCCGCGCATTTTGGCAGCCGCGCCGTCTGGCAGGCGCGCCGTTTGGCAGGCGCGCTGTCGGTGTTGCGCCGTCTAGTCCTAGTCCGCTTTCTCCAGCTTGAGCTTGATGTTCACGAAATTGTACGGCGGCCACGGCCCGGAATACTTGAACGAGAGTACGTCCTCGTACTTGCGGCTCGTCTCCTTCACGCGTTCGTCGAACGACTGCTCCGACGCCCGGTCGACGAGGAAGGCCGCGTTGAGGATCATGCGGTCGCCGATCGGCTTGTTCGAGCGGCTGGCGACGGCGACCGGCTTGAGGGCATCGTGGATGTCGGCGACGTAGCGCGAGCTCATCTCCTCGAGCGCGGAGTCGACCAGTCGGCCAAGCTGGATGCGCGCGAAGTAGGTGGAGGTCGTCGTGTGGCGGCTGATCTCGTCCTTGAGGCGACTGATCTCGTCGTTCTCGCGCTCGAGGTTCGCGATCACCTTCTCGCGGTCCCAGAGCACCTTGAGTCCGAATTCGATCTTGTCCTGCATCTTGTCGAGAACGTCGCTGAACGCCTGGTAGGTCGAACGAAGGAGCTCGGTGACGTCGTCCTCCGACCGGAACACCGTGCCGAAGGACATCGGAATGACGGTGAACTCCTTCATCACCGTCTCGTTCACGAACTCGTGGGCGAGGACGTTTTCGCGGGTCGGGTCGTAGATGACGATCGGCGTGTCGCTGACGACCGCGGCGAGGTCGTTGAAGGCCACGGTGAACACCCGCTGGCCGCCGCCGATGCCAATGGCGCCGAAGTCTCGCTGCCGCTCGCTTCGAACGATGCAGTAGACGTACTTTCCACCGTCGATCCCGGCGGCGGGCGTGAGCTCAGGGGAAAGCGCGTCGACCATTCAATCCTCGAAAAAGGCCAGGCAGCGTCGCCATAACGTTATCGAAGGTACTGAACTTCGCCAGCCGTCTCCCCGGATTTCTTGCAGCCGGGGCGAGGTGATTTCCAGGTCGCCTCGCGAGCTTCCAGTCATCCAAGATGAGATTCCTCAAAGAACTACGCGTGCCGCGGGCCGCGATGGTGGGTGTTCTACTTCTGGCTGGCCCTCGGATGGCCCAGTCCCAGTCGTCCGGGTCCGATCTCGTCCGGCAGAAGGTGCGCTCGTACGTGTCCGGGCACGACGTGGACATTCTGCGAGAGTTGAACGGCTTCCTCGCGATTCGAAACCTGGCGAGCGATTCGATCAATATTCGCCGCAACGCCGACCGACTCCTCGCCATGCTCGGGGCTCGCGGCGTGACCGGCCGGCTGCTCGAGTCGCCGACCGGCGGTCCGCCCGCCGTGTTCGGCGAGCTTCGGACGGCGGGGGCGACGAAAACCGTCGTCTTCTACGCTCACTACGACGGCCAACCTGTCGACACGACGCAGTGTAAGACTGCGCCGTGGCAGCCGGTCCT
>Ga0207706_10001650_pt1 | contig 22092 bp, 21 predicted proteins | sample KBSC53metaG_FD_184318 | JGI IMG/M metagenome (GOLD analysis project Ga0207706, IMG submission 184318) | Corn rhizosphere microbial communities from Kellogg Biological Station, Michigan, USA - KBS C5-3 metaG (SPAdes) (version 2) | ecosystem: Host-associated > Plants > Roots > Rhizosphere > Soil ... | reverse complement strand
CCACCCGCTCGATCTCGCCGAGGTCGAAGAGAAGCGCGCGCTTCTCGTCGCGGACATCGACGACGAGCCCGGGCTCGAACGCGTCGGGATCGACGAGGCGGGCATCGAGCGTCGTTCGCACGTTGCACACTATGGCCGCAAAGGAGTTCCAGTGATGGCAAAAGTGAGAGTGGCAGCGTTCGGCGTCTCCCTCGACGGCTACGGCGCCGGCCGCGAGCAGAGCATCGCGGCACCGCTCGGCCGCGGCGGCGAAGCGCTGCACGCATGGGTGTTGCCGACGCGGACGTTTCGCAGGGTTCACGGCGAGGGCGGCGGCTCGGTCGGCGTCGACGACGACTTCGCGGCGGCGAGCTTCGCCGGCGTCGGCGCCTGGATCCTCGGCCGCAACATGTTCGGGCCGGTGCGCGGGCCGTGGCCCGACGATCGATGGAAAGGTTGGTGGGGCGACGAGCCGCCGTACCATGTCCCGGTCTTCGTCCTCACCCATCACGCGCGCGCGCCGCTCGCGATGGCGGGAGGAACGACGTTTTACTTCGTCACCGACGGCATCGAGGCGGCGCTCGAGCGCGCCCGCATCGCCGCCGGCGGCGGCGACGTGCGGATCGGCGGCGGCGTCCAGACGGTGCGCCAGTACCTGCTCGCCGGTCTTGTCGACGAGCTGCATCTCGCGTTGACGCCGGCGCTGCTCGGCGGCGGCGAAGCGCTCTTTGCCGGCATCGACCTCGCGGCGCTCGGCTTCGCCGTCGCTCGCCATGCGGCGACCGACAACGCGCTCCACGTCGTCCTCGCCAAGACCGCGCGCACGCCGTCGTGACCGGCAACGTCGTCGCGCGCGCCGGCGCGTTCGTGCTCGCGATCGTCGTCGCCGCGTGCGCGGCGCCGCCGCAGCGCGCCGACTGGAACGGGCGAATGCGCGGCGACGCCGTCGTGCTGCTCGGCGAAGTGCACGACAACCGCGAGCTGCTGCGACAGCGCCTCGACGTGCTCGAGCGCGCGTTCGTCGCCGGCTGGCGGCCGGCGATCGTGATGGAGCAGTTCGACCGCGAGCGTCAGGGCGACATCGAGCGCGCGCGCCGCGAGCGCCCCGACGACGCGCAGCACGTCATCGACGTCGCCGCGCCCGCGCGAGGCGGCTGGAACTGGGACGACTACCGGCCGTATGTCGCGCTCGCGCTCGCTTACCGCGTGCCGCTCGTCGCCGCCAACGTGTCCGCCGCCGACACCGCCCGCATCGTCCGCGGCGGCTACGCCGCCGTGTTCGACGCCACGACGATCGCCGCGCTCGGCCTCGATCGCACGATCGATTCCGCGTGGCAGGCGGCGCAGGAGCACGAGATCGACGTCGGCCACTGCCATGCGCTGCCGAGCGATGTCTGGCCCCGGATGGTGCGCGCGCAGTACGCGCGCGACGCGTTCATGGCGCACATCCTGCGCGATCACGCTGCACAGGGTGCGGTGCTGCTCGCCGGCAACGGCCACGCCCGGCGCGACTTCGGCGTGCCGCGCTGGCTCGCGCTCGACCCGGCACGCGTGCTGTCGGTCGGCTTTCTCGAGACCGACAGCACGATGCCGGCGGGCGCGTTCGACGCGGTCGTCCGCGCGCCGCCGGCGGCGCGCGACGACCCGTGCGCGCGTTTCGCTCCCTCGGCGCGCAGTCCTCAGCGCCCCGAGCGGCCCTGACAGTGCGGAATCGGCAGCGGCTTCCCGCTGCCGTTCGGTGCCGGCACGCCGGCCGCCAGCCCCGCTGCGAGCAGCCGCGTTTGCTGGTCGTCGGTGTCTTCGCAGAGCATGAGCCGATCCTTGACCAGATCGTCGATCGCGTTGCGCACCGCCGCGCGGTACATGCCGAACGACGGATAGCGCTCCCCGACCGAAGGCCGCGGATCGCCGCTCGCCGCGCGGTCGGCCGCGGTCTTCGCGAACGGGATGTACTGACCGGCCGACTCGCAGCCGTCGTTGGCCTGCGGACCGGAGCGCAGCGCCCAGCCCGTGTAGGTCGCGAGCGGCACCGTCACGTCGGGCAGCCGCACGCCGGCGATGTCGTTGCCGTCGCTGTCGGTCTTCGGCACGAAGCTCGGATAGATCGGCCCGTTCAGCGGGTTGTCCTCGTACGGCGGTGTGATCACCGGCGGATTGATCGTCGCGATCCCCGTCGCGTAGAAGTTCGGGCCGTAGTCGAACAGGTACCGTGTCGTCTTCAGACCGGTGTAGGTCACTCCCGGAATGTTCGGAAAGCCCACCGCCGACTGCGGCAGCGGATTGGCGAGCATCCCGTCGGCCAGACGCGGCACCCGGCTCGCCGGCGGCGCGACGCCGTTGGTCCAGTCGTCGAGCGCGAGGAAGAGCGCACGCTGGATCGGCGCCGAGTCGAGCGGATTCTGGAACTGCTGGCACGCGCCCTTGCTCGCCGCATTGCCGACGCCGTGCTGGTGGCTCGAGATGAAGTAGTTGCGCGCCCACGGCGACTCGGGCAGGTCGGCTTTCCCGTCTGGAGTCGTGTGCAGGAGCGACGCCGACTTGACCCAGTACTCGTTGGCCGAATAGATCTCGACCGCGAGCGGACAGGTGTTGTTCAGCTCGCACTTGCTGTAGCGGCTGTCGACCTTGCCGGTGATCGGGTCGGTCGTCAGCACGTTGGCGAACGGGAAGCGGTTCTCGATGAAGAGATGGTCCTGGCGGTTGCGCTCGGTGCGGCCGGGCTGCGAGAACCGGTAGTTGAGATTGATGCCGGAGCCGGCTGCGATCCACTGCATCATGCCGTCGAAGACCTTCTTGTTGTCTTCGGCCTGGTTGAAGCCGAGGTGGGTGAAGTCGTTGAGGAACCGCCCCGGCTGCGACACGACCTCGGTGTAGATGCGCTCGATGTCGCGGGCGAGCGGATTCTTGTTGCCGAAATCGTCCATGCGCGCCGAGCGCAGCCACGAGTTCCAGTCGCGGACGGCGGCAAAGCCGAGGCCGTTCACGGTCGGGTTCTTCGCGGTGTAGGAGAACTCGTAGATGTCGTTGTTGACGAAGTTGCCGCTGGCGAGCTTGATCGCCGTTCCGTTCGCGTCGGTGTAGTCCCAGCCGGCGTCGGGAATCTGCACCGGCACGTCGTCGAGGTGGACGCGATGGGTCAGCTTGGCGAGCGACTTGTTCGTCGTCGCTGCCGGATAGTTGAGCGTGTACGTGGCGTTGCCGGTGACGATGTACTCGAACGCCGGCCCGGTGATCGTGGTGCCGTCCTTGTTCTTCGCGATCGGCAGCGTGATCGTCGTGTTGAAGTTCGGCGGGCCGCTGTTCGCCGTTCCTGCGGCCTTGTCCCAGCCGCTCCACACCATCGTGTAGCCGCGCGGCATCAGGAACGCGTTGGCGAGCACCGTCGGGTCGACGATCGAGCCCGGGTCGTTGCCGCCGGGGACGCGACCGAACGTGCTCCACGTCTTGCCGCCGCGGTTCGGCGGCTCGTACATCACCTTGTGCGCGCCCCTGCGCAGGTCGATCGGCTTCAGGATGTAGAAGTCGAACGCGTACTCGACCATGCCGCGGCTGTTGCGCGGTGCGAGCTCGATGTCGACGATCAGCGCGTTCTTCGGGTCGAGCGGGTCGACCTCGCCGTATGCCTTGCCGGCGAGCTTCTCGTACTGGCCGACGCCCGGCCACGAGAAGCCGCCGAAGGTGGGCGATTCCGTCGTCGTGATGTCGATCTTGGTGATGCGGGCCTCCGCGGTCCCGACGCAGCCGAGCGCGCCGGCGACGGCGAGCGCGAGCGGCGCGAGGCGGAAGCGCCGGTTGGCGGCGGCATGGAACGAAGGCTGGTTGCGACCGGGGGCGAAAGTCATGGTGTCTCCTCTCTCTTTCTCTGCTGTTGTTCGGCCGTGAGCGTTCGGCCGCGTGGAAAAACGGTTGCGTCTAGCCATCGCGCCTCGTCAGCGCGGCGAGGTCCCATTCGCCGGTCGCCTCGTCGTGGCGCAGCACGTAGAGCTGCTCGTCGTCGGCGTCGATGCGAAACCAGCGCCGGCGCGGCGCGAACCAGCGGTCGACGATCGCGCGCACGCCGACTCGGCGCGAGCCGAACCAGACGACGTGCGGCTCGGCGTCGCCACCGAGACCGGGGCTGCACTCGACGCGAAGCGCCATGTCGTCGCGAGCGTCAGGTCGCCGGGTACGAGAGCTTCGGGTACCAATCGGTGCCGCGGCCGCCGGGCGTGAGGTCGAGCAAGTTCCAGAGCGGCGTCGGATCGGGAGCGCCGCGCGGGTCCTCGCCCGGATCGCTCGTCTCGCCTAGCTCCGAGCCCCAGAAGTGAAGCACCTTGCCGTCCTGCTTGGCCCAGACGTCGAGCGCCGGCCACTCGCTGCCGTCGGGCGCGAGGCCGCGCATGTCGCGCGCGTAGTCGTCGCCGACCGTGGCGTAGAACTTGAGATTGCGCCAGCCGCGCTCGCGCGCGAACGCGAGCTGGCGCTCGACCGGCGAGCGGCCGAGCACCGCGAAGGCGACGCGCTGCGTGAGGTCGGCGATCGGGATGTCCATCGCGCCGAGGAACGACGTGCACATCGGGCACGGCCGCTCGCGCTGGGGCCCGTACATCCAGAAGTAGGTGATCAGCGTGTCGTGCCTGCCGAACATGTCGGCGAGGGCGACGGTCCTTGCGGACTCGTCCTTGAAGCGGTAGTCGCGCGCCTCACCGCCCGGCGGCAGCGCGCGTCGCTGCGCGGCGACGCGCTCGATGTGGCGGCGCAGTTCGATCTCCTCGGCGAGCAGCGCGGTGCGCGCGCGCCGGTACTCGACGCTGTCGTTCGGGTATGGCTTGCTCGCGGCAGCGGCAAGCTGCGCTGCGGGCTTGAGCTCGCTCATCGGCCCTCCTTCCACGACTGGGGAGCAGGTTCTAGCACTGCACAGCGCAGCGCGCATGGCCGAGTCCACGCCACCGCGATGGCGCAGGGGCGATGCAGTGCGCGGGTCGTCGCGATGAGCTAGCGGTGCAGCCGCTCGCTCGCGCGCGCGAGGTAGAACCACTCCTGCCCGGTCTCCGCCGCCGGGTTGGGAAAGACGATCCTGCCGGCGAACGGCGCGACGACGGGCGCGCCGTCGGCCCGGGTGCCGATGCGCTCGCCGGCGGCGACCGGATCGAAGCTCGACCATGGCTTGGCGAACGCGTCGTCGTCCGCGGTCTTGTCGATGACCTCGACCAGGCTGAGCGTCTCCATCGCAGCCGCGGGCGCCGGATCGGCAGCGCCGCTGATGCCGAGGTGCGCGAGCGTGTTGACGATCGCGCGGTGCGCGACCTCGGGCGCTTCGGGATCGTCGTGGCGTCCGCATTCGAGCGTCACCGCGCAGCCGCCGACCGAGCGCATGTACTCGGTCGTGCCGATGCCGTATGCCGGATCGACGTCGAGCTTCGCCTCGGGCATCGACGCGGCGAGCGCGCGGCGTCGCTCGCTGCCGGCGGCGTAGGTCGACAGCCACCCGTCGACGGCGCGATCGACGCCGAGCCGAAGCGCGATCGCTTCCTCGCGCGCGGCTTTGGCGAACGGCTCGATCGCGCCGTCGTTGTCGAGCGGCCCGAGGAAGACGAACGGCACGCCGGGCGCGCGGAACGAGTGCAGGTCGAGCAGCACGTCGTGCGCGGCGAGCAGCGGGCACAGCCAGTTGGCGACGTGGTCCTCGTGCTCGCGCGGCGTCGGCGTCGGCTGCAGCTTGCGGTTGAGGTTGCGGTCGCCGGCGCGGCGCTTGTTCGCGTAGGCGAGCGCGTTGGTGACCGGCACCAGCGTCAGCCGGCCGGCGGCAACGGCGACCTCGCCGCGGTCGATCTCGCCGACGAGGCGCTCGATCGCGCGCGTGCCGCAGGTCTCGTCGCCGTGGACCGCGCCGAGGACGATGAGGCGCGGGCCGGGACGCGCGCCGCTGTAGGAGATCGACTTGAACGGTTGCATGGCCGCGACTCTAGCGGCGACGCGTATCCTCGCCGCGTGCGCCAGCTCGCGACCACGATCAGCGTCGACACGCGCGGCCGCGGCCTCGTCGAGATCACGCGCACGCTCGAGCCGTGGGTCGGCGAGAGCGGCATCGCGACGGGGCTGCTCACCCTCTTCATCCGCCACACGTCGGCGAGCCTCGTGATCCAGGAGAACGCGGCGCCCGAGGTGCGCGGCGACCTCGACCGCTTCATGGCGCGGCTCGTTCCCGACGGCGACGCGATCTTTCGCCATCGCGACGAAGGCCTCGACGACATGCCGGCGCACGTCCGCTCGGCGCTGACGGCGACGCAGCTCGCGATTCCCGTCGCCGCGGGCCGGCTCGGGCTCGGCACCTGGCAGGGCGTCTACGTCTGGGAGCACCGCACGCGCCCGCACCGTCGCGAGATCGCGCTCCATCTCCTCGGCGAGTGAGCGGCGGCGCCGCCGCGCGTCACGGGCAGTGGACGACCGCGCCGACGACGCTGCACGCGCCGCGCGGCCCGAGCAGCGTCGGTCCGAGACGCTGCAGGCGCGTGCCGTCGCTCGTCCAGCAGCCGCCGCTGTCGCACGTCGTGATCGCGACCGGCGGCTGGACCGGTGCAATGCGCGCGGGCGTTGTCGTCGGTGGCGGCGAAGGCGGCTGCGGCACCGGTGCACCAGCGACCGGGGGCACCGCGACGGGAGGCTCGGCAAGGCGTCCCGCCCGTGGCGGATCCTCGCGCGCCGCGAGGCAGTGGCGGGCGACGTCACGGCGTGCCGCGGCGAGGCGCGGATCGATCGCCGGCGCGGCGCGACCGCTCGCGCCGCTCGCAGCGGCAGCGATGCTGCGGGCGCCTTGGCCGAGCGGCGCCGATGCGCTCTGCTCGACCGCCTGCATCGCGGCGAGCGCCCGCTCGCACTCGGGAGCGTGCAGCGGATCGCCGCCCGCGGTCGCGGCGAGCGCGCGCTCGATCGCCACGAGGCCGAGGACGAGAACGAGACAGCGCAAGCGACGGTGCATGTCGACCCGGGTGCGCGTCAGTCGGCGTCGTCGCGCGCCGCCGCCTTCGCGTCGGCCTTGCCCGCCTCGAACTCGGCGCGCCGGCGCGCGATCTCGTCGGCCGAGAGGCGATCGACGTTGCAGTAGTCGAGCTTCCAGTCGGCGTCGCCGCGCCAGCGCAGCGGCGATTGCACGGTGGTGCGCGGCGCCGGTGCCGATTCGAGCAGCGCGAGCGCAAGCTCGAGCGTCGCGTCGTGCGACGCGCGGTCGTGCGGCCGTCCGGCGGCGTTGCCGAGCGGAAAGTCGGAAAAGACGAAGCGCGGCACGCCGACGTGCTCGACGATGTCCTTCGCGCAACCGAGGACGACGCTCGCGATCCCGCTCGCCTCGAGCCGGCGCGCGATCAGCGCCATCGTCTGGTGGCAGACCGGGCAGTTGGCGACGAGGATTGCGGCGTCGGCGTGGTCGGACTTGCAGCGCGCCGCGACCTCGGCAGCGTCGACGTCGATCGTCGTGCGCTGGCTGCGCCGCGTCGGCGCCCCGTGGAAGCGTGGCGCGATCGCGCCGATCCGGCCTTTCGCCGCGGCGCGGCGCAACGCCGGCAGCGGAAACCAGGTGTTGGCGTCTTCCGCGGTCGTGTGCTGGCGGTCGATCGCGACGTGCGCGATGCGCAGGTCGTGGTCGTGTCGCGTCTCGCCCGAGTAGACGCTGAAGAACTTGGCGCGCGCGTTGTACGGCGCGCCCGGGCCCTGGTCGCCCTTGTCGGGCTGGAACGGCGCCGCCGTCGTGACGAGCGCGACGCGGCACGACGCGAGCGGCCGCGCCAGGCGAACGAACGGCACCTCGACGTGGTGTGCCCAGACGTACGGCGCGCGGTAGCCGAGCGCCTGGTAGTACGTGCGGATGCGCGCGAGGTAGGGAATCGCGACGTCGTGCGCGGCAACCGTCGTCGAACGATCGTCGCTGTCGTCCACCGCCGCCACCTCCTCAGGCGTGCGCCGACGTCGCGCCGGCCCAGCGTCGGATCGTGCCGGCGAGCTGCGTCGCCGCGACCGGCTTGGTCATGTAGTCGTCCATCCCGGCCTGCAGGCAGCGCTCGCGATCGCCGGCGAGGGCGTCGGCGGTGAGCGCGACGATCGGCGTTCGCGCGCTTCGCCCCGCCGCATCGCCGCGGATTCGCTGCGTCGCCTCGAAGCCGTCGATGCCGGGCATGTGGCAGTCCATCAGGATGAGGTCGTAGCGGACCGACGCGGCGGCGTGCGCGGCCGCGTCGCCGTCGCCGACGACGTCGACGAGGCAGCCCATCTTCTTCAGCATGGTCGCAACGACGAGCTGGCTCACGGCGTCGTCCTCGGCGACGAGGACGCGCGCCGAGGGCACGTCGCCGGCGCCGCCGCGCTCGGGCTCGGACGACGTCGGCGCGACCATGCGCAGCGGCACCTCGAACCAGAACGTCGAGCCCTCGTCGACGCGGCTGTCGACGCCGACCTCGCCGCCCATCAGGTCGGCGATCTCCTTGACGATCGCAAGCCCGAGGCCGCTGCCGCCGTGCCGGCGCGTGCTCGACGCGTCGACCTGCGTGAAGGCGTCGAACACCGAGTCGAACTGGTCGGCGGCGATGCCGATCCCGGTGTCGCGGACCTCGAAGCGGACGCGCACAGCGCCGTCGGCGACGCCGCGACTGCGCACCTCGAGCGCGATGCGGCCGCGCTCGGTGAACTTGACCGCGTTGTGGAGCAGGTTGACGAGCACCTGGCGCAGCCGCACCGGATCGCCCTCGACGCGCTCGGGCAGGTCGGGCGCGAACGCGCAGCCGAAGTCGATCGGCTTGTCGCGCGCGGTCGTCGCCATCAGGTCGACGGCGTCGTTGACGAGCGCGCGCAGCTCGAACGTCGTCGGATTCAGCGAAAGCTTGCTCGCCTGCATCCGCGACAGGTCGAGGACATCGTCGATCAGCGTCAGCAGCGCCGTCGCCGACAGGTGCGCGGTCTCGACGAGGCGGCGCTGGCTCGGCATCAGCGGCGTGTCGAGCAGCAGCTCGGTGGTGCCGAGGACGCCGTTCATCGGCGTGCGGATCTCGTGGCTGATCGTCGCCAGGAATTGCGCCTTGGCGACGTTGGCCTCTTCGGCGCGCCGGCTCGTCTCGGCGAGCTGCTCGGCCTGGCGTTCGAGAGCGCCGGTCTTCTGCTCGAGGCTCGTCACCAGCGTGCGCGCGGTGTGGATCGCACGGCGCACGCGGTTGCGCAGCCGCTCCGAGACGAGTCCGGTGAACGCGAGATAGGTGCCGAGCAGGTACATCGTCGCGGCGATCGTCAGCCGGTCGGGCCACGCCGCCTCGGCCGGCCGCCAGCGCCAGACGCCGATCGAGTAGGCGAGGTACGCGGCGACGACGACGTGGTTGAAGTAGATCGCGCGGCGAAAGCCGTCACCGACCTGGTCGGCGACGCGCACGAGGAGCAGGCACGCGAAGAAGAGATGCGCCTGCTCGAAGTGGCGCAGGTTGACGAGCCAGACGACGATGTCGAGGTGGAGGAAGACGACGCCGAGGTCGATGCGCGCGTTCGGCGAATACCAGGCGCGCAGCGCCAGCCAGCTGAAGACGACATAGGCGACGTTGGTCGCGAGCAGCGTCGCGAGCCACGAGTTCGTCAGGGGAATGCCGAGGCGGAGGTCCTGCATCGCCGCGATGACGCACAGGATCGCGAAGCCGACGGCGCGAATCGTCGGCAGCTGCATCGTGTGCAGCCGCCGCATGCTGGCCGCGCGCTGACGGGCCACCGCGGCGCCGTCGAGCGTGAATTCCGCGTCGCCGTCGAGCGCGGGTGCCTTCACGCTGCTTTCCGGGAAGTCGTGCGCGACGCGGGCGCGGCGCTCAGGGCCGCAGGCGCATCGCCTTTCGCCGGCGCCCGACGAGGACAAGATTGCCGGCGAACAGCGCCCACGACTCGGGCTCGGGGACGGCTGCGATGTCGAGCTGCTCGGCGGCGGCGATGCGCTGCAGCAGTGCGCGGGCACTCATATCGTCGTTTCCTCCGGCGGCGGCTGGGTTCTTGGCGGTGCCGATTGTGAAACCGTCGGCTTTCGCATCATGGCAGCAAGGTCTGCCGCTCGGCTTCGGCGAGCGCGCGCCTGGCGACGCGTTCCAGCGTCAGGGCCTGCACCAGGATGCTGAAGATGACGACGGCGTAGGTCGTCGTGACGATCGTCGCGCGACCGCTGACCTGCGCCGGCAGCGACAGCGCGAGCGCGATCGAGATACCGCCGCGCAGGCCGCCCCAAGTCATGATCGTGATCGTCGCCTTGCGCTGCGGCCGCAGCCGTGGCACAAGCGCGATCGGGACACCGACGCTCGCCAGCCGGGCGCCGAGCACGATCGCGATCGCCGACACTGCCGCCGCGGCCTGCACCGCCGAGATGGTGAGCGACATCATGACGAGGCCGATCAGGCCGAACAGGAGCAGGTTGAGGAGGTCGTCGAGAACGTCCCAGAAGTCGAACAGGCGCCGCTGCGTCGCCTCCGACATCGCCTCGCGACGGCCGCGGTTGCCGACGATCAGTCCCATCACCACGACCGCGATCGGCGCCGAGACGTGCAGCGCCTCGGCGAGCGCGTAGCCGCCGGTGGCGAGCGCGAGCGTGATCAGGATCTCGACCGGGTGGCTGTCGACGCGGCGCAGCATGCGAACGCCGAGCGATCCGCCGGCGAAGCCGAACACGACGCCGCCGACCACTTCGGTGACGAAGAGGAGCGCCGTCGTCGCCGGCTCGACGCCGCCCGGTGCGGTCGCGATCTGCAGCAGCGTGAGGAAGACGACCACGCCGGTGCCGTCGTTGAAGAGGCTCTCGCCGGCGATGCGCGCTTCGAGGCTCTTCGGCACGCCGAGGCGCTTCAGCACCGCGAGCACGGCGACCGGGTCGGTCGGCGAGATCAGCGCGCCGAACAGCAGGCAAGCGAGCAGCGGCAGATCGAGCCCGAGCAGGTGCGTCGCCGCCCAGAACGCGACGCCGACGATGGCGGTCGAGACGACGACGCCGAGCGTCGCCAGCGTCGCGATCAGCCACTTTTCGCGCGCGAGGTCTGCGATCTGGATGTGCGCGCTGCCGGCGAAGAGCAGCAAGCCGAGGACGCCGTGCAGCAGGACGCCCGCGAAGTCGAAGTGCGCGGCGGTCTCGACCGCGGCGGCGAGCCTCGGGTTGAACGACGCCGCGACGACGGCGACGAGCGAGACGACGATGCCGATCGCGGTGATGCCGATCGCATCGGGCAGGCGGACGAAACGGTGGTTGAGGTAGCCGAACGCCGCGACCAGCGCGACGACGATGGCGAGCACCTGAAACCCGGTCATCGGATCGTCGCGCCGGGCGTGCGGCGCTGGGTCGGCGCCGCGCTGCCCGGGCTCATTCGTCGAGGTGGATGTTCTTCGCCTTGGCGAGCGCCGTCCAGCGCCGGATGTCGGCGCGGATGAACTGGCCGAACTGCTCGGGCGTCATCGGCAGCGGCTCGACCGCTTCGACCGAGAGCCGCTCGCGCAGCTCGGGATCGCGGAGCACGGCGACCTGCGTCTCGTTGAGGCGGCGCACGACGTCGTCGGCGATTCCCGCCGGGCCGACCGAGCCGTACCACTGCATCGCATCGAATCCCTTGAAGCCCGATTCCTCGAGCGTCGGCACGTCCTTCAGCTGCGCGCTGCGGGCGCGGCCGGTGACCGCGAGGGCGCGCACCCGACCCGAGCGCAAGTGCGGCAGCGCCGCCGCAAGCCCCGGGAACATCGCCTGCGTCTGGCCGCCGATCAGGTCGGTGAACGCCGGCGCGATGCCGCGGTACGGGATGTGCAGCATGTAGGCGCCGATCTCCTGCTTGAAGAGCTCCATCGTCAGGTGCGTGAGCGAGCCCTGGCCGGCCGAGCCGTAGGTGAGCTTGCCGGGATTCTTCTTCGCGTAGTCGATGAACTCGGCGAGCGTCTTCACCGGCACGCTGGCGTTGACGACGAGCACGTTGGGCGTGCCGCCGATCATGCCGATCGGCGTGAAGTCCTTGATCGCGTCGTAGGGCACGCGACGCGTCGCCGGCGTCGTCCCGTGCGTCGCGACGTAGCCCTGCATGAGCGTGTAGCCGTCGGGGGCGGCGTGCACGGTCGCCATGCTCGCGATCACGCCGCCACCGCCGCCCTGGTTCTCGACGACGAAGGTCTGGCCGATCGCCTTGCCCCAGCGCTCGGTGACGACGCGCGCGATCATGTCGTTGCCGCCGCCGGCAGCGACCGGGACGATGTAGCGGATCGGCTTGGTCGGATACGACTGCGCGCGCGCGCCGAGCGGCAGCGCGAGCGCGGCCGCGGTCTGCAGGATCAATCGCCGTTGCATGTGGACGGGCCCTCCGCCGCTCCGGACGAGCCGCGCCCGCCGATTCTGCCGCCGCGGAAGCGGACGCGCGCTAGGCCTTCTGGCGCCGTCGCTGCTCGAGCTCGTGCGCGATCTCGTGCAGCAGCGCGGCGAGCGACTCGGGCTGCGTGATGTGCGGGTTGTGGCTGGCGTCGATCTCGTCGAGCCGCCAGCCCTTCTCGCTCCGCGCACGCTCGGCGAACTTGCGAAAGACGTCGCCGGGCGAGAAGCGGGTGCAATAGATGAACGCGCGCGGCAGCAGGTCGATGGCGCCGGTGAGGGGCAGCACCTGGTCGAAGGTCGGTGCCGGCTGCATCGCGCGTCGCGGCGTCATCCAGGCGACGTCGTCGGCGCTGGTGTCGGGCGGCAGCACGGTGGGCGGCACGCGCCAGCCGTCGCCGACGTTGCGCTGCGCCTCGACCCGCGCCGCGAGCGCCTGCGGGCCGACCAGCTCGGCCATCGACTGGCCGTCGCGCGGCACGAACGCGTCGAGGTAGACGACGCCGGCGACGCGCTCGCCGGCGCGGTCGGCGACACCGGTGACGACCATGCCGCTGTAGTTGTGGCCGACGAGGATCGCGTTCCTCAGGTCCTCGCAGGCGAGGACGCCGAGGACGTCCTCGACGTGCAGCGCGAGGTCGACGTCGGGGCGCGCGAGGTGGACGCGCTCGCCGAGGCCGGTGAGCGTCGGTGTGAAGACGTCGTGGCCGCGCGCGCGCAGCAGCGGCCGCAGCTTCTTCCACGCCCAGCCGCCGCTCCACGCACCGTGCACCAGCAGGAATGTCGACATCGCTCCCTCGTTCGAAGTCGCGGGGCGAAGGGAGCCACAAGCGGACCGTGATGTCAACGCGGCGGGATCGATCCAATCGTGCGGAGCGTGCCGTCTGCCACGCGAGCGACGACGACGATCTCGGCCGGCGCGACGTTCTCGCCGGTCAGGGCGCGGATGTTCTCGCCGTGGGTGACGACGAGAAGCACCCCGCGGCCGCGCCAGCCGCTGGCGATCGCAAGGCCGCGCGCGCGCAGCGACTCGCGCTCATGGGCGAGGACGAAGGCGTTGGCGAACGCCGGCTCGACGTCGACCGTGCCCACCGCTGCGAGCTTCGCCGTCTCGACGCAGCGGCACCACGGCGAGCTGACGACGCGGTCGATCGCGATGTGCGCATCGCGCAGCCGCGCCCCGGCAGCGCGCGCCTCGGCGCGGCCGCGCTCGCTGAGGTTGCGCTGCGTCGCACAGTCGTCGAGTCGCCAGCCGGGCGGGTCGCCGGCGCCCGGCGCGTCGCCGTGGCGCATCAGGGCGACGACGCCGCCGGCGCGCAGCGCTGCCCACGCGGCGCCTTCGTCGGCGAGCGCCGGCGCGGCGGCGACGACGGCGGCGAGCGCGCAGAGCGCGGCGACGATCACGCGCCGCGTCATACGCGCGGATCCGTGCGCATCGTCGCCCAGCGCTCGAGGTCGGGCGCGATGCCGAGCCCGGGCGCATCGCCGAGGCGGATCGTGCCGCGGGCGATCGTCGCGAGCGGCGGGCAGAGGTCGCTGCGCAGCGGGTTCTCGTTGGCGTCGACCTCGAGCATGCCGTCGGCAGCGCCGCGCGCGGCGAGGACGTGCGCCGATGCGAGCAGGCCGATGCCGGCGCCGAGGTAGTGCGGGCAGTAGCGCAGCTTCGCCGCGGCGATGCGATCGACGACGGCGAGGACGCCGGAGACGCCGCCCCACTTCGCGAGGTCGGGCTGGACGACGGCGATCGCGCGCGACGCGATCAAGGCGTCGAAGGCGGCATCGCCGATCGCGTTCTCGCCCGCGGCAAGCGCGACCGGCGAGCGCTCGGCGAGGCGCTGCCACTCGGGCCACGGTCGATCCGCGCGCAGCGGCTCCTCGAGCCACGCCGGCGCGTGCGCAGCGAGGCGCTCGGCCATCGCGATCGCGTCGTCGAGCGGCCACGCCTGGTTGGCATCGACCATCACGCTGTCGTGCGCTCCGGCGGCGGCGCGAACGTCGCGGAGGTTGGCGAGGTCGCGCGCGGCGCCGAAGCCGACCTTGAGCTTGAACGCGGTGTAGCCCTGCTCTCGCAGTGCGGCGACGACGTCGGCGGGCGCGTCGGGATTGATGCCGCTCGCGTAGACCGGCAGCGATCGCGCGGCGCCCGCGGCGCGATCGCGCTCGCCTTCGCGCGCGAGATGGCGCCAGAGCGGCTCGCCGGCGCGGCGAGCGGCGAGGTCGTGCAACGCGATGTCGACGCCGGCGATCGCCTGCGCGATCGGTCCGGGCTCTCCCGACTGGATCGCGAGCACCGCGGTCTGCTCGCTCAGCTCGCGAAACGCAGCGTCCGGAGAAGCGAACGCACGGCCGACGACGAGCGGCGCGAGCACGGTCTCGATCAGCCGGGCGCGATGCTCGGCGCCGCAGGTCGGAAAGTTGCACCACGCCTCGCCCCAGCCGAACGCGCCGTCCTCGTCCTCGACGCGAACGAGCACCGCGGGCCGGTCGTGCATCGTGCCGAACGACGTCCGCACCGGCACGCGCACCGGCCAGCGCAGCACGTGCGCTGCGACGCGGGCGATCGCGGGCGAAGGCGAAGGCGCCGGAGTTCCCCGGGTGTCGCGGCTCATCGGCGTACGCTATAAAGGGATGGTCGATGGTACGTTTCACCCGGTAGTGCCGCAAGCGCGCCACGGCGCCTCCCGCGCCGCGCTCATCGTCGCGCCGTGGCTCGCGATCGTCGTGGTTTGGTACGCGGTGCGCGCGAGCGGGCTCGTCAACCCGTCGCTCGTGCCGGCGCCGCATGCCGTCCTCGCCAAGGCCGTCGAGCTCGCGCGCGACCGACTGCCGCTCGACGTCTGGATGTCGACGCGGCGCGTCTTCGCGGGCGTTTTTCTCGGCGTCCTCGCCGCCGTCCCGGTCGGCTTCGCGATCGGTTGGTACCGCCCGGTCCGCACGTTCGTCGACCCGCTCATCAACTTCTTCCGCGCGCTGCCGCCGATCGCATTGATCCCGCTCGTGATCGTCTACTTCGGCATCGGCGAGCTCGCGAAGACGGTGATCCTCTTCTACGCGTCGTTCTTCGCCGGCGTTATCGTGATGGTCGAGGGCGTCGGCCAGATCAGCCCGATCTACGTGCGCGTCGCGCGCACGCTCGGCGCGACCGACGCCGAGATCTTCGCCAAGGTGATCGTGCCGCTCGCCGTGCCGCACATCCTGACCGCGATCCGCGTCGCGCTCGGCGTCGCCTGGGCGACGCTCGTCGCGTCCGAGCTGATCGCGGCGCAGCAGGGGCTCGGGGCGTTGATCCAGAACGCGTCGTCGTTCTTCCAGCTCGACATCGTCTACGTCGGGATCATCTCGATCGGCCTGATCGCGCTGGCGATGGACGTCGCGCTGCGTGCGGCGACGCGTCGCCTCGTCGCCTGGCAGGACCGGATCGCGTAGCGCGCGCACGCACGACGCGATGGACGCCGAGACGTTGCCGATGGTGAGCGCGCCCGACGCCGCGCTGCGGCTGCGCTTCGAGGACGTCGGCGTCGACTTCGCGACGCCGGCCGGGCCGATGCGCGTTGTCGACGGCATCGGCTTCGACGTCCGCCAGGGCGAGTTCGTCTCGATCATCGGCCCTTCGGGCTGCGGCAAGACGACGCTGCTCAACATCGTCGGCGGCTTCGTGCAGCCGACGCGCGGCCAGGTGCTGCTCGACGGCGCGAAAGTCTCCGGTCCCGGCCCCGACCGCGGCTTCATCTTCCAGGAGTACGGCGTCTTTCCCTGGCTCACGGTGCGCGGCAACATCGAGTTCGGCCTGCGCCTGGTCGCCAACGCGCGCCACGCGCCACGCCGCGCCGCCATCGTCGAGCGCTACCTTGCGCTGATGGGGCTCGCCGACTTCGCCGACCACCACCCGAAGCATCTCTCGGGCGGCATGCGGCAGCGGCTGGCGCTGGCGCGCGCGTATGCCGTCCAGCCCGAGTTCCTGCTCATGGACGAGCCGTTCGGCGCGCTCGACGCGCAGACGCGAACGGCGATGCAGGACCTGCTGCTGCAGGTGCTCGCGACCGAGGGCAAGACGGTGCTGCTCGTCACCCACTCGGTCGACGAGGCGATCTATCTCTCGTCGCGGATCGTCGTCGTCACCGCGCGGCCGGCGCGCGTGCGCACGGTGATCGACGTGCCGTTCGCATATCCGCGCAGCGAGTCGGTGCACGAGGACCCGCGCTTCGCGACGCTGCGCGCCGAGATCCGCGCGCTCGTGATGGAAGAGTACGAGGCGCAGGCCCGCCAGGCCGTCTCGCGCACCGAATGACCAGCCGACCTTGCCACCGCAACCCACCCGACAGGAGACGACCATGACCCTTCGCCGCAGAACCCTCCTCCAGGCCACCGCCGCCGCATCGCTCGCCGGCGTCGCTTCGGCCGCGTTCGCACAGGCGCGCACGAAGCTGCGCGTCGGCTACCTGCACACGCCCGCGGTCGACGGCCAGATCTGGCTCGGCCAGCAGTCGGGCGCGTGGACGAAGCGCGGCGTCGACATGGAGCTCATCCAGTTCACGACCGGCCTCGAGCTGTTCCAGGCGATGATCGGCGGCAGCCTCGACGTGCTCTCGACCGGCGCGGTCGTCTCCAACTTCCCGGCGCGCGGCCAGGGCCGCGTCTTCCTCCTCAACAACATCGAGTACGCGACCGCGCAGCTCTGGGTGCGCGACGACGCGATCAAGTCGGTCGCCGACCTGAAGGGCAAGCAGATCTCGACGACGACCGGGACCACCGCGCACGTCTTCCTCGACCGCGCACTGCGCAAGGCCTCGCTCGATCCGACCAAGGACGTGCAGATCGTCAACCAGCGCATGGCCGAGGCGGTGACGTCGTTCGTCTCCGGCGCCGTCCCCGCGGTCGCGCTCTGGGTTCCGTTCGACCAGACCGTGAAGCAGAAGGTGCCGGGTGCGCGCAAGATCGTCGACGCGTCGGCGTTCTTCCCCGAGGCGGCGATCATGGGCGGCTGGGCGGCGCGCAACGACTACTACGAGTCTGCGGCCAACAAGGCCACGCTCGCCGCGCTCGTCGCCGGCTGGGTCGAGGTGAACGACGCGATGCTCGCGAACTTCGATGGCGCCGCCGAGACGCTGCAGAAGACGCAATACAAGGACGTCCCGCTCGCCGACTTCAAGGACTCGATGAAGTTTTCGAAGTACTACACGTCGGCGGAGTGGCGCAAGCTCTACCAGGACGGCACCGCGACCAAGTGGCTGCAGCAGGTGACCGACTTCTTCGTCGGCGCGGGCAACATCCAGAGCCCGGTGCCGGCGTCGAAGTACTTCGATCCGCAGCTCTATCTGGCGACCGTCAAGGGCTGAGGTCCGCAGGAAGAGGCCGTGGTGCGCGACAGCGGCTTCGACGTCGTCGTCGTCGGCGGCGGTTCGGCCGGCTGCGTCCTCGCCAACCGGCTCTCCGCCGACCCGGCGTGCCGCGTCCTCCTGCTCGAAGCGGGGCGCGAGGCGCGCCACTTCTGGCTGCGCCTGCCGGTCGGCTACTTCCGCTCGATCTACGACCCGCGCTTCACCTGGCAGTTTCCGCTCGAGCCCGAAGCGAGCACCGGCAGCCGTGCGATCGCGTGGCCGCGCGGCAAGGCGCTCGGCGGCTCGAGCGTCGTCAACGGCCTGCTCTACATCCGCGGCCAGCCGGCCGACTTCGACGACTGGGCCGGCGTGCACGGCGCGCGCGGCTGGAGCTACCGCGAGGTGCTGCCGTTCTTCAAGCGATCGGAGCGCTACGATGGCGGCGAGAGCGAGTGGCACGGCGGACACGGCGAGCTCGGCGTCTCCGATCTTCGCCACGACCATCCGTACTGCGAGGCGTGGCTCGCCGCCGGCACCGAGGCCGGCCATCCGGCGACCTTCGACTTCAACGGCGCGCGAAGCGACGGCCTCGGCCGCTACCAACTGACGCTGAAGGGCCGCTGGCGATGCGACGCCGCGACCGCGTTTCTCGTTCCGGTGCGACAGCGGCCGAACCTCGTCGTCGAAACCGGCGCCCACGTCACTCGCGTCCTTGTCGAGCATGGCCGCGCGGTCGGCGTCGAATGGGTCGCGAACGGCGCGCTGCAGCGTGCGCGTGCCGATCGCGAGGTGATCCTCGCCGCCGGCGCACTGCAGTCGCCGCAGCTGCTGCAGCTCTCGGGGATCGGCCCGGCCGGGCTGCTCGCGCGCCACGGCATCGCGGTGCTCGCCGATGCGTCCGAGGTCGGCCGCAACCTGCAGGACCACTACCAGGCGCGCGTCATCGTGAAGCTCAAGGAGAAGCGATCGCTCAACGACGACGTCCGCAATCCGCTGCGTCTCGCGCAGATGGCGGCCGACTGGCTGTTCGCGCAGCGCGGGCCGCTCACCGTCGGCGCCGGCCAGGTCGGCGGTCTCGTCGCCAGCGAGCACGCGCGCGGCGGTCGCGCCGACGTCCTCCTGAACGTCATGCCGCTCTCGGTCGACAAGCCCGGCGATCCGCTGCACCGCTTTTCGGGGTTCTCCGCGTCGGCGGCGCAGTGCCGTCCGGAGTCGACCGGGACCGTCGAGATCGCGAGCGCCGATCCCCTCGCGCCGCCGCGGATCCGCGCCGGCTACCTGACGCAGCCGCTCGACGCGAAGGTGCTCGTGGCGGGCTTGCGGATGCTGCGCAAGATCTACGCACAGCCGGCGTTTCGCGGCCTCGTCACCGGCGAGGAATACCTGCCGGGCAACGACGTCACGACCGACGCCGGCCTCGAGGCCTTCGCGCGGGCGCGCGGCGGCACCGTGTTCCACCCCGCGGGGACCTGCCGCATGGGCGGCGACGCGCGTTCCGTCGTCGACGAGCGCTTGCGCGTGCGCGGCGTCGAGCGGCTGCGCGTCATCGATGCTTCGGTGATGCCGCGCGTCGTCTCGACCAACACCAACGCGGCGGCGATCATGATCGGCGAGAAGGGCGCCGCGCTCGTCCTCGAAGACGCGAGCAGCGACGCCGCGGCGCATCCGGGCGAGAGGGCTGCGGCGTGATCCTCGCGAGCGCCGACCTGCCGCTCTACGTGCAGCTCGCCGATCTGTTTCGTCAACGCATCGCCCGCGGCGTCTGGCGCGAAGGCCAGAAGCTGCCGTCGCTCGAGCAGCTCGTCGCCGAATTCCAGGTCGCGCGCGTCACCGTGCGCCAGGCGATCGACCGCCTCGCCCGCGACGGGCTCGTCTCGCCGCAGCGCGGCCGCGGCACCTTCGTCACCGCCGCGCCGCGGAGCGACCGGTGGCTGCGCGTCGAAACGACGCTGAAGAACCTCGCCAACGTCTACCGCGACACGCAGCCGACCATCCTCAACATCGACGAGGAGGAGTCGTCGCGAACGCCGCGGCTGCGCGACGACGACGGCGTCGCCGCGCCGAAGTACGTCTACATGCGTCGCGTCCACGCCAATGGCGGCCGGCCGTACTGCGTGATCGACATCTACCTCGACGCCGAGATCTTCGCGCGCCATCCGCGACGCTTCCGCGAGGAGACCGTCATCCCGCTGCTGACCGCCATGCCCTCGGTGAAGATCGCGACCGCACGGCAGGTGCTGACGATCTCGACCGCCGACGTCGAGGTCGCGCGCCTGCTCGACATCTCGGTCAACGCACCGGTCGCCGACGTGCGCCGTGTCTTCACCGGGCCGAAGCGACGCGTGATCTATCTCGCCGAGGTGACGTACCGAGGCGACTTCGTCCACGTCGAGTTCGACCTCAAGTCCTGACGTCGCGGCGCTGCGGCCGCGCCGCTCACGGACAGGGCGCGCCCTCGGCCGCGCGGACGAACGCGGTCGGACCGAGGCCAGCGAGCGAAGCAGTGTCGATCCTGCGCAGCGTGTCGCTGCCGTCGAGCCGCAGTACGACCGGGCGCAGGCCCTCACCGACGAGCGTCGACGCTGCGATGCGGCCGTCGAAGACGAGCGGCGGCGCCGGGCCGTCGCGGCCTATCACGGCCGCCGAGAAGCGCTGGAAGCGCTGCACGATGTCGAGCGTCGCGCCGCCGCCGCACCAGCGGCCGTGCACCTGCGCCGGCACGACCCAGACATGGACGCGCGAGAACTTGTCGCGGCCGAGCGCCTTGTCGGGGACGTCGATGCGCACGCTGCGGTCCGGAGCCCAGTCGCCGAGGTCCCAGTCGTGCGAGACGAGCCGCGTTCCCGGCGCGAGCGCGAGCAGGCGTGGCCGGAGCTGCAGGTTCACTTCGGGAAGCAGGTACATCGTGACGACGGTCGCCCGTGCGAGGTCGGTGCGAAAGAGGTCCTGCTCGCGGAACTCGACCCGCGCCGCGACGCCGGCGGCACGCGCATTGGCGCGGCTCTGCTCGACGAGCTCGGGGACGATCTCGACGCCGAGCCCGGTCGCGCCGCGCCGCGCCGCGGCGATGACGATGCGGCCGTCGCCCGAGCCGAGGTCGATCACGTGGTCGCGCGCCGAGACGTCGGCGAGGTCGAGCATCGCCGCGGTGACGGCATCGGGAGTCGTCACGAACGGCACCTCGTCCTGTGCGCGTGCGGGTGGCGCGGCGATCATGAGCGCGAGCGCCGCGCAAGCGGCGCGCGCTGACAGGCTGGGCGGTGTCGTCATCTCGGCTTCGTCGTGGGGATGGCGACGAGGATACGAGCGGGTCGCGGCGCCGAGGGGCACAATCGCCGCCTTCGTGGTGCCGGCCGCCGCCGGCGCACAGCAGGGAGGCCGGATGGCGAAGGGCTACTGGGTCGCACGCGGCGACGTGCGCGATGTCGAGGCGTACAAGGAATACATCGCCGCCAACGCGTCTCCGATCGCCAAGCACGGCGGGCGCTTCCTCGTCCGCGGCGGCCGCTTCGAGAATCCCGAAGGGTCGAGCCGCGCGCGCAACGTCGTCATCGAGTTCCCGTCGTACCAGGCGGCGCTCGACTGCTACCGCTCGCCCGAGTACCAGGCCGCGGTGCAGATCCGCCTCCCGATCTCGACCATCGACATGGTCGTCATCGAGGGCTACGACGGCCCGCAGCCGGGCTGACCCAGCTTTCTTCATCGTCAACGCGAGAGATCCGCATGTACCCCGACATCCAGCTCTACATCGACGGCGCCTGGACGCCGGCCGCTTCCGGCCGTACGCATCCGGTCGTCAACCCCGCCACCGGCGAGACGATCGGCACGTTCGCGTTCGCCGACCGCGCCGACCTCGACCGCGCGCTCGAGGCGGCGGCGAAAGGCTTCCGGACCTGGCGCAAGGTGTCGGCGTACGAGCGCTCGAAGGTGATGCGCAAGGCCGCCGACCTGCTGCGCGAGCGGCTGCAGACGGTCGCCGAGATCATGACGCAGGAGCAGGGCAAGACCCTCGCCGAGGCGAAGGGCGAGATCCTCAACGGCGCCGACACGATCGACTGGTTCGCCGAGGAAGCGCGTCGCACCTACGGCCGCGTCATCCCGGCGCGCAGCGAAGGCATCTGGCAGCTCGTCGTCAAGGAGCCGGTCGGTCCGGTCGCCGCCTTCACGCCCTGGAACTTCCCGATCAACCAGATCGTGCGCAAGCTCTCGGCGGCGCTCGCCGCCGGCTGCTCGATCATCGTCAAGGCGCCCGAGGAGACGCCGGGCTCGCCGGCCGAGCTGATCCGCGCGTTCGCCGACGCCGGCGTGCCGGCCGGCGCGGTCAATCTCGTCTACGGCGATCCGGCGGCGATCTCGTCGTACCTGATTCCCCACCCGGTGATCCGCAAGATCTCGTTCACCGGCTCGACCGTCGTCGGCAAGCAGCTCGCCGCGCTCGCCGGCCAGCACATGAAGCGGGTGACGATGGAGCTCGGC
>Ga0207706_10001648_pt1 | contig 22109 bp, 22 predicted proteins | sample KBSC53metaG_FD_184318 | JGI IMG/M metagenome (GOLD analysis project Ga0207706, IMG submission 184318) | Corn rhizosphere microbial communities from Kellogg Biological Station, Michigan, USA - KBS C5-3 metaG (SPAdes) (version 2) | ecosystem: Host-associated > Plants > Roots > Rhizosphere > Soil ... | reverse complement strand
ACGCAGGGTGTTGTTGTTGCGCAGCGAGACATAATAGTAGTGCTGGCTGTCGACGTGCCGCGCCAGCAGGCCGACCCATCGGTCCGATCCATTGAAGGCCACTGGCCGCACATCGGCTTCGATTGCAACATTTGACCTGTTGATCTGGCTGAGCGTCGTGAAACGCGCGTCCGTCGTTGAGTTCTGACGGTACACGCGCGAGCCGCGCGACACTGGCACCGTCCAGGTGGGCGACGATTGAATCCAGCCCGCCGCATTGGCGTCTGCGAAGTCATCCTGAACGATCGCCGGCTGAGCGAGGTTTGCAGGCACGCGAAATACATAGACTCGATCGCCGCCCATTGCAGCCAACGTGTCGCCGTGGAAGGAGATGGAGCCGCCCAGCCCGAGGCCCGGCCGCGCATCGCTCGCCAGGAACTTCACTACCGGGCTGAAGACCTCGGAATCCGGTTGCTGCACATAGACGCTGACGGAACCGCTATTGGTGCCGCGGTCTTCATCGCCCGGCATGCCCACCGCAAGGCCGGGGGCGCCTGCAACTCTGTTCAGGTCCAGGTCATCGACGTGAAACGGAAAGTCGATGGGCCGCACGTTGTCGACTGGCCGCCAGTTGTCCGGGCTGTCTTCGAGAAAGATCGAAGCGCCGCCGAGTCCGTCGCTGAATGCGCCGGCTCGGGCGCCGGGCCCAGAGGCCAACACACTGACCTTCGCGCCGGCGAGCGGGCCCGACGGCGTCAGGTAGTCGTATAGAGCGTCCACTTGGGTCCAACCCTGGAGGCTGCGCCGGAACAGGTAGAGCTTTCCGGATTGCGAGGGGTCCAGCGGTTCCTGCATTTGCGCTGTGGGATTGCCCATGACGAAGTATCCGGCGTCCGCCGCGACGTGCTCGCCGAAATAATCGTCGTCCGAGATGGGTGGGTCACCGGCAAGCAGGCGTCCTTCGAAGGTCCACTGCCCCGGCGCATCCCGGCGATAGATGAAGGCGGCGAGACGCCCGCTGGTTCCGCCGAGCACCACGAGGTTGGTCGCGGTGGCGATGTCTGAAACCTCTGAGAAAGGAGCAAGCTGCGTTTGCGTCCAGCCGGCGGCCGAGCGTTCGAATACAAACGCTTGCGCGAGGGACGAGACGGCGATCGTGTCCGCCGCCACGTCCACGGCAAGGCTGCTGAAACCGTGATCGCCGGAGACAGGGAAATCCACCAATGTGCGCATGTAGCGCCAAGCACCGGTGGCGCTCGGCCGTTCGAACAAGAACGCGACACAACGAAACCCTTCTTCTCCGTGCGGCTCGAGCTGGTTGCGGACCTCGCTGGTCGCGACCAGCGTATTGCCGTGCATCGCCACAGGGCCGTTCAGGGGCAACTGCGCGTCAGGGGACTGCAGCTGCGCGGACTCCTCGACAATCAGCGGCTGTGACGCCGCGGCGTGCGCTGTATGCCCAGTCGTCGCCAACAAAATAGTCGCGATGGCGACGCAGGTACGGCTCGATGTGCTCATGACGCTCTCCCTGGCACGTCTCCCTGAAGGAGTGGCGGCCTACACGGCTGGCTGGCCGGCGTACTGTTGAGCGCTCAACGTGGCGCGCACTGCGGCTGTTCCACAGCGGACGATCCCGGAATCGTAAGCCAGGTGCTTCAGTGCTATGGACCTGTGTGCGCCGCACGCAGTAGGCTTGCGCGCCATCGTTCATGGGTTTGCGACGCAGTGGATTCCGATTACGACGTCAAGACCCGGGTGACCGGGCTGGAGCAGCTGAAGATCGGGCAATCCGGGCAGGGTTGTCTCGTCGTCATTCACGCGCCGGCGCAATCCGACCTCGGCCGCCTGCACACGCTCGCCAAGGAAATCACCACGATCGGCCGCGGTCGCGACAACGACATCGTGCTGCCGAGCGACTGCGTGTCCCGCCGTCACAGCCGCCTCGAGCTGCGGGACCAGCGCCTCTACCTGGTCGACCTCGCTTCGACCAACGGCACCTACGTCAACGACGACGCGCAGCCCGTGCGCGAGCGGCCGCTCGAGCGCGGCGATCGGCTGCGCATCGGCGACACGATTTTCAAATACCTGTCGGGCTCGGACATCGAGGTGCAATACCACGAGATCCTGTTCCGCATGACGGTGACGGACGGGCTCACCAACCTGTCCAATCGCAAGCAGCTCGACGCCACGCTGCATGAAGAGATCCCACGCGCGCGGCGGCACAACCGCGAGCTCTCCGTGCTGATGCTCGACATCGACCACTTCAAGCGCATCAACGACACCCATGGCCACCTGGCTGGCGACTCAGTGCTGCGCGGGCTGGCAGCGATCCTGCAGAAGCGGCTGCGGCCGAACGACCGGCTCGGCCGCTACGGCGGCGAGGAGTTCTGCGCGATCCTGCCGGAGACGGCGCTGGCGAACGCCGCAAAGATTGGTGAAGAGCTGCGCGCGCTGGTGGAAGCGCACGCCTTCGTCGCGGAAGATAAGCGCATCAACGTGACGATCTCCATCGGCGCCGGCAGTCTCGCCGAAGGGATGGACATGGCCGACCTGTACCGCCGCGCCGACGAGATGCTGTACCAGGCCAAGCGCACGGGCCGCAACAAGGTGTGTCATTGAGAATTCCCGGCCTCGCGGCGCTGCTGCTGGCGAGCCTGTCCGCCGCAGCGGCGGAGCAGGGCAGTGCTGCTGCGCGCGCGCAGACGATCGCCGACTATCCCACGGGCGACTCGTGTCTCTTCTGTCACCGTAACGACATCGGCACGAGCTGGCTCGACAACTCGCACGCCTGGACGGTGCGTCCGGTCGGTGAGCCGCCCGCAGTGAGCCCGGTGCCCGCCGATGCCACGCACGTGATCGGCAAGGAGCACTTCCGTCCGCTCAAGCAGAGCGGCTATGGCAAGTTCGCGTTACGCGCGTTCGCCGGCACGACGTGGCAGGAGAACGTATTCGAGAAGCAGTGCGTGGGTTGTCATACGACTGCAGTGAATCCGCAGACCGGCGAGTACTCCAGCATCGGGCTCGACTGCTACGCCTGCCACGGCAACGTGCCGGAGGATCACGCGACCCGGAAGGGCACGGCGCTGTTGTCGCGCACACGGCCGAACGCCGCCAAGGAAGTCATCTCGATCTGCGGCTCGTGTCATCTACGCGGCGGAGAGTCGAAGACGAGCGGTCGGCCGTACCCATACGCCTTTATCGCGGGCGACGATCTGTTCAAGGATTTCCAAGTCGATCTGCAGCGCGACAGCAAGGTGAGGATCGATAGCAGCGATTCGCACGTGTACCTGAAGACGCGCGCGGTGTTGGAGGGCGGGTCGGAGAAGAGCTGCGTGGATTGCCATCGCGTTCATGGTCCGCCGGAGGTCAGGAAGAACGATGGCAGACATTTCAGCGAGGTCTGCCATTACTGATGGCTACTCGACTGTCACGGACTTGGCGAGGTTGCGGGGCTGGTCGATGTTGCGATCTTTGGCGAGCGCGACGTGATAGGCGAGCAGCTGCAAGGGAATGTTCAGCAGCAGCGCGTCGAGCTCGGGTTCCGACTTCGGTACTTCGATGATGCCGTGAATTTTTACGGGCAACGCGTCGCCGGGTTGCGTGACGACGTAGACCGGCCCGCTGCGCGCACGAATCTCTTCGATCGTCGAAAGGTTCTTTGCGAACAGGTCGTCGCGCGGCATGACGACGATGGTCGGCGTCTGCGGGCTGATGAGCGCCAGCGGGCCGTGCTTCAACTCGGAAGCCGGGTAAGCTTCCGCGTGCAAATAGCTGATTTCCTTTAGCTTCAGCGCACCCTCCATCGCGACCGGAAAGCCCGCGGCGCGGCCGACGAAATAGGCGTCTTCGTACTTCGCGATCTCGCTCGCGAGCCCAGCGATGTGCTGTTCCTGCGCGAGGATGCTCTCGATCTGCGCAGGCAAGGCTTCGAGCGCTTTGAGCAGTCGTGCCCCTTGCGCTGTCGACAAGTCGCGGATGCGACCGAGATGAATCGCCAGCAGCGCGAGCGCCACCAGCGTCGACGTGAAGGTCTTGGTCGCGACCACCGCGATCTCGGGTCCGGCGTGCAGATAAATCCCTCGACCGCACTCGCGCGCGACCGTGCTGCCGACGACGTTGACGATGCCGAGCACGCGTCCGCCCTTGCGCTTCACTTCCTGGACGGCGGCGAGCGTGTCGAAGGTTTCTCCCGACTGGCTGACTGCGATGTAGAGCGTGTCCTGCTCGACCACGGGATTGCGATAGCGAAACTCCGAGGCGGCCTCGGCGTGCGCCGGAATGCGCGCGAGCTGCTCGATCAGATGAGCGCCGGCGCAGCCGGCGATGTAAGCGGAGCCGCAACCGAGAATCTTGACGCGACGGATCTCCAGCAGTTCGCGCGCGGCCATCTCGACGCCGCCGAGATGCGTCGTCTGAAAGCGCGCGTCGAGGCGTCCGCTCAACGTGCGGCGGATCGCTTCCGGCTGCTCCGCGATCTCCTTGCGCATGTAATGCGTGTAGCCGCTCTTGTCGAAGGACTGGTCGGTCCATGCGATCGTCGATGCTGTCTTGGCCGTCGGGCCGCCATCGAGCGTCGAGGTCTCGAAGCCGTCAGCGCGCACGACTGCGATCTCGCCGTCGTCGAGATGCACGACGCTCTGCGTATGCCGCACGAGCGCGGCGGGATCCGATGCGACGAACATTTCGCGATCGCCGATGCCGAGCACGACAGGACTGCCGTTGCGCGCGACCACGATCGATTCGGGCCGCTGGGCATCGAGCACCGCCAGGCCATAGGTGCCGGTCACGAGGCGCAGCGCGGCGCGCACGGAGTCTTCGAGCTTGTCCGCAGGCAGTGCCGCGATCAGGTGCGCGAGCACCTCGGAGTCGGTCTCCGATTGAAACGTAACGCCACCTGCCTGCAACTTCGCGCGCAGCTGTGCGGCATTCTCGATGATGCCGTTGTGAACGATCGCGAATCGGCCGGTGCCGTCGCTGTGAGGATGCGCGTTGCGATCGCTAGGCTCGCCATGCGTTGCCCAACGCGTGTGCGCGATGCCTGGCGTGCCTTTCAGCTGCGCGGGCAGCTGGCGTTCCAGCTCGCGAACTTTGCCCTTGGCCTTGTGAATGCTCAGCTTGTTGTTGCGAGCGCAGGCGATGCCTGCCGAGTCATAGCCGCGATATTCGAGCCGGTGCAGGCCTTCCATGAGGATGGGGCCTGCTTCGCGCTTGCCGACATAACCGACGATTCCGCACATGCCATACATCTCCCGCTTGCGAAAGGCGTGGCTTTCGCGGCGCTTCAATGGCGAAAAGTCGCCGAGGCGCTTTTCGCACTAGCCATAGATCACCCGCCGGATCTGCCGCTCGGTGTAGGCGGGCGCTCGAAAGCGGCGCTGGCCCAGCTCGCTGGCAATTTGCGTGAAGATCTCGCTGTTCGACCGGCCCTGTGCCTGCAGCGCGAAGTGGCGCCGACGGATGAAGTCGTCGGCGGTCTCGTCGAGAAATGCGATGACTTCGTTGACGACGCGCGCGGCTTCGGCGGGGCTCAGTCGACTCGAGCGGACGAGATACGCAACCAGCTCGCCGAGTTCGGTCTGATCCGGCATGGGCGCGGAGTCTGCCTCGTTGGGGGTCATGTCCCCAACAATCCTGCCCGAATTCGGGCAGAATGCGAACCACAATTCGAGGGAACAGCGATGGTTTCGTTGAATCAGATCGGCCAGATCGCCATCACCGTGAAAGACCTGCCACGCGCCGTCGCCTTCTATCGCGACGTGCTCGGCATGCGGCACCTGTTCGACGCGGGGCCGAAACTGAGCTTCTTCGATTGCGGCGGCGTGCGCCTGATGCTCGATATTCCCGAGCAGGCGGAGTTCCGGCATCCGCCTTCCATCCTCTATTACAAGGTCGAGGACATCGCGGCCGTGCATCGCGAGCTGCAGGGGAAGGGCGTGCGCTTCGAAGACGAGCCGCACGTGATCGCGAAGCTGCCGACCCACGATCTGTGGATGACTTTCGCGCGCGACAGCGAAGGCAACATGTTCGCGCTGATGTCGGAAGTGACCAACCGCTAGGCGCCGTCGCGCTCGAACACGATCAAGTGCTGCAGCGGCAGCGTTCGCACGGCCTTCACGTGCTTGAATCCTGCCGCCTGCATTTCACGCCGCACCTGGCGCTCGGACATCTTGTGCACCGGCTTGATCTGCACTTCGGGATCCTCGGCGCGATACTCGATCAGCGCGACCCGGCCGCCGGGCTTCAGCGCCTCGCGCACTTTGCTCAGCACCTCGTACGGGTACTCGAGCTCGTGATACACGTCGACCATGAACAGCAGGTCGATGCTGTGCGGCGCGAGATTCGGGTCGCGCTCCGAGCAGAGCACCGGCCTGATGTTCGCAACGTGCTCGCGAGTGGCGCGCTGTGCGACCGCCTCGAGCATCGCCGGCTCGATGTCGATTGCCAGCACCCTGCCTGTCGGACCGACCAGCGGAGCGATGCGGAAACTGTAGTAACCGGAGCCGGCGCCGAGATCGGCGATCGTCTGCCCGGGTTTGATTTCGAGCGCATCGATGACGAGCTGCGGCTGTTCCTCCGTCTCGCGCTCGGCGCGCTCCAGCCAGATGATGCCGCCCGGTCCCATGACGTGGGCGATCTCGCGGCCGAGATAGAACTTGCCGATGCCGTCCGGGTCGTGCGCCGCCCGGAACTCATAGCGCTGGGCGAGCGGCTCGGCGTGAACGACGAGACCGAACAACAACAGCAGGGCGCAGGCCGCGGCTTTCATGGCCGCATTCTACGCGTCAGTGCTCGTGCCGGCTCAGGTAGAGGTAGATGTAACTGGTGAGGAGCAGCACGCAGAGGCAGCACGCGAAGGCGACGCCCCAACCTGCTGCGATGACGGCGAATACATTCACTGTTCCGCTGTGAGGCGCAGGCAGCGAGCCGAAGCCGCTCGCGACCGCAAACGTTACGACGCTCACCAGGACCCATCGCAACAAATAGCCGGGCAGATGAATCCGCATGTCGCGGTTGTGCCGGTATGCCGCCGCGCGCGCGTAGCGATCGCCGCGGGTCGCGTCTCTGAACAGCCAGAACGGCCAGACGTAGCGGAACAGCACGCGCGAGAGCGGCATGTCGACGTAGTAGCTGGAGCGGGCGACCATGCGAAATAGATGTGCGGACCCCGCGGATAGTTCCGCAGTACGGCCGGTCACAAGCGTAGCGTACCGCGCGCCAGCTCGATGACGTCGCCGCTGACGAAAATGCGCTTGTCGCTGTCGACGTCGAGCAGCAGCGTCGACGGACGGTCGGCGTACTCGCCCTGCGCGATTTCGAAGTGACACGGCAACTTGCGTCCGGCCGCAATCATCCAGCCGCCGAGGTTCGCCGTCGCTGAACCCGTCGCCGGATCTTCGAGGACGGCGCCGCCGGCCGGAAAGAAGAAGCGCGACAGCAATCGACCGGGCTGCGCGAGCTCGGCGAAGACATACGCCATGCCGTGGCCATCCTCGCTGAGCACGCCGGCGAAGGTTGCAGGATCAGGACGTACGCTGCGCACGGCGCGTTCGCTGGTCAGCGGGATCACGAGCTGCTCCTTGCCCGCTTTCACCCAAAGGGGCTCGGTGCCGATATCGCTTTCCGTCAGCCCCAGCATTTTCGCGAGCGTGGCGCGCGCTGCTTCGCACTTGCGCCAGGTCGGTGCATTGGCCTGCAGCGTCCAGCGATCGCCGTCGGCGCGCACCGGAATGATGCCGGCCTGCATTTCCAGCTTCAGATCGTTGCCGCCCAGACCGAGCGCACGGCAGACGTGCGCGGTGCCCAGCGTCGGGTGACCGGCGAAAGGCATCTCGTAACTCGGCGTGAAGATTCGCACCTGCGCCGTGGCGCGCGCAGAGGGCAGCACGAACGTCGTCTCGGAGAGATTGAACTGGCGGGCGAGTGCCTGCATCGTCGCCGTGTCGAGCGACTCGCCGCTCTCGAACACGCACAACGGATTGCCGGTGAGCGGTCCGCGATTCTGGGTGAACACGTTGACGATGCGAAAGGCGAGTTCGCGCATGGCGGCTTCTCCGATGGAGCTGCCGTTCATTCTATTGGGAGGGGCAGGCGCGCCAAGGCACAGTCCAGCGACCCGCGGACAGCACAGCTGCCTATTTTGGGGCTTGCGGGCTAATCGGCGTCAGCCGCTCCTCGATCATGCGCTGGGCAGCCTGGAAATCGACTGCGCCGAGCGTGCTGACGTTGCGCGTGAGCTGCTGCAGGATCTTGTTCTGGATGCGGCCGCGCTCCAGTGCGACGGCGTACGGGATTTCGTCGTGAAACATCACCATCGAGTAGCGCGGCACGAAGCGTTGCGGAAAGCGCCGCTCCAGCTCCAGCGACAGCGTCTTCTGCAGATGAAATTGCGGATCGCGCACCGTGTCGCGCATTTCGAGGTAGTTCTCGATCGCCATGTCGGCGATCGCATCCGTGTGCGGCCGGCGCTCCACTTCGAAGCGGCGGAAGGTGCTGGCCCAGTCCGCAGTCGCAGCGAGCATCCCGAGCAGTTCGCGGCAGTCCTCGAAGGCGCAGTTCATGCCCTGGCCGTGAAACGGCGTGATCGCGTGCGCGGCGTCGCCGATCAGCAGCAGCTGATCTTCGACCGACCAGCGCTCGCAACGCACGGTGCCCATGATGCCGGTCGGATGCTTCATGAACTCGTCGGTCAGCGCCGGTAACAGCGCGCAGACGTCGGGGAAATGGCGGCGGAAGAATTGCGCGATCCGGCCGGGCTCGTTGAGCGACGCGAAGCTCTCTTCGCCCTGATGCTGCAGGAACAGCGTGACCGTGAAGCTGCCATCGAGATTCGGCAGCGCGATCAGCATGAAGCCGCCGCGCGGCCACACGTGCAGCGCGTGCTTCTCGATGCGATGAGTGCCGCCGGCGCCGGGCGGCAAGCGCAATTCCTTGTAGCCGTGCTTGAGCAGATCTTCGGAGGCGGGCACTTCGAGGTCGCTGACCAGTGCACGTCGCAGGACCGAGCCGGCGCCGTCGGCTGCGATTACCCGTCGCAGCGGACATTCTTCGAGGCGACTGGAAGTCTCGTCGCGCAATACCAGAGCGCGATGGCGAATATCCGCGCCGACCGCAGCAGTGCGAAACCGGATGTCGACTCCGGCGCGCTCAGCGGCGTCGATCAGGATGCGGTTGAGATCGGGCCGCGAGACCGAGTAGATCACTTCATGCTCGCCCTGGCCGTAAGGCACGAAGGTCAGCGCGCCGTCGATGCCGTGGAGCATGCGTCCGGGCATCGGAATGAGCAGCGGGCGCACGCGATCCATCACACCGGCAAGCTCCAGCGCGCGAATGCCGCGTGCCGCCAGAGCGAGATTGATCGAGCGGCCTGCGGGGATGGCGGAGTGCCGCATGTCCGGCATGCGTTCGAAGACGCGCAGCGGATGCCCGCGTTGCGCGAGCAGCGTTGCGAGCAGAGTTCCCGCGAGACCCGCGCCGACGATCGTGACCGGCTCGCGACGTTCCTGCTCGACGGCGCTCATTGCAGGATCCGTCCGAGCGCGGCGGCGAATTCCCACGCCTCGACGAACGTGTTGTAGAGCGGTATCGGCGCGACCCGAATCACATCGGGCTCGCGCCAGTCACCGGTACAGCCCGCGGCGCCTAGCGCATCGAATACCTTGTGAGCCTCGGACGGTGTTCGTCGCAGCCGCAGTGAGAGTTGGCAGCCGCGCGCTTCAGGATCCCGCGGCGTAAGGATCGTCACTGACTCCGCGAGCTGTGCGCGCAGCAGAGATTCGAGATACCCGGTCAGCTGCACGGATTTGGCGCGCAGCGCCGGCATTCCCGCCTGATCGAACAAGGGCAGCGACGCGAGCAGCGGCGCGGCGGCGAGAATCGGCAAGTTGGAAATCTGCCAGCCTTCGGCGCCCGGCAACGGTTGGAAGTCGTGCGGCATCAGGAAGCGGCTCGCCTTGTCGTGGCCCCACCAGCCAGCGAGGCGCTCGAGGTCGAAATCGCGCGCATGACGTTCGTGCACGAAAGCGCCGCCGACCGCGCCCGGACCGGCGTTCAGATACTTGTAGTGACACCAGACGGCGAAGTCGGCGCCGGAGTCGTGCAGCTCGAGCGGCACGTTGCCGATTGCGTGAGCCAGATCGAAGCCGACGCGACATCCTGCACGGCGCGCAGCCTGCGCGATGGCGCGCAGATCGAAGCGCTGGCCGTTGAGGAACTGCACCGCAGGCAGCATCACGGTCGCGATCTGCGCACCTTCGCGTTCGATGAGCGCCAGTACATCTTCATTACGCACCGCTTCTTCGCCGGTCCGCGGCCCGATTTCCAGCATGGCGGTCCGCGGGTCGAAGCCGTGCAGCCGCACTTGCGACGCGACGGCATAGCGGTCCGAGCCGAACGCATTTTTCTCGATGAGGATCTTCGAGCGTTCGCGGGTCGGGCGATAGAACGTGGTGAGCATCAGGTGCAGGTTCACCGTCAGCGTGTTCATCGCGACGACTTCGAGCGGCTGCGCACCGACCAGCCGCGCGAGCGAAGGCGCGAAGCGCTCGTGATAGCTCAACCAGGGACGGTTCGATTCGAAGTGGCCGTCGACGGCGCGGTGTGCCCAGCTGTCCAGCTCCTCCTGCAGGATGCTCGCGACGGCCTTGGGCTGCAGTCCCAACGAATGGCCGCAGAGGTAGACCTGCGGCGTGCCATCGGCGCGCGTGGGCAGACGAAACTCGTCGCGCAGCTTCGCGAGAGGGTCGGCGCGATCCTGCTGTTCGGCGAACGAGCGGTCGAGCGGGAAGTTCATGACGGTGTGAGCGGCAGCAGGATCGGTCGGCTGGGGGCTGCATCTGCAACGAACGGCGCGACCTGCAGGTTCAACAGATATTGGCCGTCCGGGATCGAATCGTCGATGAATGCCAGCTCAGTGACCGTCGCGTTCGGGCGCGTTGCCTCCGCTGCCTTGGTTGCCCCCGGCGGCAGACCCCAGAAAATTCGATGCGTGGTCAGTTCCGCATCGTCGCTGCGATCGAGGGAGGGCAGATCGACGACGAGCGCGGTAATGCCGTTCTCGACGATCCAGCGCATAGCGTCGGCAGAGAAGTACGGGGCTGGCGCGCGATCGTAGTTGCGCTGGAGCTTGTCCCGTGTGTTTGGCAACGTGCGTACAACGAGGGCACCGTAGTAACGCAGCTCATGGGGGGTGACTGTCGCGGCAAGCGCTGCGCGTGTGATCTGAGGCGCCGATGCGACGGAGACGAGCCGCGCCGGATTGAAATGCTCGCCGCTGAGATCGCGAACGCTCAGGCGCTCCGCGGTCACGTGCCCGACGCACTCGGTGTGCGTGCCATTGCAATGCGGAGTCAGCGTGTGCGTCGCGCAGTTGCAACTTCCGCCGCGGCGCACGTCGCCGACGAAGGAGCCGGCGGTGATCGCAGCGGCCGTCGCTCGCGCCGCGCCGAAGAACATCGGCTGCGGAGCGTCGAACTCGAGTGGAATCGAAAGATCGTGCCCCTGCGTGCCGACGCGCCAGCGGCGGCCGGCGATCTTGACAATGAGCTCGGGCGTCTCAGTCGCCACGCAAGGCTCGTCGTTCAACGCTTGTGCGCGACGGTGCCGCACGCCTGGCACGTGCGGTTCTGAGGCGAGCCGTAGAACCGCTCGAAGATCGGCGGCAGTTGTTTTTCGATGTCGTTCACGTGCAAGTACTCCGCATACAGCGGGTACTGGCAGTGATCGCAGTACCAGAGGAAGCCGTCCTGCTCTTCGGGACGGCGCTGACGCTCGATCACGAGCCCGACGGTGTTGGCGAAGCGCTGCGGCGAGTGCGGCACGCGCGGCGGCAGCAGCAGCACTTCGCCTTCGTGGATCGGAATGTCGACGCGGCCGCGGTCCTGCATCGTCCGCAGCGTCATCGTGCCTTCGAGCTGATAGAAGAACTCCTCGCCCGGATCTTCATGATAGTCGGTGCGTGCGTTCGGCCCGCCGACCACCATGATGATGAGCTCCGAATGCTGGAACACGCGCCGGTTGCACACGGGCGGCTTGAGATCCTCGCGGTGCTGCTCGATCCATTGATTCAGATTGAATGCTTTCAGCGCGTTCATGGGGTCTCGCCAGTTGCGCCAGAGCGAAATCTCCGGCGGGCGTTTCGTGGACAGCGCGCGAAGTATAACTGTAGGCTGCGGGCATGAGATACGAGAGCGCTCTGCTCGCAATCCTGTCTGCCGTGCCGGGGCTGCTGTGCGGCGCGCATGCCGCGGAACCGGCCTCGCCCGAGCCGGTGCAGGCCATCTGGAAGAACCAGGAGTTTGCGTTCTTCTACCAGAGCCAGACGACGTTCTATTCCTGCTCCAGCCTGGAGGCGAAGCTCGTGCGCTTGCTGAAGGTGCTCGGTGCTCAGAAGCCGTCGGTGAAGGTGCGCTCGGTCGATTGTCAGTCCGGTCCGGTGCGCACGCCGCGCGTGTTCGTGAACGTCACCGCGCCTGTCGAAGCCACCGCCGAGGCGATCGCCGAGCGCGACAAGGGCAAGAGCAAGCGCGAGCTTGCGGCGCGCGTGCGCGGCGAGAAGGAAGATCCCGAGGCGCTTGCACCGTTTCCGGCGCAGTGGAAGCTCGTCTCGCTGAGTCGGGGTGCAGTCGACCTGGAGCCGGGCGATTGCGAGCTGATCGACGAGTTGCGTCGCAAAGTGTTGCCGAAGCTTGCTATTCGCATCGTCAAGGACGGCACGCACTGCATGCCGCAACAGTTGACGCTCGGCCAGCCGCAGCTGGAAGTGCAAGCGTTGGTCGCGCTGCCGAAGCCGGATCAACCCAAGCCGGAACAGTCGAAGAAATAGTCTGCCCGGGGGCGCTACTCGCCGTCCGGACTCAGACCCGACGAGCTGCAAGGCACGAAGACCGGCGGCTCCTTGCGATCGAGCCGCACGGCGCACAGCTTCTCGCCCCAGACACAGCCGGTGTCGATGCTCAGCACTCCATCGCCGTCGTGGTAGCCCAGCGCCGACCAGTGCCCGCAGACGATGCGCAGATCGCGTGAGCGCCGCTTTGGCACGCGAAACCACGGGAACACTCCGGCCGGCGCGCTCTCGACCTTGCCTTTGAACTTCAGCTCCAGCGTGCCGTCGTCGCGGCAGAAGCGCAGGCGCGTCAGGCAGTTCGTGATGAAGCGCAGGCGCTCGACGCCGCGCAGATCGGCCGACCAGCGCTTCGGCTTGTCGCCGTACATGTGCGTGAACAGCTCGAGACAGCGCGCGTCGTCGCGCAGCGCCTGTTCCAGCTCGGCGGCGCACGATCGGGCAGTCGCGAGGTCCCACTGCGGCGGCAGTCCCGCGTGGATCATCGTGTACCCGAGCGTTGCGTCGTGATGGAGCAGGGGCAGCGAGCGCAGCCACGTCAGCAGCTCGTCTCGATCCGGAGCTTCGAAGATCTCGCCGAGAGTGTCTTGCGGCTTGAGCTGCTCGCCGGGCGTCAGGGCCGCGGCCAGCAAGTGCAGATCGTGATTGCCGAGCACGGTGATGGCGGCGGAGCCGAGGCTCTTCACGAGCCGCAGGACGTCGAGCGAGCGCGGTCCGCGGTTGACCAGATCGCCGGTGAGCCACAGCCGGTCACGGGCACGATCGAAATGCAGCTGCGCGAGCAGTGCCTCGAATTCGTCGCAGCAGCCCTGGATGTCGCCGATGGCGTAGGTAGCCCGGATAGCCATTGACGGCGAATGCTGTCGGCTTGCCGAAACTAGTGGAGCAGCCCCGGCATCGCCAAGGTAAACGGTGCAATCGGCGCGTCGAAGTGCGCACCGTCGTCGGCGAGCATTTGATAGCTGCCTTGCATGGCGCCGACGGGCGTTTCGAGCACGGCGCCGCTCGAATAGCGAAAGCCCTGGCCCGGCAGGAGATAAGGCTGCTCGCCGACCACGCCTTCGCCGCGGACTTCCTTGACCTTGCCGTTCGCGTCGGTAATCACCCAGTGGCGCGTGAGCAGGCGCGCCGGGACCTGGCCTTCATTGCGGATCGTGATCGTGTAGGAAAAGGCGTAATGGCCTTCTTCGGGCTTGGATTGCTCGCCGACATAATTGGCGCTGACGTCGACGCGGATCCTGTGCGTCCGGGCCGGCTGGCTCGTCGCCTGCAGCTGCCTGCCGGCAGTCGTGTCGTCGCCCTCGTTATCGGGTGTACTTTCGCTCATGGAAGTCCAACTGCCTCGTTGCGTGGCCCCCGGCGAGACGCCCGGATTCTAGCAGCACTGCGGCTCAGCACTTGCCTGAAAAATTCTGGTCGTTATGTCTATGTCTGCCGCGTCGACAGTCGCGCTCAGTGCAACCGCACGGCCAGCACGTCGCACGGCGCCGCGTGCAGGATCGTGTCCTCTGTGAAATTGAGCAGGATGGCGAGGCCATGACGCTCGCGGCTGCCGAGCACGATCAGGTCGACGCCGAGCCGTTGCGCCGTGCGGATGATTTCCGTCTTGATGCCGCCGGTCTCGATCCGCTGACGCGCATCGGTCAGCGCCAGCTTGCCCGCCAGCTCGGCGAGGCGCTTGCGCGCGCGCTCCACCAACTCGCTCTCGATCTGCACGGTCGGCAACAGCGCTTCGCCCATCGGTTCGACCGGCACGTACTCGACCACGTGCAGCAACGTGATCTCGGAGCGGTAGCAGGCGGCGATGGCTTTGGCCCGCTCGCCCACCAGCTGACTGTCGTCGGACAGGTCCACGACGAGCAAAATTTTCTTGTAGTCGGGCATCGTGCGCCCCCTGAAGCGATACGGCGGGCGAATAGTGCGAACGCGCCGCGCCTCAAGTCAATACGGTGCCGTGACTCTTCTTCAATGCCAGCTGCGCCGCCAGCGCGGCGAACCCCGCGGCCGGGATCGTTTCGGCGCGCACGCCCGGGTCGATCCCGGCAGCACGGATCTCCTCCTGGCTCAGCATCGCCTTGAGAGCGTTCCGTAACGTTTTGCGTCGCTGCGAGAAGGCCGCTGCCACGACATTCGCGTAGAGGCGCGGCTCCTCGATGCGCAACGGCTCCGCATGCGGCGCGAGCCGCACGAACGTCGACACGACCCGCGGCGGCGGACGGAAGGCGCCCGGCCCGATGTCGAATAGCGGTTCGACGCGCAACCACGGAGCGAGCATGACCGTGAGGCGTCCGTAATGCTCCGAGTCGGGCGCCGCAGCCATGCGGTCCACGACTTCCTTCTGCAGCATGACGTGCATGTCGCGGATGTGCGCGCGCTGCTCGATCAGCCGGAATAGCAGGGGCGTCGAGATGTTGTACGGCAGATTGCCGACGATCCGCAGTCCGCGACCATCGTCGAGGGTGGCCAGGTCGAACTCGAGCGCGTCGGCTTCGAGCAAGTGCAAGGCTGCGCTCTCGCCGCTGGCCGAGCGCAAATGCCGGATGGCATCGCGATCGATCTCGATCGCATGCAGCTCCGGCAGACGCGCCAGCAGCGGCAGTGTGATCGCGCCGAGCCCCGGGCCGATCTCGACCAGCCGTTGCTCCGGCCGCGGATCGATGGCGGCCACGATGCGCTGGATCACGCCGGGATCGTGCAGGAAATGCTGACCGAAGCGCTTGCGAGCTACGTGCATCAGCGGGTGGCGGTCGCCAGCTGCAACGCCAGCTCGATAGCGGTGGCGAGGCTGCCGGCATCGGCAGTGCCCGTGCCGGCAAGCGCCAGCGCCGTGCCGTGATCGACGGAGGTGCGGATGATCGGCAGGCCCAGCGTCACGTTCACGGCGTTTTCGAAGCCCGCGTACTTGATCACCGGCAGGCCTTGATCGTGAAACATTGCCAGCACCGCGTCGGCCTGCTTCAGCATGTGCGTAGTGAACGCAGTGTCGGCCGGCACAGGACCGATGAGGTGCAGGCCCGTTCGGCGCAGCGCGTCGAGCGCCGGAGCGATCACTTCGATCTCTTCACGGCCGAGATGGCCCGACTCGCCGGCGTGCGGATTGAGTCCGCACACGATGATGCGCGGCGCTGGAATTGCGAAGCGCGTGCGCAAGTCGTGATCGACGATGCGCAGCACTGTCTGCAGCAGCTCGTCCGTGATCGCCGCGCTTACGTTCTTCAACGGGAGATGTGTCGTTGCGAGCGCGACGCGCAGCGAGCCGCTCGTCAGCATCATCACCGGATGCGCGCCGCCGGTGCGCTCGGCCAGATACTCGGTGTGTCCCGAGAATTTGTTGCCGGCATCGATGATCACGCTCTTCTGCACCGGAGCCGTGACCATCGCCGCGAACTCGCCGGCCATGCAGCCGTCGATGGCGCGATCCAGCAGCTGCAACACATGGCGTGCGTTAGCGCGATCGAGGTGACCCGGGCGAACCGGCGCGGCGACGGGCACGTGCAGAACGCGCAGCGTGCCGGCGCGATGCTCCGCGGGCACATCGTCGGGTTTGTAAGGAAGGAAGGAGAGTGGCCTGCGGAGCTGTTGCGCACGTGCCTGTAGCACTTCGGTGTCGCCGGCGACGATCAACTCGCACGGCCAGGCGCGTCCAGCGATGTCGATACAGAGATCCGGCCCGATCCCTGCCGGCTCGCCGCAGGTCAGGATGAGCCGGGGCGGCGGCATTACATCCTGTATTCCACGAACGCCTCGTCGCGCAGCCGGCGCAGCCACAGCTCGGTCTCTTCTTCCGCTTTGGCTTCGCGCAGTTCTGCAAAGGCGTGCTGACGCTTCACGTCCTCGGTGGCGTCGTGCTCGCGACGACCCAGCAGCTGGACGATGTGCCAGCCGTACTGCGTCTTGAAGGGCTGGCTGATCTCGTTGTCCTTGAGGGCGTCGAGCTGCTTTTCGAAGTCCGGTACGAAGCTGCCCGGGCCGGCCCAGCCGAGATCGCCGCCGTCGGCGGCAGAGCTCGGATCCTGCGAGGTGACTGCGGCGATCGCGCCGAAGTCCTCGCCGCCGTTCAGCACGCGCTCGCGAATGCTCGTGAGCTTGGTTGCGACGGTCTGGTCGTCCTCGAGCTCGCTGGTCTTCAGCAGGATGTGACGCGCGTGCACCTGCGCGACCACGGCCTGCTGCTGGCCGCCGCGCAGCTCGTTCAGGCGGAACAGATGGAAGCCGCTCGGTGTGCGGATCGGCTCCGAAACTTCGCCGGCCTTCATCTGCTGAATCTTGTCCGCGATGATCGACGGCAACTGCGGGCCGCGGCGCCAGCCGAGCGAGCCGCCTTCGATGTTGGTGCTGCTCTCGGAGTACGCCACGGCAAGCTGCGCGAAGTCCTCGCCGGCCGTCGCCTTGTCGTACACCTCTTTCGCACGCTGCTCGCGCGTTTCGATCTGCTCGGGCGATGCGGTGACCGGCACGGATATCAGAATGTGCGAGATGTTGTACTCGGTGTTCTGGTCGGGCGCGTTCTGCTGGCGCGCCATGAACTGCTCGAGCTCGCGCGGCGAGATGTTGATGCGGCCGATCACGTCGCGCTGACGCAGCAGCTGCAGCGTCATCTGGCGGCGGATCTCGTCACGGTAGTCGCGATAGTCGATGCCCTGCTGCGCGAGCGCGCGCGGCAGGTCGGGGAAAGGAATGTTGTTGCGCTTGCCGACGTCCTCGAGCGCGCCGTTGAGCATCTCCTCGGAGACCTCGATGCCGAGGCGGTTGGCGCGCTGGATCTGGACCTCTTCGATGATCAGCCTTTCGAGGATCTGCTTGCGCAGCACGTTGCGCGGCGGCAGCTCGGTCTTCTGCTGACGCAGGCGCTGAATGATCTCGTCGGTCTGCTCATCGAGCTGACTGACCAGCACCACACCGTCGTTGACCACGGCCGCGATGCGATCGAGCAGCACACCGCTGCTGGACAACTCGCGCGTCTGCGCAAATGCAGTGCTGACGGTGAGCGTAAGCCCCACGACGAACCATGAAGCCAGGGCGAAAGTGCGGGCGCGTAGGAGGTGCATCGGCGGTTGGCGTGAATTTCCAGGGCAATTTCTAAGGTTCTGGCGGGCCGGACGAGTATCCCCGAATCGACCGTTCCAGGAAAGCATCGGCGCCCACTCCGACACTCGACAGGCCGTTTAGTTCAAGCTGCAGCAGGAAGCTGGTGTCGGTATCGCCGGTGCGGTCGCTCACGTAGCGGCGCGCTACGGCGCGGATCCGCCAGCAGCACGAGCGATACTCCAGGCCCGCGAATTGATCCAGCGATTTCTGGTCCTCCAGCGAGTACACCAGGCGCGCGTAAGCGGTCCAGTCCTTGCCGAGCGGCCAGGCCACCGAGCCGTCGACCTGCTCGATGTTGCCGCGGCGGAAGCGATAGCCGACGTTGGCGACGCGGTCGAATGCCGGCTTGTACTGGACCTGCACGTCGCCCTTTTCCGAGCGCGTGTCGTTCGGGTCGTACTGCACGCCCATACCCACGTTCCAGTCGCCGAACGCAGTGACGTCGAGCTCCGCGATGATGTCGGAGAACTCCGTATCGCTAAGCACCTCGCCCGGCAGTGCGACGCGCGGTTCGTCGAAGTAATACGTCTGACCGATCGTGCCGGAGATGAACTGCTTGCCGCTGCTTGCGTCGAGCAGCCGCGAGGTGAAGCCGACGCTCATCTGGTTCGCGTCGCTCAGGCGATCGGCCCCGACGTAGCGATTCGTGCGAAACAGCTGCACCAGGTTGAGGTCGGCCGGCGCAGTGTCGAACACCGGCAGGGTGTTCTGATTGCGAAACGGCACGTACAGGTACATGAAGCGCGGCTCGAGCGTCTGCAGCCGCTGCTGGTGCGAGCCCGAGGGCCGCTCGAAGATCAGGCCGCCGTCGACACTCAGGATCGGTGCAGAGCGGCTCGGCGAATCGTCGCCGGGTATCGGGCCCGTGTCGTCGAGTCGATAGGAGGTGTAGCGCCAGCTCGCCGCCGGTTCCAGGTACATGCCCGCGCCACGCATCGGCAGGCGGACCTCGGGCGCGACGTCCATGCGCCAGCCAGTAGTCACCCGGTCTTCGTAGTTGTGCGCGAAGTTGCCGACCTCCAGGTCCAGACCGAGCTCCAATCCCGCCAGCTGGTTCGGGAAGCCTGCATGCACGGCGAGCTGTGGCGCGATCGTGTGCGGCCGCAGCTCGGGAGGGATGCCGATGTCGTCGATCGTTTGAAAATTCTGTGCGCGCAGCACGGCGAGCCAGTGCTGCGTGAGATACGTGAGGCTGGCCGAGCGCTCGAGATAGCTGATGCTCGTGCCTTCCGGCCCGAGGCCGAAGTCCTCGAACCATTGGCTGTCGCCGACATTCGCGGCGTCGATGTCGAGGCGCAGCGTATCGGTGAAGTCGGAACGGTCGACGAAGCGCACGTAGTGGCGCGAATCGCCGAATTCCTGGTCGTCGGGCAGGTACTCGGTTTCCAGGGTGCCGTGGCCCAGGTCCGTCAGGTAGCGGAACTCGCTGTCGAGCTTGCCGCCGCGCTTGGAGAAATACGTCGGCACGAAGGTCGCGTCGTAGTTCGGCGCGATGTTCCAGTACCACGGCACCGCGAGCGATGAGCCGCTGCGTGTGGAGGTGCCGATCGTCGGAAACAGGAAGCCCGACTTGCGCTGGTTGCCGACCGGAAAGGAGATGAACGGCGTGTACAGGATCGGCACGCCCTGGAAGTCGAGCCGCACGCCGCGGCCGAAGCCGATGCCGGCGCGCTGCCGGATGTCGATATCGCTGGCGTGCAGCACCCAGGCTTCTTCGCCGGCGGGGCAGGTCGTGTAGCGGACGCCGTTCAGCTTGAGCTGGTTGTCGCGCGTCACTTGAATGCGGTCCGCGGCGCCGCGTGCGTTGCGATCTTTGAGCTCGAACTGCGCGCCTTCGAAGGTGGCGCCGCCGACCTGGTCGACCTCGGCCGAAGTGCCGCTCACCGTCAGGTCCGGGTCGGCATACTCCACGGCCTCGTCGACCTCGAAGCTTTGCTCCTGGCTGTTGTACTTGGCGTTGCGCGTCTTCAGGGTACGCTCGCCCTGCTTGATCAGCACATCGCCCTGAAGCAGGTACTCGCCGTCGCGCGTGGCTTCGACGCCGTCGGCCTCGTATTCGATCGGCGTGTCGCCGAGCGCAGTTTGCGGTTGTTCGCGCGCGGCCGGACGGGCGGTGCCGCTGGCCCGCACGGGAGCTGGACAGCTGTTCTCGTCCTCGGCGGCGGTGGCGCTGCCGGCAAGACATGCGGCTATTGCTGCGATGATCGCGGTGGACAGCGTGCTGTGCCGTGCTCGTTCGCGAATGGATTTTTCCGGCCCCGGTGCATGCATCGGCTGCGATTATAATGAGCGCTTCATCCCGGGAGCACCGATCAACGTGTCATCTTCCCCTCACGCCGGCACCGCCGCGCGCGATTTGCGGCTCGAACAACTGGAAAACTGGCTCGCGAAGCTGTTCGGGACGCGCGCTTTCCAGGTGACCACGGCCTCGGCGGACGCGAGCTTCCGTCGCTACTTCCGCGTCGCTCGCGGCAGCGACACCTGGATAGCGATGGATGCACCGCCTGCCAAGGAGGACATGGAGCCGTACATCCGCATCGCCTCGATGCTCGTCGATGTCGGCGTCAACGCGCCGCGAGTGCTCGAGCGCAACGACGAAGAGGGCTTTCTGCTGAATTCCGATCTCGGCTCGCAGACGTACCTGATGGAGCTCGAGGGGCGCGGCGACGCGGATCGCCTCTACGCGGATGCCATCGACGCGCTCGTGCACATCCAGTCGCGCGGCGGTGGCCATGCCGCGCGCCTGCCGTCCTATGACGATGGGCTGCTGCGACGGGAAATGGGCCTCTTTCCGGAGTGGTTTTGCGGCCGGCATCTCGGCCTGACGCTGTCGGGTGACGAGGCGGTGGCGCTCGCAGGCGTGTTCGATGTCCTGAGCGAGACAGCGCTGCAACAGCCGCGCGTTTTTGTCCATCGCGACTACCACTCGCGCAATCTCATGGTCGGCGACGGCGCGCGCCACGGTCCCAACCCGGGGATCCTGGACTTCCAGGATGCGGTCAACGGACCGGTGACGTACGACCTCGTCTCCCTGTTGCGCGATTGTTATGTCGCTTGGCCAGCCGAGCGCGTGCGTGCTTGGGCTCTGCAGTTCCGCGCAGCCGCGCACGGCGCGGGCGTCGGCGTTGGTGGCAGCGAGAACGAGTTTCTGCGCTGGTTCGACTTGATGGGTGTGCAGCGTCACCTCAAGGCGATCGGCATCTTCGCGCGCTTGTGGCATCGGGACGGCAAGCCGGGTTACCTGAACGACATTCCCCGCACGCTGAACTATGTGCGAGCCGTCAGCGGCAGTTATCGCGAGCTGCAGTTCCTGCAGTCATTCATCGATGGGCGCGTGCTGCCAGCGCTCGAAGCCGCGCGCGCGCGAGGCTGAATGCGCGCCATGATCCTGGCCGCGGGGCGCGGCGAACGCATGCGCCCGCTCACCGATACGCAGGCGAAGCCGCTGCTCGAAGTCGGCGGCAAACCGCTCATCCAGTATCACCTCGAAGCGTTGGCGCGCGCGGGCATCACCGAGATCGTCATCAACCTCGCCTGGCAGGGCGAGCTGATCCGTCGCGCGCTGGGCAGCGGCGAGCGCTTCGGCGTGCACATCCGCTACAGCGAAGAGCCCGAGGGTGCGCTCGAAACCGGCGGCGGCATCTGCGCCGCGCTGCCGTTGCTCGGCCCCGAGCCGTTCCTGCTGATCAGCGGCGACATCTGGACCGAGTTCCCGCTCGCTTCATGCATCGACCGCCTCGCCCGCAACGACGTGGCGCATTTCGTGCTGGTGCCGAACCCGCAGTTCCATGCGCAGGGTGATTTCGGCATCGAAAACGGGCGGCTGTTCGACCGCGCGCCACGTCATACATACGCCAACATAGGCGTGTTGCGCGCCGAATTCTTCGCGGGACGGCAGCCAGGCCGCTTTGCGCTGGCTCCTTTGATGTTCGAGTGGATCCGCCAGGACCGCGTCAGCGGCGAGCTGTATCGAGGGCGCTGGCACAATCTCGGGACACCAGCGCAACTCGCGCATCTCGACGCGCAGCTGCGTGCACATGACTCCCGCGGCGGCTGATCGTGTCTGAACCGGCACTTTTTAGTCGTGTCATACGAGTCGGCGGGGTGGGTGCGGGCTGCCGAGGGTTCGCTGCACCCGCGGAGGATCGGCGCGTTCTGTCGCGGCGCTTGCCTTCCTCGTCGAAACTTTATACCTTGCGCGGCG
>Ga0207706_10001647_pt1 | contig 22109 bp, 17 predicted proteins | sample KBSC53metaG_FD_184318 | JGI IMG/M metagenome (GOLD analysis project Ga0207706, IMG submission 184318) | Corn rhizosphere microbial communities from Kellogg Biological Station, Michigan, USA - KBS C5-3 metaG (SPAdes) (version 2) | ecosystem: Host-associated > Plants > Roots > Rhizosphere > Soil ... | reverse complement strand
AGCATCTATGCGCTCCGGCAAAGCCGCGGCTCGTTGTGACGGCGCGACGCGCGCGCTCTCTCGGCATCGAAGCGCTCGGACCCACGGCCCTCGCCTTGCCGGAAGTCCGCCCGCCGGTATCTTCGGGGCGAGTGAAGGGAACGCCGCTCACAACCGCACGTTCTGGAGGCTGGATGCCGGACCCGCGTGTTTCAAGGATGGCCGATGGGCTGATCGGCTCGGAGATCCTGCGCATCGCCGCCGACGTGCGCGCCATGCTGGCCCAGGGCGCCGAGGTGTGCAACCTGACCGTGGGCGACTTCGCTCCCGGCGAGTTCCCCGCCCCCCGGGCGCTGGTGGACGGCATCGTGGAGGCGCTCCGCGCCGGCGAGACCAACTACCCGCCCAGCGACGGCGTGCTGGAGCTGCGCAAGGCGGTGAGCGCCTTCTACCGCGAGTGGCTGGGGCTGGAGTACGGCGTCGAATCGATCCTGGTGACCGGCGGCAGCCGCCCCGGGCTCTTCGCCACCTACAGCGCGCTGGTCGATCCGGGCGACGCGGTGGTCTACCCCGTCCCCAGCTGGAACAACAACCATTACGTGCACCTGACCGGCGCGCGCGGCGTGCCGATCCAGACGCACGCCGCCGACGCCTTCATGCCCACCCGCCAGGCGCTGGAAGAGGCGGTGCGCGGCGCCCGGCTGCTGGTGCTCAACTCGCCGCTCAACCCGAGCGGCACGGCGTTCACCGCCGAGGCGCTGGCCGGGATCTGCGACCTGGTGCTGGAGGAGAACGCGCGCCGCGGGCCCGGCGAGCGGCCGCTGTACGTGCTGTACGACTCCGTCTACTGGATGCTCACCTTCGGCGGCACGCAGCACGTGAACCCCGTGTCGCTGCGGCCCCAGATGCGGGACTACACCGTGTTCGTGGACGGCATCTCCAAGAGCTTCGCCAGCACCGGCGTCCGTGTCGGCTGGACGGTGGCGCCGGCCGACATCACCAGGCGGATGGCGGCCATCGTGGGCCACGTGGGCGCCTGGGCCCCGCGCGCCGAGCAGATCGCCGTCGCCAGGCTGCTGGGCGACCGCCCCGCGATCGAGGCGTATCACCAGACCATGCTGCGCGAGGTGTACGACCGGCTGGAGGCGCTGTACGAGGGCGTGCTGGCGCTGCGCGGCCGCGGCTTCCCGGTGGAGGCGGTGATGCCGATGGGCGCCATCTACCTGAGCGCCCGCTTCGAGCTGCACGGCACCGTCACGCCCGACGGGAAGGCGCTCGCCACCAACGGCGACATCCGCCTGTACCTGCTGGAGGCGGCGGGGATGGCGGTGGTCCCCTTCCAGGCGTTCGGCCTGGACGAGGAGACCGGCTGGTTCCGCCTGAGCGTGGGCGCCGTGAGCCGCGCCGAGATCGGCCCCATGCTGCAGCGGCTGGAGCGCGCCCTGGCCGCGCTGCAGCCGATGGCCGCGGCGGCCTGACCAGCATCGGCATGCAGACGAAGCGCCCGCCCGGAGATTCCGGACGGGCGCTTCGTGCGTAGGTCGAACCGGTGGCGAGAAACCGGCTCCCCCGGCGTTCGTCGCCGCGCAACCGTGCGCCGCGGGACGGTCATCCGCAGCCGAACCACCGTCGCGCTGTTTTCAGACCCACTCTTCCTGGGTTTCTGTGAGAATGTTCTTTTCCGCCTGGATGCGCGCCTCATTCAGCGAGGGCACGGTTTCCCACATCTGCTTTCTGAAGCTCACCAGCTCCGCCCTTTCCTTGAGCCCTGCATCGACCTCGTCCTTGAGGTTCGCCAGTGTCCGTAATCCAGGGAGGAGCGAGGACAGCCGGGAGTAGAATTCCTCGATGTCCGCGTGCTCGTCGGCTTTGAACCGGTCGTGATGCTTGTCGATCATCCCTTTGGTCCACCTCACTTCCGTGGCCAGCTGCTCGACCTCCAGCCGACCCGAAAATTCGATGGCACTCTTGTATTGCCGGAGCAGGAACCGCATCGCGCGGACGGCGCGGATGCGAGCCAGGTTGGTCTGCTCGTGCCTGCGCAGGATGGCGTCGATCAACCGCACTCCCAGCCAGATGCCGATCATCTCCGTGGCGATGTTCCCCCAGAGTCCGGCGAGTTCCGGAGACTGTCGGGCCACGTCCGCGCCAAAAACCACGTACAGGATGGCGGCCAGGATGCCCAGAACGCCGAACAGGTCGAGCAGAACGTACAGGCGTGGATAGCTCATGATGAACTCTCCGGGAGGGGTGTCGCGATCAGGTTTCGTGCGGATTACATGGACGGGTCAGGAAGGCATGACAGGAACTGGATCAGGTAGCCGAACGGAAGCGCCGCCAGGAACATCGTGTCTCGTGGAAGGATCTCCGGCGTCTCGCCGGGCGTGGAGAGCCGATCGTCCCGACGAATCTCGGGGACCGCAGGCCGGCCGGCAAGCGGAGTTGGTGCACCCGGAGACCACGACCGGCCCGTCGCGGATCACCCCCGACCGGGTCCGGCGGGGCGCCGGCCACGGGCTCCACGCCGCCGGCTGGCGCGCGTTCCGGCCCGGCCTGGCCCCGTGCCAGGGCGGTCCGGCGTATTCCGGTGTCGCGACCCTGGTCAACCAATCCTCCAGCGCAACGAAGGCAGGGAGAACACTCGTTTCAAAATAGATCTTTAAGCGACATAATCATTTGAATTTACGACTTGACGCCCTCTACAGCGAAATCCTTGTGGAACGTACGTTTCACGACCATACTAGACGACAAGAGGGCTCGTCACCCCACTCGACCGCTTTTCTCGCCAGGCTCGCTCATGCGTCTGACCGCGTACCAGATCGCATCGACCGCGCCCGTCCTCCGCCCGGCATCGCCCCGCCGCGAGTGGATGGACGCCACCACCCGGCGCTTCGTCTACCGCTGCCTGCCGCTGACCATGGCCAACCAGCACGGGTGGGAGCTGCTGTGCCCGTGCTCGTTCGAGGCGATGTGGACCGGGGGCTCCTCGCCCGACGCCGTGCGCATCGTGCTGCTGGGCGGTGCCGCGCGGGCGCTGCCGGAGGCCCACTTCGGCGAGGGCGTGCTCACGTTCCACCCCGGCTACCTGTTCCGCACCGAGTCGCCCTACGCGATGATGGTGACGGGGCCGATCAACTCGCGGAAGGACGGGATCGCGCCGCTCTCCGGAATCGTGGAGACGGACTGGCTCCCCTTCACCTTCACCATGAACTGGGCGTTCACGCGCCCCGGCGTTCCCGTGCGCTTCGACGAAGGGGAGCCGTTCTGCCAGGTGTTCCCGCTGGACTGCGCCGTGGCCGAGTCGGTGGAGCCGGAGATCCGCATGCTCTCGTCCGAGCCGGGGCTCAAGGCGAGCTACATGGGGTGGAGCGCCACGCGCGACGCGTTCAACCAGGGGCTGAACGATCCCGGGAGCCAGGCCAGCCAGGAACAGTGGCAGCGCTTCTACAACCGCGCCACGCTGCACACCGGCGAGGCGGCCGACGTCCAGCACCACCGCACGCGCCTGAAACTCTGCCCCTTCGCCCACGCGCCGGGGATGGAACAGGCCACCGGCACCTCGCGCGCCGTGGCCGGTGACGGCGAACCGGCCGAGAACGCCGGGGCGGAGGAGCGCGTCCCCGCCGGCGCGGCCGATTGAAGTCCGGGCCCCCATGCTCGAGTTCGCCCCTCCCGGCGCGGCGGCCGGCGTCGCGGACCCGCCCGATCCCGCGCGCGACGCCACGGGCGCGTCGCTGATGATCGTCCCGTCGGTGGTGATCGAGAACCTGGAGCCCGGCTTCGTGGTGGCGTTCGAGCCGCTGCGGGGCGTGCGTCTCAGGCTCGGCCGGCCGGTATACGAGATCTTCCGCCGCTTCGCCCTTCCCCAGTGGGTGGACGACGTGCTCCCGGCAGAGCCGGAGCGGCGCGAGAAGGCGCGCCAGGCAGTCGGCTACCTGCGCCAGCGCGGCCTGCTGGCTCCCCCACCCGAGGCCATCGCGGGCGCCGCGGCGCCGCCCTGAGCGGCGACGGCCACCGCCCAGTCCCACCGCGGCCCCAGGGGTAGCGTATTTCAGGTCAAGACGAATAAACAGATGATGTCGCCGAATCCGATCGTCGCACCCGCGCGGCGGCATAGAAGCAGACCTTTCCCGCGCGCGGCGGCCGCGGCGAACCGGCTCGCCCCGCCCCGTGTCGGGCCGCCACCGGCGGCGGTCCGGAACGACGGCGCCGGCCCCGTCTCCCGCCGCATGGCGCGGCATCGCGCACCACGCACGCGGAGTGGTTCCACCGCATGACCGACCTCCTCACCGCACCCGCTCCGGCGGCCGCCCCGGCGGCCCCCCGGCCCGTGGTCGGCCGCACGCTCCTGCTGCCGCAGGACCGCATCGCCCGCGAGGCGCTGGCGGCGGCGGCGGCGCGGTTGAACGCGCGGCTGCGCGATGCCCGGCGAGGCCTGCGCCGGCGGCGCGACCTGGCGCTGGCGGTGTCGGGAGCGGCCAACAACGCGGCGCTGGTGGCCGCGCACCGCGGCGACCGGCAGACCGCGTGGGAGATGTGCCAGGCGCACCTGCGCTGGCAGAGCCGCTTCGGCAGGCGCTCGCGCGACCCCGCCATCACCGGACACGCGCTGCAGCCGTGGATCAACCTGGGCCGGCTGGAGGCCATCGCCGGGCGCGGCGAGCGGGCGCTGGAGCGCTTCGCGCGGCTGCGCGGCTGGACGGCGGGAACGGCCATGGAGCTGGGGACGGGGCGCGTGGCGCCGGACGGCTGGCGCGTGATCGGCGAGACCGCGGGGGAGTTCGGCCGCTTCGTGGAGCGCGTGTACGTGGTGGAGTCGCTCAAGGCGCTGCTGCTGACCCGGTGCGACGCGGCGCTGCCCGCCTTCGCCGGCGGCCTGGGCGACGGGCTTCCTCCCGCCCTGGCGCGGCTGGTGGACGAGGCGGTGATCGTGGCCGCCGCGGGCGCGGGCGACGTGGAGCGGGCGCGCGAGACCGCGCTGCGGTGTACGCGCGCGAGCAGCGGGTGGACGCGGATGGTGTTCCAGCTGCGTCTGGGCGAGACCCTGGCCGTGCTGGGCGACACCGCCGGCGCGCACGCGGCGCTGGGACCGGTGCTGCAGGCGGGAGTCCGCCTGCACGCCGGTCTTTTGCGTGACCTGCAGACGCTGTACGTGCTCACCCGCGCGGCGGCCGCGGGAGACGAGGCGGGGCTGCACGACGCCGCGGCCGCCCTGGCGCGCGCCACCCTGGCCGGCGCGCGCGACGCGGGCGACCAGTGCTTCGAGCTGGCGTCGCTGCGCGTGCTGACGCACGCCGCGCCGCCGGAAGACCGCCCCCGCTGGCGCGCCGGGCTCGCCGCGCTCGAGGCGGCCACCGAGTACGCCCGCGAGCGGCGCGGCCCGGCCGCGCCGCCCTCGCCCGAGATCCAGACGCTGTACCAGCTGACCGCCGAAACGCTGAACGCCTGAACCGCACCCGGGTGCGCGGGTTTTCCCGCGCGCCGCAGACCATTCCCGAGCCGGAGGCCGCATGGACGCGCAATCGCCCGAGAACGTGATGCACCTGTCGCCGCTGGACCGGACCGGGACCGTTCCCACGCACGCGCTGGTGCAGCTCACCCGCACGGCCCCCAGCGCGTGGGTCCCCTCGCGTTACAACGCGCGCGCCCGCGACGACGACGGGCGGCTGATCGTGTGGAACACCTTCACCGGGAACATCTCCGCCTTCGAGCCGGGGCAGGCCGCCGCGGTGGAAGAGCTGCTCAGCCAGAAGGGCTTCGCGGGCCCGCTCACGGGGATCCGCAAGTACCTGCACCAGCGCGGCTACCTGGTGGCGCGCGGCACCAGCGAGGTGCAGCGGCTGCAGCTGGCGTTCGGCCAGCAGCAGTACCGCAGCGACTCGCTGCAGCTGATCCTGCTGGCCTCGGAAGACTGCAACTTCCGCTGCGTGTACTGCTACGAGGACTTTGCCCGCGGCACCATGCTCCCCGAGGTGCGGCAGGGGGTGAAGGCGCTGGTGGCCGAGCGCGCGCCGCGCCTGCGCGAGCTGCGCATCTCGTGGTTCGGCGGCGAGCCGCTGTACGGGTGGGAGGCGATCGAGGAGCTGGCGCCCTTCTTCCTGGCGCAGGTGCGCGAGCACGGTCTGCAGTACATCACCCACATGACCACCAACGCCTACCTGCTCACCCCCGGGGTGGCCGAGAAGCTGCTGGCGTGGGAGATCCGCGACTTCCAGATCACCGTGGACGGGACCGCCGAGGACCACGACCGCAAGCGCGTGGGGCGCGACGGGAGCGGCACCTTCGCCACCATCCTGGGCAACCTGAAGGCGCTGCGCGACCGCGACGATCCCTTCTTCGTGACCATCCGCGTCAACTTCGACCGCGAGAACTACCCCAACTTCGGCCCCTTCCTGGAGCTGCTGCACGACGAGTTCGCCGGCGACGCCCGCTTCAACCTCCGCTTCAGCGCGGTGGGGCGGTGGGGCGGGCCCAACGACGCGGCGCTCAACACCTGCGGCGAAAAGGAGAGCTGGCAGGTGAAGGCCGAGCTGCAGGACAAGGCCCGGGCGATGGGGCTGCAGGTGCGCGGCTCGCTGCAGGACATCACCGTGGGCTCCCAGGTCTGCTACGCCGCGCGCCCGTACAACTTCATCGTGGGCGCCGACGGGAAGCTGATGAAGTGCACCGTCGCGCTCGACAAGCAGGACCACAACATCGTGGGCCACCTCACCCCGCGGGGCGAGCTGGTGCTGGACGACGACCGGATGGCGCTGTGGACGCAGCCCGCCTTCCAGAACGACTCGGGCTGCGGCGCCTGCCACATGTCGCCCACCTGCCAGGGGATGTCGTGCCCGCTGGTGCGCATCGAACGCGGGGAGCGGCCCTGCCCCGACACCAAGCGCCACCTGCACTCCGAGCTGGTCACCGCGCTGCGCGACCTGGCGCCCACGGGCCGCCGCGTGGTGGTGCGCCCCGAGCCCGCGGCGGTGGGATGAGCACCGCCGCCCCCCCGCCCGCACCCGCCGCCCCCCAGGCCGGCGGCGACCCCGGGAACCCGCGGGTCTCGGCGTACCTGCGCGACCTGGACGCCGACCCGGCCGCGGTGCACGCCGCCATCCAGTCGCTCACCCCGGCCGAGCTGGCCGCGTACGGCGCGCGCGCCTACCACCTGAACCTCCTCTCCCTCTACGGCGAGAGCTGGCCGTGCGAGCGGGTGGAGCGCGCGGCCGGCGAGGCGATGCGGCACAAGCTCTGGCGCGGCTGGGAGTTCTACGCCGGGTGGCGCCGCACCGGCCGGGCGATGGAGGCCGCCGGCGACCAGGCCGACGCCGCCGGCCGTGCGCGCGTCGCGCTGGACGGATGGGAGCGGGCGCTGGAAACCCTCCGCGGCGCGGGCGGGCAGGCCGTGCTCTGCACGCTGCACCTGGGCGCCTACCGCGACCTGCCGCTCGACCTGGCGCTGCTGGGATACCGGCTGACGCTGCCGGTGAACACGTCGGCGTACGAGCAGACGATGGACGCGCTCTCGCGCACCCACCCCCTGCTCCGCGGGCGCTGGAAGCTGGCGAACGTGGACCGCCCCGGCGGCTCCGTGGCGCTGGCCCGCGCCGCGCGGCAGGGGGACCTCCTCTTCGCCTATGTGGACGGGAACACGGGGACCGACGGGCCGTGGGGCGAGCAGGGGCGCACCACCGTGCGTTTCCTGGGCTTCGAGGTGCGCGTGAAGGACGGGATGGCGCGCCTGGCCGCCGCGCTCGGCGCCCCCGTGGTCCCGCTCGTGGCCCCGCGCCGGCCGGACGGCCGCGCCGAGGTGCGCGTGGGCGAGCCCCTCCACCCCGGCGGCCGGCTGAAGGGCGAGGCGCAGGACCGCTTCGCCCACGACGCCACCCAGGCGCTGTACGCCTTCTTCGAGCCCCACGTCCAGCACGCGCCGCACCAGTGGGAGAGCGTGTGCTTCCTCCACCGCTGGCGCGCGCGCCCGCAGCCCCCGGCCGCGCCGGGGGGCGCGGAGCTGGAGGCCGGGCGCGCGTACCGCATCGACCGGCGGCGCGTGGCCGTGCTGGACACGGCGGCCGGGCCGGTGCTGATGAACGTCCGCACCCTGCGCAGCTTCCGCGTGCCCGGCTGGGCGGGGGAGGTGCTCGCCCGGCTCGGCGCACCCGCCGGCGTGGGCGAGCGCTGGCTGGCGCAGGCGGAGATGGATGAAGAGAACAGGACCCGCGCCTGGGATTTCGTCTCCCAGCTGCGCGCGCAGGGCGTGGTCGAGCCCGTGTAGGGCGCGGCCATCATCCGTCCCGGCCCGGGCGCGACCGGGTGGCGGCGGAGGGCAGGACCGGCGCATCCCCCCCTTCGTGGAGGCGCCGGGGAGGACACCCACTTCGCAGTCCGAACCCCAAACCCGGAGCTGCACCATGGACCATCTGGACGAATTCTCGATCATGGAGCTGGAGGACCGGCTCGAACTGGCCGAGCGCTGCAACAACAACTGCAGCTGCCCCGCGCCGGCACCGCCACCGGTCAAGGACGTCGCGTAGGCTCGAACCCCGCCGCACGGGCGGCCGGCGCCGTCGCGCCGGGCCGGCCGTCCGTGCCTTGCCTCCACCCGCGGATCCCGGATGCCCCAGGCCGAAACGCTCACTTTCAACCCCGCCGCCGAGGTCTCGCCGCTGGACGCGGCGGGGCGCGAGCCGATGGCGCTCTGCTCGGTGCCGCGCGCCGACGGATCGGCCGCGCGCTTCGCGGTGCCCCAGCGCGTGCTGGAGCTCCTCCACCTCTTCGACGGCACGCGCACCACGCCGCAGGCGCTCGACGAATACGCGCGCGCGCACCCCGGCGCCCATGCCCGCGAGGCGCTGGAGGGGCTGGTGCGCGACTTCCTCCTCCCCCGCCGCCTGCTGCTGGCCGGCGGCGAGGCCGCCGCCGGCGCCGCGGCCGCGCACGGGCCCGACCCGCGCGGGAACTACCTCACCTTCAAGGTGCGCTTCCTTTCCGGAGACCGCGTGTATCCGGTCGCCCGCGCGCTGGGGTGGATGTTCGCGCGGCCGGTGTTCCTGTCCTGGATGGCGGTGGTCGCGCTGGTCCACGTGGCCCTCTACACGCGCGTGGCGCCGGCGGCGGGGCTCGCCCTGTCGCAGGTGACGGGGGCCGACGTGCTGCTGGTGGCGCTGCTGACCACGATCAGCGTGTTCATCCACGAGATGGGGCACGCCTCGGCCGCCGTGCACTTCGGCTGCCGGCGCACCGAGATCGGATGGGGGCTCTACCTCTGGTTCTCCGTCTTCTGGACCGACGTGAGCGAGGCGTGGAAGCTCCCGCGCCGGCAGCGCGCGGTGGTGGACCTCGCGGGGATCTACTTCCAGTCGGTGTTCATGGTCGCCCTGCTGGGCGCGTACCTGGCCACGCGGGAGCCGATCTGGCTGTACGGCTTCCTGGCGTCGGACGTGGGGATCGCGCACTCGCTGAACCCCTTCCTGCGCATGGACGGCTACTGGCTGATCAGCGACCTGTTCGGGATCGTGAACCTGCGCGCGCAGACCGCGAGGCTGCTGCGGGTGGCGGTGGCGCGAGCGACCCGCGTCTTCCGCCCCGTGGCCGCGCCGCCCTGGGGGCTGGACCGCCGCACCACCTGGGTGCTGGGGGTCTACACCGTGCTCTCGCTCGGCTTCTTCCTCTACATCTACGAGGTGCTGGTGCGCTTCCTGGTGGTGGGCCTGGTGGAGAGCCTGCCCCGGTCCGCCGCCCGGCTGTGGGCCGCGCTCACCGCGTCGCCGCCGCGCGCGTGGCCGCTGGCCGGCGCCACGGTGGAGGTGCTGTGGCGCGCGCTCCTGCTGGCGGGGGTGAGCCTCTTCGTGCTCCGGCTGATGCGCTCCGCCGGGCGCTGGCTGCTGGCGGTGCTGCGGATGGTGCGCGCCCCCGCGCCCGCCGCCCCCCTCGGCGCCCCCGCCGGGCGGGTGGCCCCGTGAGCGCGCCGGACCGGCTGGTGCTGTCGCCGCGGGTGAACGTGGAGTCGGCCGGCGCCGACGGCGTGGTGGTGTTCCACACCGACACCGCCTCGCGCCTGCGGCTGACGCCCGCGCTCTACGAGGTGCTGCGCCGCTTCGAGCACCCGGCCACGGTGGACGAGGCGGCGGGTGGGAGCGCCTCGCCCGGCCTGGCGCGGTCGATCGAGGCGCTGCGGGCGAAGGGGTACCTGCTGGCCGAGGGAGAAGGCGTGGGCCCCGCGCCCGAGCGGCGGCTGGCGACCACCTCGCACACCCTCTTCCAGTGCCCCCGCGGGCGCCCCGGCGGCCCCCCGGCGCGGGTGACCGTGGTGGGGGTGCCGTCGGACCTGGGGGTGCGCGGGTGGCCGGGCTCCCGCGCCGCGCCCGAGGAGATCCGCAAGCGCTCGTACGACTTCACCTACCGCTGCGCCGCGCACAGCGGCGAGCCGATGGGGTGGTTCGACGTGGCCGCGCGCCGCCGCGTCTGCCAGGGGGTGAGCTTCGCCGACTGGGGCGACGTGTGGCTGCGCTACGGCGAGCCGCTGCGGGCGCTGCACGAGCGCACCCGCGAGGTCTGCGCCGACATCGCGCGCGCCGGCTCGTTCCCGCTCCTGGTGGGCGGCGACCAGACGCTGGCGTGGGGCGCGGTGGCCGCGCTGGCCGAACGCGAGCCCCTCTGCGTCCTCTGGCTCGACGCGCACACCGACTACGACCACACCCCCGCGGGCGCGGCGGTGAACAACGGCGGCGTGGCGCGCGCCGTCCACGCGCTCCCCGGCGTGGCGCGGATGGTCCAGGCCGGGCACCGCGGCTACACGGCCAACGACAAGGTCGTCTCGCACGAGCGGCTCGAGATCGTCACCGGCCCCGAGCTGGCGCGCCGCGGGCCCGCGGCGGTGGTCGGCGCGCTCCCGCCGGGGCACCCGGTGTACGTGTCGCTCGACATCAACCTCCTGGACCCCGTCTACGCCCCGGCGGCCACCAACCCCGCGCCCGGCGGGATGACGCTCGACGCGCTCAAGGAGCTGCTGGCCGCGGTGGGCGAGTCGCGCCGGGTGGTGGGGATGGACCTGAGCGAGGTGAACCCCTCGCGCGACGTGGGCTCCATCACCGCCATCACCGCCTGCCACGTGCTGCTGGCGGCGCTGGGCGCCTTTCTCCCCTCCCCCACCCCGGGGCACGCCAACGGGCGGCACGCCGCCACGCTGGAATGACGCGCGGACTCCCGGCGCTCTTCGGACTCGCGCGCGCGGCGGCGCCGCGCGTGGTGGTCTGCGGCGTGGCGTGGGACGGGGGGAACGGCGTGGCCCCCGGCGCGCGCGGCGCCCCCGCCGCGCTCCGCCTGCACGCCGCGGGAGACGGCGCCCTGGAGCGCGCCCTGCGCGGCTCGCTCGCCCCGCTCCGCGGCGCCGTGGCCGACGCGGGAGACGTCGAGCCCGTTCCCGGCGAGCCGCGCGCGTGGATGGACCGGCGGATCGAGGAGGTGTGCGGGGCGGCGTGGGGCGCGGGCGCCGGCGTGCTGCTCCTGGGCGGCGACCACTCGGTGACGCACGCGGCCGTGCGGCGCGCGGGGGAGGACGGCCCCGTGGCGCTCCTCTGGCTCGACGCCCACACCGACACCGCCGAGGGCCCGGCGCTGACGCACAAGACCGTCGCCCGCGCGCTCCTCGGGCTTCCCGGCGTGACCGCGCTGGTGCAGGCCGGCTTCCGCGGCTACACCCTCGACGACGAGCTCGGCCGGCCGCTGGCCGGGCGCACCGTGGTCACCGCCGCCGACGTCCGGCGCCACGGACCCCGGGCGGTGGCCGGCTTCCTGCCGCGCGGGACCCGCCTTTACGTCTCCGTGGACATCGACGTGCTCGACCCCTCGGTGGCACCCGGCACGGCCACGCCGGTGCCCGGGGGGCTGACGCTGGACGAGGTGCTCGCGCTCCTCCGCCACGCGGCCGACGGGCGGCGGCTGATCGGCTGCGACCTGGTGGAAGTGAACCCCGGCCGCGACTCCGGCGCGCGCACCCTGCAGGCCGGGTGCGTCCTGCTGCGCGAGGCGATGCTCCTCCTGGCCGCGTCCGGCGGGCCGCGCGCGGAAGTGAACGCCCCCGCGCGCGGGGCCGGCGCCCGGCCGCGTGCCGGCGAGGGCGCGCCGGACGGCGTGCTTCGCGACGCGGCGGAGGCGTGGATCCTGGAGCCGGCGGGTGCGGAGCGGCCGCCCGGCTGAAGGGTGGACACTTCCGGCAGCGGACAATCATATTGCGCGTGGGTGCCACGCGCGGGCCCCCCCACCGGCACATCGCCACCCCCGACACAACGGCCGGGCCATGCACGCACTTCTCCTCGACCTCCGCTTCGCCCTGCGCGTGCTGCGCAAGAGCCCAGGCTTCGCGCTGGCGGTGGTGCTCACGCTGGCGCTCGGGATCGGCGCCAACACGGCCGTCTTCAGCCTGGTGAACGCGCTGCTCCTCAGGCCGCTCCCCTTCCGCGAGCCCGACCGCATCGCCCACCTGAGCGAAAGCTCGCCGTCGCTGCGCGAGAAGTACCTGCACGTCTCCGTCCCCGACTTCAACGACTGGGCGGCCCGGACGCGCTCGTTCAGCGGGATGGCCGCGTCCTACGAGCTGCCGGTGGACCTGAGCCGCGAGGGCGACCCCGAGCGTGTCTCGGCCGCGGTGGTGAGCCCCGACGCGTTCGGCGTGCTGGGCGTGCGGCCGGTGCTGGGGCGCGGCTTCCGCCCCGAGGAGGGGATCCGCGGCAACCACCGCGTGGTGCTGCTCGGCGACCGCATCTGGCGCGGCCGCTTCGGGGCCGATCCGGGGATCGTGGGAAAGCAGCTTTCCATCAACCGCGCCGAGTTCACCGTGGCGGGGGTGATGCCGCCGGGGATGCGCTTTCCCGAGTACGCGGAGCTGTGGATGCCGCTGGCGCCGGACCCGGCCACGGTGCGCCGCGACGACCGCTACCTGGACGTGGTGGCGCGGCTGCGGCCGGGGGTCACGCTGGAGCAGGCGCGCGCCGAGGTGGCGGCCGTGCAGCGGCGCATCGCCCGCGAGAGCCCGTCCGCCGGCGAGGAGACGGGGGTGACGGTGGAGCCGCTGCACCGCTACTACCGCGGCGACATGGGAACGCCGCTGGTGGTGTTCCTGGCGGTGACGCTGTTCGTGCTGCTGATCGCCTGCGTGAACGTGGGCAACCTGCTGCTGGCGCGCGCGGTGGCGCGGCGGCGCGAGGTGGCGGTGCGCGCGGCGCTGGGCGCGGGGCACGGCCGCCTGGTGCGGCAGCTGCTGACCGAGGGGGTGGTGCTGGCGCTGCTGGGCGCCGCCGCGGGGATCGCGCTGGGAGAGGTGGCGCGGCGCGCGCTGCTGGCCGCCATCCCCGTGGAGCCGCCGTTCTGGGTGCGCTTCGGCTTCGACCTGCGCACCCTGGGCTTCACGCTGCTGATCACGCTCGGCAGCGTGGTGTTCTTCGGCCTGGCGCCCGCGCTGCACGCCGCCCGGCCGGACCTGCAGGGCGACCTGCGCGACGGCGGCACCCGCGCCACCGGCGACCGCGGGCGCCGGCGGCTGCAGGACGCCCTGGTGGTGCTCGAGGTGGCGCTGGCGCTGGTGCTGATGGTGGGCGCGGCGATGACCTCGCGCGGGCTGGTGAACCTGAGCCGCGTGGACCCCGGCTTCGAGCCCCGCGGCGTGGCCGCGCTGCAGATCTTCCTCCCCGGCCGCGCGTACGCCACCCCCGAGGCGCGCAACGCCTTCTGGAGCCGGCTGCTGGAAGGCGTCCGCGAGACGCCGGGGGTGCGCGCGGCGGGGCTTGCCACCGCGCTCCCCCTGGGCGGCGGCGCCACCACCGCCACCGTGCTGGCCGAGGGACGCGAGCCGGACTCGGGAACCACGGTGGACGTGAGCACCGTGAGCCCCGGCTTCCTGGAGACGCTGGGGGTGCGCGTGGCGCGTGGCCGCGCGCCCGCCGAGCAGGACCTGCGCCCGGGCGCGGCGGCCGCCGTGGTGAACGAGCAGATGGCGCGCACGCTCTTCGGCCCGGACGACCCCATCGGCCGCCGTTTCCGCGCCGGCGACGGCGACTCGGCGTGGATGACGGTGGTGGGCGTGGTCCGCAACGTGGCCAGCGGCCAGCTGGGCGAAGCGCCGCGCGCCGGCGCCTACCTCCCCTATCCGCTCGCCGCGCCGGCGGCGGCCACGCTGGTGGTGCGCGGCGCGGACCCCCGGGTCACCGTTCCCGCCGTGCGCCGCGTGGTCGCCGCGATCGACCCCGCGCTCCCGATCGCGAAGGTGGAGACGATGGAGCAGCTGGTGCGCAGGGCCACCTGGCAGCCGCGGATGTACGCGTGGCTGCTGGGGATCTTCGGCGGGGTGGCGCTGCTGCTGGCGGCGGTCGGCGTGTACGGCGTGCTGGCCTACTCGGTGCGCCAGCAGACGCGGGAGATCGGCGTGCGCCGCGCGCTGGGCGCCAGCGACGCCCACGTGGTGCGGCTGGTGGTGGCGCGCGCGATGGTGCGCGCGGGGATCGGCGCGGCGCTGGGGCTGCTCGCCGCCTCGGCGCTCACGCGGACCATCGCCGGCTTCGTGTACGGCGTGCGGCCGCTGGACCCGTTCGTGTTCACGGCGGTGCCGCTGGTGCTGCTGGCCGTGGCCGCGGCCGCCAGCCTGATCCCGGCGCTCCGCGCCATCCGCATCCCCCCCGTGGTGGCGCTCACGCACGAATAGCGCGCGCCCATCGGCCGGAAGACGCGCGGCGGCGCGGCGGAGATCATCTCCCCCGCCCCCGCCGCCGTGCGTCCGCCGGCCGGCGCGCCGTTCCCGGCCGAACGACGGAGCCGTGGCGGCCAGCCGCTCACCCCTCGATCGGCTCCGGCGAGTCTCCGTACAGGAGCAGCTGCGGCACCTGCGAGAAGGTGTACGTCCCCGTCGACGCATCCAGGTCGAACACCCACACCAGGTCGAAGCGGCTGCCGGGCCACGACTGCGGCGCGGTGGTGTCGTTCCCCAGGATCTGGTTGGCGATGCCGGGGATGTCCTGGTGCTCCCAGCAGGCCAGCACGATCCCGCCCTGCGCCAGCGCGGCGGACGCCATCTCCAGCGACTGGTCCTTCAGCCAGCTGGTGTCGATCGTCACCCCGAGCTTCTGGGCGAGCGGCGTCACCGTCTCCTGCGGGCGCAGGCTGTGGCTGTGGTGGCCGGTGCCCGACGCGAAGATCGTCTGCGGCGTGGAGAGCCCCGGCGCCTGCAGCGGCCCGCGCGCGGGGGCGAACAGGCACGCCAGCGCGCCCGCACGCTGCCACCCCTGCGGGATCAGCGACTCGGGGTCGGCGTCGCCGCCGATGTCCACCCCCTGCGGCGGCGGCGCGTCGGCGGGCTTCTCGGCGTGGCGGATGACCATGATGCGGGTGGTGGCGGGCGTGCTCATTGTTTTCCTGGCCGGGGTGAAAGGAGGGAGACCACTGTACAGACCCTCTACGGATGCGGCGCGCCGGCCGCGCGCACAAGCTTCACGGCCGCGCAGCCCGTCTGGATGATCAGAAGCCGATCCCGCCCGTCGGACCTCGATCCGCCGTCCCCAACCATCAGGCGAAGCACGATGCCGGCCGCTCACACGGATCTTCGCGTGCAGGCCGCGCAGGCGCCGCGCCGGCGGACTTCGTGCCGTTGTAGCCCCGAGTTCACTCGCCTCCTCCCCACCCCGGCTCCGCCGGCCCGCTGCATCGATCCGCGGCTCCGCTGAAACCGCGTAACCGCTTGTTTCGTAACCTATTTCGTTGACAGCGGGCACGGACGCGGGTAGACTTCGGCGCCGGAACGTTTGTCGCTCCGCCCCTGCCCGCCGTCCCCTCTCCCATCCCGAACCGGACCGCCGTGGAAACTCTCTTCCTGGTGTGCGCGATCGTGGGCGGGGGCTTCCTGGCGCTCCAGACGCTGCTGGGGCTCGTGGGGCTGCAGCACCAGGTCCACTTCCCCGGGCTGCACGACGCCGAGGTGGCCGGCGACGCGCTGAACCTGCTCTCCCTGCGCGCCCTGGCCGCCGGCGCGCTCTTCTTCGGGCTGGCCGGGATGCTGGCGGGGCGAAGCGGGTTCGCGCTCCCCGCGGCGCTCGCGGCCGGGATCGCCGCCACCGTCGCGGTCGCCGCCGCCTCGCGCGCGCTGATGCGCATGGAGAGCGACGGCACCGTGCGGATGAGCCGCGCGGTGGGCGCCACCGGGGAGGTCTACCTCCGCATCCCGGCGGGACGCGCCGCGCCCGGCAAGGTGCACGTGACCGTGCAGGGCCGCACGGTGGAGTGCCAGGCCGTGTCCGAGCACGCCCTTCCTTCCGGAACGAGTGTCCTGGTGGTCGACGTGGTCGGCCCCGACCTGGTGGAAGTCATCCCCTCACCCTTCGACGGAGCCCCCGATGGACCTGACTAGCGCCTCTCCCGCCGTGCTGATCGCCGCCGCCATCCTGGGGCTGCTGTTCAGCTTCGCGCTGTTCGTGGCCGCGCGCTACAAGCGGTGCCCCGCCAACAAGGTGCTGGTGATCTCCGGCTCCTTCACCGGCGACAACGCCGCCAAGTGCATCTCGGGCGGCGGCGCCTTCGTCCTTCCCGTGGTGCAGGAGTTCGACTACCTGAGCCTGGAGCCGATCCAGATCGACATCCCGCTCAAGGACGCGCTCTCCTTCGAGAACATCCGGGTGAGCGTGCCCAGCGTGTTCACCGTGGCCGTCGGCACCGACGAGGTGGTGCGGCAGAACGCGGCCATCCGCCTGCTCAAGCTCGACCAGCCGCAGATCAAGCGGCAGGCGCAGGACATCATCTTCGGCCAGATGCGGCAGGTGATCGCGTCGATGCGGATCGAGGAGATCAACAAGGACCGCGAGACCTTCCTGCACAACATCCAGACCTCGCTCGAGCCCGAGCTGCGCAAGATCGGCCTGGTGCTGCTGAACGTGAACATCACCGACATCAACGACGAGTCGGGGTACATCGAAGCGATCGGCAAGAAGGCGGCGGCCGAGGCGGTGCAGAAGGCGCGCGGCGACGTGGCCGACCAGGAAAAGCTGGGCGAGGTGCGCGTGGCCGAGGCCGAGCGCGAGAAGCAGATCCAGGTGGCCAACGCCAACAAGCTGCGCGAGATCGGCATCCGCGAGGCCAGCCGCGAGCAGGCCATCCGCCTGGCCGAGCTGGAGAAGGAGCAGAAGATCGGCGAGCAGACGGCCGCCTACCAGCGCGAGGCGCAGGTGAAGGAGGCCGAGCAGCTCAAGCGCGTGGCCATCGCCACCGCCGAGGCCAAGGCCGTGGCCGGCGAGGCGCAGAGCCAGGCGCACATCGTGGCCACCCAGGCGCAGCTGCAGGTGCGGCAGGCCGAGGCGTACGAGATCGGCGAAAAGCGCAAGCGCGAGGCCGAGGCCGCGGTGCTCGAGGCGCAGAACCGCGCCATGGCCAAGGCCGCGATCGCCGAGGCCGAGCGGGTGGAGGCCGAGCGCCGCGCCGCGCTGGAAGCCCCGGCCAAGGCCGAGAAGGCGCGCACCATCGTGGAAGCCGAGGCCGAGGCCGAGCGCAAGCGCATCCACGCGGTGGCCGAGGCGGCGGCGACGTATGCGAAGCTCGAGGCCGAGGCGCGCGGGCAGTACCAGATCCTGGCCAAGAAGGGCGAGGGCCTGCGCGAGATCGTGGCGGCGGCGGGGGGCGCGCAGGCGGCGTTCCAGCTGCTGATGCTGGAGCACATGGACAAGCTGGCCGAGACCGCGGCCACCGCGATCAGCAACATCAAGTTCGACAAGATCGTGGTGTGGGACGGCGGCGACGGCGCGGCCACCACCAACTTCCTGCAGAACTTCACCCGCAGCCTGCCGCCGATGATGCAGGTGGTGCAGGAGATCGGCGGCGTGAAGCTCCCCGAGTTCCTCGGCAAGCTGGTGCCCGAGGACGAGCCCGGCGCCTCCGCCCCGCCGTCCCCCGACGACCGCGAGCGCGAGGTGCCGCTCCCGAGCGACGGCGGCGACCGCCGCACGGCGGAGCGCGGCGCGGGCGTGGCGCAGTAGCGGCGCCGCGTTCGAGACGACTGACGGACACACGAAAGCGGCGGCACCTCGCGAGGGGTGCCGCCGCGCTTCATGTATCCATCAAATAGTGCGACAGGGCTAGTGATCGGCACCGTACAGGAAATCGGCAAGCTGCTGCCCCCGCTTCGAGTAGAACTCCTCTAGACACCTGAGGTTCATATCAAGTGGAACAGATAGCTCTCCCGAACGCTCGATTCTAGCGCGCAACGAGTGAAGATCGTCGATCTTCTCCACTAAGAATTTGGCCTGACGCTTTTCGCGGGGACGCCGGGTTTCTGATAAGTTCGGCTTCAGTTCGGAAGAATCCACATCAAGGCGCGTAATGCCAACAAATTCAGGGTTCCCGCCACGCTTCACCCAGCGGAAGAAGCCGAGAACGAACGTAGAGTTGATCACCGGATGTTGCGGTGATAGCATCTTCAAGCTGCTCTCCTCGCGCAATTCGCGCTCCATTGCAATTCGAATCGTGTGAAGAAAGTCATCATATGAAACCAGATCCTTCCAATCGCACGAACCGGAACCGGTAGGCGCGAGCAAGCCCGGCGAATGCAGCACTTTCGGCGACTGCGCCCATATTACAATGTATCTGTCTCGCGTGAAGCCCAGCGTCGAGATTCCGATGTGGTCGCTCATCGCGCTCTCTGCGATATCGTCAAGGCACACTTGATTATCAAACCTGCGGTATAGGGGAAACATGGGGGTGAAATCCGTAAGGAGATCATCGTCGTTCTCGTCTACCAGCGCTTTCGTACATGCCTCATTCGTGAGCAGGGCGTCGAAGTACAATCCTTTGTAACACTCCACCTGTCCTCGATCGGGATCGATACGGCTTGCGAGACAGAGCTTTTCCTCGTTGAAGAACAGCTGCTTTTCTTTTCGCGCTTCGCGATGTTGACATGCAAGTAGAGTAAGAAGCGGACCACGATGTCGACGGATCAATCGTGCGACAGCCAGTGGTTTCTCCGTGTTCTTGACGACACGCAACTGGGGCGCAGTCCAGAGGAACTCGTCGATCTGCTCGGAATGCAAAACCGGTTCGCGACAGGTCTTGTGTACGCTAAAACCGGCCACTTGCTCTTTTTCACTAGGACGAATCTGCGTAAGCTTCACCAGCCCAAACGACTGATTTAGAGCACGCCGCCGAATTATTCGCGATTCAGAGGCATGCAAGTAGGCCATCCACGATCGGAAAATCTTGATGACGCTCCAAGCAGCCTTGCCGACAGCAAATACGACGGTTGCCGTAAGGACGTACGTACCGGTCGGCGAATTCAAGGCGGAATGCAGCGCCAACAAGGCAACAACCAGGAACAACACGTCCACCGCCAGGAATGCAGTGGCGCTGCGCTGCTGGCGCATGAGATAGAAAAGATACGGGATGTATGTCATTTTCTGACTCGGAGCCATGTGTCTGGTGACGACAGCAGTTGGCGTGCCAAAGAACTGCGAGGGTTAGGTGCGCTGGCGTGAGTCTCAAACAACGGCCTCACCTCACCATGATCGTATCCCGCAGCCAGTGCTCGTTGTCGCGGTAGGAGTAGTCCTGCGTGAACTGCAGGCCGCGGCTCTCCTTGCGCTGCAGGGCGCAGCGCACGATCAGCAGCGCCGTCTGCACCACGTTGCGCAGCTCCACCAGCTCGGGGGTGGGCCGCGCCGTGGCCCACCAGCCGTTCACGCGCTCGCTGACGGCGCGCAGCCGAAGGTCCGCGTCCGCGAGCCGCTCGTCGCTGCGGACGATGCCGACCAAGTCCCACATCAGACCGCGGATCCCCTCGCGCTCCGCCTCGATCTCCTCGTCCGTCGGGCCATCGGCGGAGGTGCCGTGGGGAGGCAGGGCGGGCTCCAGCATCCGCGTCACCGACAGCTGCGGGCCGATGCGCTCGGCGGCGCGGTGGGCGAATACGATCGCCTCGAGCAGCGAGTTCGACGCGAGGCGGTTGGCGCCGTGGACGCCGGTGCACGCCGTCTCGCCCGCGGCGTACAGGCCGGGGACGGACGAGCGGCCGTGCGTGTCGGTCAGCACGCCCCCGCACAGGTAGTGCGCGGCGGGGACCACGGGAAGCGGCTCGCGCAGCATGTCGATCCCGCGCTCCGCCGTCTCGCGCAGGATGTTGGGGAAGCGCTCGCGGATCTCGGCTTCGGAGATCGCGGAGCAGTCCAGCAGCACGTACGCGTCGCCGGTGCGCTTCATCTCGGCGTCGATGGCGCGCGCCACCACGTCGCGCGGGGCCAGCGACTTCAGCGGATGATAGGCGTCCATGAACGCCGTCCCGTCGCGCCGGCGCAGCACCGCGCCCTCGCCGCGCACGGCCTCGCTGATCAGGAAGGTCTTCTCGCGCGCGGGGTAGAGCGCCGTGGGGTGGAACTGGATGAACTCCATGTTCGCCACCTTCGCCCCCGCCCTGTACGCCATCGCCACCCCGTCGCCCGTGGCGATGGAGGGATTGGTGGTGTGGCGGTAGACCTGGCCGCAGCCGCCGGTGGCCAGCATCACCGCGCGCGCCAGGATCGGCTCGGCGTCGCCCGTGTCCGCGTCCAGCACCAGGACGCCGCAGCAGCGCTCGCCCAGCGTCCCCGGGTCGGTCGCCAGCAGCAGGTCCACCGCCGCGGTGTTCTCGTAGATGGTGATGTTTTCGGCCGATGCGACCGCGGCGAGCAGCCCGCGCTCGATCTCGCGCCCGGTCAGGTCCGCCGCGCGCACGATCCGCCGGCGCGAGTGGCCGCCCTCGCGCCCCAGCGACAGCTCTCCGTCGGCGGATTCGCTGAAGTGCACGCCGAGGTCGATCAGCTCGCTCACCCGCGCGGGACCGTCGCGCACCAGCACGTCCACCGCGTCGGGGTGGCAGAGGCCGGCACCGGCCACCAGCGTGTCCTCCTTGTGCAGCTCGGGGCTGTCGTCGCCGCCGAACGCCGCGGCGATCCCTCCCTGCGCCCAGTTGGTGGACGATTCGGGGCGGCTCTTCTTGGTCACCAGCGCCACGGACCCGTAGCGGCTCACCTTCAGCGCGAAGAAGAGCCCCGCGATCCCGCTCCCCACCACCACCACGTCGGCCTGTTTCATACCCGCCCGGGTTCTCCGATGTGCATCGCCCGATCCGCCGGCGACGTATCTCTCGCCCGCCGCCATCGCTCACCGGCGGCTGAAGCCGCGGCAACCACCACGGAAAAGCCTCGCAAACCGCGCGAGGCCTCAACCGCCGCCCCCTATCGAGCCGCGCGACCGTCCAGGGCCCTGCGGATCACGGCATCCAGCGCCTCTTCGCCCGATTCGATCCGCACCGCCTGCTCCAGCACCCACACGGTCGGCTTCGGCCCGATCAGCTCGCGCAGCTTCACCGCGTCCTTGCGGGTGATCACGATCGGCCGCCCCGCCGCGCGCGAGACGATCTTCAGCGCGTCCGCCGCGGCGAACGGGTGATGGTCGGGGTAGGCGTCCTCCTCCACCGTCGCCCCCGTCTGCCGCAGCGCGTCGAAGAACGGCCGTGGCATCCCAAGCCCCGCCACCGCCAGCACCTCGCGCCCCGCGAGCGCCGTCAACCACGACAGCTCACCCCCGTGCAGCGCCGCCAGCCGGTCCGCCGCCAGGTGGCAGATCGCGACCGGCTTCCCCGGCGCCGCGGCAGACACTTCGCCCGCCACCTCGCGCGCGCGCCCGGCGGACGCGGACTTGCGCGTGAGCACGATCGCGTCCGCCCGCGCGAGCGCATCCAGACCCTCGCGCCAGGGCCCGCGCGGCAGCAGGCGCGGATGCGGGCTCCACGTCTCTACCGCGACCAGCACGACGTCGGCGTCGCGCTTCAGGCGGCGGTGCTGGAAGGCGTCGTCCAGCACCACCACGTCGCACCCGGCCGCCGCCAGCTCCCGCGCCGCCTCCACCCGCCGCGCGGCCGTCGCCACGCGGACGCCGGGGTTGAGCTCGTGGTGCAGGATCACCTCGTCGCCGCCGTAGCCGCGCAGCGCGATCCCCGGCGTCCGCCCCCAGTGACGCAGCCGGGCGACGAGCCACGCCGCGAACGGCGTCTTCCCCGCCCCGCCCACGCCCAGGTTGCCCACGCTGATCACCGGCACGCCGGCATCCTCCGCGCGCAGCACGCCGCGGTCGAACGCCGCGTTGCGCGCCTG
>Ga0207706_10001644_pt1 | contig 22127 bp, 18 predicted proteins | sample KBSC53metaG_FD_184318 | JGI IMG/M metagenome (GOLD analysis project Ga0207706, IMG submission 184318) | Corn rhizosphere microbial communities from Kellogg Biological Station, Michigan, USA - KBS C5-3 metaG (SPAdes) (version 2) | ecosystem: Host-associated > Plants > Roots > Rhizosphere > Soil ... | reverse complement strand
GTCGAAGTCGTATTCGTCCTCGATGTCGCCGACGATCTGCTCCAGCACGTCCTCGATCGTGACGAGGCCCGACACGCCGCCGTATTCGTCGACGACGATTGCTATGTGGTTGCGGTTCGCGCGGAACTCGCGCAGCAGCACGTTGAGGCGCTTCGACTCCGGCACGAACACCGCGGGCCGCAGCGTCTCGCGCAGGCTGAATCCTTCGGGGTTCGCGTAATAGTTGAGCAGCTCCTTCGCGAGCAGGATGCCGATCACGTCGTCCTTCGACTCGCCGATCACCGGAAAGCGCGAGTGCTTGGTGTCGATGATGAGGGGCATGAAATCCGGCGGCGCATCGTCGATCGACACGCAGTCCATTTGCGCGCGCGGGATCATGATGTCGCGCACCGTCGCCTCGGACACCGAGAGCACACCCTCGATCATCGACAGTGCGTCGGCGTCGAGGAGGCGGCGCTCGAACGCGCCGCGCAGAAGCGCGATCAGCTCGTCGCGGTCCTCCGGCTCGCGGGTGAGGAACGCCGACAGCCGTTCGAGCAGCGTCGGTTTCTCGTCCCCCGGATCGAGCGGCGTCGCCATCAGCCGGCGTACGGGTCGCCGTAGCCCAGGGCGCGCAACAGCGCGGCTTCGCGCGCTTCCATGCGGGCCGCGTCGTCGTCGCGCTCGTGGTCGTAACCCTGCAGATGCAGCATGCCGTGGATCACCAGATGCGCGTAATGCGCCGCGAGCGACTTGCGCTGCGCGCGCGCCTCTTTTGCCACGACGGGCGCGCACAGCACGATGTCGCCTGCAAGCGACATCCCTTCATCGTACACGAATGTCAGGACGTTCGTAGCGCAGTCGCGCCCGCGGTAGCGGCGGTTGAGCGCGCGACCCTCGCGGCCGTCGACGACGCGCAGCGTCACGCGCGCGTCTCGCTCGCACGCGGCGCGAGCGCAGCGGCGCAGCGTCGCGCTCGCGGGCACGCCGTCCGCATCGGCGATACGCTGCACGGTGAAGGCAAGCCGCGGCCCGCCCTCACGCATCCGTGTCGCGTTCGTAGGCGTCGATGATTTTCTGCACGAGCGGATGGCGCACGACGTCGGCGCTCGTAAAGCGCACGAACGCGAGGCCGCGCACGCCGGCGAGGACGCGCTCGGCCTCGATCAATCCGCTCTTCTGTCCACGCGCGAGATCGATCTGCGTGATGTCGCCGGTTACGACGGCCTTGGTGCCGAAGCCGATGCGCGTCAGGAACATCTTCATCTGCTCGGGCGTCGTGTTCTGCGCCTCGTCGAGGATGATGAACGAGTGGTTGAGCGTGCGCCCGCGCATGTAGGCGAGCGGCGCGAGCTCGATCGTCTGCCGCTCGAGCAGCTTCGCGGCCTTGTCGAAGCCCATCAGGTCGTAAAGCGCGTCGAAGAGCGGCCGCAGGTACGGGTCGACTTTCTGTGCGAGATCGCCCGGCAGGAAGCCGAGCCGTTCTCCGGCTTCGACCGCAGGCCGCACCAGCACGATGCGCTTCACCGCGTCGCGCTCGAGCGCGTCGACCGCACAGGCGACGGCCAGATACGTCTTGCCGGTGCCCGCGGGTCCGATGCCGAAGCTCAGGTCGTGCGACTTGATCGCTTCCAGATACGCGACCTGGTTCGGCGTGCGCCCGTGCAGGTCGGCGCGTCGCGTACGCAGCATCGGCCCGCCCTCCTGCGCCGGCTCGAACGCCGCGTCGGCCGGCACCCCGCCCTCGAGCGAGCGCTCCGTCGCTTCCTGCGCTCCATGCGGTGGCAGCGCGGCGATCTCGACCAGGCCGAGCTGGATGTCGTCGACGGAGAGGGGCTTTGCCGCTTCGGCGTAGAAGCGGCCGAGTGCGCGCACGCCCTGCGCCGCCTGCGCGGATGCGCCGGTCACCGTAAAATCGGCGCCGCGGCGCGCGATCGTTACGTCGAGCGCGGCTTCGATCTGCCGCAGGTTCGCGTCGAGCGGCCCGCAGAGATTCGCGAGCGCGCGGTTGTCGACCGGCGCCAGCGAGAGCGTCCGCGTCGTTCGACGATCGGTCGCGGCCGGGCGCACGGGGGGCGCGGCGTGCGCCGGACCTCCCGTGCGCCGCGGCGGGGGAGTCAAATCGCCTGGCGGACGACCGGCGCTTTTTGCGCCTCGTCCAGCAGGGAAATCATTTCGGCGACGTGCGCCTTCGCCTCGGCCGACAGTTGCCGCGTGGGAGCGCGCGCAAGCTCGGAGCGCAGCTTCGTCGCGTCGGCACGGAGCAGCGCACGCGCGTCGGCCGGCATCGATGCCGTCGGCTTCAGCAGCGCGCCCGCGACGCGCGTCGCGTACTCGCGCTGCAGATTGCGGCGAAAGAGCGTGATGTCCTTGCCGCCTTTCAGCTCGCTCCAGACGGCGCCGTGCAACCGGCCGTAGAGATCGGCGAGCGTCAGCGCATCCTTCGGATCGTCCACCTTCGCGGCGTTGTTCAGCAGGCGCTGCGCGATCGCCGGGCTCATCAGCGTGTCGAGTACTCCGCGCTGCAGGCCGAGCACCTGCTGGTCGACGGCCAAGTCGAGCGGCGGTGCGCCGCGCCCGAGCTCCTTCGCGTCCTCGATGTCGAACGTCGACACCGTCATCCGGCGCAGGAACGCCGGCGGGAAATTGAAGCTGTCCGTGGACAGCACCTCGTTCGCAAGCATGTCGAGCGCCGCGCGCTGCTTGGCCGCGTCGACCGGCATGAGCGGCTGGCGGCCGCTGCCGGCGCGGTCGCGCAGCGTCGTGAGGCCGCCGACGTACTTCGACGCGTAGAGCGCACCCTGGCTCGCCTCGTTCAGGCCGCGCGTGAAATTGCGCCGCAGCACCGAATAGCTTTCGCCCGCGCCAAGCTCGAGATGCTCGGTGCGCTGCCACAACTCGCGGACCAGCGCCAGGCGCTTTTTCGCGTATGCGAGCGGATCACGCCCGAGGTCGAGCTGGTTCACCGCGGGGTCGACCGCAAAGTACGCGACGTCCTCGTCCGTCGAAAACGCGAGCTCGGCCTCGCTCGAGCGGGCGGCGATTTTCGCGAGCTCGGCGGGTTCTTCTCCGGCGGGAATGTCCTTGTACGCATATTCGATCGCCCAGTAGTCGTACGGGCCGAGCGTGGACATCGCGTATTCCCCCTGCTTCTCGCCCGTCACGGCGAGGTTCCAGGGGTTGTACTCCATCACCGAGCCCGAGATGCCGTGCATCGCCGTGAAGTCCGCGTCCTCGAGCTGCGCGTCGGTATAGACGGTGGATGCGCGGAAGTTGTGCCGCAGGCCCAGCGTGTGGCCGACCTCGTGCATCGTCACGTTCTTCAGGAACATGTCGACGAAGCGGTCGACGTCCGGGCTGTCCGCGCCGAGTTCGCCGCGCGCCTCGAGCAGCGACAGGCCGAACGCCGCTTCCTCGGTCGCCGCCTGCTCGTACGTGCAGGCGCGATCGTCTTGCGCCGTCGCCTGCAGCGCCTGCGCCTGCGCGAACGCGTCGCGGCGCTGCGGCAGGTATTCGTGACGGAGATTGCGCACGACGCGCACGTTGTTGGCGTCGATGCCGATGTCGGCGTCCAGGATCTCGCCGGTGCGCGGATCGACGACCGAAGGCCCGATTGCGCCGTACGACGTCTTGGCTACGGTCTGCCAGCGCACCGATGCATGGCGAATGTCAGACGTGTCGAAATCGGCGTCGTCGGGCTGCACCTCGACGCGGATCGCATCCTTGAACCCGATGCGCTCGAACGCCTTGTTCCATTCGAGGATGCCCTGCCGGATGGGCTCGCGGTAGCGGACCGGGACGTTGCGGTCGATCCAGAACACGATCGGCTGCACGGGCTCCGACAGCGCCGCCGCCTTGTCCTTCTTCTCGAGCCGCCAGCGGTTCGCGTACCGGCGCACGGGAATGCGCGGGACGTCGGACGTGAAGTCGAGCACCTCGGTCGTGAAATAGCCGACGCGCTCGTCGGCCGGACGCGCGTGCATCGGCTGTGCGGGCAACGTCGCGAACGTGTAGTGATAGCCGAGGAACATGCTGCGCACGTCGGGCAGCGTCGTGGGCGGCGACGGCTGCGGCGTCGGTCCCGGCGGCGGCAGCACGAGCCGCGACAGCGCGTAATGCGCCGACACCTCGAGCGTCACGTTGTCGGGCTGCGCGCGCACCGTGCCGAGCGACGAGTTGCGCGCGTCGAATGCATACGGCTGGCGGAACGCGCGCTCGAGCATCGATGCCGCCATCGGCAGGTCGGCGAGCAGCAGCGCGTTGGCGTCGATCAGCACGGCCTTGCTGTCCGGGTGCGGCTGTGAGGCGATCGGCGCGACGGCGAGCAGGCTGTCCGAGAATCCCGCCGCGACGGCGCGCGCCTCGGGCGTGCCGGCCTGCGCCGTGTACTTGACGTTCTTCGCGATGAGCTGGACGCTGTTGCCGTGCTTGTGGAAGGTCACGACCTGCGCGATGCCGACGGGGTACGTCATCGCGCCGCCGAAGATGCGCGCCTCGCCGATCCCCTGGTTCAGCGCCGACTTGAAGAAGAAGGGCTGGTCGAACTGCCCGGGCGCGAGCTCGAGCCACACCTTGTCGTCCTTCTGCCAGAGATTGAACAGCCCTTTCGATTCGCGCGCGTCCTTGACGACGTCGGCGAACGGCTTGGCCGACTGTGCGGCCTGGGCGGCGGCGGCTGCCGCGGCGGCGACGGCGCTGACGTTCGCGGGGCGCGCCGCGCCCGGTGCGGCGTCGCGGCCCCCGTTCCCCGACTGCTGGGCTGCGGTCGCGGCCTGCGCGGCGGCGGCGGCGATGGTTGCGGTATCCGCGGGCTTGCCGGCATCGGCCAGCGGAACGCTCGCGCAACCAGCCAGCACGAACGCAACGAGCGGTGCGAGCGCGAGCGCGACACGAGAGAGGCGAAAGTGCGGCATGTACATGGCGACTCCAGAATCGATCGATAGCTTCCGCGCGGCCCGTGCGACGGACGACCGCGGAAGGCCCTCGGGCAGGCTGCCCGGGTTACGCCGGCGTCAATTCCCCGCGCAACGAGTGCGGCAGCGCCGCCGTAATGGCGACGTCGACATAGCTGTCGATCGCCGCGGCGTCGCCTGCGAAATTCACGACGCGGTTGTTGTCGGTGCGCGCTGCGAGCTCGCGCGCGTTCCTGGCTGCGCGCCCGGTCACGAGCACCCGCTGCCGTGAGCCGATCATCGCCTCGCTGTAACTTCGGTAATGCCGGTCGAGCAGCGCCTGCAGTCGTGCGAGCCGCTCCTGCTTCACGTCGGCGGCAACCTGCCCGGGCAGGTCGGCGGCCGGCGTGCCGGGCCGCGTGCTGTATGCGAAGCTGAACGCGCCGTCGAAGCGCACGGCCTCGACGAGCGCGAGCGTCGCCGAGAAATCGGCATCCGTCTCGCCCGGGAAGCCGACGATGAAATCGGACGTGAGGGAAAGCCCAGGCCGCGCCGCGCGCAACCCGCGCACGATCGACTTGTATTCGAGCGCCGTGTAGCCGCGCTTCATTGCCGCGAGCATCCGATCGGACCCCGATTGCACGGGCAGGTGCAGGTGCGACACCAGCTTGCCGTTAGTCGCGTAGGCGTCGATCAGGCGCCGGCTCATTTCCTTCGGATGCGACGTCGTGAAACGGAGCCGCTCAACGCCGGGCACGTCCGCCGCGTATTCGAGCAGCAGCGCGAGATCGGCGTGGCCCCCGCCTTCCATGGCGCCGCGGTAGGCGTTCACGTTCTGGCCGAGCAGCGTCACCTCGTGCACGCCCTGGTCGGCGAGATCGGCGATCTCGGTCAGAACGTCGTCGAACGGACGCGACATTTCCTCGCCGCGCGTGTAGGGCACGACGCAGAACGAGCAGTACTTGCTGCAGCCTTCCATGATCGACACGAACGCCGAGGCGCCTTCGACGCGCGGCGGCGGCAGGCGGTCGAACTTCTCGATCTCGGGAAACGAGATGTCCACCTGCGGCTCGCCGGTTTCACGCCGGGCCTCGAGCAGCGCCGGGAGCCGGTGCAGCGTCTGCGGCCCGAACACGACGTCGACGTAAGGCGCGCGCCGGACGATGGATTCGCCTTCCTGCGACGCGACACAGCCGCCCACGCCGATCAGCAGATCGGGACGCTCGGCCTTCAGCGCCCGCACGCGGCCCAGGTCGTGAAAGACGCGCTCCTGCGCTTTCTCGCGCACCGAGCATGTGTTGAACAGGATGACGTCGGCGTCGTCGGGTCGGTCGGTCAGCGCGAGCCCCTCGGACGCGGCGAGCACGTCGGCCATGCGTGCCGAGTCGTACTCGTTCATCTGGCAGCCGAACGTGCGGATGAAAAGCTTGCGTGCCACGGGCGCGTACGAAAAAGGGACGAAATTATAACAAAGGGTTGTAGAATCGCCGGCAAGCAGGTGTCCGCCGGGCGGCCGCAATCAGCCCTCCGGCGGGTGAAACGGGAACGCGGTCGCCGGCGCCAGGTCGCCGGCGGCAAGCCGCGGCTGCCCCCGCAACGGTAGGCCGGTTTCGACCGGCGAGCCCGGAGACCGGCCTGCGCCCGGACGTTCGCCCTGCAAGGCGAGCGTTCGAACGTGAATGCAACGCGGGGTTCCGTTGCGCTCGCCATGCGACCGCGCGGACTGCCCTTCCCGCGTCACCCGCGAGCCGAGCGTAGTCGCCTCCTTTGCGTTGCGCCGGTCAACCGCCGTGCGGGGATCCCACGGCTTGCGCGGACGCTCCTCATGCTGCTCTTTTCGCGGTCACGCCGCGCGCTGCCGAAGCCACGGCACGGCGCGCTGCTCTTCCTGCTCGTCACCTCCAGCGCGCAATCCCAGTTCCGGCCACCCGACGTGCCGCTGCCGCTCGACCCGGTGGTGGTCACCGCGTCGCGCTCGTCGCAGCGCCTGCTCGACCTCGTCGCGGACGTCACGGTGCTCGACGCCGCGCAGATCGCGAGCGGCGGCATGCAGGGCGTCGTCGCGCTGCTCGCACGCCAGCCGGGCGTCGAGATCATCCAGAACGGAGGACCAGGCGCGACCTCCGGCGTTTTTCTGCGCGGCGCCAACGCGGCGCAGACGCTCGTGCTGGTCGACGGCATGCGCGTCGCCTCCGCGTCGAGCGGCGCGACTGCACTCGAGGCGATTCCGCCCGACCAGATCGAGCGCATCGAAATCCTGCGCGGCCCGGCGTCCAGCCTGTACGGCGCCGACGCGATCGGCGGCGTGATCCAGATCTTCACGAAGCGCGGCCGCACCGGGGTTCACGCCGACGCGTCGGCATCCTACGGGACGTACGACACGGCGGCGGGGTCGGCGGGCATCGCGGGCGGCAACGCGACGGCGAGCGGCGCGCTCAGCGTCGCCGGCCGCCGCAGCGACGGGTTCAACGCGATCGTCAACCCCGCCAATGTCAGCTACGACCCGGACCGCGACGGCTATCGCGACGCGAGCGCGAGCGCACACGGCGAACTGCGATTCTCGGCGGATCACGCGCTGTCGGTGCAGTATTTCCGCAACCGCCTCGACAACCAGTTCGACGCCGGCGACGCCTTCGACGATCGCACGATCACGACGGTGACCACGTGGCAGGCGGCGCTCGACGACCGCCTGACGCCCGCCTGGAAGTCGCGGCTTTCGGCGGGCGACGGCAACGACCGGTCTGTGTCGAAGTTCGCATCCGGGGATTTTCCGTTCGAGACGCGACAGCGGCAATACGCGTGGCAGAACGATGTCATGCTGCCCGCAGGGGACCTGACGCTCGCGCTGGAGCGGCGCGAGGAGCGCGTCACATCCGACGCGGGATTCGCCGTGACGTCGCGCGACACGAACGCGATCACGGGAATCTATCGCCTGCTGGTCGGCGAGCACGCCGTGCAGGCGAACCTGCGCCACGACGATTCAAGCCAGTTTGGCGGCAAGACGACCGGCGCCTTCGCGTGGGGTTATCGCTTTGCGCCAGGCTGGCGCGTGACCGCGAGCGCCGGCACGGCATTTCGCGTTCCGACGTTCAACGACCTGTATTTCCCCGGGTTCTCGAACCCTGACCTGCATCCCGAAACGTCGCGCAACGTCGAGGCCGGCGTGTACGCGAACGGGTGGCGGGATGCGGCCTACTGGCAGGTGGGCGCGCTCGCGTATCGCAATCGTGTGCGCGACCTCATCGTCTTCCAATGCGACGCGAGCTTCGCCTGCCTGCCGAACAACGTCGCGAACGCCACGCTCGAGGGCGTCACGCTGACGGCCGACGTGCTGTGGGAAGGTGCGACGCTGCGCGCGTCGCTCGACCTGCAGTCCCCCACGGACGACGACACCGGCCATCTGCTGCCGAGGCGCGCGCGCCGTCACGGTGCGTTGTCCGTGTCGCACCCGCTCGGGCCAACGCGTCTCATCGCCGAAGTCGTCGCGTCGTCGGCGCGATACGACGATGCCGAGAACCTGCGTCGCCTCGGCGGCTATGCGATCGTGAACCTCGCGCTCGAGTGGACGCCCGATGCGCGGACGACGCTTTTCGTGCGCGGCGAGAACATCTTCGACCACGACTACGCTCTCGCGGCCGATTTCTCCACCGGCCGCGCGCGCGTCTTTGCGGGATTCCGGTGGTCGATGTGACGGTCCGGGAGCGGAGTCCGATGAGAGGCATCCTGATGCTGCTGCTGGCGCTCGTCGCGCCGGGCGCGCTCGCGGATATCCGCGTCGTCGACGACAGTGGTTCGGCGGTCACGCTGCGCGTGCCCGCGCGGCGCATCGTCACGCTCGCGCCGCACGCGGCCGAGCTCGTGTTCGCGGCGGGCGCGGGCGCTGCGGTCGTCGGGGTGATCAAGGGCTCCGACTATCCGCCGGCGGCGCTCGCGCTGCCGGTCGTCGGCGACGCGTCGGCGCTCGACATCGAGCGCATCGTCCTGCTCGTGCCCGACCTGATCGTCACGTGGCTGTGGACGACGCCCGCACAAGTGGCACTGCTACGTGCGCGCGGCATCGCGGTGTTCGAGGCGAACCCGAAGAAGATCGACGGCATCGCGGACGACGTGGAAAGGCTCGGCGAGCTCACGGGAACGGGCGATGCCGCGCGCGCAGCCGCGCGGGCCTTTCGCGCGCGAATCGCAGGCATTCCTGCGATGCCCCCGGGCGTACCCGCGCTCACCGTCTTCTACCAGGTGTCGGATGCTCCGCTGTTCACGCTCGGCGGGCGTCACCTCGTGAGCGAGGCGATCACGCGCTGCGGCGGCCACAATGTCTTCGATGCGCTCACGATGCCGGCGCCCCAGGTCAGCGTCGAGGCTGTTCTCGCGGCGGATCCGCAGGTGATTGTCGCGGGCACCGACAACGCCGTGCGACCCGCGTGGCTCGACGAATGGGCGCGCTGGCCCGCGCTCACTGCCGTTCGCCGGCATGCGCTGTATACCGTCGACGCAAACCTGCTGCACCGGCCCGGCCCGCGGTTCGCGGACGGCGTGGCGCAGCTGTGCGACGCGCTCGCGAAGGCGCGCCGCGCGCAGCCGTGATCTCTTTCTTTCGTCAAAATCGCATGAGATTCGTGTTTGGCAGCCGTCAGCGTGCGGCGCGCGCTCCAGTCCGTTAACGCCGGTCTACGGGTCCCGGCGCTATCTTCGCGCGCGCTTACAGCGATTTCAGCGCGTGTTTTGTGTCATTGAGCCGGTGCCGCGCTCGTACGCGCCACCCGTGACGACCGGCACTGCCAGTCGCGCGCGCCGCACGCTGGCGGCTGCCCTGACCCGCGTGCCGATTCGCTGCAACAACCCTGGCGTTCGCACGACTTATCGATGAGGCCGACGTAGCGCAGTGCCGAATCACTGCTCGCATCGGCACTGCTGCTGCAAGGACGCGGGCGATGCGTGCCCGGTGCGACTGGAGTGGCGGCCGTAGCGGGTGGCGCGGACGAGCGCGGCACCAGCACGGTGCTACCAAATTCACTCTGAAGACGCTGTAAGCGCGCGCGAAGGGAGCGCCGGGACCCGCAGGCCGACGTCAACGACTTGGAGCACCGGGCACGTATCGCCCGCGTCCTATGCAAAGAATCTCCGGCGTTCTGGAGCGACCGATTTCAACGGCACGTGAAGGGCGTGCCGCGGTCCAACGGCATTCGCCCGCATTTCGCGGGTCCATAATCCGATCGTGAACAAGGCCTTCACGCGCGAAGACAGTGAAGCGGTCGAGGATGACGACGTCCACGACGCGTCGCCGCTGCCGGCAGGCTCGCGCAACTACATGACGCCCGGCGGGTTCGCGCGGCTGCGCGGCGAGCTCGACCGGCTCGTCACGCAGGAGCGCCCTGAGCTCGTCGCCACGGTGGCGTGGGCGGCCGGCAACGGCGACCGGTCCGAGAACGGCGACTACATCTACGGCAAGAAGCGGTTGCGCGAGATCGACCGGCGCATCCGTTTCCTCGTGCGGCGGCTCGACAACGCCGAAGTCGTCGACCCCGCCGCGCCCCGGGACGACGAATCCGGGGCGCAGGTGTTCTTCGGCGCGACGGTGACCGTCGCGAACGCGCAGGGCGACGAGCGGACGGTGAGCATCGTCGGCATCGACGAGATCGACACCGCGCGCGGCTACGTCAGCTGGATCTCGCCGATGGCGCGGGCGCTGCTCAAGGCGCGCGAAGGCGACACGGTGACGGTGCGCACGCCCGGTGGTGCCGAGGAGCTCGACGTCGTGTCGGTGCGCTACGGGCCGCTCGAAACCGGCGCTGCGCATTAGTGCCGCAGCGTGAGTCAGCCAGACCGCGCGCTGATCGGCTGTTGCGGGCGCGCGGTTGACTCGCCGTCGAGGCGACCCCTATAGTGCCGCCCGATGGACGCCGATCTCGCTGCACTCGAAGCGCGCGTCGCGACGCTGATCGCCTACGCGCGCGAGCTGCAGGAAGCGAACGACATCCTGCGCCGCGAGCTGCTCGCGCTGCAGGAGCGCAATCGCGACCTCAACGGCCGCGTCGCGCAAGCCACCGCGCGGCTCGACGCGCTGATCGCCAAGGTGCCGCACGAATGAGGATTCGGCTCGTGCAACGACTGCCGCAGGTGCGGGGATGAGCGCGCGCACGATCCAGCTCGACATCACGATCCTCGGCCGGGAGTTCAAGGTCGCCTGCAAGGAGAACGAGCGGGAGGAACTGTCCGAGGCCGTCGCGCTGCTCGACCGGCGAATGCGCGAGATTCGCGACGCGGGCAAGGTCACGGGCACCGACCGCATCGCGGTGATGACGGCACTCAACTTCGCGCACGAGCTTCTGCGCGCGCGCCGCGCAGCCGAATCCGAGGCTGCGCCCGCACCGGAAGACGTGATTGACGCTGAATCGGCGCGGCGTAGAATTCGCTCGATGCAAACGGCGATCGACCAGGCGCTCGCAGGTCAGGAAAAACTGTTCTAGCGAGGCAAAGCCCGGCGTGCATGCGGAACGCACGCGCCGTTTCCGTGTCATGGTTCCATCCCCTGCGGTGTTCGATTCGGCCATACGTTCTTTGAACCAATGCTCTCGTAGCGAGGTTGCCGCGCCACATGCGGACCGGTGTGCGTTCCCAAGCGGAAGCGCCTGATGGTCCCGGCAGGCGACCAATCTTGAACCCAGGTTCAGGATGATGGTCGGGACGGCACAGGTGGGGGACCCTTTCGACGCGCGACAGCGCAGCACACGAAGACTGCGCCGCGATTCACACTGGAGGAGACGATGCATTCGGGTGCGAGCTTGAAACGCATGACGGCGGTGGCGGCGCTCGCCGCCGGCATTGCCCTGACGGGAGAAGCGCTCGCGCAGGAGCGGTATCCGTCGCGGCCGATCGAGTTCATCGTGCCTTGGGGACCGGGCGGCGGTGCCGACCAGGTCGCGCGCAAGATCGGCCAGCTGCTCGAGCCGGAGCTCAAGGTGTCCATTCCGGTGATCAACGTCGCCGGCGCTACGGGTCAGACGGGGCACGCGAAGCTGATGGCGGCCAACGCCGACGGCTACACGATGGAAGTCATGACCGGCGACACGTTCGCGCTGCTGGCCGATCCGAACGCGAAGCTCAAGCTCGCCGATTTCATTCCGCTCGGCATCGTCATCCAGCAGGCATCGGGATTCTTCGCTGCCGAGAACGGGCCGCTGAAGACGTGGGCCGACGTCGAGAAGGCCGCGAAGGATCGTCCGCTCAAGGTCGCGGTCACGGGCTTCAACAGCCCCGACGACATCACCGTCAACTACTTCGTCGCCAAGGGACTCAAGCTGAACTCGGTGCCGTACGCGAAGCCGAGCGAGCGCTACACGTCGGTGCTCGGAGGCCATGCCGACCTGCTGTACGAGCAGTCGGGCGACGTCCGCAACTTCATCGACACGAAGCAGATCCACCCGGTGATCCTGTTCTACGGCACCAAGGTCGATGCCTTCCCGAACGTGCCCGTGTCGACCGCGCTCGGCCACAACATCACGATGCCGCAGTTTCGGGTCGTCCTCGTGAAGGCCGGCACCGACCCGGCGCGTGTCAAGCTGTTGTCGGATGCGCTCGCCAAGGCCGTCAGCTCGCCCGACTTCAAGGAGTATCTGAAGGACCAGTACGCCGACCCCGCGAGCTTCGTGTCCTCGAACGAGGCGATCAAGTACATGCAGGCGTGGCTCGAGGACGCGAAGAAGATCATCGCGTCGACGCCGAAGAAGTAGCCCGCGCGACGCGGGTGCGCGAATCGCGGGCACGGCGGCGCGCCAGCGCGGCGCCGGCCACCAGGCTTTCCGAGGCGGTCCGGCCGGGCCGGGGCCGCGCATGAGCCCACGGGGCCGCCCCAAGGGCGAATTGCCCCGGACCGCGTCAGCGCCAAGGGTAGTACGCCCGTGAATGCGCGGCTGCGCGCGCTCGCGCCTTACCTGCTCGTGCTCGCCGGCGCCGCGGTACTGCTGTGGAAGACGTATCACTTCGGATTCACGCCGCGCGGCGATCGTCCGGGTCCGGACGTCTGGCCGCGTGCGATCCTCCTGCTGGCGATGCTGGCGTGCGTCGTACGCGTCGTCGCGGTGCTGCGCCACCCGCGCAATCCCGATCCGGTGCTGATCCGCGACGTGATGGACAACGCGCTCGCCGAGCAGGAGCGCGCGGCGGAGGCGGCGCAGCGCTATCCATGGCTGCTCGGCATCGGCATCGCGTTGACGATCGCATACGTCGCGCTGCTCGGCACGCTCGGCTTCGCCGTCGACACTGCGCTCTACCTGGCGGCCATGATCCGCACGGGACGTTACCGCCGCTGGCCCGTGATCGCCGCCGTCGCCGTTGCCGGCTCGCTCGTCTTCATGTTCGTATTCATGAAGATCGTCTATCTGTCGCTGCCGATCGGCCGGCCGCCGTTCGACGCCGTATCGCTGGCGCTGATGCAATTGATGGGTATCCGGTAACCGCTCGATGCTCGACGTCCTCCACCAGCTCGGCGTAGGCTTCCTGCACGTACTGGCGCCGGTCAACTTCGCGGCGCTCGTCGTCGGCCTGGTCGTCGGGATGCTGGTTGCCGTGCTGCCGGGACTGACGCTGGTGATGGGCGTCGTGCTCGCGCTGCCGTTCACCTACGGGATGTCGATCACGCCGTCGATCATCCTGCTGACGGCGATGTACATCTCGGGGACGTACGGCGGCGCGATCACGTCGATCCTGTTCCGAATCCCCGGCGAACCAATGGACGTGCCGCTGCTGTGGGACGGCTATGCGATGGCGCACGCCGGGCAGCCGGCGCAGGCGCTCGGCTGGACGCTGTTCGCCGCGCTGACCGGCGGCCTGATCACGGCGCTCGTCATGGTGACGCTCGCCGTTCCGTTCGCGCAGGTCGCGCTGTCGTTCGATTCGCCGGAATACTTCGCGATCGTGCTGTTCGGCTTCACGAGCGTCGTGGCGCTCGGCGGCGGGTCGCTCGCGAACGCGCTGATCAGCCTGTTCTTCGGCATGCTGATCTCGACGGTGGGCGTCGACGAGATCTATGGCGTCGACCGCTTCACGTTCGGTACGGACATCCTGCGCGACGGCATCGGCTACCTGCCGGTCATGGTCGGCGCGTACGGACTGGGCGAGGTGCTGATCCGCCTCGAGCAGGGCTTCGTCTCGCCGCCGCTCTCCGGCGACGGACGCATCGCGACGCGCATCCCCCGCCTCGCGGAGGCGTGGAAGCTGCGCGGCACGTTCGGCCGCTCTTCGATCGTCGGCGTGCTGTGCGGCGTAGTGCCGGGCGCCGGCGCGACGATCGCGTCGTTCATCGCGTACAGCGTGGAGGCGCAGTACGGGAAGTCGCGCAACCTCGGCAGCGGCATTCCGGAAGGCATCGTCGCGCCGCAGGTTGCGTCCACCGCCTCGGTCGGCGGCCACATGGTGCCGCTGCTGACGCTCGGCATTCCCGGCAGCGGGGCCACCGCCGTGATCCTGGGTGCCTTTCTGCTGCACGGCGTGCAACCCGGCCCGCAGATCTTCCAGACGCAAGCGCTGCTCGTCTACGCGATCTTCGCGTCGGTGTTCCTCGGCGTCATCGGCATGGGGCTGATCGGCTACTTCGCGATCCGGCCCCTCGTCAAGGTGCTGTACCTGCCCGAGGCGATCGTGTCGGCGTTCGTCGTGCTGTTCTGCCTGATCGGCGCGTACTCGGAGCACAACAACATCACCGACTTGTGGATGATCGTCGTGTTCGGCATCGTCGGCTACCTGTTCGAGCGCTGGCGGTTCCCGATCGCGCCGATGGTATTGGGCTGCATCCTCGGACCGATCGCCGAAAGCTCGTACATGACGACGATGATCAGCTACCGCAACGACTGGACGGTGTTCTTCACGCGCCCGGTGAGCGCGACGGTGATGGCGCTGTCAGCGGCGGCGCTGCTGTATCCGGCGTATCGTGGTTTTCGTCGCCGCCGGGCCGCGGCGCTTTCGGCATCGAGCATCGCGCCATGAGGATCGAGCGCGTCGACGTGAGGCGGCTCGCCGTTCCGCTGACGCGGCCGTACAGGCTCGCGTTCGGCCCGGTCACGCAGTACGACACGATCCTCGTCGACATCACCGGCGACGACGGGCAGCGCGGCTTCGGCGAGGCGACGCTCCTGACCGGCTACACCGACGAGACGATCGACGACAGCGAGCGGTTGGCGTACGCAACGGCGGCGAACCTGCCGGGCACCGCGGCCGCCGAAGCGTGCAACCGCATGCGCGCGCTCGGCGAACGCGCGCCGTTCGTCGCGACGGCGTTTCACACGGCGCTCGACATGGCGTCCGGGCATGCGCTGCTCGAGCCGACGAAGGGGCTGCGCGTGCCGATTCTCGGCCTGCTGCAGGGCGACGGCGAAGCGCAGCTCGCCGATGCGTTCGAGCGGCTGCGCACGGACGGCTATCGCACCGTCAAGGTCAAGGTGGGGTTCGACGTCGATGCGGATCTGCGCACGCTCGCGCGCGTGCAGAGCGTCGTCGCCGGCCGCGCGGCGATTCGCGTCGATGCGAACCAAGGCTACACGGCAGCGCAGGCGGTCGCATTCATCCGCAGCGCCGATCCGTCGGGCGTCGAGCTCTTCGAGCAGCCCTGCGCGGCAGGCGACTGGGATGCGCATGCCCGCGCGGCTGAAGCGGCTGCCACGCGCGGCCTGCGGCTGATGCTCGACGAGTCGATCTATGGGATGGACGACATCGAGCGCGCCGCACGCGAGCATGCGTGCGCGTACGTCAAGGTCAAGCTGATGAAGCTGATCAGCCTCGACGCGCTCGCCGCGGCGATCGAGCGCATCCGCGCGCTCGGCATGACGCCGGTGCTCGGCAACGGCGTCGCGTGCGACGTCTCGTGCTGGATGGAGGCCTGCGTCGCCGCGCGGCACATCGACAACGCCGGCGAGATGAACGGGTTCCTGAAGGCGGATCGCATGCTGTTCGATCGCCCGCTTGCATTCACCAACGGTGACATCGTGGTCGAGCCCGGGGCGCCGGCGCTCGACGCCGACGCGCTCGCGTTCCACACGCGGGCCCGCCGCGTCTTTCACCCGGAAAGCACGGGATGCCGCACACGATCGTAACCGGGGTCATCGGCGCCGACACGCACATCGTCGGCAATCGCATCCTGTCGATGGCACTCGAGGATGCGGGCTACCGCGTCGTCTCGCTCGGCGCCCTGACGCCGGCTGCCGACTTCATCCGCGCCGCGATCGAGACGGCGGCCGACGCGATCCTGGTGTCGTCGCTGTACGGGCAGGGCGAGCTCGACTGCCGCGGGTTTCGCGATCTGTGCATCGAGGCCGGCCTTTCCGACATCCTGCTGTACGTCGGCGGCAATCTGGTGGTGGGCAAGCAGCCGTGGGACGTCGTCGAGCGGCGGTTTCTCGACATGGGCTTCGACCGTGCGTTCCCGCCCGGCACACGGGTCGAAGGGGCGCTCGCGGCGCTCGCCGCCGATTTCGCCGCGCGCGATGCGAAGGGACGCGCGTCGATGAAGGCGGCGTTGCCAGGGAACGGCCGTCGATGACGGCGGCGCTGCTGATCGACTTCGGCAGCACGTGGACGAAGCTGCGCGTGCTCGACATCGAATCGGGCAAGCTGCTCGGCTCGGCGCAGGGACCGTCCACGGTGGCGACCGACGTCAACGTCGGCCTCGATGCGGCGCTGGCATCGCTCGAGCGCGCGATGGGCCGCCTGCCGACGTTCGCGCATCGCCTCGCCTCGTCGAGCGCAGCGGGCGGCCTGCGGATGGTGACCGTCGGCCTCGTGCGCGAGCTCACGGCCGAGGCCGCGCGGCAGGCGGCGCTCGGCGCGGGCGCGCGGCTCGTCGGCGCGTTCGCCTACCGGCTCACCGCGCGCGACGTCGGCGAGATCGAGGGCCTTGCCCCCGACATCCTGTTGCTGTGCGGCGGCACCAACGGCGGCAATTCCGAGGTCATTTTGCACAACGCGCGCGCGCTCGCCGAATCGGCGCTGCGGTGTCCGATCGTCGTCGCCGGCAATCGCGAGACGACCGACGAGATCGTCGCGCTGTTGTCGCGCGACGGCCGCACGGCGATCGGCGCGGCGAACGTGCTGCCTGCGCTCGACACGCTCGACATCGAGCCCGCGCGCGCGGCGATCCGCGACGTGTTCATGCACCGGATCGTCAAGGCGAAGGGCATCGACCGCGCCGGTGCCCGCATCGACGGCGTGCTGATGCCGACACCCGCGTCCGTGCTCGAAGCGGCGCGCATCCTCGGCGACGGCGTCGACGGGCGCGCGGGACTCGGCACGCTCGTGGTCTTGGATCCCGGAGGCGCAACCACCGACGTGCATTCGATCGGCTCGGGCGAGCCGGCGACACCCGGCGTGATTCGCCATGGCCTGCCCGAGCCGCACGCGAAGCGCACGGTGGAGGGCGACCTCGGCATGCGCCACAACGCCGCGGCGATCGCCGCCGCGGTCGGCATCGATGCGCTGGCCGCTGCGGCCGGTGTAACGCCGCAGCAGGCATCGGCTGCGTTGGCACGGATCGAAGCGGACGTCGAAGCGATACCTGCAACGGACAATGAGGCGCGGCTCGACGATGCGATGGTGCGAGCCGCCGTCGACATCGCGATGACGCGCCACGCGGGAACCGTGGAGACGGTGTACACGGCTCAGGGACCGGTGCAGGTGCAGCGTGGCAAGGACCTGTCCGAGGCCGCGTGGCTGATCGGCACCGGTGGCGCGATCGTTCATGCACGCGATCCTGCCGCCGTGCTGCGCGGCGCCTGCGCGCAGCCGGCCAAGGCAATGCAACTGCGGCCGCGCGCGCCGCGGCTCGCACTCGACGCGGATTATCTGCTCTACGCCGCCGGATTGCTCGCGCAAGTCGATCCGGTCGCGGCGTTCGACTGTGCGCAGCGGCATCTGCGCATCGTCGAATGAATCGTTGGGGGTAAGATGGCCCGATGAACGACCAGCCGTCGTCGCAACTGCTGCTGCCTCCGCTGTCCGAAGCGGCCATACCCGTCGAGGATTTCCATCGCGCGCGTGCGGCGAATCTCGCGCGATGGCCGACAGGCTCCGAAGTGGACTTCGACGCCGCGGTCGCGCGTCACCACGCATTGCCGCCGCACAAGCGGCTCGCCGACGCGATGCGGCGCGCGCATCGCGAGCGCCGCTGCCTCACGCAGCCGCGCGGCGGCTTCGCCACGCTCGCGATGCAGAAGGCGCTGATGATCGCGCTCGACCGCGACGGCATGGCCGACATCGTGCCGACGACGACCGACAGCTATACGCGCAACGAGCAGTTCGCCGCGGCGCAGAAAGGCGTTGAGGAATCCGAGCGCCTCGGCCGGTCGCTGCTGAACGGCTTTCCGATCGTCAATTACGGTCTTGCCGCATGCCGCGAGCTGATCGACGCGATCGACAAACCGGCGATCATGCTGACCGGCACGTCGATGCCGAAGCTCACGTCCGAGATCGGCTTCGCGGCCGGCTACACCGGCTATCTCGGCAGCGGCATCGCATACACGACGTCGTACATCAAGGAGCTGTCGATCGAGGACGGCATCCGCAACTACCAGTACCTCGACCGCCTTGCTGCGCTGTACGCCGAGCACGGCGTCGAGCTGCACCGCCGGCAGCCGGGTTTTCTCACGGGCACCAACATTCCACCTTGCATCGCGATCGCGATCGCGGTGCTCGACTGCCTGCTTGCCGCCGCGCAGGGCGTTCGCCACTACGGGCTCGAGCTCGCCCAGACGCTGCATCTCGTGCAGGATGCTGCGGCCATCGCGGTGTGCGAATCGCTGGCGCAGGAATATCTGGCGAAGAAGGGCTACCGCGACGTTTTTACGCCGATCACGTCGCTGCACTGGATGGGCGCGTGGCCGCACGACGACGCGCAGGCGGCGACGCTCGTGAGCTATGGCGGCACGCTCGCGGCGATTGGCGGCGCGACGAGCGTCACCACCAAGTCGACGCACGAAGCCCACGGCATTCCGACGCCCGAGGCGAACGCCGAAGGCCTGCGCATCACGCGGATGGCAATTTACCTTGCGCGCGGCATCCGCCTCGACGGCCTGCCGGACTACGAGCGCGAGAAGACGCTGATTGCGCGCGAGGTGCGCGCGATCGTCGACAAGGTGCTCGAGATGGGCGACGGCGACGCTGCGGTCGGAACCGTGCGTGCTTTCGCGGCGGGCGTGCTCGACGTGCCGTGGTCGCCGAACCGGCACGTCAAAAGCCGCGTGATGCCGGCGCGCGACGCGGATGGCTACCTGCGCATCCTCGAGCCCGGCGCGCTGCCGCTGCCACGCGAGATCCTCGAAGTCCACGAGGCGGGACTGCGCCGTCGCGCCGAGCGCGAAGGCGTTCCCTTTGGCCGCGATCTCGCCGTACAGAGCGTCTACGAGCTCGCGGAGCCGCTTTCGCGGCTGTTGTCGGATCGCACGTTCCATCCGGAGCGCGCGGTGGCGTGATGCGCGCGATCGCGATCGACCGCTTCGGCGGTCCGGAAGTGCTTGTCGCGCGCGACGTTGAAGCGGCGCCGCCCGGCGACGGCGAGGTGCGCGTGCGGCTCGCGTTCGCAGGCGTCAACTACATCGACGTCTACATGCGCACCGGTGCTTACGCACGGTCGCATACGTACGAGACGCCGCTGCCGATGGTGCCGGGGATGGAAGGCGCGGGGACGGTCGAATCCGTCGGAGCGCGCGTCGAAGGTTTCGCCATCGGCCAGCGTGTCGCGTGGTGCATCGTGCGCGGCGCGTATGCCGAATGCGCTGTCGTGCCGGCGTGGCGCCTCGTGGCGATTCCGGAAGAAGTACCGCTCGACATCGCCTGCGCACTGATGCTGCAGGGCTCGACGGCGCATTACCTGACGCAATCGGCGTGGCGGCTGCGTGCGGGCGACGTGTGCGTCGTGCACGCGGCGGCCGGCGGGGTCGGCCAGTTGCTGGTCCAGCTTGCGAAGCTGCGCGGCGCGACGGTCATCGCGACCGTCGGCAGCGCGGCGAAAGCCGCGATCGCGCGCGCGTGCGGCGCCGACCACACGATCCTCTACCGCGACGTGCCGTTTCGCGACGAGGTGATGCGCATCACCAACGGCCGCGGCGCCGACGTCGTGTACGACTCGGTCGGCCGCGACACCGTGCACGCGAGCATCCGCTCGCTGCGTAGGCGCGGACTGTGCGTGATGTTCGGCGCGAGCTCGGGCCAGGTCGATGCGATCGTGCCGCTCGAGCTCGCGGAGGCCGGGTCCGTGTATTTTACGCGGCCACATCTCGCCGACTACATGCACGACGCCACGGAAATTCGCCAGCGCGCGCAGGATCTCTTCGGCGCGTACGTGGGCGGCAATCTGCGCGTCACGATCGACCGCGTTGTGCCACTGGCGGACGCGGCGCAGGCGCACCGCGTCCTCGAATCGCGGGAGAGCCGCGGCAAGCTGCTGCTCGCGGCCTGAAGGGAACCGCAGCCGCGGCAATCGCGTCCAACCACGCGTTTTGGCCGAGCAAGCAACGACGATGTCCAAGGTTTCCTGCAGCTTCTGTACCCACGCCAATCCATCCGAGGCGAAGTTCTGCAATGAATGCGGCTCTCCGCTCGGGCTCAAGCCATGCCCGTCGTGCGAGGCGGTGAACGAGATGGCGGCCGAGCGGTGTCATCAGTGCGGCGCGGCGTTCGAGGCGCTATCCGAGGCGCCGCCGGTCGAGGCGCACGCAAGCGCCATGGAACAGTCCTGGGCGCAGGGAGCGGGCGCCGTTTTCGAGAGCGCATCGCCGCTTGTGGACGCCGCGAGCCCCGTTGGCGGGGTGGAGGCGCTTGCCGCGGACGAATCCATCGCCGCCGCACCGTTCGCCGACGCTGCGCAGGATGCGCCGATCCACATTCCCGAGTCGCTTGCCGGTCGTCTCGAGCGCGACGTCGGAGCGCATGCGGACGGGCGCATCGAGCCGCGAATCGCGCGTTCCGAGGAGCATCACGCGCATGAGGCCGAGACTGCTTCGCCCGTCGCGTGGAATACGCACATGTCTCCGCGCAGTCGTGCGTGGCGCGCGCCGGTCGTGCTCGCGGTGCTCGTCGCTATTGCCGGCGCCGGTTACTACGCATACAAGCACCACGCGCCAGGCATCGATCGGCTTGCCGAGTTCGCGCTCGCAGGACGGCACGCGGACGAGCCCGCGACTGCAGAACGCAAGTCCAGGGACACGCCGCCTGCGGCGACGGGCGCGAACGAAGCGCAACCGGCGGACGTGGCGTCGAAACCGTCAGCTCCACCGAGTGCTCCGAGTACGACGACCCCAACGAGCGCGGAGTCCGACGCGCAACCCGCTTCCGAGGCCAATCCCGCAGCGGCTGCTCTCGTGAGCCCGAACGGCCGCCCCGAGGGCGAACAAGCCTCGGAGCGCGTCAGTGCGGAGGGTAGTCCAATGAGCGTCCAACCCGGGGCGCGGGGTCACCCGACAACCGATGCAGTCAATGCCGCGCAGCCCGGCGCGAAGGCGAGGCCACGGCCGCCCTCGGCGGCTTCGCGCAATGATGACGACGCCGCACGTCAGAGAACCGAGGCCGCGAGCAGGTCGCGGCGTCAGGCCGACGCCGATGCCATCGCGACGCAGCGGCTGATCGCTCGCGACCTCGGTACCGCAACAGGTCCGCCCGCCAGCACTCCGGCCGCGCCGCTCGACCGCGACGCCGCCGCAACGCAGCGCCTGATCGAGCGCGACCTCGGGCCGTTCCTGCGCCCCAGCGACCGCAGCTCGAAGGGAGGCACGTACCCGGCGATCAATTAGGGCCTAATATCGCGCCATCGCACGAGGCGTGGGGCCCTTGCATGCGCTACTGGCTGATGAAATCGGAACCGGACGAGTTCTCGATCGACGATCTCGCCAAGGCGCCGAAGCAGACGACTGCGTGGTTCGGCGTGCGCAACTACCAGGCGCGCAATTTCATGCGCGACGACATGCGCGCCGGCGATCGCGCGTTCTTCTATCACTCCAGTTGCCCGGAACCCGGGATCGCCGGCATCGTCGAGATTTCGCGGCTCGCGTATCCCGACGCGACGCAGTTCGACCCGAAGAGCGACTATTACGATCCCAAGTCGACGCGTGACGCGCCGCGCTGGATGAACGTCGACGTCAGGCTCGTGCGCAAGACGCCGCTCGTCGGCGTGCAGACGCTGCGCGAGACGAAGGGTCTGCAGGACATGGTCACGCTGCGCCGCGGCAACCGGCTCTCCATCACGCCGGTGACGCCGGCCGAATGGAAGATCATCGAGAA
>Ga0207706_10001639_pt1 | contig 22161 bp, 25 predicted proteins | sample KBSC53metaG_FD_184318 | JGI IMG/M metagenome (GOLD analysis project Ga0207706, IMG submission 184318) | Corn rhizosphere microbial communities from Kellogg Biological Station, Michigan, USA - KBS C5-3 metaG (SPAdes) (version 2) | ecosystem: Host-associated > Plants > Roots > Rhizosphere > Soil ... | reverse complement strand
CGGAGCACTATAACCAGATCTTCTCCGCGCACGGCACGATCATGATCTTCTTCGTGGCGATGCCGTTCGTCATCGGCTTCATGAACTTCGTGGTCCCGCTTCAGCTCGGGGTGCGCGACGTCGCCTTCCCGACTATGAACAACGTTAGCTTCTGGCTGAACGCTTCCGGCGCCCTGCTCGTCAATCTCAGCCTCGTCCTCGGCGAATTCGCGCGCACGGGCTGGCTCGCTTTTCCGCCGTTGAGCGAAACCCAGTTCTCGCCCGGGGTCGGGGTCGATTATTATCTCGTGGCGCTACAGATATCTGGCGTCGGGACGGTCCTGACCGCGGTCAATTTCGTCACGACCATCCTCAAGACCCGAGCGCCGGGGATGAGCTATTTGAGGATGCCGGTGTTCTGCTGGACGGCGCTGGCTTCCAACCTGATCATGCTCGCCGCCTTCCCAGTGCTGACCGTCGCTCTGGCCCAGCTGATGCTCGACCGGTACCTCGGCTTCCATTTCTTCACGAACGACGGCGGCGGCAACTCGATGCTCTACATGAACCTCATCTGGGTCTGGGGGCATCCGGAGGTATACATCCTCGTGCTCCCGGCGTTCGGAATCTATTCCGAAGTCGCCTCGACCTTTTCAGGCAAGCCCCTCTTCGGCTATCGCTCGATGGTCTTCGCGACGCTCGCTATCTGCATCGTCTCGTACATGGTGTGGTTGCACCATTTCTTCACGATGGGGGCCGGCGCGGACATCAACGCCGTGTTCGGGATCGCCAGCATGATCATCGGCATCCCGACGGGCGTGAAGATCTACAACTGGCTGTTCACCATGTACGGCGGCCGGGTCCGCTTCAACGTTCCGGTCTATTGGCTGATCGGCTTCATGCTGACCTTCGTCATCGGCGGCCTCACCGGCGTCCTGCTGGCGATCCCGCCGGTCGATTTCGTCGTGCACAACAGCCTGTTCCTGGTTGCCCATTTCCACCAGGTGATCATCGGCGGCGTCGTCTTCGCGCTGATGGCCGGCTACACCTACTGGTTCCCGAAAGCCTTCGGCTTCACGCTGGACGAGCGCCTCGGCAAGGCGGTCTTCTGGTGCTGGTTCATCGGCTTCCACCTCGCCTTCATGCCGCTCTACGTGCTCGGCTTCTGGGGAGCGACGCGGCGCATGCAGCACATCAACGATCCCACCTGGGCGCCGTGGCTGAACGTGGCTTTCGTCGGCGCCGTGATCATCGGCCTCGGGATCGTCCTGACCGTCGTCCAGCTGCTGTATTCGATCAAGACACGGGACCAGCGCCGCGACATTTCAGGCGACCCGTGGGACGGCCGGACGCTCGAGTGGCTGACGCTGTCCCCTCCGCCGCACTACAATTTCGCGGTGCTTCCGGACGTCCATGGCGAAGAAGCCTATTGGACTCGCAAGCAGACCGCGATCAAGGAAGAGAAGCTGATCGACGAACCGGACTACAAGCCGATCGAAATGCCAATCAACACGCCGACCGGGGTCATCGTCGCTTTTTTCGCCTCGGTCTGCGGATTTGCCATCATCTGGCACATCTGGTGGCTCGCGATCATCGGCCTGATCGGCGCGTTCGCGATCTTCGTCTGGTACGCGTGGCGTGACGAGCATGAGCACATCATTCCCGTCGAAGAGGTCAGGGCGAATGCGCGCGAGCGGCGCCGCATTCGAATGGAGCATCTTCACACGGTGAGCCAGTCGACATGACTGCAGGAACCGAAGCTCCGGCGGTCGGACTGACCCACCGCGCCTCGGAAGACACCGGGCTCGGCCATCGCGGGCCCGAATCCAAGAGTATCGTCGTCCCCTACGGTTTCTGGCTGTTCGTCCTCTCGGACATGGTGCTCTTCTCGGCGCTGTTCGCCAGCTATGCGACGCTGGTCCACGCGACCGACGGCGGACCCGCCACAAACCAGCTTTTCGACCGCAACCTGGTGGCGATAGAGACCCTCGCGCTGCTGGTCTCTAGCTTCGTCTGCGGCCTGGCAATGATCACGGCGAAGCGCGCGAACATGGTCTGGACGCAGGGCTGGCTGCTCCTGACCGGCCTCCTAGGCTCAGTCTTCCTTTTCATCGAGCTTTATGAGTTCGCTTCGATGATCTCCGAAGGCGCGGGTCCGCAGCGCAGCGCCTTCCTCTCGGCCTTCTTTACGCTCGTCGGCTGCCACGGCGCGCACGTCACCTGCGGCCTTCTGTGGATCGGCACGATGATGGCGCAGATCTGGGCCAAGGGCTTCCAGCCGCACATCATGCGGCGGCTCCTTTGCCTTAGCGTCTTCTGGCACGCCCTCGACATCATCTGGGTGGCCATCTTCACCATCGTCTATCTCATCGGGACCTTGCCATGACCGAACATGACCCCGAACGGCGGAACGTCGCGCCCGGTACGCCGCACGACAGCATGCTGAGCGAGACGATCAGCTATGTGATCGGGCTTGCGCTCGCACTGATCCTGACGGGGATTTCCTTCTGGGTGGCGTCGACCTCGGTGCTGTGGGGCCCCGGCGTGGCGACCGGCCTTGTGGTCCTGGCCATCGCGCAGATGGGCGTTCACCTCGTCTTCTTCCTCCACATCACCAGCGGACCGGACAATACGAACAACGTGCTGGCGCTCGCCTTCGGCGTGCTCATCGTGTTCCTGGTGATGGTCGGGACCATCTGGATCATGACGCACATGAATGCGAACATGATGCCTGATCCATCGCTGATGAACCTGCAGATGCAGCACTAGCGGCTGGTCCGCCGCTATCAGTCGCCGCTGATGGCGGGGTCGATGTCTTCGGGCGGGACTCCGCCGTCTTTGTCCTCGACGATGGGCATGCCGACGTCGCCCTTGCCGACGGTGCCGCCCGCCATTTCAAGCATCCGCTCGAGCGGCTTTCTGGCGGCGTCCATCAGGTCGGGCGCAAGCTCGATCCGGGGCTCCAGGTCGCGAAGAGCGACATAGAGCTTCTCGAGCGTGTTCAGCGCCATGTAGGGGCACATGTTGCAGTTGCAGTTGCCGTCGCCGCCCGGGACCCCGATGAACGTCTTGCCCGGCGCCGCTTTCTCCATCTGGTGGATGATGTGCGGCTCGGTCGCGACCAGGACGGTGTCCGCATCTGACTCCAGCGCGAACGCGAGGATCGAGCTGGTCGAGCCGACATGATCGGCATGCTCGATGATGTGCGGCGGGCATTCGGGATGCGCCGCGACTGGAGCGCCGGGATGCTCGGCCTTCAGTTTCAGCAATTCGGTCTCGCTGAATGCCTGGTGGACGATGCAGATTCCCGGCCACAGCAGCATGTCGCGCCCCGTCTTTCGGGCCAGATAGCCGCCGAGATGGCGGTCGGGCCCGAAGATGATCTTCTGATCCTTCGGGATCTGGTCGAGGATGGTCTGAGCGCTCGATGAGGTGACGATGATGTCGGAGAGCGCTTTCACGGCCGCCGAGCAATTGATGTAGGTCAGCGCGATATGGTCCGGATGGGCCTCGCGGAACGCCTTGAACTGGTCGGGCGGGCAGCTGTCCTCCAGGCTGCAGCCGGCGTCCATGTCGGGCAAAATGACCGTCTTCTCGGGCGACAGGATCTTGGCGGTCTCGGCCATGAACCGGACTCCGCAGAATGCGATCACGTCCGCATCCGTCGCCGCAGCCTTGCGCGAAAGATCGAGGCTGTCCCCGACGAAATCGGCCAGGTCCTGGATTTCCGGCTTCTGGTAATAATGCGCGAGGATCACGGCGTTGCGCTCGCGCTTCAGCCGTTCGATCTCGGCCAGGAGGTCGACGCCTTTGAGGCTTTGCAGCTGTGCTGTCACTTCTGTCCTTCGGCGGAGCGCCGGCGCTCCGCTTCCTTCATCGCCTCATTATATGATGTCGAGACATCCCACACGCTAGTATCGCCGCCTTCTTCCGCAAAGCGTGCGACGACCTTGGCATTGGAAAATCCCGCGGCCTTGAGCGGCATAGCGAAGCTCCGCTCGACGGCCTGCCTGGCGGCCTCTCGTGCGAGATGCATCGGCACCTCACCCTTCGCCTGGTTGCGCAAATCGGCGACGGCCTTGGCGCGGTTCGCCTGGTCGAGGCCCTCTTCCGCGTTTGTCAGCGTGGCGAGCACCCCGCCCGACCCATATTCGCGTGCACGGGCGAGATCGACGTCAGGGCCCGCGATCTCCACGTCCGGAAGTCGAACCGAAAGCGTGTTGGAACCGCCGTTCCACTTCACGTCGTCCTGGCTCAGCTTTGACAGGTCGAGCTCGTAACGGACGTCGCCGGGAAGGATCAGGGTCCGCTGGGTCGAGAAGCCGAGGCGGCTGGTCTGGGCGCTTGTCACAGAGACGTATCGGGCCACGAAGACCACCAGCCGGTTCTGCGCCCGCATCGATTCGAGGCTGGAGGTGGCGATCACCTTCGGATCCGGCCCGCCGAACAGCTTTCCGACCAGCCCTGCCCCGCCGAGCACAAGCCCGAGCAGAAGCGCGATCACCACGGCCCCTATCAGGAGCGGGAGTCGGATACGGTCCCTGTCCATGTCTCTCCGTCCTGAACAACCATGCCGCGCCGTTCAAGGTCCAGGAGGTGCGCATAAACCGATCCTCCGGCCGCCGTGACCAGCCGCGGGTCGAGCCCGGGATAGGCATTGGCGACGATACCGGGGATCTCGCGAGGCCTCTCCGAGACGAGCCGCAAGATCTGCCGCTCGCGCTGCATTCTGTGGCCGATGAGTGAGCGGACATATTGATTCGGCTTCGTCACCGGTGGGCCGTGCGCCGGAAAATAGATCCGGTCGCTGCGCTGCCTCAGCTTGTCGAGGCTGGCCACGTAGGCCGCCATGTCCCCGTCAGGCGGAACGACGACGGTCGTCGACCAACCCATGACATGATCGCCAGTGAAGAGGGCGTCCCCATAAGCGAAGCACAGATGGTTCGACGTGTGGCCCGGTGTCGCAACGGCCGTCAGCGGCCGCCCATCAATTTCGATGATTTCCCCATCCCCGAGGACGCGATCCGGCGCATAGTCGCCGTCGAACGCCGCATCCGCACGCGGGCCGACCGTCTCCAGGGCTAGCGGCGCGCAGCCGATGATGGGCGCGCCCGTCCGTTTCGCCAGGGATTCAGCGGCGGGGCTGTGGTCCCGGTGAGTATGGGTGCAGGCTATCGCAACGAGATTGCGGCTGCCGACCGCTTCGACGATGGCATCGACATGCTGTGGATCGTCCGGGCCGGGATCGACGACCGCCACTTCGTCCGTGCCGACGAGATAGGTCTGCGTCCCATAGTAAGTGAATGCCGACGGATTGTGAGCGAGAAGGCGTCCGATCCCCCGCTCGATCTCCTCCAGCAGCTCGTAAGGAGCATCCACGTCGGTCAGCAACGAAGGAGGTACGGCCCTTCCCGGCCGACCGCACGTCCGTTGCGCAGGATGGCGATATCCACCTCGCTGGTGACTACGCCCGAGCAGACCTGGCGCGGAAAGTCGAAGCGTACCGACTGTCCCTTGCGCATCGAACCGAGGGCGACCTCGGCGCGCTGCTCACCCTTCCGGACGAACTGAAGCGCTACTCCGGCGGGAAGCGCCTCGCCGGATTTGACCGTGAGAACCGTATCCCGGGTCAGGGTCACGCATGGGCCGCCGCCGGGATACTCGGCGCTCATGCAGGAGAAGGAAAGCTTCGGCTTCGGAAGGAGCGGCAAAGCCTGAGCCTTCGGAAGGATAGGACCGGAAGGCCTGGCAGCGATTGCCGAGGTGCCGCCCTCAAGGAGCGAGCCGGCGGACGGCGCCGCGACCTTCGGAGTCGGCGCCGATGGGGCGGGAAGCGGCGGAAGCACCGTATAGTCGTTCGACAGGGGCCCGGGGGACGTAGCCGACCTCGCGTCGGGCAGCAGGCTCGTCGAAGCTGTCGTCGCCAGCCCGGCCTTCAGCCGCTCGATCTCCGCCTTGACGGCAGTCACGACCTGAGCGCGCGTCGACTCGGCGACCTCCGTGTTCGCTTCCAGCTTGTCGATCGCATCCTGCAGCGTAACGATCCAGTCGGCGTCGCTTTGACCCTCGGTGCCGCACATCTTCACCTTCGAGCGGTGCGGCTTCCCGTCCACGACAGATTCGACGGTTGTTTCGAACTTGTGCGCGTCGCAGTTCTGAAGGAGCGACTGGAGCTTGGCCGGCGGAGCGTCCGAGGGAGCTTCGGGTGGAGCGCTCTGCTCCTGCGCCGCCGCCGGAGCGCCGAGAACCAGCACAATCGAAATCAACGCAAATCGAGTCATGAAAAAGTCCTATCAGAGCCTGGCGCGGATGTCGGCCCGTCAGTGTGCACGAATGATGAACCGCTCAGGCGGCGGTGCTCCGGGCCACGGTTGCGGTGCCGATATCCTGGACGGCGGCCTGCCTCGCCTCCAGCGCCGCGGGATAAAGGTCTCCGAAGAGAATCTGCAGCGAGCTCTCCCAGCCGAACTGGCTTCCCTCGACATGGGACCGCGCCGCGAGCCCCATGCGGCCGCGGTCGGACCGCCAGACGGCTAGGATATTCTCCGCCATGGAATCGGAATCGTCGACAGGACCGAGCCGCCCGGTCTCTCCGTCGACTCGGTCGAGCATTGCGCCCGCCGCCACCCCGACCACTGGAAGGCCGGAAGCCTGGGCTTCGATCACGGAGACGCCGAACGTCTCGTCCGCCATCGCCGAGACATAGATGTCGGCGCTCGCAAGCCAGCGAGCCAGTTCGCCGCGATCGCTGAGATAGCCCGGCGCGACGATTCGCTCGTCGCCGGATCGAAGGATCGTGTCGCGAACCGGCCCGTCCCCGATCAGCGCAAGCCGCGCGCCGAGCGACCGCGGAAGCTTCGAGAAGGCGTCGACCACGATTTGCGCGCGGCGCTCCCGGTCAAGCCGCCCAACGTAGATCAGGAGCGGCTCATTATCGCAGACGCCCAGCGATTTGCGGATTTCGGGATCGCGATTTTCGGGAGTAAACTCGGAAAGTTCGACCCCCAGCGGCACGATGGCCACCTTGCCGACTCCCAGCTGCCGAAGCCTTGCCGCGCCTCCGCTTTCGCTGAGCGCCCAGACGGCGTCGAATCGCCGGTAGAGGACGCCGCAATAGCGATAGGCGAGCGAGCGAAGCTGCCCCGCGATCGTGTCGCCGACGATGGCTTTCAGCGGGCGATGAACATAGGCGGTTGGGAAATCGGTCATATAGACCGCGGTCACGGCAACCTCGGGATGGCGCTTGCGATAGGCGAAGGCGGCCCACGGGAGATTATAAGCGTCCTGGCATTCGACCAGGTCGGGTTGGAAACGCTCCAGCGCGTCCCGCACTGCGCCGTTGCGCAGGAGCAGACGGTATTTCGGGCTCGTCGGAACTCGCGGCGAAGCGATCGTGACCGTGATCGAACGGCCGTCCTCCACGACCGAATCGTCCTTGCCCGGGACGATCAAAAGGTGGCGGTGCGGTGTATGCGACAGGATATATTCGCGCTTGCGCCGCAAATAGGTGCCGACCCCGCCGCCGACCGACGACCAGCTCTGGGTGACGTCGCAAAACAGCCGGGAGGCCCTCACGTGGGAACACTCGGTCATGCAGGCGCCAACTGCGCCGAAAGCGAAGCGTGCGAAACGGTGATCCCGCGCGAAAAGCGTCGGATCGCTTTACAATCGGGCGCTGAAGCTGAGAGCCGCCTCGACAGAAAATCGCAAAAATCTACAGAATTCATCATTTGGCACAGCCATTGCTTAGATATGTGTGTCCACTTGGTTCCACAAACCACCAAAGGGGCGGTTCGGCGGTCTCTGGTCCCCCGCACCGCCCCTTTTTCATTGGTCACTCGGCTGCGGCGCCGATGAGCTGCTTCAGCTCGCCGCTCTCGAACATTTCCATCATGATGTCGGAGCCGCCAACGAACTCGCCGTTGACGTACAGCTGCGGGATCGTCGGCCAGTCGCTGTAAGACTTGATGCCCTGCCTGATGTCCGGATCCTGGAGCACGTCGACCGTCTTGAAGGGCACGGCCAGATGCTCAAGGATCGCGACCGCCCGGCTCGAGAAGCCGCACTGCGGGAAAAGCTCGGTGCCCTTCATGAAAAGGACCACTTGATTGCCGCGGACGATCTCGTCGATCCGCTCTCTGGCGTCAGTCACTCGTCATCTCCCTTGGCGCCGCCGTCTGAAGCTGCAGCGCATGCAATTCTCCGCCCATCCTTCCGCCCAGCGCGGCATAGACCCTCTGGTGCTGCTGAACGCGCGTGAGGCCAATAAAGGTGCGGCTGAGCACCTTCGCCGAATAATGGTCGCCATCGCCGGCAAGATCGACGATTTCCACTTCGGCATCGGGGATGGAAGCCTTGATCAGCCGCTCGATCTCGCTCGCGCTCATCGCCATGTCGCGGCCTACGACTGCTCCTGGATGATCTGGCGGCGCGCCTCGACCATCTTGTGCCCGAGCGCTTCGCGGATCTGCACTTCGTCGACCTCGATCCCGGCCGACGTCAGATCGCCAAGAAGCTTGCGGACGACGTCGTCCTCGCCGGCGGATTCAAAGTCGGCGCGGACCACATCTTTCGCGTAGGAGGCAGTTTCGTCCTCGGACAGCCCCATCTTTCGGGCCGCCCATTCCCCGACCAACCGGTTCCGGCGAGCGACGATCCTGAAGTTCATCTCTTCGTCGTGAGCGAACTTTGCTTCATAGGCGCGCTCGCGATCGTCGAACTGACTCATTCAAATGCCTTTGCGCTGTTTCGCCCGGCGAAATAGGGCTGCGCGCAAACAACGTCCAGCGGCGTTTGAAGGGCGCAGGCCCCGTTCAGCTATTGGCGACGCAGCGGCGGATGGTCGCGGCCACGACCTGCCCCAGGAACTGAAGCAATGCGGAGCCATGGCTGCTGTCGGCGGCAAGCTCTTCCCTCTGGCCGATGGCGAGCAGGCCGCGCGGATAGGGCGGCGGGCCGTCGATGCGGATAAGCGCCTCGGCGCGCACCAGGGCGCTTGCGGAAGATCCGAACAGCGGATGCCCGCTCGCGACGCTTCGGACCTCCACGGCGTGAACGCCGCAGAGCATCCGCTCCACGAATGCGGGCTCGACGCGCTCGATCGAATCGGGATCGGCCCGGAAGCCGCGTTCAGCGACGATCAGGCCAACGGCAACGAAATCGATTCCCAGAATATCGGGCCAGCGGCGGGTGATGACGTCGAACAAAGCGTCGATCGACGGTGCTTCGATCGCTTCGAGGACGGCTGCGTTGATCGAGGCAACGGCATCCGAATGGCCGCGAGCGAAGGCGATGAGGTCCTGGTTCGCCTCTTCGATCGCGCCGAGGCGCTCGCGCAATCGCGCGACCGCCTGCTCTTCGAACTGGACGACCTGGCCCATGTGCTCTGCTTAGCGAACGCGGGTTAATTTCCTGTGGCCAGCGTATCGGCGCGGGCGTATCGTTCCCTTCACAGTTGATGGAGGGCAGGAAAATGCCGGGTTTGCTTCTCTCTTTGCTGGCGGGAACCGTGGTCGCCGCCAACCCAGTAACTCAGCCGCCATGGTTCGAGTTCAGGGACTATCCGATGAAGGCTTTCGAGAAGAAATGGGAAGGCGTGACGAGGTTCGAGCTTCTGATCTCGCCTGACGGAAGCATCGCCAACTGCAAGATCCTGAGCTCCAGCGGTCACGAGGAGCTGGACAAATCGACTTGCTACCTCGCCGGGAAGCGCGCGAAATTCCAGCCGGCTCGAGGGACCGAAGGCCAAGCGGTTTGGGGCGTGTATCGCAGCCAGGCGCTCTGGGCGCTTCCGGAGCACCGCCTCGTCGCTCCTCCGGCTCCCGATCTGGAGATCAGCGTGAACAAGATTCCGGATGGCGCGAAGGAACCGCCCGCGGTCAAGCTTGCCTATGCCGTAGACACGCAGGGGAACACGTCGGCGTGCACGTTGATGCCGTCGTCGCTGCAGCAGCCAAAGGCGCTGGTGGACGTCGGCTGCAAGGAACTGCTCGGCAGCGAGAATGGAAAACCCGTCCTCAGTCCGACCGGCCAGCCGGTGGCCGCGGTGAAGAGCGGCGCGGTCCTGTTCAAGGCCGAACCCGCCGCCGACTAGCGGAGCCGGTCGTCAAATTTTCTGGCCCGTCGCTTCCCAGTCCTTGAGGAAGGCGGCAAGCCCTGCGTCGGTCAGCGGGTGATTGAACAGCTGCCGGATGATTGTCGGGGGTGCGGTCATGACGTCCGCGCCGATCTTTGCCGCCTCGACGACATGCATGGGATTTCGGATCGAGGCGACGAGAATCTGGGTCTCGAAATCGTAATTGTCGTAGATCATCCGGATGTCGGAGATCAGCTCCATTCCGCTCGACCCGACATCGTCGAGCCGGCCGACGAAGGGCGAAATGAAGGTCGCTCCGGCCTTGGCCGCGAGCAAAGCCTGCGCCGCCGAGAAGCACAAGGTGACGTTGACCATCGTCTCCTCGCTGGTGAGCCTGCGGCAGGCTTTCAGGCCCGCTTGCGTCAGCGGCACCTTGACGGCGACGTTCTCCGCAATTCCGCGAAGAATCTCCGCTTCGCGCATCATCCCTTCAAAATCGGTCGCTACGACTTCCGCCGAAACGGGTCCGCTGACGACTGCGGCGATCTCTCGAACGACGTCGAGGAACTCGCGCCCGGATTTCCTGACGAGCGACGGATTCGTGGTCACTCCGTCGAGGAGTCCCGTCTCAGCGAGCTCGCGGATTTCGGAGATTTCGGCGGTATCTGCAAAAAACTTCATGCACTTCCTCGATAGATTGCGGGCGGATAGCCGCTGCGACACAAGCAGTCATCGGGTGACTTAGACGATTCGGGAGCAGCGACAATGGCCGAAGACGCGCGGATCGAGCGGGCCGGCGAAGTGCTCGCCATCACGCTGGCGCGTCCCGAGCGGCGCAACGCAATCACTGTCGCAATGTATTCTGTGCTTGCCGACGCGATCGAAAGCGCGGCGGACGATCTTTCGGTCAGGGTGATCACGATCAGCGGCGAAGGGCAGGACTTTACCGCCGGTAACGACCTCTTCGATTTCTTGAACGCCCTCCCCCGCGACTCCGACGACATACCGGTGTGGCGGCTGCTTCGGGCGCTCGCCCGCAATACGGTGCCGCTCGTGGCCGCGGTCCAGGGCAATGCCATCGGAATCGGCACAACGATGCTCCTCCATTGCGACCTGGTGATCGCGGAATGCAGCGCCCGCTTTTCGCTTCCCTTCGTCGATCTGGGGCTGGTCCCTGAGGCCGCCAGCTCGCTTCTCCTCCCGCGATTGGCGGGCCGTAAGCGCGCCGCCCGCTATTTTCTGCTCGGCGAGCCGTTCGGCGCCGATGAAGCGCTGGAGATCGGCCTCGTCAGCCACGTCGTGGAAGACGGCGGATCGGCGTCGGCGCTCGACGGCGCAGTTGCGCGGCTACTTGCGAAGCCCAGGGAAGCGCTAAGGCATACGCAGACCTTGTTAAGGCAAAGCGCGGCGGAGGAGGCGCTCGAGCGGATGCAGCTCGAGAACGGTCATTTCTCGGAGCGGCTGAAATCGGACGAGGTGAAGGACGCGATTACAGCATTCTTCCAGAGCCGGGGCAGCGGTCAGTCGGAGATGTAGACGACCTTCGACTTGGTCATGGTGACGGTCGGACCCGAGAACAGGAGGAAGTCCGTCGGCTGCGAATAGGTCACCGTGATCGTCTTCGTGCCGGCCGCGGCGTCCGTGGCGATCGTCGGAGTGCCCCAGGTTCCGTTGCCGAGACCGAACTTCCGTGCCGTGATCCGGTTCTGCAGCTGCGTATCGGTCGGGGTCGGAAAGATGGTCGCATAGCGCGCCGCTTCGCCGAGAGAATGCTGCATTCCGGCATTGGCCTGGAAGATCAGCCCGATCTGGAACATGCCCCAGATCATCACGGTCAGCACGGGCACTGCGATGGCGAATTCGATCGCCGCGGCGCCTCTCGAATCCGAGCGAAGGGAGCGAACGATCCTGGTCATTGCGTGCGCACTCCCGCGGTTGCGCGCAGGGTCACGACGCCGTTGACGGCGCCAGGGAAAATGCTGCCGCCGAACATCGGCGTGAAAGGTTTCTGCACAGTGATCTGAAAATAGCGGGCGTACGGATCCGTGCTGTTGGCGCAGCTACCCGAGTCATAATCGAGGTGCGACCCGTTATTGTTGCACTCGAGCCAGGCCGCGGCGGTTGCGGTCGCTCCGGTGCCGGCCGCCGACGCAGCCTCCGACTGGAGGGTCGAATTGTCGCTGGTTTTGTATTCGGACGCCTGGACACGCTCGATCACGCGCTGTGCCGCCTGCTCCAGCTCGAGCTTCGCGGAATAAGCGCGGCTAAGGTCGACGGTGCCGATCAGCAACGCCGCAAGGATTGGCGCGAACAGCGCCATCTCGATGAACGAGTTGCCCCGTTCGTCGGACCAAAGGGTTCGAAGCGCGCGCATCACGCCACCAGCCTGATCATCTGGCCGGGGACGGTCGTCGCGGCAGTGCATCCGGACGTGTTGTTCTGGAGGTTGGTGTTGCCGGTGAAGGTCAGCGTGTACGCCATCACCATCACGCACTTGGTCATGCTCCCCGAATTGCCGGAGAAGGTCACGTTCCCCTTCGGGAAATACATCGCGCCGTCATAGCTCGATGTGTTCGTGCCGTTGATTTCGTTCGTATTGTCAGTCGTAGCGCTTCCGGACTGGATGAACAGCATGTTCTTGTAGGTGCCCGTGGTCGGAGCGGCCAGCTGGACGGTCGAGTTACCGTTCGTCTTGATGCTGCCCGGCGTATCGCCTGTCAGGATTATCGTCACGCCGCCGCTACTTTTGACGGTCACGCCGCCGGCGACGTCGAAATCGGTGTTCTTGAGGTAATAGGTGCCCGCCGCCAGAGTGTAGGTCCCGTTGCCGGTGAACTTGAAATCCTTGTAGCAGCCCGCCGTCATGTTGAAGACGTTCGGCTTCACCTGCATGTTGCACGTCGCCGGCGGTGTCGTCGGATATTTCCCTTCGAACGGATCCTTCAACGCCACATGGTGGGGCTTCAGCTTGGTCACCCCTGTGATCGCGCTCGGCAAGGTGCCGACGCCCGCAACAACGGGGGCGACGAAGTTGTAGGCTCCGCCATTCGTCGAAACGGCTGGAGTCGAGTTGGAGTTCGCGATCGCGTCGCAACCCAGGTTCACGCTCGAGCTGCCGCCGATGGAAATGCCGGCCCCGCCGCCCTTCTTGAACGCTCCGGCGCAGAAGATTCCGTCATCCACCATGGCCGCAGTGGCCGAGGTCGTGATGGTCGGTGCGGTCGACAGGAACAACGACGAAAAGCCAAGCTCCTTGCGGATCGCCAGCGTAACCTGGACTCCGCTCGTCCAGTTCGCCGATGTCGGATAGGCGATCTGCGGATAGCCGCTAAGAAGCGTGATGCCCGTCTTGTTGTTATTGCTGAGGTCGCTTGAAACGGCAGTGCTGACCGTCGCCCCCTGGGCGGTCGCATAGACTCCCGCAAAAGCCGCGGAATCCGCCGCCCGCTGAAGCTCGCGCTTCCACACGACCCACTGGATCGTATCGGTGGCGAGACCGGCTGCGCCGACGATAAACGGCAGCGACGCTCCGGCTATCACCAGTGCGTTGCCGCGACGGTCTTTCCAAAGCTTTCGAAGATGTCGAATCATCTGCAACTGCCCCCAGGCATTTCGTGCGCGTTGAACGGTCTATGGCTTTTCAAGGTGAGCAATTCGTTCAGGGGCGTGGTTAATCTTCCGCAACCGTATCGATCCGGGACTCCTTGCGTGCAGCCGTCTTACATCTATAATACAGTCAAATGCGCTTGCATGGCGGCGGTGCGCAGTTGAAATGGCGCCACGCCTGCGAGCACGGAAAGGGCAAATGCAATGGCCAAGGAAGCCACTGAAACCGCGACGAAGCTGAAGCTCGATGCGCCCGAAGCGCTGCAGGCGGTCCCTCCCGCCGAGGCTGCGGGCCTGGTCCCGCTAAAGGCAGACGAGGTCAGCGAGCTCGACAAGCGCGTCTCCCAGTTCGTCGACGAGCTAGCGAAGCTCGATTCCAACAGCCCCGAGTTCGGCAAGAAGGTCGACCAGCTCACCTCGATGGGCCGAAAGGAGATCGCCGAGGCGGCCGGAGCGTCGAACCGCTTCCTAGACCGCCCGGTCAAGGCGATCGACAAGGACACCGGCATCGGCGCCGACCTGACCGAACTTCGGCGGACGGTCGAATCTCTCGATCCCAAGGAAGCCACCAAGACCCGCAAGCTGCTGGGAATCATCCCCTTCGGGAATCGCGTCGACCGCTATTTCGACAAGTACCGCAGCTCTCAAACGCACATTTCCAGGATTCTCGGCAGCCTCGCCAATGGCAAGGACGAGCTGCTGATGGACAATGCCGCCATCGACACCGAGCGCGCGAACCTGTGGAAAACGATGCACAAGCTCGAGCAGATGGCGCACATCTCGAAGACCCTCGACCAGCAGCTCGAGGACAAGGCGAACGAGCTCGACGCCACCGATCCCGCAAAGGCGAAGGCGATCCGCGAGACGGCCCTCTTCTACACGCGGCAGCGGACCACCGACCTGCTGACGCAGATGGCGGTGACCGTTCAGGGCTATCTCGCGCTCGACCTCGTCAAGAAGAACAATGTCGAGCTGGTGAAGGGTGTGGACCGGGCTTCGACGACGACGGTTTCGGCACTTCGTACGGCCGTCACGGTCGCCCAGGCGCTAACCAACCAGAAGCTCGTGCTCGAACAGATCGGGGCGCTCAACACCACGACCGCGGGCATGATCGACACCACGGGCGAGATGCTGAAGACCCAGACCGGCGCGATCCATGAGCAGGCGGCAAGCTCGACCATTCCGCTCGAGACGCTGCAGCGCGCCTTCCAGAACATCTACGACACGATGGACCAGATCGACCGCTTCAAGCTGCAGGCGCTCGACAACATGAAGCAGACCGTCAACACGCTTTCGAACGAGGTCGAGAAGTCGAAAGGCTACATCGCCCGCGCCGAGGGCGTCGACAAAGCGAGGCTGGAAAGCTCGGCATCGCCGCTGACACCGATCGAGAGCAAGTGACCGACGACGTCAACGAGAAGGTCCAGCGGGCACTCGCCCGGTTCGATCGGGTCACCCGGTCGCTGGACGAGCGCGACGGGCCGGCAAGAGCGGCGGCCCGGCGGGAGCGTCAGCGGCTAAACCGCGACCTCTCGCACCGGATCGCGCGCGTGGGCGTCGCCATTGGGGTTGTCAGCGTCCTCACGATCGTCGTCGGGCTCATCATTCCCATCGGAATGTTCGGCTTCCTTGCGGCGGTCGGCCTGGCGATCGGGATCGCCGCCCTGCTTGTCTTCATGCCAGGCGAGGATTCGCCGAAGGCGCCGACGGCCGACCTTCCCAACGGGCAAATGGTCCAGCGCTTCGATTCCTATCTCTACCGGATGCGTGCGGCCCTGCCCGCGCCCGCGCGCGCGGAAATCGACGCGATCAGCCAGAAGCTGCCGGCGCTCAAGCAATCGCTGGAGCGGGTCGAGCCCATCGACCCGAAAGCGCAGGACGCCCGGCGGCTGATGTCGATCCATCTGCCGGGCCTGATCGACCGTTATCTCAATGTCCCGGCCGAGTTTCGCGCGCAGGCGGACGGCGAAGGATTGACCGTCGATCAGCGGCTTGTCGAAGGACTGGCAGCCGCCCGAACGGCCATCGACGAGATTTCGCAGGACCTCGCCCAAGGTGACCTGAACGCCTTCGAAACGCAGGGCCGTTTCATCAAGTCGCGCTACGGCGAGCAGACCATCGACCAGTGATTCCACGGTCCGCAGGCCAATGCCAATCTTAGGAAAAGCTTGCAGCCTGTCCGCTGCAAGGGCACTCCATCAGGCGGAAGATAGGCAGAAGGGGGCTGCTGCATGCCGCTGCGATCGCTTCGGCTCAAAGCGTATCGCCAGCTCGAGCCTTCGGCATGGCCGCGAAAGGGCCTTTCGCCGACCAACTGGCTGATTGCGATCCTGATCCTCGTCGCGGTCTTCAACGCCGTCATCGAGACCGAGCCGACCATCGCCGCAGGCCGCGAACGTCTCTTCGACTTCATTGAGGTCGGGATCGCGAGCATCTTCCTCGTCGAATATCTCGGCCGGCTGTGGACCGTCGTCGAGAATCCTCATTTCGCCAAATACAGGTTCCCGCGCCTGCGCTATGCGATCACCCCGATCGCGATCATCGACATCGCGGCAATCCTCCCCGCCTTCTTCGCCTTCGGAGGCGCGTCGAGCGTCGTCCTCCGCTTCTTCCGCGTCTTCCGGATGATCCGGCTTGCGAAGCTCGGGCGGACGTCGCGCGCCTGGATCACCATCCGCGAGGCCATTTACGAGCGGCGCTATGAGTTCGGACTGGTGCTGGGCCTGGTCGCAGTCGCCGTGCTTATCTCGGGGTCGATGCTCTACTGGGCCGAAGCGGACGTGCAGCCGCAGAAGTTCGGTAGCATTCCAAGGGCCCTGTGGTGGGCCGTCGTGACGCTGACCACCATCGGCTACGGCGACGCCTACCCGGTCACTCCCCTTGGCAAGGTCATCGCGGGGGTCATCGCGATTACCGGGGTCATGCTCATCGCCCTCCCGACCGGCATCTTCGCAGCGTCCTTCACCGAGGGCATCCAGCGGCACCGCAGCCGCACCGACAAAGGCGAAGGGTCCGATGCGTAGGAGCGATTCCAAGTGAGCGCGCAGCTCGCGCTCGCCGGGAAGCTGAAGCCGCTCAGCGGCCGGTTCAAGCTGCCCAACCGAGTGCCGCCCTTCAGCTCGGTCGCGCATCGCCTCTTCACCGCGATCTGGGCCGTGGCTTTCCTCGTAGCCGTGATCGCTCCAGCGATGGCGCTCTACGACCGCTACACATCGCCGGGGGACAACTCGCAGCTGATGCTCGGGAGCCGCGCCGGATTTGCGGTTTCACCAGAAGACGCAACCAGGATCCGCTTCACGGTCGGCCCCGGCGCACGAAATGCAGGCCTTCGCAAGGGCGACGACATCATCGCCATCTACGGCCTCCCGCTGCCGGCCAGGATGCCGGTGACCGACCAGGCGCTCGCCGCTCATGCGGACGATCCCGCCTATGTCGCGATGGAGAATCTGCTGTTCGGGACAGAGAAGCTCCCGTTCCCGCTGACGGTCCGTTCGACGGACGGGCAGGTCCACGATGTCACCGTCACGACCGGCGAAAATCACATGAGCGCCGCCGCGAGCGAACTTGGCGTACCGCCGGTCCTGTTGAGCTTCATCGATGTCGTCCACGTCATCTTCTATCCGTTCCTGATTTGGGCCGCGTGGATCCTCCACCGGCGCAACTCGCGCGACGTCGTCAGCTCGATTCTTTCGCTCGCGATCCTGCTGATGATCGCCTCGGAGCTCCCGGCGTCCAGCTTCCTCGCCGGCATCGGCGTCCCGAGGGAAGTCCATTTCGCGGCCTACGATCTTGGGAATGTGCTCCTGATCGCGGGAATCCTGCTGTTCCCGCATGGGAACCTGACTCCGCGGCTGCTGGCAATGATCTGCTGCGCTCCGCTGCTCTTCCTGCTCTCCGGCCAGGTGTATCAGGCCTACTTCCTGATGCTTCTGATCACGGCTGTCCTCATGCAGGTCCGGTGCCTCAGGGTCGCGGAATCGACCGACCTCCAGCAGCAAATCCGATGGGCGCTGTTCGGATTCAGCGGCTATGCGGCCTTCAAGGGCATTTCGTACGCCGCCGACCTCTTCAAATATTCGACCGGCAGCTTCGAGGCGCAGCTGAGTTTCGAGCTCGCTGCCGGAGTGACGTTCGGACTGTCCGTGCTGGCCCTGCAACTCGGCCTGCTCGTCGCGCTGATCCGCTACCGGCTTTACGATGCCGAGGCGATCATCAGCCGGACGGCGGCCGCCGCGATCCTGACGGTGGGCATCGGCGCGACATTCGCCGCGGTGATGGAAGGAATCATCACCGGCATCCAGTTCGTCTATCCCGAGAGCCAGACCAGCCAGACTCTAGCGGCGATGGCCGGGGCCGTGATGGCCGCGGTGGTCATCGAACCGCTGCACCGCCGTACCCGCGAGTGGAGCGAACGCCGGTTTCATAAAGGCCTCCTCGAAATTCGCGAGGAGCTTCCGGAAATGATGCGCGACATGCGGGACACGGCCACCCTGGACGAATTCCTCGAAGAGGTGCTTACGCGGACCGTTTCAGGCCTGCTCGCGACTCGAGGCGCGGTCGTGCTGGAGCGCGAAGTCAGGAAAACGGTCGGGGTTACCGACGCCGAAGTCCTTCGCTGGCTGGTCAATCACAAGCCCGAGGCCGATCGGCGAGTCCTCGAATGCGCCCCCGACGACCAACTTTTCCCGCTCAGGCTCGAGGTTGAAACGAGCGCAGGCGCGCTCGGTTGGCTGCTGATCGGTCCGCGGCCTGACGGGAGCATCCCCGGAAAAGGCGAGCAGGAGGCACTAAAGCATATTTCAACGGCGCTCGGACGATCGGTGAGAACCGTGCTGAGCCGCGAGGAGGACCGGACGGAGCTGATTCGGCTCCTGGAAGGCCACAGCCGGAGGATCGAGCGCATCGAGAAGCTGCTCAATCTCCATAGCTGACCGTTAACTTTCCGTTTGCCGTCGTTGACCCGGCTAACCCGCGAGAATAGTTTGCCTTCATTCTCAAGGAGTCGGGGCATGACTCGTATCGCAGTTGCCGTCGCGTTGTTGAGCGCGGCGCCCGCCGTTCCGCTTTTGCCGGCCCAGACCGCATTCGCGCAAAGCCAGACGACTTGCGCGGACACGCCGGAGAAGAAGGCGAAGCGGTCGATGTTCGGAAGCATCCTCGGCGGGATAGCCGGCGGGGTGCTGGGCTCCGCCGGAGGTGCAGCCAGCACGGTCGCGGCCGTTGCACTGCCCGCAGCCTCGTATCTCGGCGACGAGCTGCTCAGAATGCTCGACTGCAAGGAGCAGCAACAGGCCGCCAAGGCAACCGACCAGGCGATCCGCGGCGGAGTCGGGTCCGAATCGAGCTGGCAGAGCGAGACACGCCCCAACGTCCATGGATCGTCAAAGGTCACCGGCGAGGAGACGCTGGCCGACGGCGGCCAATGCCTGACCGTGACCGACGTCGTCATCGTCGACGGCCAGGAAACGACCGTGCCGAAGAAGATGTGCCGGGCCAAGGGCGCGTCCGGCTACGTGAAGGTCTGATGCGCCGCCGGCTCCTTGCAGCAGCGGCCGCCGCAACACTCGCATCGCAAGCCGGCGCCGCTACGCCGGAGTTGGATGCCGACAACCCGACCTGCCCCAAGCACCTCAATTTCTCGACCTACCGCCAGATGAAGTTCACGCCCGAAACGATCGACGGCAAGGCGATCCTCAAGATCGAAGGCATGATCGACGAGGGCGTGCCGGGCCGCCTTCAGGATGCGCTCAAGCAGAACCCGGCCGTCGACGAGATCTGGATACGCTCCCCCGGCGGCGATGCGCGCGCCGGAAATGCGGCGGGCAAGATCATTCGAGCGACCGGGATACCGACTCGGATTCCGGAAGGCTGGGCTTGCTTCTCGGCCTGCAATTTCATGTTCATGGGTGGGGCGATCCGCTTTGTCGATCCCGGCGGCCTGTTCGTCGTCCACATGTTCACCCACCTGGGCGACAAGGAAGCGGTGCGCGAAGAAGTGAAGCGCGACGCCGACAGCGCCATCGGATTGATCGGCGACGTCGAGCAGGATTCGGCTCTGCTTGCGAGCGAAGACAACGACTTCCTGATCCGCATGGGCGTGTCGCGGAAGCTCCTGACCGACGTCATGTACCGGCAGAAGGCGGTCGCGGACGGCGAAGACAAATCGACGCGCCGCTGTCTCACGGCCGAAGAGACAACGAAGTACAACGTCGCGAACATGCACTGACAGGTAGCTTGGGAGGGCCCGCCAGATGAGGACGGTTAGGCTGATGAAGATCGGCGCGGCCACAGCGATGCTCGCGGCGTCCACCGCGTCGCTCGCAACCGTGCTGGTCGTCCGCGCCGCCGGCCCTTCGGCGAAGGTCTACCCTCCGGGCAAGGCATTGCCGGAGAATGCGAAGATCCAGCTCCAGGCCGGTGACAGCGTCATGCTCCTCAACACCAATGGCGCGCGAATGCTGCGCGGCCCCGGAACCTTTTCCGTCGCGTCCTCGGGGGACGGCCTTGCGGCGTCCTCGGGCCGCCGCGCGCGTTTCAGTGCGATGCGTAGCGGAGACGTCGCATTGAATCCGAGCCCGTGGAACCTCGACGTCACCCAGAGCGGGAAGCTTTGCGTCTCCAATTCGGGCAAGCTGACGCTCTGGCGCCCCGAGAAGGACGAGGCGATCCAGATCACGATCCGCGGCGGCGGTACCGAGCAGACGCTCGATTGGCCGGCCGGGAAGGACACGATCCAATGGCCGGCTTCGCTTCCGGTGAAGAGCGGCGCCGAATATCAGCTCAGCCAGACGCAAAGCGGCGATACGGCGCGGGTGACCTTTGTGACGATCGCCGATCCGCCAAGCGACACGGTCAGCACCGCGCAATCGCTGATCGCCAACGGCTGCATGAACCAGCTCGACGTGCTGGTGGATGGATCCCCACAGGCGGAGTGAGTCGTCGCGGGATCTAGACGGCGATCCCCTGTTGCTTCAGCCGGGCGATCTCCGTTGCGCCAAGGCCCAATTCGTGGAGCACCTGGCCAGTATGCTCGCCCAGCCTTGGCGGCGGAAGCTCGCTGTCTGACCGTTCGCCGTCGATCCTGACCGGTGAACCGACGATCGGGGTTCCGGCCAGAGTCCGCACCATCGAACGATGCTCGGCCTGGATGTCGGACAGCGCCTGGGTGACGGTGTTGATCGGCCCTGCAGGGATGCCCGCTTTCTCAAGCATCTCCAGCCATTCGGCGGCGGGGCGAGTGCGGATTTCGCCGGCGATCAGGCCGACCAACTCGTCGCGATGGGCCACCCTTGCAGCATTGGTCCCGAACCGTCCGTCGCGGCTCCATTCCGAATGGCCGCACATTTCGGCAAGCCGCGCGAACTGGCGGTCGTTGCCCACGGCGACGATGATCCGCCGATCGGCCGTCTCGAACGTCTGGTAGGGAACGATGTTGGGGTGCGTGTTGCCCTGCCTCGGGGGGTCTTCGCCTGAGACGAGCGCGTTCGACGCCTGGTTCGCCAGCATCGCCACCTGGGTGTCGAAGAGAGCCATGTCGACGGTGGCGCCCTCCCCGGTCTTCTCCCGGCGGTAGAGCGCGGAAAGTATCGCCACCGCCGTGTACATGCCGGTGAACAGGTCCGCGACGGCCACCCCAACCCGCATAGGCTCGCCGCCGGGCTCCGAGTCGGGCTTGCCGGTGATGCTCATAAGGCCGCCCATGCCCTGAATGATGTAATCGTAACCGGCGCGGCCCGCATACGGTCCGTCCTGGCCGAAGCCGGTGATCGAAGCGATGACGAGGTGGGGGTTCAACTCGTGTAGCGAGGCCGCGTCGAGGCCGAACCTGGCGAGGCCGCCGACCTTGAAATTTTCGACCACGACATCGGACATTTGGGCGAGCCGGCGAACCAGCGCTGCGCCCTCTTCGGTCGCGAAATCGATTGCGGCAGACTTCTTCCCGCGGTTGGCGGAGAGGAAATAGGCCGCGACCTTCTCACCATCGCGCTCGTGCCAGGGCGGCCCCCAGTGCCTTGTATCGTCGCCGGCGCCCGGCCGCTCGACCTTGATCACGTCCGCGCCCAGATCGGCCAGCAGCTGCGTGCACCAGGGGCCGGCAAGCACGCGGCTGAGATCGAGGACCTTTATCCCGGCTAGAGGCGCGTTCACTTATGCCGCCTGGACCAGGGCCTGCGGTCGGCGAGGATCGCGTGCGCCGCATTGTGGCCTGGCGCACCCGTCACTCCGCCGCCTGGATGCGCTCCAGAGCCGCACAGATACAGGCCCTTGAGCGGCATCCGGTAGTCGGCCGCGCCGATCATCGGCCGGGCGCTGAACAGCTGGTCCAGGCTCATCTTGCCGTGAAAGATGTCGCCGCCGATGAGGCCGAAGCGGCGCTCCAGGTCGAGCGGCGAGTGGATCTGCCGGCCGAGGATCGATCTCGCAAAGCCAGGCGCGTGGGAATCGACCGTCGCAACGATGGCGTCCCCGGCCGCTTCGCGCTCCTTGTCCCAGCTTCTTCCCGG
>Ga0207706_10001637_pt1 | contig 22174 bp, 22 predicted proteins | sample KBSC53metaG_FD_184318 | JGI IMG/M metagenome (GOLD analysis project Ga0207706, IMG submission 184318) | Corn rhizosphere microbial communities from Kellogg Biological Station, Michigan, USA - KBS C5-3 metaG (SPAdes) (version 2) | ecosystem: Host-associated > Plants > Roots > Rhizosphere > Soil ... | reverse complement strand
CCGCCCCCGCGCACTGGCTCGCCGCATTGCAGGCCCAGCTCGACGGCCAGCTCGCCGCACCGCGCGCGCCGGCGGTGCGCGTGCAGCTCGAAGGCTCGGCACAGGCCACCGACACCGGCCCGCGCATCGAGCTGCACCAGCTCAGCGCCAGCGCCGGCGGCGCCCGCGCGAAAGCCACCGCCAGCGCACAACGCCAGGCCGACGGCCGCTGGCAGGTCGCCAGCCGCGGTGATCTTTCCGACTTCGATCCGGTGCCATGGTGGCCCGGGGCCGAGGGCTCGGCCTGGCGCGAAGGCCCGCACCGGCTCAACGGCCGCTGGGATGTCGACTTGGTCTGGCCGGCCCCCAGGCCCACGCCGGCCGCGAGCCCCTGGCACGACCTGCAGGGCCTGCGTGGGCGCGCCGAGCTGCAGCTCACCGACAGCCGCGTCGCCGGCGTGCCGGTGCAAGGCCAGCTCAAGCTGAATGCCGATGGCCGCACGCCGTTGGCAAGCGTCGCGGCCGACCTGCAGGCCAGCGGCAACCGCCTCAAGCTCGATGGCCAGCTCGCGCTGGCCGACGACGGCGCGGCCGACCGCTGGCAGGTCGACGCGCAGGCCGGCACGCTCGCCGCGCTCGCTCCGCTGGCCAGGCTGGTGCCGTCGCTCGAGGCCTGGGCACCGAAGAGCGGCAGCTTCAGCCTGCAGGCCAAGGCCCAGGGCCGCTGGCCCGCGCTGCGCAGCGAAGGCGACGCCCGCCTCGGCGGCCTGAAGGCCGGCACGCTGAGCATGACGCAGGCGCAGGCGCACTGGCGCTTCGGCGGCGGCGTCGACGCGCCGCTGGAGATGAAGGCCACCGCCGACGGCATTGCGCTCGGCCACCAGCAGGCCGACCACCTGCGCGCCGACCTCAGCGGCACCGGTGCCGCGCACAAGTTGCTGGTCGAAGCGAACACCGGGGCCCGCCCACCGGCCTGGGCCGAGACGCTTTCGGGTGCCGCCGCGCCGCGCGGCACCCGCTTCGAGCTGCAGGCCGACGGCAGCTGGCAGCCTGCGCGCGACGGCGGGCGCTGGCGCGGCCGCGTGCAGCGGCTGCACGCCGGCGCCGGCGAAGGCACGGCCGGCAAGCCCTGGATCGTGGCCGACGGCCTGCAGGCCGAGCTGCAGCTGGACGGCGCGCTGAACCCCACCCAGGCCCGCCTCGAGCCCGGACGCCTGCAACTGCTGGGCGCCGCGGTGCGCTGGACCGAGATGCGCTGGCAGGCGCCGGCGCCCGGCGGCGCGCCGCGCATCGACGTGCAGGCCGAGATCGAGCCGCTGCGCGTGGCGCCGCTGCTGGCGCGGCTGCAGCCCGACTTCGGCTGGGGCGGCGACCTGACGATGAGCGGCCATGTGAGCCTGCACAGCGCCAATGCCTTCAATGCCGACGTGGTGGTCGAGCGCATCGGCGGCGACCTGAGCGTCACCGACGAAGGCGGCACGCAGATCCTCGGCCTGACCGACCTGCGCCTCGGGCTCGTCGCCAACAACGGCATCTGGCACTTCACCGAGGCGCTGGCAGGCAGCACCGTCGGCGTGCTGGCGGGCGCCCAGAGCATGCGCCTGCCGCCGCGAGCGGTGTGGCCGGCGCCCGACACGCCGCTCGAGGGCCTGTTGGAGCTGCGCGTCGACAAGCTCGATGTCTGGGGCCCGTGGACGCCCCCCGGCTGGCGCCTCGTCGGCACGCTGCACGTCAGTGCCACGCTGGGCGGCCGCTTCGGCGCCCCCGAATACACCGGCCGCCTCGAAGGCCACGGCCTGGGCGCGCGCAACCTGCTGCAAGGCGTGAACGTGACCGACGGCGAGGTGGCCATCGCGCTGCGCGGCCCGACCGCCCACATCGAGCGCTTCACCGCGAAGGCCGGCGACGGCACCCTCGCGCTCGAAGGCGGCGCCAGCTTCGGCGAGAAGCCGCGCGCCGACTTCAAGCTGAAGGCGCAGCGCTTCCAGGTGCTGGGACGGCTCGACCGCCGCATCGTCGCCAGCGGCGACGCCCAGGCCACGATGCAGGCCGATGCCATCAAGCTCGACGGCCGCTTCGTCGTCGACGAGGGCCTGATCGACTTCAGCCGCGGCAACGCCCCCACGCTCGACGACGACGTCACCGTGGTGCGGCGCCCGACCGCCAGCGCTTCCGCGGCAGCCTCCGAAGCCGCAGCCGAACCCCCGCCGCCGCCCAAGCCATCGCGCCAGGTCAGCGCAGCGCTGCAGGTCGACCTCGGCGAGCACCTGCGCATCCGCGGCCGCGGGCTCGACGCCTTCCTTCGCGGCGAACTGAAGATGACCACGCCCGGCGGCCGCTTGGCCGTCAACGGCACCGTGCGCACCGAAAACGGCACCTACGCCGCCTACGGCCAGAAGCTCGAGATCGAGCGCGGCCTCGTCAGCTTCAGCGGGCCGGTCGAGAACCCGCGGCTGGACATCGTCGCGCTGCGGCCCAACCTCGACGTGCGCGTGGGCGTGTCGGTGGCCGGCACCGCGCTGAAACCGCGCGTGCGCCTGTTCTCCGATCCCGACATGTCCGATGCCGACAAGCTCTCGTGGCTGGTGCTGGGACGCGCGCCCGAAGGCCTGGGCCGCAACGACACCGCGCTGCTGCAGCGCGCGGCGATGGCGCTGCTGGCCGGCGAGGGCGAATCGACGACCGACCGCGTGATGAACGCGCTCGGCCTCGACCAGTTCTCGGTGCGCTCCGAGGGCGAAGGCGACGTGCGCAGCACGGTGGTCACGCTCGGCAAGCAGCTCTCGCGCCGGCTCTACGTGGGTTACGAGCGCGGGGTGGCCAGCACCACCGGCACCTGGCAGCTGATCTACCGCATCGCCCAGCGCTTCACACTGCGGGCGCAGGCCGGCGAAGACGCCGCGGTGGATCTCATCTGGACCTGGCGCTGGAACTAGCGGTGGCCGCGGCGCAGGCGGTGGTGCTACGCGACCACCTGCGCGGCCTCCAGCGCAGCGAGGATCTGCTGCGTCGAGCGCACCCGCCCCAGGCGCGGGAAGATCTGCTCCACCGCGAAGCGATGGTTCTCGGCGCTCTGCCCGCTCATCGCATCCTCGGCGAGCACCATCGCGTAGCCGAGCTCCCAGCCGGTGCGGGCGGTCGACTCGACGCCGATGTTCGTGGAGATGCCGCCGAGCACCACCGTCTTGATGCCGCGCCGCCGCAACTGCAGGTCGAGCTCGGTGCCGTGAAAGGCGTTCCAGTGGCGCTTGACGATGCGCAGGTCGGTATCCGCAGGCGCGAGCGCCGCGGGGATCTCCCACCAGTCGGCGGGCAGTTCGGGCGGCAGCGGCGGCGCACGATCGACCGGCTGCGACGGCAGGTCGCCCCGGTCTGCCGACCAGCCCACCCGGACCAGCACCACTGGCGCGCCGAGCGCGCGGAAGCGCCGGGCCAGCGCCCCCGCCCGCGCGAGCACGTCGTCAGCGCTGTGCGGGCCGCCGGCGTACCTCAAAATGCCTTGCTGAAGATCGATCAGCACCAGCGCGGTGCTGCGGATGTCGAGTGCGTCCATGCCGTTTCCTTTGCGTCCTGCAGGTCAGAATATGAGGAATTCCTCATGAATCAAAGTATATGAGGAAACCCTCACAAATCCAGGAAGACGCACCGAAGCAACCCCAGCGCGAGCGGGGTCGTGCGCGCGTCGCCGCGCTGCTCGACGCAGCGGCGGCGGTGTTTGCCGACAAGGGCTACGAAGCCGCGACGATGACCGAGATCGCGGCGCGGGCCGAATCGTCGATCGGCTCGCTCTACCAGTTCTTCCGCACGAAGGAGCTGGTGGCCGATGCGCTGATGGCGCGCTACGCCGAGGTGCTGCTGGCGCGGCTGGCGGGCTTCGAGGCGGAAGCGGCGGGCTGGAGCATCGAGGAGCTGGGGAGCCGGCTGGCGGGCGCGTTCATCGAGTTCCGCGCCGAGCACCCCGCGTTTGCCGCGTTGGCCGAGGCGCAGGGCGCGCCCACCGCCACGGTGCTGGAGTTCCGCGCCCAGCTGCGCCGGCAGATCGGCGCCATCCTGCACCGGCTGGCGCCAAGCGCGCCGGCGGCCGAGCTGGAGATCACCGCCTCGGTGACGCTGCAGATGATGAAGGCCGCGGTCAGCGTCAACGCCGAGCCCAACCTGCCGCGCAAGCGCGCGGTGCTCGACGAGCTCAAGGGCCTGCTGCAACGCTACCTGCGGGAGCGCCTGCCGAGCATGTCAAAATGACAGCTTCGTCCCGCCGTAGTTCAATGGATAGAACGAGCGCCTCCTAAGCGCTAGATACAGGTTCGATTCCTGTCGGAGGGACCAGCCGAACCCGGCCGCAGGTGCTACTCGCGCACCTGCACCCCCTTCCAGAACGCCACCCTCCCCCTGATCTCGGCCGCAGCCTCCTTGGGCTCGGGGTAGTACCACACCGCATCCGGGTTGGCGTCGCCGTCGACCAGCAGGTTGTAGTAGTGGGCCGTGCCTTTCCACGAGCAGGTGGTGCGCGTGTTGCTAGGCATCAGGTATTCGCGCTTGACCGCGCTCTCGGGGAAGTAGTGGTTGCCTTCCACGACGACGGTGTCGTCGCTCTCCGCAATCACGGTGCCGTTCCAGATGGCCTTCATCGGGTGTCTCCTGCTTCCAGTCGGAGGGACGATGGTAGTGAAATCACGCATGGGGCACTGTCGACAGGGCCAGCCCCTCGAAAACCCTGCTTTGCACCGCGCAAATCCACGAATCGGGGTGCAACTTTCCGCTTGTTGTCCCCCTCAAAGGCCGAGGGCGGGTTTTATACTGAACCGGCCGTCGTTGTTCATCGTCTGGCAAGACGTTTTCGATCGAAAGAAGCAGTGAATATGGGTGCCAAACTGAAAGTGGCTGGCTGGGTTGCATTAGGCGCGGTGGCAGGCGCATTGACGACGATGCAGTTGCAGGCCTTCGCGCGCAACTCCTCACTGGCCCCGCTCCCGCTCGAAGAACTGCAGCAGCTCGCCGCAGTGTTCGGCCTCGTGAAGGCCGAATACGTCGAGCCGGTCGACGAGAAGAAGCTGATCTCCGACGCCATCTCGGGCATGGTCTCCGGCCTCGACCCGCACTCCCAATACTTCGACAAGAAGAGCTTCAAGGAATTCCGCGAAGGCACTTCGGGCCGCTTCGTCGGCGTCGGCATCGAGATCGGCATGGAAGACGGCCTGGTCAAGGTCGTTTCCCCGATCGAGGGCTCGCCCGCCTTCCGCGCTGGCATCAAGGCCGGCGACCTGATCACCAAGATCGACGACACCGCCGTCAAGGGTCTGAGCATGGACCAGGCGGTCAAGCGCATGCGCGGCGAGCCGAACACCAAGGTGATGCTCACCGTGTTCCGCAAGAGCGAGAGCCGCAGCTTCCCCGTGACGATCACCCGCGAAGAGATCCGCGTGCAGAGCGTTCGCGCCAAGGTGCTCGAGCCCGGCTACGCCTGGCTGCGCATCACCCAGTTCCAGGACCGCACCGTCGAAGACTTCGCGAAGCGCCTCGAAGAGATCTACAAGCAGGACCCGAACCTCAAGGGCCTGGTGCTCGACCTGCGCAACGACCCGGGCGGCCTGCTCGAGGGCGCGGTGGCCGTGTCGGCCGCCTTCCTGCCCACCGATTCCGTGGTGGTCACCACCAACGGCCAGCTGCCCGAATCCAAGGCCTCGTTCAAGGCCTCGGCCGAGAACTACCTGCGCCGCGGCGGTGCCGACCCGCTGAAGAAGCTGCCCGAGGCGGTGAAGAAGGTGCCGCTGGTGGTGCTGGTCAACGAAGGCTCGGCCTCGGCCAGCGAGATCGTCGCCGGCGCGCTGCAGGACCACCATCGCGCGATCGTGATGGGCGCCCAGACCTTCGGCAAGGGCTCGGTGCAGACGGTGCGCCAGCTGAGCGGCGATACCGCGCTGAAGATCACCACCGCGCGCTACTACACGCCGAGCGGCCGCTCGATCCAGGCCAAGGGCATCGTGCCCGATGTGATGCTGGACGAAACCGCCGAGGGCAATGTGTTCGCCGCGTTGCGCCTGCGCGAGGCCGATCTCGACAAGCACCTGTCGAACGCCGACGACAAGAAGGACGAGGCCCGCGAGAAGGCGCGCGAAGAAGCGCGCAAGAAGCTCGAGGAGCAGCTGGCCAAGACCAAGGAAGCGCCGAAGCCGCTGCCCGAGTTCGGCACCTCCGACGACTTCCAGCTGGCCCAGGCGATCAACCGCCTGAAGGGCAAGCCGGTGCTGGTCAGCAAGACCATGACCGAGCGCAAGGCCGAAGCCGACTCCGAGAACTGACACTCCCCCCCACCAAGAGAGCCCGCCCTGCGCGGGCTTTTCTTTTTCGTATCCTCGCGCGATGGACGACCAACAGCTGCTGCGCTATTCGCGCCACATCCTGCTCGACGAAATCGGCATCGAGGGCCAGCAGCGGCTGCTGGCTTCGCACGCCCTGGTGATCGGCGCCGGCGGCCTCGGCTCGCCGGTGGCGCTGTACCTTGGCACGGCCGGCGTGGGGCGGCTGACGCTGGTCGACCATGACAACGTCGACCTGACGAACCTGCAGCGCCAGATCGCGCACAACCTCGCGCGCGTCGGCACGCCGAAGGCGGAGTCGGCAGCGCTGAGCATCGGCGCGATCAACCCCGATGTGGCGGTGCAGCCGCGGGTGCAGCGGGCCGACGCGGCGCTGCTGGATGAGCTGGTCGCCCAGGCCGACGTGGTGCTCGACTGCACCGACAACTTCAAGATCCGCCACCAGATCAACGCGGCCTGTGTGCGGCACCGCAAGCCGCTGGTGGCGGGTGCCGCGATCCGCTTCGACGGGCAGATCTCGGTCTACGACACACGCGATCCGGCCTCGCCGTGTTATGCGTGCCTGTTTCCGCCGGAGTCGGGCTTCGAGGACGTGGCCTGCTCCACGATGGGCGTGTTTGCCCCGCTGGTGGGCATCATCGGCAGCCTGCAGGCCGCCGAGGCGCTGAAGCTGCTGGCGGGCATGGGCTCGTCGTTGGCGGGGCGGCTGCAGATGCTGGATGCCCGGAGCATGGAGTGGACGGAGATCCGGGTGAGGCGGAGTACAGAGTGCAGTGTGTGTTCGGGGCTGCGTGCTGTTGAGTGAGAGGGCAAGCCCGCTCGCAGCCTTGCGGCACCGTTTGTGGTGGGGCACGAATGAATTCTTCTTTGCCCACCACCATTGCATCCGGCAAGGCCCTGGGCAGCCGGGCGGCGGGGCGTATCGGCTGGTGCTGAGCAGCGGAGGATCGAGGGCGGCGCGCTTTAGCGCGCTTCAACATCTGACTCGCTGGCGCTGGTTGAGCGGAGAGTGCGCAGCACTCGCAGCGAGTTCGCCAGCGCGCCCTCGATCCGAGCAGCGCAAGGGAGTCGGCCCAAAGGGCCGACCACCAGACGCCTAGCCCCGCCGCCCGGCTGCCCAGGGACTTGCCCGCCCCCCCGCGCACAGATTTACAAGCCAAGCCACAGCCAGCGCATTCACCATGCGGCCCATGGCCTCGCTCACCCTCCCCCGGACTTCACACGCCTCGTTCCAGAACGGCATGCGCCGCAGCGCGCCGCTGGCCCTCAGCGTCGCCGCCTACGGCCTGGTCTGGGGCGCCCTGGCCGGACAAGCCGGACTGGGCCTCGCCGAGACGGGCCTGATGAGCGGCCTGGTGTTCGCGGGCGCCGCCCAGTTCGTCGTGCTGAACCTGTGGACTGCGACCGCCGCATTGCCGCTCGGCGCCATCGCCGCCGCGACACTGATCGTCAACCTGCGCTTCGTGCTGATGAGCGCCTCGATGCTCCCGTTGTTCGAGCGTGAACACACACGCGGGCGCTGGGCCAAGGCCTTCTTGATCAGCGACGAGAACTGGGCCCTCACCAGCGCCGAGCAGGCGCAGGGCCGGGGCAGCGTCGGCTTTCTGCTCGGCGGCGGCGCGCTGGTGTACCTCGCCTGGCTGGCGTCGACCGTGGTGGGCCGCATCGCGGGCGCCGCCATCGGCGACCCTGCGCGCTGGGGGCTGGATTTCGCGTTCACCGCGACCTTTCTCGCGCTGCTGCTCGGCATGTGGAAAGGCAAGGCCAGCCTGATGCCCTGGATCGTCGCGGCCGGCACCGCAGTGCTCGCCCAGGCGCTGCTGCCCGGCAAATGGTTCATCGTGGTCGGCGGGCTGAGCGGCAGCCTGGCCGGGGCGTGGCAGACGGAGCCCGCGCGATGAGGGCCGAGGCCGTGGTCGCGATCGTGGCGATGGCCGGCATCACCTGGGGGTTGCGCGCCGGCGGGCTGGCGCTCGCGCGGCGGCTGCCGCAGCAGGGACGCATCGCACGCGCACTGCAGCAGATGCCCGGCTGCGTGATGGCGGCACTGGTGGCGCCGGCCGTGGCGCAGGGCGGGCCGGCCGAGGCCGCTGCGGCCCTGGCCACCGCCGCCGTGATGTTCACCACGCGCAGCCTGCCGGCCGCCATGGCCGTCGGTGTGGCGGCGGTGGCCGGGGCCCGACAATGGCTGGCGTGACGAACACCGAAGCCAGCGATTTCTGGCGCGTGCCGGGCCTGGCCGGAGCGAGCTTCTTCAAGGCGAGCTTCGTGCACCACAGCTACAGCCGGCACACGCACGACGAATACGCGATCGGCGCGATCGAGGCCGGCGTGCAGACCTTCCATTGCCGCGGCGGACAGCAGCTCTCCACGCCCGGCTCGCTGATCCTCGTGAACCCCGACGACCTGCACGACGGCCGCGCCGCCGGCGAGAGCCAGGGCTACCGCTACCGCATGGTCTACCTCGACCCGCTGCTGGTGGCCGAGGCGCTGCGCGAGGCGGGCCAGCCCGGCGGGCCGTTGCCGCTGTTCCGCGCGCCGGTCTCACGCGATCCGGAGCTGGCCGCCGCGCTGTGCGAGCTGAACCGCCGCACCGAGAACCGCGAAGGCCTGGATGCGCTGGAGCTCGAGAGCCGGCTGCTGCAGCTGGTGCGCGGATTGATGGCACGGCACGCCGCCGGCACGCTGACGCGCACCCCGCGTGAAGGCCGCGATGCGGCGATCGTGCGCTTCGCCTGCCGCTACCTCGACGAGCACTTCAGCGCCGACCCGTCGCTGAGCGAGCTGGCCGGCCGATGCGGCCTCAGCCGCTTCGCGCTGCTGCGCCTGTTCGCCAAGGAAGTCGGCATGCCGCCGCATGCCTACATGACCCGCGCCCGGCTGCGCGAAGCGCGGCGCCTGCTGCTGCAGGGCGAGCCGGCAGCTTCCGTGGCCGCTGCGGTGGGCTATGTCGACCAGAGCCATCTGACCAAGCGCTTCCGCGCCGCCTTCGGCATCACGCCGGGGCAATACGCGGCGCTCAGGCGCTGACGATCCAGCCTTCGAGCCGGTCGAACGCGGCCGGCAATCCGTGGGCGGGCTGGCCCGCCGCCCAGCCCGCCTGCATCAGGCACAGCACCGCATCGAGCCTGTCGCCGCTGGCATCGTCGACCAGCGCCTCGCGCTGCGCATGGCTCAGCTTCAGCCGCAGCTGCAGCCGCGTGCGGCCCTGTTCCAATGCATCGACGATGTCCTTGCGGGCGATCAGCCGGTCGGGCGTCTGCTTCGCCGCCTCGTCGCTCTTGTACGAGCGCCGGCCGACCAGCTCGCGCGCCAGCAGGCCCGGGTAGCCCTCGAGCGCGACACGCTGCGGATCACCTTCATGGCCCACCGCGGGCAGGCCGACGCCGGCAGCCACCAACGGCGGCACACCGGCATGCAGCATGTAGGCCACCGGCGGATTGACCCACTTCATCGAGGGCGACGAGCCGGCCGGCGCATCGCAGGCGCGGTGCGCGAACTTCGCGCCGGCGGGCCGGGCCGCGCAAAACGCAGCGAAGATGCTGCGGATCTCCTCGCGGCTCAGGGCCGCGTAGTGCCGCATCAGGGCGGCCCAGTCGGTCGGCCAGCCGAGGTGCTCCACCAGCTCGCGCGGCAGCCCGAACGGAAAGTCGAACGCCCCCAGCCACGGCCCGGGCTGACGCAGCCATTCCGCAAAGGCTTCGAGGCTCATGATCTCGTCGATGCGGCGCAGCCGCAGCACGGCGCCGGCGCGCTCGCCATGCGCCACCGTGATGGGCTTGCGCCGCGTCGGCCGGCTGCTGAAATCGACGCCGACCAGCGGCAAGGGATTGGAAGACATCCGGGCGATTGTCGCGGCCGGCTGCAGCACAATCGTTCGAGGCTCATCCCCCGATTCCATGCGCACCGCCACCCGCCGTTTGCTCATCGTCGCCGCCGTGCTCGGCGTGCTGCTCGCAGGCCTCTACGCCGCCTACCACTATGCGCTGCAGCGCCTGCAGGGCGCGCTGCTCGAGGCCCTGGGGCCGCGTGCCACCGTGGGCACCATCGATGTCAGCTGGAACCACCTCGAGGTGCGCGATCTGCGCATCCGCGCCGAGCGCGAAGGCAAGAACCGCTGGCCCGCGGAAGACGAGCTGCGGGCCGAGCGCGTCGAGGTGCTGCCTGATTTGCGCAGCGCCTTCAACGGCCAGTGGCGCGTGGGCCATGTGCGCATCGACAAGGCCTATGTGTCGCTGCACCGCGACCGCGCCGGCAAGCTGCACCTGCTGCCGGCGCTGCTCGAGAAGCCGGGCGCGGCGCCCTCGCCCGCCGCCGCCTCCGCCCCCCAGCCCGACGCCGCGCTCGCGCCGCTGGTGCTGATCGACCGCGTGTCGTTGCACGATGCCGAGGTTGAGTTCTTCGACGCCTCGGTGCGCCAGCCCGCGCACAAGATGAAGCTGGCCGCGCTGCAGGCCGAGGTGAGCAACCTGCACCTGCCGGCGCTCGACGAGCCGGTCGCGCTGAAGATCGAGTCGGTGTTCAAGGGCCCGCAGCGCGATGGCCGGCTGCAGATCGACGGCACCGTGACGCCCGCGACGCGCGACGCCAGGATCAAGGCCGACTTCAATGGCGTGGATCTCGTCGCGTTGCAGCCCTACCTGCTGAAGGTGGCCGAGGGCGGCGTCAAGCGCGGCGCGCTCGACCTCAAGCTCGACGCCACCGTGCAGCACAACCAGCTCAAAGCGCCCGGCACGCTGGTGCTCAACAAGGTGGAGCTGGGCAACGCCGGCACCTTCGCCGGCGTGCCGCAGCGGGCGGTGCTGGCCGCGATGAGCCGCGACGGCCGCATCGAGATCCATTTCACGCTGGCCGGCCGGCTCGACGACCCGAACTTCTCGCTCAACGAGAACCTCGCGACGCGCGTCACCTCGGCGCTGGGCGAATCGCTGGGCGTCAGCGTCGGCGGCGTGGTGGAAGGCGCGACCAACGTCATCAAGGGCCTGTTCGGGCGGTGACCGTGCGATGCACTCGCTGCTGAAGCCCCGGCTGATCGACGCCTCGCGGCGCGAGCCAGGGCTGGTGGTCGACCTGGCCGACGAGCGGCGCGCACTGCTGTTCGACCTGGCCGAGCTGACGCTGCTGGCGCCGAAGGTGCTGCTGCGCGTGTCGCACGGCTTCGTCACGCACACCCACATGGACCACTTCGCCGGCTTCGACCACCTGCTGGCGGTGGCGCTGGGCCGCATGCAGCGGCTGGTGCTGTGGGGCGGGCCGGGCTTCGTCGACCAGGTGGAGCACAAGCTGCGGGCCTACACCTGGAACGTGGTGCACCGCTACGAGGTGGTGCTGGTGATCGAGGCCAACGAGCTGCGGCCCGATGGCAGCCGGCACCGCGCGCACTTCAGCAGCCGCACCGGCTTCGAGCGCGAGGGCGACGGCACGTGGCACGACGCGAGCGACGTGCTGCACGACGAGGCGACCTTCCGCGTGCGCGCACGCTTCGTCGACCACGAGATGCCGGTGCTGGCCTTCGCGCTCGAAGAGAAGGCTCGGCTGCGCATCGCCGGCAACCGGCTGGCCGGGATCGGCGTCACCTCGGGCGCCTGGCTGCGCGAGCTGAAGGAGGCGGTGCTCGGCGGCGCGCCGGGCGACCGGCCTATCATGGTCCGCTGGCGCGACCGCGACGGCGAGCACGAGCGCCTGCACACCGTCGCCGAACTGAGCCCGCTGGTGCTCGACACCGCACCTGGCCGGCGCATCGGCTACGTGACCGACCTGCGCTACACAGAAGCCAACATCGAGCAGCTGGAGCAGTTGCTGGCCGACGTGGACCTGCTGCACATCGAGAGCATGTTCCTCGACGAGGACCGCGACCATGCGCTGCGCAAGAACCACCTCACCGCGGTGCAGTCGGGCACGATCGCGCGCCGCGTACGGGCCGGGGCCCTGGTGCCGTTTCACTTCTCGCCGCGCTACGAGGGCCGCACCGGCGAGTTGATCGCTCAGGCCGAGGCGGCCTGGCGCGGCGATCTGGCGTAGTAAGCGAAGCAGGCCGCCAGCACGAGGTGCAGCACCGAGTTGGGAACGATGCCCCACCCCCGGGTGATGACGCCATCGAGGTAGGCCGCGATCTCGATCGGGAACAGCCCCAGCTGCACCAGCATGTTGAAGACCAGCACCGCCCGCAGCGTCGGCGAATCGTCATGCTTGCGCACCATCAGCACCAGCACCGCGAGCGCGATCAGCAGCACCGAGACTTCGCGGATCCACACCTCGGCCGCCGCACTCGGCGCGACGCCCTTGCCGTGCAGCAGGTGGGCCGGCCACAGCAGGGCGAGCGTGGCCACGGTGAGCGCGATCAGCGCAGCGATCGTGAGGAAGACGTGTCGTTTCATGGCGCTCACGATAGGTGGCCGCACGCCCGGCCTCAATGACCTGCGCAGGTAAGTGCGCCGGTGCTGCGCGCCTGCTAGATTCGCCCGCATGACCGCCCGCCTGTTCCCCGCCCTGCTCAAGTACTGGCGCGGCCGGCATGGGCTCTCGCAGCTCGACCTCGCGCTGGCGGCCGGCCTCTCGGCGCGCCACCTGAGCTTTCTGGAAACGGGGCGCGCACAGCCCAGCGAGGAGATGGTGCTGCGCCTGATGGGCACGCTGGCCTTGAGCCTGCGCGACCAGAACGAGGTGCTGCGGGCCGCCGGCTTCGCGCCGCGCTTCGCCGAGCCCGGCCTGGAGGCGCTGCCGCCCGAGGCCGACTGGGCGATCACCCGCATGCTGGCGCAGCAGGAGCCCTATCCGCTGGCGGTGCTGTCGGCGGGGCACGACATCGTCCGCATCAACCACGCGGGGCGGCGCATGCTGCAGGCGTTCGTGGCCGACCCGGCGCGCCTGCCGGACCGGCCCAACATGGTCGACCTCGTGTTCGATCCGGCGCTGGCCCGGCCCTTCATCGCCAACTGGGCGGAGCTGGGGCGCCACATGCTCTCGCGCCTGCAGCGCGAGGCGCTGCAATCGTCCGGCAGCGCAGCGCCGGCGCGGCTGCTGGAGCGCGCGCTCTCCCATCCCGGTGTGCCGGCCGAATGGCGACGGCCCGATTTCAGCCAGGAACTCGGCAGCACGCTCACGCTGCGCCTGCAGCGCGGCGACACCGCGCTGAACTTCCTCACCACCATCACCACCTTCTCGTCGCCGCACCTGATCACGCTGCAGGAGCTGCGGATCGAGAGCTACTTTCCCCTCGACGAAGCGACCCGCGCGGCCTGCGAACGGCTGCTCACCCAGGAGACCCCGCCATGACACGACACATCGGCATCGTCGGCTGCTCGGCCGAAGGCGCGGCGCTGTGCTACCGCACGATCTGCATCGAGGGCGCGCAACGGCTTGGGCCGCATGCGCATCCCGAGGTCTCGATGCACACGCATTCGCTGGCCGACTACGTGAAGTGCCTCGACGCGGGCGACCTGCAGGGCGTGGGCGAGCTGATGCTGTCGTCGGCGCGCAAGCTGGCACAGGCCGGCGCCGATTTCCTGATCTGCCCCGACAACACCATCCACCAGGCGCTGCCATCGATCGAGGGCCGCTCGCCGCTGCCCTGGCTGCACATTGCCGAGGTCGTGGCCGAAGAAGCGGTGCGGCGCGGCTTCCGGCGACTGGGGATCACCGGCACGCGCTGGCTGGTCGACAGCGAGGTGTATCCGTCGAAGCTGGAGGCACGCGGCCTGCAATGGCTGCGGCCGAGCACCGAGGAACGCGCCGAGATCGGCCGCATCATCATGGAGGAGCTGGTGTGCGGCCAGTTCAAGCCCGAGGGCGTGGCGTACTTCCAGCAGGTGATCGCGCGCGTGCAGCAGCAAGGCTGCGACGCGGTGGTGCTGGGCTGCACCGAGATCCCGCTGATCATCAGCGATGCGAACTCGCCGCTGCCCACGCTGGATTCGACGCGGCTGCTCGCGCGGGCCGCACTGCAGCGCGCCGCTCAGGCGTGAAGCATCCGGCCACCGCCGGCCGACCAGTTCTCCCACGCGGTTTCCTGGAAGCACACCATCACATGCTCGGGGTCCACGTCACGCGCCGTCAGCTCCTGCACGAGCCCGGCCAGGATCTGCTTCTTGACCTTGGGGCTGCGGCCCACGCCGAGCAGGATCTCGACCAGCGCGAAATCGTCGGTGCGCGCGCTGGCCAGGTCGGGATAGAGCGGATCGAAGCGGAAGTCGTCCTCGGCCAGCTCGAGCACCCGCTGGAAGCGGTCTTGCGGATGCACGCCGGTGGCCACGAGCGCGGCATGCGTGGCCTCGAGGATGGCGGTCGTGAGGGCGGCGGTGCGCGAGCGGCGCACGGTCAGGGTCACGAGGGGCATGTCGGTTCTCCTTCGGTTGAATGCCGTGCACTCTAGGAAGGCCGGTGCGAGGCGGAAAGCCTCTCGGGCGCAAATCGGTGTTGCACGGCGCGCGAAGCCGGCTTGGTTAGCATCGCCCGCATGAAGGACCTGTCGTTCGACGACCTGCAGCTCTTTGCGCGCATCGCGGCGACGCGCACGCTCTCGGCGGTGGCGCGCGAGCGGCAGGTGCCGGTGAGCCTGGTCTCGCGCACGCTGGCCCGCATCGAGGCGGCCTGCGGCGCGAAGCTGGTGCGCCGCTCGACGCACGGCATGACGCTCACGCCCGAAGGCGAGAGCTTCCTCGGCTGGTGCGGCCGCATCGTCGGCACGGTCGACGAGATGGAGGCCGAGTTCGCCGACAGGACCGCGCGCGTCAGCGGGCTGGTCAAGCTGAGCGTCAGCACCGTGATGGCCGAGTACTGGATCGTGCCGGCGCTGCCCTCGCTGCAGGCCCGGCATCCCGACCTGCATGTGGAGCTGCGCGTCAACGACCGGCTGGTCGACATCGTGCGCGAAGGGATCGACATCGCGATCCGCACCGGCGACGTGGCGGGCGAGTCGATGGTGCTGCGGCCGATGGGCCGGCTCGGCACCGCGCTGTACGCCAGCCCCGGCTACCTGTCGGCGCACGGCACGCCGCGCACGCCCGAAGCGCTGGGCACGCACCGGCTGCTCGCGAACTGCAGCTACCCGGTGCTGAACCGCTGGCACTTCACCAACGGCCATGCGCTGGTCGCGCAGGGGCCGACCCAGGCCGACAACACCGCCGTCATCGTGACGATGGCGGTGCAGGGCCTGGGCATCGCCCGCCTGCCCACGCTGGTGGGCACGCCGCTGGTGCAGGCCGGGCAGCTGCTGCCGGTGTTGCCGGGCCTGCTGCAGGCGGAGCCGATGCGGGTGCACGCGGTGATGCTGGCCGAACGCCAGCGGCTGCCGCGCATCCGCGCCTGCATCGAGCATTTCTGCGAGTGGTTCGCGCAGAGGGATTGAGCCGGCGCCGGGCCGGCCCCCGGAGGGCTCAGCCCCAGGCCAGCGCGGCCACGCCCACCGCCATGCAGGCCGCGCCCAGCATGCGCCAGCCACGGTCTTCCTCGCCGAGCAGCCGGCCGCCGATCAGCGCGGCGAACAGCATCGAGATCTCGCGCGCCGGCGCCACGTGCGACAGCGGCGCCATGCGCACCGCATACAGCACCAGGATGTAGCCCAGCGGGCTCACCGCGGCGACCAGCAGCGCATGCTTCCACAGGGTGCGCACCGACTGCTTCAGGCCCGCCCGATCTCCCGCCGACATCGCCAGCATGAACGGGATCCGGCACAGGTTGCCGAAGTAGTCGATCAGGATCGGCGAGATCGCCAGCACCTTGACCGAGTAGCCGTCGAGCACCGTGTAGCCGGCGATCAGCGCGCCGGTGGCCGCGCCCCAGCGCAGCCCGGCGTGCACCCGCGCACGCTCCTGGGGGCGGTGCGCGCGGCGCCACAGCGCCGGGCCGCCGGCGATCATCACGATGCCCAGCGTGATGCCGGCCAGGCCCAGCAGCGTGAAGGCCGTGGGCTGCTCCGCCAGCAGCAGCATCGCGCCCAGCGACGACAGCAGCGGCCCGGTGCCGCGCGCCACCGGGTACACCACCGTGAGGTCGCTCTCGCGATAGCCGCGCAACAGCGAGAGGAAATAACCCAGGTGCGTGAGCGCGCTGGCGACGATGAAGGCCCATTCCTTCCAGCCCCAGACCGCCACCGCGCCGATGCCGGCCCACAGTGCCACCGGCAGCCACAGCACCGCGAGCATCAGCCCGCACACCAGCGCGAAATGGCGGTTGCCGCCCGCATGTTTGGCGACGATGTTCCACAGCGCATGCAGCAGCGCGGCGACGAGCACGAGGCCCAGGGCGAGGATCGGCATGGGCCGATTCTCGACCGCTTCGCATGCCGATTGCTGCACGCTAGAGTTCCCGCAAACCACAGGAGAGCACGATGCACAACCCGGTCCTGGTCGAGCTGCAGCGCGGCGACATGGTGGAGTCGGTGCACGCCGGCGCGCTGGCGGTGCTGGATGCCGACGGCGGCGTGGTGCTGTCGGTGGGCGACATCGAGCGCCCGGTGTATCCGCGCTCGGCCGTGAAGATGCTGCAGGCGCTGCCGCTGGTGGAAAGCGGGGCGCCCGAGCGCCTGGGCCTCACCGACGAGGAACTGTCACTCGCCTGCGCTTCGCACAACGGCGAGCCCGGGCATGTGCAGACGGCCGCCTCCATGCTCGCGAAGGCCGGTGTCGACGGCAGCGTGCTCGAATGCGGCGCCCATTGGCCCTACGACGAAGCCAGCGCGCGCCAGCTCGCCGCCAGCGGCAACCCGCCGCTCGCGCTGCACAACAACTGCTCGGGCAAGCACTCCGGCTTCATCTGCCTGGCCTGCATGATGGCCGGCGCGCAGGACCTGCGCGGCTTCGCCAGCGGCTATGTGAAGCCCGAGCATCCGGTGATGCGCGAGATCACCGCCGCGCTCGAATCGACCACCGGCCTGCCGCTGGCCGGCGGCAAGGCGCCGCGCGGCACCGATGGCTGCTCCATCCCCACCTACGGCGTGCCCTTGCGCAACCTCGCGCTGGCCTTCGCGCGCTGGGGCACCGGCATCGGGCTGCGCGAAGGCCAGGCGCATGCTGCGGCCCGGCTGCGGCGGGCGGTGGCCGCCGCGCCCTTCATGGTCGGCGGCACCGGCCGCTTCGACACCGTGGTGATGGACAAGCTGCGCGAGCGCGTCTACTGCAAGGTGGGCGCCGAGGGCATGTACTGCGCGGCGCTGCCGCAGCGCGGCCTGGGCATCGCGATCAAGATCGACGACGGCAACAACGCCCGCGCCTGCGAGGTGGTGATGGCCTCGGTGATCGAGGCGCTGGCGCCGCTGGACGACGAGGAGCATGCCCTGATGCGCGGCATGAGCGCGCTGACCATGCGCAACTGGAACGGCATCGAAGTGGGGATATTGCGCGGCAGCGAAGCTTTGCACAATGCGCTGCGCGGCACGGGAGTGGCCGCGGCATGAGGCTTCATGACGATCAACATCCTGCTTGCGGCGGCCCTGCTGGGCGCCGCGGCCTTCTTCTTCATTCGCCGGCGCACCCGCCCGGCCGCACCGCCCGGCGTCGATGCGGCGGGGCCGCCGCCATCGAGCGCACTGGCCGCGCTTGAACACCGCCGCCGCGCACTGCGCGCCTTGCTACCCCCGTCGGCGGCCGGGGCCAAGGCCTGGTCGGCCGCCGACCTGCCGATGCTGCAGCACATTGTCCAAACCCACCTGAAGGTCGAGCAGCACAGCAGGATCTCGTTCAACGACGACGGCGAGATGCAGATCGACCCCTCCTTCAAGGTCTTCAACGTCGACTTGGCCTATGCCCTCGGCGAGGCGCTGGGCGAGATCTGCCGTGAGAGGCTGCCGTCGTTGCGCTGGAAGCTCGCGGCCGATGCCGCGGCGCTGCCTTTCGACATCGAGCAGAACCCTGTCTACCTGGCGCACGACCGCTGGGAGATCGGCCTGCCGATCTACGGCGCGGTGGTGCGCGCGGTGATGCGCGGCCAGCCGGTGGACCTGCAGGCGATCGTCGACACCATGGTCGACCGCACCCGCACGCTGCTGGCCGAGCAGGAGCTGATGGCGGCCCACCCGGTGGAAGACACCGCACCGGCCGCGCTCTTCGCCGAGGTGGCGCCCGAAGCGAAAAAAGAGGGCCGTGGCGCCCCCTGAGACGCCACGGCCCATCCCCAAACGCCGCCTGGATCGCCGGCGGCGGCTCGCCCTCCTCGAGGAAACTGCTCAGTGGCGCACCTTGCCGTCGTCGGTCAGGATGGTCAGGTCGATGTATCGCGACGCCACGTGCTGGTTCGGGCCGAAGTCGACATGGAAGCCACCGAGATCCAGGTCGCGCAGCGATTCGAGCGCCCCTGCGATCGCGGCGGGCGACGGGCTGGCCGCGCGGCGAAGCGCCTCGACCAGCGTCTTCGCGGCCACATAGCCTTCGACGCTGCCGTAGCTGGCCTGGAACTTCGCGCCCAGCGCGGCCTGCCCCGCGGCGAGGTACTCGCCCGCCAGCCGCGTCAGCGGCGCAAACGGGAACGGCATCACCTGGCTCACCACCACCCCTTGCGCGGCGCTGCCGAGTTCATGCGCCAGCGCCTGCGCGCCGACCAATGAGATGTTGTAGAACACGCCGCTGAACCCGGCCCGCCGCGCCGCGCGGATGAACGCCGCGCACGAGCGGTAGGTGCTGATCTGCACGATCGCATCGGGTTTCGCAGCGAGGATGCTCTTCACCGCCGACTCCACCTCCACCGAGTTGCGCTCGACGAAGCCCAGGCCCGCAGGTGACTGGTACTGCAGCTTCAGCGCCCGCGCCACGCCGAGCAGGCCGGCCTTGCCGTCGCCATCGTTCTGATAGAACACACCGATGCGCTGGATGCCCACCGACGTGAGGTGCTTGACGATCGCATGCGCCTCGTCGACATACGAAGCCCGCAGGTGGAACGCCAGCGGATTGAACGGGATGCGCACCGCCTCCGAGCCGGTGAAGGGCGCGAAGAACAAGCGCTGGGCGGCGCTGGCCAGCGGCAGCGCCGCCAGGCTGGAGGCGGTGCCCACATAGCCGAACAGCACGCTCGCGCCCGCGTCGATCAGGGCCTGGGTGTTCCTCACGCAGCGCTGCGGCTCGAAGCCGTCGTCGAGGCTGCGCAGTTCGACCGGGCGGCCATTGAGGCCCCCTTGCGCATTGACATTGTCGAACAGCAGCTCCGCGCCCAGCTTGAACTGCAGGCCCAGCTCGCCGGCCGGGCCACTGAGCGGCGCGGATTGGCCGAGCACGATCGCCTCGCCGCGGGCGCTCACGGCGGGGCTCAACGAGCCCAGCAGTGCGCTGCCCATCGCGCTGATCCAACGGCGTCTGTCCATCTCCAGGCTCCTTGTCACTTCGACGGCTTGTAGGTCTTCTGCAAGACGCCTTGCAGTCGCTGGGCCGCGGCCTCGGGCGCGAGCGTGCCTTCGATCACCGCCGCCCCGGCGCGCCAGAACTCGGTCTCGAGGCTGGGGGTCCCGCGCGAGAGCATCTGGTAGGTGGGCCGGATGGTCGAGGCGCACTGGCTGCGCCAGCCCGCGAACTGACGTGCGAGCGGGCTCTTCAGCACCACCGGCGTGCTGTTGAGGCTGAAGAAACCGGGCAGCGCGTTCGCGTACAGCGCGGCGAACTCCGAAGAGGCCACCCACTCGAGGAACACGCGGGCCTGCGCGACGTGCGGTGATCTGGCGTTGATGCCGAGCGCGATGTCGGGATGGTCGGAGATGTAGCACCTGTCGCCGGCGCGCTGCAGCGGCGGCTTGAACACACCGAGCCTGAAGCCCGCCTGCTTTTCGAAATCGGCGATCTCCCAGGAGCCCGCGGGGTAGATCGCACCCCGGCCGAGGGTGAAGAGGTTCTGGCTGTCGGGATAGGTCTGTGCCTCGAAGCCTTCGCCGAGATAGGGCCGCCAGCGCCCCAGCATGCGGAACGGTTCCACCCACTCGGGGTCGGTGAGCTTCGCGGTGCCCGCGATCAACCCCTTGCGGCCTTCTTCACCGCGGTAGAAGTTGGGGCCGATGTTCTGGTAGCCCATCGTGGCGGTTTCCCAGCCATCCTTGGTGCCCATGATCAGCGGGATGTAGCGGCCGTCGGCCTTCACGCGCTGCAGCGCCGCGAAGAACTGGTCCCACGTGACCGGTGGCTCGATCTTCAGCGCCGCGAAGGCGTCGGCGTTGTAGATGAAGCCGTGGATCACCGAGGCCATCGGCACGCAGAAGCTGGCGGCGCCGTCGTCGGTGGTCCACGCCAGCTTAGCCAGCGGCGAGAAGTTGGCCATCCCCTTCAGGTCGTTGAGGTTCAGCAGCCGGCCCTTCTGGAAGAGCTTGAGCGAATCGTCGAACGGGCGGCAGGTGATCAGGTCGCCCGCCGAGCCGTTGGCGAGCTTGGCCTCGACCCGCGCGTTGTACTCGCCCATCGGCGTGGTGGGGCTGAAGACGACATGGATCTCGGGATGCGTCTTCTCGAAGGCCGGGATGAGCGTGTCGCGCCACACCGGCAGATCGTCATAGCGCCAGCTCTCGATCCTGAGCGTCACCTGTGCCGCGACCGCCTTGCACGCCATGACGGCGAGCGCGAGCGCGACGAGCGTCTTGAACCCTGGCTTGCTGGTCGCACGCATCAGCGGCCCCCTCTTCACCGACCTGTATGTCTCCCTGGCGACCAGTATTCCGGCCGTCACGCCACACGGGTAGCCGCGAAAGAAGCCACAACTGATACGTTTGTGGCGAGCGCGCTCAGGGCCGCCCCCGATTGCCTCACCCTGCCGGAGAATCTACTTTCGTAAGCAAAGGTTGTCGTTGCCGGAGCCCGCCATGAACGCACTGTTGGAAAGCCTGCTGGTCCCTGATGGCGCCACCTGGACCTACTTCCACCGCCGGCTCGACGAGGCGATTCCGTTCAACTGGCACTACCACCTGGAATACGAGCTCACGCTCACGGTCAACAGCCAGGGCCAGCGCTACGTGGGCGACAACATCGAGCCCTACGGCGACAACGACCTCGTGCTGCTGGGCTCCAACCTGCCGCACACCTGGATGTCGCAGGACAAGCTCCACCGCCAGCAGCCGCATGTGGCGCATGTGTTCTGGATCCGGCCCGACTGGATCCACGCGCTGATCGACAACCTCGCCGAGCTGAAGGTGATGCGCAACATGCTCGCGCTCTCGAACCGCGGCATCGCGTATTCGGCCGAGACGGCGCAGGCCGCACGCGCGCGCATCGAAGGCATGCACAAGCTCTCGCCGGCAGGCCGGCTGGTGCGTTTCATCGAGGTGCTGACGATCCTGGCGGAGGATGTCGACTACCGGCTGCTGTGCGCGCCGCGCGCAGAGAACGATGCGATCCGGCAGGTCGACCGGCCGCGCATCGAGCGCACGCTGGATTACATCCACAAGCACTACCAGACCGAGATCTCGATCCCCGAGCTGGCCGACCGCGCGGCGCTCAGCGTCTCCGGCCTGCACCGCCTGTTCAAGCGGCACACGCGGCTGACGGTGGGCGAATACATCGCACAGCTTCGGGTGGGCAAGGCCTGCGCACTGCTGGTATCGACCGACACACCGATCTCCTGCATCGCCAGCGAGGTGGGCTACAGCAACCTGTCGCACTTCAACCGGCAGTTCCTCGCAATCAAGCAGATGACGCCGCGGGAGTTTCGGCGCTCGTACGTGCATCGGGAGTCGCAGACGGGGAACGGCACGCCTTCGGGCGAGGACTTCATGCCTTCGCCGTTGCATTACGCGATCACTCAAGGGGTGTGAGGGGTTGAGGTTGGAGCGGGCAAGGCCCTGAGCAGCCGGGCGGCGGGGCTAAGCGTCTGGTGGTCGCCCGCTTTGCGGCCGACTCCCTTGCGCTGCTCGGGACGAGGGCGCGCTGGCGAACTCGCTTTGTTCGCTTCGCTCTCGCCGCTCAGACAGCGCCAGCGGA
>Ga0207706_10001633_pt1 | contig 22226 bp, 15 predicted proteins | sample KBSC53metaG_FD_184318 | JGI IMG/M metagenome (GOLD analysis project Ga0207706, IMG submission 184318) | Corn rhizosphere microbial communities from Kellogg Biological Station, Michigan, USA - KBS C5-3 metaG (SPAdes) (version 2) | ecosystem: Host-associated > Plants > Roots > Rhizosphere > Soil ... | reverse complement strand
CAGGTAGACGTGTTCGAAGATGCACGGGGTGAGCTTCGGCGCCACGGCGCACTGACGGGTGTGCAGCTTGCCGTCTTCAGTGATGTACACCGCTTCGCCCGGCGCAAGATCGCGAATCAGGGTGAAGCCCAGCACGTCCAGGGACACACTTTCGGAAGCGATCATGTACTCGACGCCTTCGTCGGTGTGACGCTGACCGAACACGATCGGACGGATGCCGTGCGGGTCACGGAAACCGACGATGCCGTAACCGGTGATCATCGCCACCACCGCGTAACCGCCGACGCAACGGTTGTGCACGTCGGTCACCGCGGCAAACACGTCTTCTTCGGTCGGCTGCAGCTTGCCGCGCTGGGCCAGCTCGTGGGCGAACACGTTGAGCAGCACTTCCGAGTCGGAACTGGTGTTGACGTGACGCAGGTCGGATTCGTAGATCTCCTTGGCCAACTGTTCAACGTTGGTCAGGTTGCCGTTGTGCGCCAGGGTGATGCCGTAAGGCGAGTTGACGTAGAAAGGTTGAGCTTCGGCCGAAGTCGAGCTACCGGCAGTCGGATAACGCACATGGCCAATGCCCATATGCCCGACCAGGCGCTGCATATGACGCTGATGGAACACGTCACGTACCAGACCATTGTCCTTGCGCAGGAATAACCGGCCGTCGTGGCTGGTCACAATACCGGCAGCGTCCTGGCCGCGGTGCTGGAGGACGGTTAGCGCGTCATACAGCGCCTGATTGACGTTCGACTTACCGACGATACCGACGATGCCACACATGCGACGCAACCCCTACTTAATGAATCTTGACTGAACACAACTTACTGAGGCGTTTTGGCCGGCAAGAGGTGTTCCTTGAACGGAAGATCAGCGGGTACGCTGATTCCGCTGGCCAGCCACTGACTGCTCCACCCCAGAATGAGGTTCTTGGACCAGTCTGCAACCAATAGAAATTTTGGCACGAGTACCGACTCCTGCCACCACGAATCCTGCTGTACCGGCCCCAGGCTCAAGAGCCCGACCGCCACGACCACCAGCAACGCGCCACGCGCGGCGCCGAAGGCCATGCCGAGAAATCGATCGGTCCCGGAGAGGCCGGTGACACGTATCAACTCGCCAATAAGATAATTGACCATTGCCCCCACCAGCAGCGTGGCGATGAACATGATGGCGCAGCCCGCGATGACGCGAGCCGAAGGTGTCTCGATGTATCCGGCCAGGTAGACCGACAATGAACCACCGAACATCCAGGCTACGACTCCTGCGATGATCCAGGTCAGCAACGACAGTGCTTCTTTGACGAAGCCGCGGCTTAGACTGATCAAAGCGGAGATGGCGACGATTGCAACAATCGCCCAATCAACCCAGGTAAATGGCACGTTGGAGCCTACGGACAGATGAGGCGGCGCATTTTAGCAGAGCGTCGGGCTGTCGGTAAGCTGTGATTGTGGCTGCCTTGCAAATCAGTAGTTTGGGACGAGCAAATCCGCTTTCAACCCCGCTCAGGCTGGAACCGGGTCACGAAACCCTTGAGGTTCTGCTGGCGATCCAGCAAATCCCGCAGGCGGTCTGCCTCGGCACGCTCGATCAGCGGCCCGATAAACACCCGGTTCTTGCCATCGGCACTACGGATATAGGCGTTGTAGCCTTGGCTACGCAGCTTCTTCTGCAACGCGTCGGCGCCCTCGCGGCTGCCCAGGCTGGCCACCTGGATCGACCAACTGATCGGCAAGCCATTCGGATCGATGCGGCTCTGGCCGACATCCGGCTTGCCCGGCGCGGCGGGCTGCGGCGCTACCGGCTTGGGCGCAGGTGCCGGCGCAGCAGGCTTGGCCGCTACGGTCGGCGCAGGCGCCGGCTTGACCACCGGCACGCTCGGCTGCACCGGCATCGACGGCGCTTGCTGTGCGACTACCTGAGCATCAGTCGGCACCGGCTCCTCCTCCGGCAAGGCCTGAGGCTCTGGAACCACCACTGGCTCAACCTGCACCTGAGGCACTGCGGGCGCCTGGGGCGCGGCCGGCGCCTCGACAACGACCTGACGCTCTTCATCCTGGCGAGAAAACAGCATTGGCAGGAAGATCACCGCCAATGCCACCAGCACCAGGGCACCGACCATTCGCTGCTTGTATGCGCTATCCAGTAATGCCATGTGCAGCTTCCTCCGTGGAGCGCCGGGCTAACCACTCAAGCGCCTCGGCAACACAATAAAATGACCCGAACAACAGAATCTCATCGTTGGGCGTGGCAATGGCGCACTGCGCTTCAAGGGCATCGGTCACGCTTGCATACGACGTCACCGGCGCAGCAAGGTTCTGCAAGGCCGCTTCCAGCTCGGCGGCCGGGCGGCTGCGCGGTGTATCCAGCGGCGCGACGGCCCAGGCCTGGACACTGCCCAGCAAGGGCGCGACCACACCCTCCAGGTCCTTGTCGGCCAGCAGGCCGAACACGGCCAAGCGACGACCGACCGACGGCGTGCGCGACAGACGCTGCGCCAGGTACTCGGCCGCATGGGGGTTATGCCCCACGTCCAGCAGCAGGTTCAGGCGCTTGCCCTGCCATTCGAATTCACGTCGGTCCAGACGCCCTACCACGCGAGTCGCCAGCAAGGTGGCCGCGATCTGTTCGGCATTCCACGGCAGATCCAGCAGCAGATAGGCTTGCAGCGCGAGCGCGGCGTTTTCCATCGGTAGGTTCAGCAGCGGCAGGCCGCTCAGCTCGACGACCTGGCCACGGGCATCACGCCCACGCCACTGCCAGTCAAAGGCGCCGATCTGGAGATTGAATTCGCGGCCACGCAGGAAAAATGGGCAATCCAGCTCACGCACCTTGTCCAGCAAGGTGTGCGGAGGATCGATATCACCACATAACGCCGGCTTGCCCTGGCGGAAGATCCCGGCCTTTTCATAGGCCACGGACTCACGGGTATTGCCAAGATAGTCGGCGTGGTCCACGCCAATACTGGTGATCAACGCCAAATCGGCATCCACCACGTTGACCGTATCCAGGCGCCCACCCAAGCCGACTTCCAGCACGACCACATCCAGTTGCGCACGCTCGAACAGCCAGAACGCCGCCAGGGTGCCCATCTCGAAGTAAGTCAGGGAGATCTCGCCCCGGCCCGCATCGAGTGCGGCGAAGGCTTCGCAGAGTTGCTCATCCGTGGCTTCGACACCATTGAGCTGCACCCGCTCGTTATAACGCAGCAGGTGCGGGGAATTGTAGACGCCGACTTTCAGCCCCTGGGCCTGCAGCAGCGCCGCGACAAAGGCACAGGTAGAGCCTTTGCCATTGGTGCCGCTCACCGTGATCACTCGCGGCGCCGGGCGGCCCAACCCGAGGCGGGCCGCTACCTGTTGCGAGCGCTCCAGGCCCATGTCGATGGCGGACGGATGCAACTGCTCAAGGTAGGCGAGCCACTCGCCCAGGGTACGTTGGGTCATAGGTTTGCAGGCACCGGCGGCACGACGATCGGCTCGACTTTAGGCGCGACGTACACCGGAGTCGGCAGGCCCATCATTTGCGCCAGCAGGTTGCCCAGGCGTGGGCGCAGCTCACCGCGCGGGATGATCAGGTCGATCGCACCGTGCTCCAGCAGAAACTCGCTGCGCTGGAAACCTTCCGGCAGTTTTTCACGCACGGTCTGCTCGATCACGCGCGGGCCGGCAAAGCCGATCAGCGCCTTGGGCTCGCCGACGATCACGTCACCCAGCATCGCCAGGCTGGCGGAAACGCCGCCGTAGACCGGGTCGGTCAGCACGGAGATGAACGGGATACCTTCTTCACGCAGGCGTGCCAGGACCGCAGAAGTCTTGGCCATTTGCATCAGGGAGATCAGGGCTTCCTGCATGCGCGCACCACCGGAGGCCGCGAAGCAGATCATCGGGCAACGGTTTTCCAGGGCATAGTTGGCGGCGCGGACAAAGCGCTCACCGACGATGGCGCCCATGGAGCCACCCATGAAGGAGAACTCGAATGCCGACACCACGACCGGCATGCCCAGCAGCTTGCCGCTGACGGAAATCAGGGCGTCTTTCTCACCGGTCTGCTTTTGCGCAGCGGTCAGGCGGTCCTTGTACTTCTTGCCATCACGGAACTTCAGACGGTCAACCGGCTCCAGGTCGGCGCCCAACTCGTTACGGCCTTCGGCGTCGAGGAAGATGTCGATGCGGGCGCGGGCGCCGATACGCATGTGGTGGTTGCACTTGGGGCAAACGTCCAGGGTCTTTTCCAGCTCCGGGCGGTACAGCACCGCGTCGCAGGATGGGCACTTGTGCCACAGACCTTCAGGAACCGAGCTTTTCTTCACCTCGGAACGCATGATCGAAGGGATCAGTTTGTCTACTAACCAGTTGCTCATGCTTTCTTTCTCCAGTACCGGTGGCTTGAACACAGCCCCGCGTATGCCCTTGAGCTAAATTCATATGTGGCGATGACACAGGCTGGACGGGGTCAGACGTTCGACCGGCCTTTTCCTGCCTGTATCCTCAGCCTTCCAGACAACCTGCCAGCGCAGGGTTGCCACTTCGTTTCCGGGCCACCACAGGCGGCGCCGGGCTGTTTTACACAGTGGTAGTTATGGACGGCGGCAGACTGCCAGCCGTCACATTGCACCCCTGCTGTTGCGCACAGCCTGCATGAATGCGCGAATCTTGCTGTGATCCTTGATGCCCTTGCCCTGCTCCACCCCACCGCTGACATCCACGGCATACGGCCGCACCTGTTCGATTGCCGCCCCGACATTTGCGGGGTTGAGCCCGCCGGCCAGGATGATCGGCTTGCTCAAGCCTGCGGGAATCAGCGACCAGTCGAACGCTTCGCCAGTACCGCCGGGTACGCCTTCGACATAGGTGTCCAGCAAAATCCCGCGGGCACTGCCGTAGGCGGAACACGCCGCCGCGATATCATCCCCGGCCTTGACGCGCAGCGCCTTGATATACGGCCGCTGGTAACTTTCACATTCCTCAGGCGTTTCGTCGCCATGGAACTGCAACATGTCCAAGGCTACGGCATCCAGGGTTTCGTTGAGCTCGCAGCGACTGGCATTGACGAACAGACCCACGGTGGTCACGAACGGCGGCAATGCGGCGATGATCGCTCGCGCCTGCAGCACGTTCACCGCCCGTGGGCTCTTGGCATAAAACACGAAACCGATGGCATCCGCCCCTGCCTCGACCGCCGCCAGCGCGTCTTCTATGCGGGTAATCCCGCAAATCTTGCTGCGAACGGCTGACATGTCGTGGAAACCTCCAGGGTTGGACCGAGAAAGCCCCGGATGGTAACAAAAGCTTTTCCGGGCGTCAGCCGCCAAGTTCGCTGAAACCTGTTAGGAAGTGTGGTCCGATGAAACGCTCCGGCAACTCGAACTCGTCGCGGTACTCCACATCCACCAGGTACAGGCCGAACGGGTGTGCCGTGACCCCTCCCGTGCGACGAACGCGGCTTTCCAGCACTTCCCTGGCCCACTCTACCGGACGCTCGCCAGTGCCGATGGTCATCAGCACCCCGGCGATGTTGCGCACCATGTGATGCAGGAAGGCCCCGGCACGGATATCCAGCACGATCATCTTGCCGTGACGAGTCACCCGCAGGTGGTGGACCTCCTTGATCGGCGACTTGGCCTGGCACTGGCCAGCACGGAAGGCGCTGAAATCATGCACACCCACCAGGTGCTGCGCAGCCTCGGCCATGCGCTCGGCATCCAGCGGGCGGTGGTTCCAGGTAATTTCTTCGTTGAGGTGCGCCGGGCGGATCTGGTCGTTGTAGATCACATAGCGATAGCGCCGGGCGATGGCCTTGAAACGCGCATGAAAATGCGCCGGCATGACCTTGGCCCAACTGACGCTGACGTCATGGGGCAAATTGATATTTGCGCCCATCACCCAGGCCTTCATTGACCGCTCGGCCTGAGTGTCAAAATGCACCACTTGGCCACAGGCATGCACACCGGCGTCGGTACGCCCGGCGCACATCAGCGATACCGGTGAATCGGCGACTTTCGACAGGGCGTTCTCCAGGGTCTCCTGCACCGTCAGCACGCCGGACGCCTGACGCTGCCAGCCGCGATAGCGCGAGCCCTTGTATTCCACGCCCAAGGCGATGCGGTAAAAGCCTGCGGCCGCCATTTCGGCGGTCGGGTTATCTATATTTGCCAAGAACTGAGAGCCTGATGAGTTGCGCGAAGGCGGCCATTATGCCGGTTTGCAGGAGAGCCCACAAAAGCAAAACGGCGACCCGAAGGTCGCCGCTGTTTGAACAACGGGCTGTCAAGCCAACCGACCGAGCATTTCCTTGGCTTCGCCGCGTTGAACCTCATCGCCTTCGGTCAACACTTCGGAAAGGATATCCCGCGCGCCGTCCGCATCGCCCATGTCGATATAGGCCTGGGCCAGGTCGAGCTTGGTAGCCACCTCATCCGTGCCGGAGAGGAAGTCGAATTCCGGCTCATCATCGCCCAGCGCCGCGTCTTCTGCGGTAAAGGACGGTTCGATGGACGGATGTTCCAGGCTCTGGGACAGGCGATCCAGCTCGGCGTTGACATCATCCAGTTCCGACGTGAAAGCATCGGGCTTGGCGGCCGCTTCCGGCTCATCGGCCAAGGACAGGTCGAAGTCTTCCGGCAAGTCGAAGTCGTCCAACGCCGCAGGCGTGAGGGTCGGCGGCTCGACGGCCGGCACGTCCTTCATCTGCTCTTCCAGGCCCGAGAGGAAGTCGTCGTCGGATTGTGCCGAAGCCGGGGCATCCAGTTGCAGGTCGAGATCGAAGTCCGACAAGTCGTCCGTCGCGGCCTTGGCTTCGGTCTGCTGCTGCAACAGCGACTCAAAGGTCTGCTGATCGTCCTTGATCTGAGCCGGGGAAGCTTCTTCAAGATCGTCCAGGCTGAGATCGAAATCAGTGTCAAAGGCCTCCGGCTGCGCAGGCGCCGGTTTGTCTTCGAGCAAATCCTTGACGTATTGAGCATCCAGGGCAGCAGCCGCCACCGCGGCACTGACACCCGCCGCCAACACGGCCATGGCCGGGAAGCGAGTCTTGAGCTGCTCGACCTGGGCGTGGTTTTCACCATTGGCCACCAGTTGACGCTCCTGGGTCACGAAGCCGTCCTTGTCGTTTTGCAGGCCGTAGACTTCCATCAACTTCAAGCGCAGGTCGCTGCGCTTGGGCTCATGCTTGATCGCTTGCTCCAGCACGTCGGCAGCCTGGTTCAGGTGGCCACGATCGATATGAGACTGGGCCTGGGCCAGCGCATCGTTTGAATTCACCGGGGCCACGGCAACCGCCAGCGGCGCAAGTACGGAAGCAACAGTCGGCACAACAACCGCCGGTTCAACCACCGGAGCCGGGGCCGGTGCGGCGGCCAGCTTTACGCTGGGCGGCGGCGTCTCCAGGCCTTCGAAGCTGCTCGGCGGCAGGTCGTCATGAAGGTTCGAGGTGAACTCCGGCTCTTCAGCCAGGGCCCGCGCCATGCGCAGGTGTTTTTCCTCTTCGCGGCGCGCATTGCGATGGCGCGCCCACAACAGCAGGAGCAGCAGCACCAGCAGGCCCGCCGCCCCCCCGATCACACCGAGGACAATCGGGTTGGTCAGCAGTTCATTGAATTTGCCGTCGGCGCTGGCCGGTGCCGCGTCCGCCTTGACCGGCTCAGGCGCTGGCGCGACGGGTGCAGGGGTGGCGACCTCGGGCGTAGCAGGTGCAGTGGATGGCTCGCCTGCCAACTGCGCGGGCATCGCGGCAGTCGCCGGAGCAGCCGGAACACCCTTTTCAGCCTGCAAGCGCGCGAGCTGATCGTTTTTCAGTTGAATCAGTTTTTGCAGCTTGTCCAACTGGCTTTGCAGGTCTGCCGCGCGGCTTTTCAGCTCTTCGTTGTCGCGACGGGTGGTGTCCAGTTGCTCCTGGGTCATCGCCAGCTTGTCGCTGAGTGCCGCGCTGTCGCCCGCCTTGCCCTTGGCGCCCTTCTTGGCGGCCTCGGCCGACACCAGGCTCAGGTTGTCTTTGGTGTTGGTACTTGCGGGCGCGTTACCGGCCTGGGTGCGCTTGGTGGCGTCCAGTTGCTGCTTGCCCGCTGCCGGGTTGGTGGCGGCGCGTCGGCCCTGGCGCCAGGCGGCATTTTGCGCGCTCACCTCAGCAATTGCCTGGGGTTGCGGCAGTGCAGTGCTTTGTACGGCATCCGGCAGACGCAGGACCTGGCCGGTTTTCAGCCGGTTGATATTGCCGTCTATGAACGCATCCGGGTTCAGCGCCTGGATCGCCAGCATGGTCTGCTGCACGGAGCCGCCATTACGGTGCTTCGCGGCGATTTCCCACAGGGTGTCGCGGGAGGTGGTGGTGTGCTGTGCCGGTTTGCTCGCGGCGGGCGCGGCGTTGGTCGGCGCAGCCAGACGCGGCGCAGGCGCGGCAGCGGTGGGTGCCGGCTGCTCGAACTTGGCCGGGTCGAGCAACACGCTGTAGTCACGCATCAAACGGCCATTAGGCCATTGCACCTGCAACAGGAAACGCACGTAGGAATCAGGCAACGGCTTGCTGGAGGTGACGCGCACCACGCTGCGGCCGTTTGGATTGACCACCGGGGTAAACGTCAGGTCATCGAGAAACGCCTGGCGATCAACGCCCGCGTCCACAAATGCCTGGGTCGAAGCCAGGCTTGGCGTGATCTCGGAGGCCGTGAGGCCACCGACATCGAGCAATTCGATTTCCACCGCCAACGGCTGGTTCAACTTCGACTTGAGGGTCATCTCCCCCAGCTGCAGCGCCTGCGCCATACCGGAGGACAGCGCCGAGGCGGCCGCTATTGCTAACACCAGTTTGCGAACTTGAACCATAGCCTCATCCTTTGTTTGAACACTCCCCGGCCTGCGAGAAGGTTGGTAACCGCTGCCATAAGGCATGGCGAGCCGATAGGTCACCGACGCGCAACTTTTCCTGCCTGGGACCAAGCATAGCGCCTGGCTAGAATCAATCTACAAATTGCCGCCAAGTATCTTTTACGCAAGGCCTTTTATCAACAACTGCGCCAGCTGCACGGCATTCAGTGCGGCGCCTTTGCGTACGTTATCTGACGTCAGCCACAGATTTAGTTCCGCCGGGTCATCCACACCTGCCCTGACGCGACCGACGTAGACCACATCCTGGCCCACTGCATCGCCGACGGCTGTAGGAAAATCCCCTTCATCCACAAGCTCGATGCCCGGCGCAGCGTCAAGTGCGCGGCTCACCGCCGCCAGATCGACCGCCTCCCCCAGTTGCAAGGACACTGTCAGGCTATCGCCAAAAAACACCGGGGCTTGAACGCAGGTTGCGGAAATCTTTAGCAAAGGTAATTCCAGCACTGCACGCAACTCATGGACCAGGCGTTTTTCCAGGGCCGTATGCCCCTGGGCGTCTGGCGTGCCAACCTGCGCCAACAGGTTGAAGGCGACCTGCCGATCAAAGAACTTCGGCTCCAGCGGGCGCATATTCAGCAGCTCGGCGGTTTGCCGGGCCAGTTCGCTGACGGCTTCACGCCCTTGGGCCGACATCGCCAGGCTGGCGGTGACGTTCACCCGCTGGATATCCAGCAAGCCCCGCAGAGGCGCCAGCACCACCGCCAGGTTGGTCGCCGACGGGCTGGGGCTGCCGAGCTGGAACGGCTTCTTCAGCCCCTCCAACACGTGGGCATTGGCCTCCGGCACCACGTGCGGAGCCTGCGTGGCCGGCAAGGCGCCGGACAAGTCGATCACCGAGCACCCAGCCGCCGTGGCACGCGGCGCAAAACTCAGGGTGACCGCCGGCCCCGCCGCAAAGAACGCCAACTGCGCCTTGCTGAAGTCGAATTCGTCGACCTCCTTGACCCGCACATTCCTGCCACGAAAGGGCACGGAGGCGCCCGCCGAGTTGTTGCCCGCCAGCAAATACAGAGTGCCCACCGGAAAATCCAACTCTTCCAGGATCTGCACCAGGGTTTCGCCGACGGTGCCGGTGGCGCCGATCACGGCGATTTCAAAGGTCTGGGTCATGGGGGCTGCCTCGGGCATTGCGGGGGGAGCGGCACTTTACCGGGTGGTGGGGGGTGAGGCAATTAAGCTGGCATTTGTGGTAGGGCCGATGGCCTTATCGGGGGCAAGCCCCCTCCCACACTCGAAGGGGTTCGCAGGTCAAAATGTGGGAGGGGGCTTGCCCCCGATGAGGCCCGACCAAACAACAAAAAAACCCGCGCCTGTCACCAGAGCGCGGGTTTCCATCATTGCTTCACGCGATCAACGCTCCAGCAAGATCCGCAACATGCGGCGCAGCGGCTCGGCCGCGCCCCACAGCAGCTGGTCGCCCACGGTGAACGCACCGAGGAACTGGCTGCCCATGTTCAGTTTGCGCAGACGACCCACCGGTACATTCAGGGTGCCGGTGACCTTGGTCGGGCTCAGTTCCTGCATGCTGATATCACGGTTGTTCGGCACCAGCTTGACCCACGGGTTGTGCTGGCTGATCAACGCTTCGATATCGGTGATCGGCACGTCTTTGTTCAGCTTGATGGTCAGCGCCTGGCTGTGGCAGCGCATCGCGCCGATGCGCACGCAGATGCCGTCCACCGGGATCGGGCTCTTGAAGCGGCCGAGGATCTTGTTGGTCTCGGCCTGGGCCTTCCACTCTTCGCGGCTCTGGCCGTTCGGCAGTTCCTTGTCGATCCATGGGATCAGGCTACCGGCCAACGGCACGCCGAAGTTTTCGGTCGGGTAGGCATCGCTGCGCATGGCTTCGGCCACGCGGCGGTCGATGTCGAGGATCGCGCTGGCCGGGTCGGCCAGTTGATCGGCGACCGCGGCGTGGGTCGCACCCATCTGCTTGATCAGCTCACGCATGTTCTGCGCGCCGGCCCCAGAGGCCGCCTGATAGGTCATGGCACTCATCCACTCGACCAAGCCAGCTTCGAACAAGCCGCCCAGGCCCATCAGCATCAGGCTGACGGTGCAGTTGCCGCCGACGTAGTTCTTGGTGCCGGCATCCAACTGCTGGTCGATGACCTTGCGGTTCACCGGGTCGAGGATGATCACCGCGTCGTCCTGCATGCGCAGGCTCGAGGCGGCGTCGATCCAGTAACCCTGCCAGCCGGCTTCGCGCAGCTTGGGGAAGACTTCGCTGGTGTAGTCGCCACCCTGACAGGTCAGAATCACGTCGAGGGTTTTCAGCTCTTCAATGTTGTAGGCGTCCTTGAGCGGAGCAATATCCTTGCCCACGGACGGCCCCTGGCCACCCACATTCGAAGTGGTGAAAAACACCGGCTCGATAAGATCGAAATCCTGCTCTTCCAGCATCCGCTGCATGAGCACGGAACCGACCATACCGCGCCAACCGATCAGACCTACACGTTTCATCGCAACTACACCTTGTTAAAAAGTGGGCCGCCTTGCAGCAACAACTGCAAGCGGGCCCGAGAGATTACAGATTCCGCAGCGCGGCGACTACTGCGTCGCCCATTTCTTGCGTACCGACCTTGGTGCAACCCTGCGACCAGATGTCGCCGGTGCGCAACCCCTGATCCAGCACCAGGCTCACGGCTTTCTCGATGGCATCCGCCGCGTCGCTCAGGTTGAAGCTGTAACGCAGCATCATCGACACCGACAAAATGGTCGCCAGCGGGTTGGCAATGCCCTGGCCCGCGATGTCCGGCGCCGAACCGTGGCAAGGCTCGTACATGCCCTTGTTGTTGGTGTCCAGGGACGCCGACGGCAGCATGCCGATGGAACCGGTGAGCATCGACGCCTGGTCGGACAGGATGTCGCCGAACAGGTTGTCGGTGACGATCACGTCGAACTGCTTCGGCGCACGCACCAGTTGCATGGCGGCGTTGTCGACGTACATGTGGCTCAGTTCGACGTCCGGGTAGTCCTTGGCCACTTCTTCGACGATTTCGCGCCACAGTTGGCTGGAGGCCAGTACGTTGGCCTTGTCCACCGAGCAGACCTTCTTGCCACGCACGCGGGCCATGTCGAAGCCGACACGGGCGATACGGCGGATTTCACTCTCGCTGTACGGCAGGGTGTCGTAGGCCTGGCGCTCGCCATTTTCCAACTCGCGCACGCCGCGTGGCGAGCCGAAGTAGATACCGCCGGTCAACTCACGCACGATCAGGATATCCAGGCCCGCGACCACTTCCGGCTTGAGGCTCGAGGCGTCGGCCAGTTGCGGGTAGAGGATCGCCGGGCGCAGGTTGCCGAACAGGCCCAGTTGCGCACGGATTTTCAGCAGGCCGCGCTCAGGGCGGATGTCACGTTCGATCTTGTCCCATTTCGGGCCGCCCACGGCGCCGAGCAGTACGGCGTCGGCCGCACGCGCACGCTCCAGGGTCTCATCGGCCAGCGGTACACCATGCAAGTCGATGGCCGCGCCGCCGATCACATCGTGGCTCAGCTCGAAACCCAGGCTGTACTTGCTGTTGGCGAGTTCCAGCACCTTGACCGCTTCGGCCATGATTTCCGGACCAATACCGTCGCCAGGGAGAATCAGAATCTGCTTGCTCATGCGTTCCTCATTTCATCAAGCGACCCGCCCGTGGGCAGGTCGGGAAAAATCAATCAGCGTTCGGCGAAGACCACCAGCACGTCGGTGCTGAAGGTGCCGTCGGCCTGAATTTCGTAATAATCGCGCACTTCCTGACCCATCGCCTGTTGCAGCTCGAGGATCGCCGCGCGCAGCACCTGCGGCGTGCGCATGCGCTCGACCCACGAGGTGTATTCCAGGCGCAGGCGCTGGCGACTGCTGGTTCGTACATGCAGACCGGATTCGCTGAGCTGCTGCATCCACTCGGCGGCAGAGTAATCGCGCACGTGGCTGGTGTCGCGCAGCACTTCAACGGTTTGCAGGTAAGTGTCCAACAGCGGGCTGCCCGGTGACAAGACATCGACGAAGGCCGCCACGCCACCCGGCTTGAGCACCCGGCGCACTTCACGCAGGGCCAGGCCGAGGTCGCTCCAGTGGTGGGCCGAATAACGGCTGAACACGAAGTCGAACTCGCCATCGGCGAACGGCAGGCGCTCAGCGGCGCCGTTCACGGTGCGGATATTGTCCAGACCACGGTCCGTCGCAGCGGCGGCGACCACGTCGAGCATCTGCTGGGACAGGTCGTAGGCGACCACTTCATTGACCAGCGGCGCGACGTGAAAGCTGACATGACCGGCACCGCAGCCCAGGTCCAGCAGTCGCGCACTGCCCTGCCCGGCCAGTTCGGCCTGGAGCAGCGCGAATTCGGTGCCCTGGGCGTGCACGGCACTGCTCAGGTAGGCGGAGGCTTGCTCGCCGAATTGTTTTTGCACAACTTGGGTGTGGGCGGTGGTGGTCATGGTGGTTTCCTTGGGTTTTGGGGTGTTGGTACTGGCGCTATCGCAGGCAAGCCAGCTCCCACAGTTGGAATGCATTCCAATGTAGGAGTCGGGCTTGCCCGCGATGGGGCCCGCACGGTTACCGCCAATCAGGCATCGCGAAACAACCAAGGCTGGCTCGCCCGGTGCCTGGCTTCAAACGCGGCAATCGCATCGCCGTCCTGCAAGGTCAGGCCGATATCGTCCAGGCCGTTGATCAGGCAGTGCTTACGGAACGCATCCACTTCAAAGTGATACACCTTGCCGTCTGGACGGGTCACAGTCTGCGCGGCCAGGTCAACGGTCAGTTGGTAGCCCTCTTCGGCCTCGACCTGCTTGAACAGCTCGTCCACTTCGGCATCGCTCAAGATGATCGGCAGCAGGCCGTTCTTGAAGCTGTTGTTGAAGAAGATGTCGGCATAGCTCGGCGCGATGATGCTGCGAAAGCCATACTCTTCCAGGGCCCATGGCGCGTGTTCACGGCTGGAACCGCAGCCGAAGTTTTCCCGGGCCAGCAAGACGCTGGCGCCCTGGTAACGCTCGGCGTTGAGCACAAAATCCTTGTTCAGCGGGCGCTTGGAGTTGTCCTGGTAGGCGTAGCCCACATCCAGGTAGCGCCACTCGTCGAACAGGTTCGGGCCGAAGCCGGTGCGCTTGATCGACTTCAAGAACTGCTTGGGAATGATCTGGTCGGTGTCGACGTTGGCGCGATCCAAAGGGGCGACAAGGCCGGTGTGTTGGGTAAAAGCACGCATCGGGTATTCCTCAGATCAATTCGCGAACGTCGATGAAACGACCGTTGACGGCAGCGGCGGCGGCCATGGCCGGGCTGACCAGGTGGGTACGCCCACCGGCGCCCTGACGCCCTTCGAAGTTACGGTTGGAGGTGGACGCGCAGTGCTCACCCGACTCCAGGCGGTCCGGGTTCATCGCCAGGCACATGGAGCAGCCCGGCTCACGCCATTCAAAACCGGCCTCGAGGAAAATCTTGTCCAAGCCTTCGGCTTCAGCCTGCGCCTTGACCAGGCCCGAGCCCGGCACCACGATGGCTTGCTTGATAGTCGAAGCCACTTTGCGGCCCTTGGCGATCACCGCCGCGGCGCGCAGGTCTTCGATCCGCGAGTTGGTGCAGGAACCGATGAACACGCGATCCAACTGAATGTCGGTAATCGCCTGGTTGGCCTTCAAGCCCATGTACTTCAAGGCGCGCTCAATGGAGCCGCGCTTGACCAGGTCGGCTTCCTGCGCGGGGTCCGGCACGTTCTGGTCGACAGCCAGGACCATCTCCGGCGAGGTACCCCAGCTGACTTGCGGCTTGATCTGGGCAGCGTCGAGCTCGACCACGGTGTCAAACACCGCATCGGCATCGGAGACCAGGTCTTTCCAGGCTTCGACAGCGGCGTCCCAATCTTTGCCTTGTGGGGCAAATGGACGGCCCTTGACGTATTCAACGGTCTTTTCGTCCGCCGCCACCATGCCCACGCGGGCACCGGCTTCGATGGACATGTTGCAGATGGTCATGCGGCCTTCGATGGACAGGTCGCGAATCGCGCTGCCGGCGAACTCGATGGCATGGCCGTTACCGCCGGCGGTGCCGATCTTGCCGATCACGGCGAGCACGATGTCCTTGGCGGTCACGCCGAACGGCAACTGGCCTTCGACTTTAACCAACATGTTCTTCATCTTTTTGGCGACCAGGCACTGGGTGGCGAACACATGTTCCACCTCGGAGGTGCCGATACCGTGGGCCAAGGCGCCGAACGCACCGTGGGTGGACGTATGGGAGTCGCCGCACACCACGGTCATGCCCGGCAAGGTGGCGCCCTGCTCCGGACCGATCACGTGCACGATGCCTTGACGCACGTCATTCATCTTGAATTCAGTGATGCCATATTCGTCGCAGTAGTCATCGAGGGTCTGCACCTGCAAACGCGACACCTGGTCGGCAATGGCTTCGATGCCGCCCTTGCGCTCAGGGGTGGTCGGCACGTTGTGGTCCGGGGTGGCGATGATGGAGTCGACGCGCCAAGGCTTGCGCCCGGCCAGCCGCAGGCCTTCGAACGCTTGGGGCGAGGTCACTTCATGGATGATGTGGCGGTCGATATAGATCAGCGACGAACCATCGTCGCGCCGTTTCACTTCATGGGAATCCCAAAGCTTGTCGTAAAGCGTTTTGCCGGCCATCAGTCGGTCCTCATCAGCGGTGTTTCTCTATGCCGGGCTTTTCAATAACCCTTTGGCTTGTGAGGCTGATGGTATGGCGCTACATTAAATAACTCAAATTCATATTTTTTATGCTTTGGATTACCAACTGGAATACACCATGGACCTGGCCAACCTCAATGCCTTTATCGCCATCGCCGAGACCGGCAGCTTCTCCGGCGCCGGTGAGCGCCTGCACCTGACCCAGCCGGCCATCAGCAAGCGCATTGCCGGCCTGGAGCAACAATTGAAGGTGCGCCTGTTCGATCGCCTGGGCCGTGAAGTCGGCCTGACGGAGGCCGGACGGGCCTTGCTGCCACGCGCCTATCAGATCCTCAACGTGCTGGACGACACGCGCCGCGCCCTCACCAACCTCACCGGCGAAGTCAGCGGGCGCCTGACCCTGGCCACCAGCCACCATATCGGCCTGCATCGCCTGCCGCCGGTGCTGCGCGCCTTCACCCGGGCGTACCCGAATGTGGCGCTGGATATTCAGTTTCTCGATTCGGAAGTGGCCTACGAAGAAATCCTCCACGGCCGCGCCGAAGTGGCGGTGATCACCCTGGCGCCCGATCCCCACAACCTGGTGCGCGCCACCCCGGTGTGGGACGACCCACTGGATTTCGTGGTGGCGCCAGAGCACAGCCTGATCAGCAACGGCCACGTCAACCTGGCCGATATTGCCGGCCACCCGGCAGTGTTTCCCGGCGGCAACACCTTCACCCACCATATCGTCAGCCGGTTGTTCGAAGCCCAGGGCCTCACGCCGAATATCGCGATGAGCACCAACTACCTGGAAACGATCAAGATGATGGTGTCGATCGGCCTGGCCTGGAGCGTGTTGCCGCGCACCATGCTCGATGATCAGGTGGCAAGTATCGCTTTGCCGGGCATACAGCTCAGTCGCCAGCTAGGCTATATCGTGCACACCGAAAGGACGCTGTCGAATGCTGCGCGGGCTTTCATGAGCCTATTGGATGCACAGGTCGATCTGCCAGGGATACCGGCATGAAACCGTGCGGCCTCAAGGTCTGAACTGTACCGCGCCATACGCCCATCGAGCCAAGGCCCTTTGATAATGCGCAACCCCGTCGACTCCGTGCCACCCCTGCCCCGCATTTACGCCCTGGACCCCCAAGAGGCGGAACAAAGCTGGGACAGTGCCCCGCAACTGCTGGCCGCGCTCAACGCTGCCCGGCTGGGCGCCTGGTGCTGGGAAATCGACACCGGCAGGATAAGCTGGTCGCGGGGCACCCAGGCGCTGTTCGGCTTTGACCCGCGCCAGCCACTGCCCAAGGACCTGGACTATCTGGACCTGCTGGCACCGGCGGATCGCGCCAGGGTGGTACGGGCCTTTCACGCGGTGCTGGCGGGCGAGCCGTTCGAGCAGGCCATGCACCACCGTATCCAATGGCCCGACGGCAGCTTCCACTGGTTGGAAATCAACGGCAGCCTGTTACCGGACAAGGCCGGACGCCGGCGCATGATCGGCGTGATCCGCGAAATCACCCACCAACGCGAGCGGGAAAGCGCCCTCAGCCACTCCGAAAAGCGCTTCGCCACGCTGTTTCACTTGTGCCCCAACATGGTCTTGCTGACGCGCCAGTCCGACGGACTGATCAGTGAAGCCAACCAGTATTTCGAGATGCTCTTCGGCTGGCCGGTCGCCGATGCCATCGGCCGCACCACCCTGGACCTGGGCCTGTGGCGCCACCCCGAGCAACGCGCGCAGCTGGTCAAGGCCACCCAGCGCAAGGGCGAGCCCATCACCATGGAGGTGCAATTTTGCGCCAGTAACGGCCAAATCCACGATGGCACGCTCAGCGCACAAAAAGTCGAACTGGAGGGCGAGGCCTACCTGATCAGTACGTTTCTCGACACCACTGAGCGCAAAAACGCCGAGCAGGCCCTCAAGGACAGCCAGGAGCGCCTCGACCTGGCCCTGGACTCGGCGCAACTGGGCACCTGGGACTGGCACATCCCCACCGGCATGCTCTACGGCTCGGCCCGCGCCGCCCAATTGCACGGCCTGCCGCCGGAGCCGTTCCATGAGTTCTTCGACGCCTTCTTTGACGGAATGCCCAATGACGAGCGCGAGAGCATGCGCAACGCTTATCGCACCCTGCGCGAAGGCCCGGCCGGCAACTATCAGCTGACGTATCGCGTGCCCATGGAAGACGGCAGCTCACGCTACCTCGAAAGCCGCGCCCGCCTGTACCGCGATGAGCACGGGGCGCCCCTGCGTATGGCCGGCACTCTGCTGGATATCACCGACCAGGTGGAACGCGAACAACGCCTGACCGCTTCCGAAGAAAAATTTGCCAGCCTGTTCCAGGCCAGCCCGGACCCGATCTGCGTCACCTGTCTGGAGGGCGGCGCGTTTATCGAGATCAACCCCGCGTTTACCCAGACCTTTGGCTGGACGGCCGCCGAGGTCATCGACAAAAGCGCCGAAGAGATCGGCCTGTGGGACGAGTCGAGCAAGCGCCTGCAGCGTATCGAGCGGGTGATCCGCGAGCAGGCATTGAACAATGTGGCGATCGTGGTGCATCACAAGAGCGGCCAAAGCCTGACCTGCGTGATATCCAGCCGTCTGATCAAGGTGGGCGACCAGTCGTGCATCGTCACCACGCTGCGCGATATCACCCAGCAGCAGCGCTCGGAAGCGGCGCTCAAGGCCAGCGAAGAGAAGTTCGCCAAGGCCTTCCATTCCAGCCCCGACGCCATTTCCATCACTGAGCGCGACACCGGTCGATATGTGGAGGTCAACGACGGCTTCTGCCGCCTGACCGGCTACCGCGCCGAGGAAGCCATTGGCCTGACGCTGTATCAGATCGGCATCTGGGCCGATGAAAACCAGCGCGCCGCGCTGCTGGCCGAGTTGCAGATCAAGGGCCGCATTCATCACCTGGAAATGCTCTGGCACAACAAGCGCGGCGAGTTGCTGGCGGTGGAAGTCTCGGTGGAGCCCATCACCCTGAATGAAACCCCGTGCCTGTTGCTGACCGCCCGCGATGTGAGCCTGCTGAAAAACGCCCAGGCGCAGATCCGCCACCTGGCCTATCACGACCCGCTGACCAACCTGCCCAACCGCGCCCTGCTGATGGACCGCCTGAGCCAGCAGATCGCCTTGCTCAAGCGCCACAATTTGCGCGGCGCACTGCTGTTCCTCGACCTCGACCACTTCAAGCACATCAATGATTCCCTCGGCCACCCGGTGGGTGACACGGTGTTGAAGATTGTCACCGCGCGCCTGGAAGCCAGCGTGCGCATGGAAGACACCGTGGCGCGCCTGGGGGGAGATGAGTTTGTGGTGCTGCTCAGCGGCTTGGAAGGCTCGCGCATGGAAGTCAGCGGCCAGGTGCAGGAGTTGGCCGACACCCTGCGTGAGTTGCTCTCGGAGCCGATGTTCCTGGACGGTCATCGCCTGCAGGTCACGCCAAGCATTGGCGTGGCATTGATTCCCGATCACGGCTCCACGCCAGCGGACTTGCTCAAGCGTGCCGACATCGCCCTGTATCGCGCCAAGGATTCAGGGCGCAACACCACGCAGATGTTTCACAACAGCATGCAAAAAACCGCCAGCGAACGCCTGCGCATGGAGACAGACTTGCGCCTGGCCTTATCACGTGGCGAGTTCAGCGTGCATTACCAACCCCAGGTGGACGCGCGGGGCAACAAGATCGTCGGCGCCGAGGCCCTGGTACGCTGGCAACACCCGCAATTGGGCGCTCAGTCACCTTCCGAATTCATCAAGGTGCTGGAAGACAGCGGCCTGATCCTTGAGGTGGGCACTTGGATCCTGGATGAAGCCTGCGCGGCCTTTCAACAACTGATCCACGAAGGCTTGGTAGACCCACTGAATTTCAGCCTGTGCGTGAACATCAGCCCCCGGCAGTTTCGCCAGAACGACTTCGTGGAGCGGGTGGAGCGCAGCCTCAAGCAACATCAGTTGCCGTTCAGCCTTTTGAAACTGGAGATCACCGAAGGCATCGTGATCCAGAATCTGGACGACACCATCAGCAAAATGCGCCGCCTGAAAAAACTCGGCGTTAGTTTTGCCATGGACGACTTCGGCACCGGCTATTCATCGCTCACTTACCTCAAGCGGCTGCCGGTGGATGCGCTGAAGATCGACCAGTCCTTTGTGCGCGACGCGACCCATGACCCCAACGACGCTGAAATCATCCGTGCGATTGTGGCAATGGCCCGCAGCCTGAACCTGGAAGTGATCGCCGAAGGCGTTGAAACCCCGGAGCAACTGGCATTCCTGCAAAAACTGGGCTGCCATTTGTTCCAGGGTTATTTGCATAGCCGACCCTTGCCGATCGAGGGATTCCGGCAACTGTTGAAGTAGCCCCTCACACCAGCTTCAATGCCCACATTGCTCTATCGGACCACCCCGATGCCATCAAGCCGAGCTTTTGGCCGTAGTTGTCCACCGAGCCGCCTATGGCCACAACCGAATGCCAGTGGTCTGCGAGGGTGCCAATGGCGCCTCTGGCCAACTCTTGTGGACTGCTCTGCCGCACGTAGGCAGACAACCCCAACCTGCGCAACACCTGGCCCGGCGCTTCTCCGTCGTTCAACGAATGCATGGCGTCCTCGAAACTGCGGCCAGCACGCATGTCATTGTTCTCCATTTGCGCACGCTTGGCGCTCACGGCATACAAAAAAATAGCGTCGTCCTTGAGCGCCTGGTCAGAACCGTCCAGGTTTGCCCCATGCTCGGCCTTGCGCCGCTCTTCATGGCTGAGAAACACCTTGTAGCCATCACGCATGATCACCTCAAAACCACCGGGTACAGCGCTGAGACTTTTGTAAATGCCCGCGGGATTCTGGCCAAACCTCATCATCGCGGCTTTGATCGCCGACACCGCGACACAATTACCTTCGGCACCTTGATAAAAGCCGCTCCATATATTCTTGGGTTTCATGCCGACCGGCATCTGTGAAACAACCGTGTTTCTGCCATTCGGCGAAGCCGTGTCGGGTTGGGCTTTGTCGTTGAACAGCCGGTAGCCGTACCCGCGGTCAACACGGCGCCTACCGTTGCAGTCGTGCCTGACGCCATCGAGAACAAACGCACTGCCTCGGCTATGCGTCTCGAGCACACCCGCCCCCCCATCACCCACCATCTGATGTGCCGGAACATATTGCGACAGCCCGTACACACCCATGCCCTGCAGCCCTCGCAGCGTCGTCTCACCCTGCAGAGTGTCAGCCAGAGCGTCCTCAAAGCGGTGATAGCCGCCCATCACCTGCTTACGTTTAACATAGGCGGCGAGCGCGACGTTGGCGCTGTCGACTGCGTCGCTGTCTGCGCCGGTGAAACGGGAGGCGCGCCTTGTCTGTTCGAGTTCGTGGTGGGAAATCTTTCCCTTGAACTCATCCTTCATGGTGAAGGCATACCCCCCGGCAGCCGGTGCGAACCAGGCAAACATGTCTTCAGGTCTTGGCCCAAAGGTTGCCATCATCATCTTGATGACCGCCGCAAGGGTGCTGGTATCAAAGTTCTCGCCAAAATGCCGCCGAGAAGCCTCAAAGCCAACGCCCTTTGCGGTCGGTTTGGCAACCGCCTGCTCCGTAGCGTGGGTAACGTGCCTGTAGTCCGGTGAATTTCCCCAGCCGACAGGAGGAGCAAAGACAGCAAAGGTCATAAACCCTCCGAAACCAAATTGAATGAGTGAAAAAAACGCTGCCCCCCAACCAGCCCTCCCCAATCGCACCTGTGATCGGGGAGGCTGGACCCCTCATCAAACCCTTAAGACGAGCCGGGTGTTATCAAGGCTCGCCTGCACATCAGGCCCTTACCCCCTCCAGTCGAGGATTCATGACCCGGCGCGGGGCGGTGGGGTTTTTCACTTCGACAGTTGGCCCTGCATCAACCTTGTCCGAAGGTTTTTGCTCTGGATTAGGCGGCGTCTGTACCTTGGGTTCAGACTCGACCTTCACCTCGACCTTTTGCTCCGGGTTCGACTCGCCATTCACCTTGGATTCAGTCCCCACTCTCGCCTCTGCCTTCAACTGAGAAATGGTCTTTACTTCCGCCTCCGGCTGCGTATCCAGCGACACACGCGTCGACTGCCCCGGGGTAATGTCACGGATTTTTACTGGTTGGTTCTCCCCCCAACCCTCCGAACTGATCCGCACGTTGACACCGGCCTCCACACGCACCCTGAATTGTTTGCCTTCCTCAGGTGTAAGGCTCACTTGCGTACTGCCATCTGGCATGACCTGCACTTGGGCATCACTACCCGACGTGCCCACCTGCGCGTCACTGCCAACTTTGCCCTGAACGCTATTTCCGACAGTCTCCGCCGACGAACTATTGCTAAAACCAGTGATGTTCATCTGCTTGCCGCCACTCGCGTTCGCTTTAACATCACCGTCCTTGCCGGCAGTCACTGAGGTCGATTTTTTACCGCCCGCCGTATTGACGTGTGCACCGCCGCTGGAATCAACATTGACTTGAGCGTCCGTACCCGCAGTGACTGTCGGCGATTGAGTATGATCGCTGGCAGTCTTCACTCCCATGGAGGCATCAGCACCGACGCTTACATTGCCGTCCTTGCCCACAGTGACTGTCGCCGCTTTATTATCGCCTGTGGTTTTAACTTGCACGGAGCCGTCAGCACCAACATTGACTTTAGCGTCCTTATCTGCGGTGACTGTCGATTTAGTACCATCACCAGCAGTCTTCAC
>Ga0207706_10001631_pt1 | contig 22262 bp, 13 predicted proteins | sample KBSC53metaG_FD_184318 | JGI IMG/M metagenome (GOLD analysis project Ga0207706, IMG submission 184318) | Corn rhizosphere microbial communities from Kellogg Biological Station, Michigan, USA - KBS C5-3 metaG (SPAdes) (version 2) | ecosystem: Host-associated > Plants > Roots > Rhizosphere > Soil ... | reverse complement strand
CGATGCTCATCTCGATAAGACGTGTAGGCACTCCCGCCGTCACGACAAGGAATCGAGATGAGCACGCAAGATCCCGATACGCCGACGCTCACGCGCCGGCAAGCGTTGAAATGCCTCGCCAGCTGGAGCGGCGCTGCCGTTGTCTGGACCGTCGCGGGTGGCGTGCCGCGCGCACTCGGCGCGACGCGGGGCGACACGCCGATGGCTGCATCGCAGGCAGGTGCACTGTCGTTCGTGCAGATCAGCGACACGCACATCGGCTTTCGCAAGGATGCGAATCCCGACGTCGTCGGTAGCCTGCGACGCGCAATCGCCGACATCCACGCGCTGCCCGAAACACCCGCGTTCGTCGTGCATACCGGCGACGTCAGTCATCTGTCGAAGCCCGAGGAATTCGGCACTGCGCGCGAGTTGCTTAAGGAGATCCGCGTCGATCGCGTGCACACGGTTCCCGGCGAGCACGATACGATCGACGACGGTGCGACCGGCTACCTGAAGTTCTTCGATCACGACGGCAACGGCAAGTCCTGGTACAGCTTCGACCAGGGTGGCGTGCATTTCGTGGGGCTCAACAACGTGCTCAACTTCAAGCTTGGCACGATGGCGTCGCTTGGAGACGATCAGCTCGCGTGGCTCAAGTCGGATCTCGCCGGCGTGTCGAACTCCACCCCCGTCGTCGTGCTCGCGCACATACCACTGTGGACGATCTGGGAGCCATGGGGCTGGGGTACGGCGGATTCCGCGCAGGCGATGGCGCTGCTGCGCCCCTTCGGTTCCGTGACGGTGCTGAACGGACACATTCACCAGGTCTTGCAGAAGGTCGAAGGCAACGTCGCGCTGCACACGGCGAGGTCGCTTGCGTACCCGCTGCCAACCCCTGGCCAGGCGGGCGTCGGGGAGCCGGGCCCGGTAACGGTAAGCGCAGGCGAACTCGGCAAGCTGCTCGGCACGCGCGAGCTCCGCGTTGTGCGTGGTCGCGCCGACGTAGCGCTCATCGACACGCCGCTCGACCACTCGCGGCCGAGCTAAAGGAGAACATCATGCAAAATCGTGTGTCAGCCATTGCCGCGTCGATGCGGCACGCTGCCGTCGCAGTCGCAGTCACCGCTGCAGCCGCATTCGCGGTGCCCGCGATCTACGCAGTCGCCGCGACGCCGGCATCCAAAGTCGACGTCGACATCGCAAAGTTCCTGTTCACGTCCAAGGAGGTCACGGTCGCCCCCGGCACGACCGTTGTCTGGACCAATCGCGACGAAACTCCGCACACGGTCGCCGCCAGCGACAAGAGCTTCAGCTCGAAGGGACTCGATACGAACGACAAGTTCGAGCATACCTTCGCGAACGAAGGCGACTTCGACTACATCTGCACCGTGCATCCGTTCATGACGGGCGTCGTGCACGTGCACAAGTAGCCGGCGCGAGCCACGCCGTATCTTGTAGCTGGCGATCCTGAGGCGCCATCAAATTGCCGGCGTCACGTGCGTTCGCGCGCGTGACCCGGCCATTGCCATTGCCTGACCTCGGGCAGATCCTGTCCATGCGCACGGATGTACTCGCCGTGCTCCACGAGCTTGTCCTTCAGCTGCTGCTTGAGGTAATCACCCCGTTCACCGACCGTGCGCACGCGGTCGACGACGTCCATCGCGAGATGGAAGCGATCGAGGTCGTTGCGCACCGTCATGTCGAACGGCGTCGTGATCGTCCCTTCTTCCTTGTACCCGCGCACGTGAATGTTGTCGTGATTGGTGCGCCGATAAGTGAGACGATGGATCAGCGACGCATAGGAATGGAACGCGAAGATGACCGGCTTGTCGCGGGTGAACAGATCGTCGAAATCGGCGTCGGACAGACCGTGCGGATGCTCGCTCGCCGGCTGCAGCCGCATCAGGTCGACGACATTGACGACGCGAATTCGCAACGCGGGGAGCCGCTCGCGCAGGATCGATACCGCGGCAAGTGTCTCGAGCGTCGGGACGTCTCCGCAACAGGCCATTACCACGTCCGGCTCGACATGCCGGTCGTTGCCCGCCCATTGCCAGATGCCGATGCCCTGCGTGCAATGCCGCACGGCTTCGTCCATCGTCAGCCATTGCGGGGCAGGGTGCTTGCCCGCGACGACCACGTTGACGTAATGGCGGCTGCGCAGGCAGTGATCGACGACCGACAGCAGGCAGTTCGCGTCGGGCGGCAGATACACGCGGACGATCTCCGCCTTTTTGTTGACGACGTGGTCGATGAAGCCGGGATCCTGGTGCGTGAATCCGTTGTGGTCCTGCCGCCACACATGGGACGACAGCAGGTAGTTCAACGACGCGATCTTCCGCCGCCACGGGATCTCGTTGGTGACCTTCAGCCACTTGGCGTGCTGGTTGAACATCGATCCGACGATATGGATGAAGGCCTCGTAGCAATTGAAAAGACCGTGGCGGCCGGTGAGCAGGTAGCCTTCGAGCCAGCCTTCGCACTGGTGCTCGCTCAGCATTTCCAGTACGCCGCCGTCGCGGGCGAGGAATTGGTCGTTGGGCTCGGTTGCCGCCATCCATTGGCGATTCGTCGCCTCGAACACGGCTTCGAGGCCGTTCGAGATCGTCTCGTCGGGCCCGAACACGCGGAAATTGCGCGGCGTCGCGTTCAGCTTCACGACGTCGCGCAGGAAGCGCCCGAGCACGTGCGTGTCGCCGATGCCGCGCGTGCCGGGCGCCGGCACGTCGACGCCGTAGGCACGGTAATCCGGCAGGCGCAGGTCGCGAAGCAGCAGGCCGCCGTTGGCGTTCGGATTCGCACCCATGCGGCGCGCACCTGCGGGCGCCAGCGCCGCAAGCTCCGGCATCAGCGCACCGTGCGCATCGAAGAGCTCGTCGGGACGATAGCTGCGCAGCCATGTTTCGAGCTGGCGCAGGTGCTCGGGTGGTGCAGTGGCCGACACAGCGAGCGGGATCTGATGCGAGCGGAACGTGCCTTCGACCGGTAGTCCGTCGACAACCTTGGGACCGGTCCATCCTTTGGGGGAGGCCAGCACGATCATGGGCCACCGCGGCCGCGCCGTTCTGCCGGAAAGCCGTGCATCGTGCTGGATGTCCCTGATGCGCTCGATTGCCGTGTCGAGCGCGGTCGCCATCGCTTCGTGCATCGCAGACGCCTCGTCGCCCTCGACGAAATACGGCAACCAGCCGTAGCCCTGCAGCAACTGCTCCAGCTCTTCGCGCGTGATGCGCGCAAAGAGCGTCGGGTTGGCGATCTTGTAGCCATTCAGATGCAGGATCGGCAGCACCGCGCCGTCGGTCGACGGATCGAGAAACTTGTTGGAATGCCACGCGGTGGCCAACGGTCCGGTCTCCGCTTCGCCGTCGCCGATGACGCACGCGACGACGAGATCGGGGTTGTCGAACACCGCGCCGAACGCGTGGCTCAGCGAATAGCCGAGCTCGCCACCCTCGTGAATTGATCCGGGGCACTCGGGCGACACATGGCTCGGAATGCCGCCGGGGAATGAAAACTGTCGAAACAACTTGCGCAGGCCGTCCTCGTCGCGCGTGATGTCGGGGTAGACCTCGGTGTACGTGCCTTCGAGGTACGTGTTGCCGACGACCGCGGGTCCGCCGTGCCCCGGTCCCGACATATAGATCATGCCGACGTCGTACTTGCAGATGACGCGGTTCAGGTGCACATAAATGAAGTTCTGCCCCGGCGTCGTGCCCCAATGTCCGAGCAGCATGGGTTTCACGTCGTCCAGCGTCAGCGGCCTGCGCAGCAGCGGGTTGTCGCGCAGATAGATCTGGCCGACCGACAAGTAGTTCGCAGCGCGCCAGTATGCGTCGATCCGCTGCAGCAATTCCGGTGTAAGCGTTCGGATAGTCATCGGATAAGGGACATCCGTAAGGCGCGGCGGTTCGCGCGTATCGTGAGCAACTTCACCATAATCGGCGGAACAACTCAAATGCATGGAACGGCGCGATGAACCACGCCCCGATGCCCGCGCCGCTCGGTGCCATCGCCCATCGCGTCATGCTCGAGCGGGGATTGCAGCCGGAATTCTCGCAGGATGCGAAGGCGGAGCTGGCCGCGATCACGCGGCCCGCGTCGCCTTCGGGCCCGGACGTACGCGACTTGCGCGAGCTCCTGTGGTGCTCGATCGACAACGACGACTCGCGCGACCTCGACCAGCTGTCAGTGGCCGTTAGCGCCGACGACGGCGTCCGGATTCTCGTCGCGATCGCGGACGTCGATGCGCTGGTGGCCATCGGCTCGGCAATCGACGCCCATGCCGCGACGAACACGACGTCCGTGTACACGGCGGCCGGCATCTTTCCGATGCTGCCCGAGAAACTCTCGACCAATCTCACGTCGCTTGGCGAGCGCGACGACCGGCTGGCGTTGGTCGTGGACATGACGACGACACCGCAGGGCGAGGTCGCGTCAAGTGACCTGTACCGCGCCGTCGTGCGCAACCACGCCAAGCTCGCCTACAACGCCGTCGCGGCGTGGCTCGACGGCGCCGGGCCGGCGCCGGAGCGCCTGGCGGCGGTACGGGGTCTCGATGCGCAGCTGCGGATCCAGGACGACGTGGCGCAACGGCTGAAGCGGTCGCGTCACGAGCGCGGCGCGCTGACGCTGGACACGCTCGAGGTGCGCCCGGTGTTCGCCGCCGATGGTGCCCTCGAGGACCTGCGACCCGATACGAAGAACCGGGCGAAGGAGCTGATCGAGAACTTCATGATCGCGGCCAATGTCGCCACTGCGACGTTCCTCGACCACGCCAACTTTCCGTCGCTGCGTCGCGTGCTCGATACGCCGACGCGCTGGCCGCGCATCGTCGAGCTGGCCGCTGCGTCCGGCTACAAGCTGCCGGCATCGGCCGACGCTGCCGCGCTCGACGCATTCCTGCTGCAAAGCCGCAACCGCGACCCCGCGCGTTTCGCCGACGTGTCGCTCGCCGTCGTCAAGCTGCTCGGTTCCGGCGCGTACGCCGTCGAAAGACCGGGGCATGCGGCCGAGGGTCATTTCGGCCTTGCCGTGAAGGACTACGCACATTCGACTGCACCGAACCGGCGGTTTCCCGATCTCGTCACGCAACGGCTCGTCAAGGCGGCGCTCACCGGCCGCTCGCCGCCGTATTCGCCGTCGGAACTGGAAGCGCTCGCGCTGCATTGCACGAAGCAGGAGGACAGCGCGACCAAAGTCGAGCGGCAGGTGCAGAAATCGGCGGCCGCACTACTGCTGGCGCCGCGGATCGGCAAGCAGTTCGATGGCATCGTGACCGGCGCGTCCGCGAAAGGAACGTGGGTCCGTATCTCGTCACCGACGGTCGAGGGGCGCGTCGTGCGCGGATTCGAGGGTCTCGACGTCGGTGACAAGGTGCGTGTACAGCTGCTGCGCGCCGACGCGACGCACGGCTTCATCGACTTCGCGCGAGCAGGAGCGATGCGATGACGAAACCTGGCCCATTGGTGCCAAGGTCGCCTGTGAGCGGGCTCGAGGTCAACCGAGCGTGACGCGAACGCGGTGCGTTGCGCCGTCGTCGGCGAGCCCGATCCGCGCCGGCGTCCCTCCCGTCGCAAGCGGCGTTGCGCCGTCGAGCGAGACGTGCGTCACGCCGCGCTCGACGCCGGCGGCGTTGTCGACGACGATCTCGTAGCGCGTGGTGCGGCCCGCGGCGCCGCGACGTAGAAATGCGATCTCGTAACCTGGCCACGTCGCCGGCACGCACGGGTCGACGTAGAGCGTGTCGCCGCGCAGGTCGAATCCGAGTATCGCTTCGAGTGCTGCGCGATAGAGCCAGCCGGCCGATCCCGTGTACCACGTCCAACCGCCGCGACCGACGTGCGGCGCGACCGAATAGACGTCGGCGCACACGGCATATGGCTCGACGCGGTAACGCTCGATGTCTGCGGAATTGACCGCGTGACTGACAGGGTTCATGAGTGCGAACAATTCGTGCGCACGGTTGCCGCGGCCGATCCCGGCAAACGCGAAGATCGACCAGATCGATCCATGCGTGTACTGGCCGCCGTTTTCGCGGATCCCCGGCGGATAGCCCTTGATGTAACCGGGATCGTGGCTGGTGTGGTCGAACGGCGGCGTAAACAGCAGCGCGATGCGTGCGTCGTCGAGGATCAAGTGTTGGTCGACGGCGTCCATCGCGCGTTCGCAGCGCACGCGATCGACACCACCTGCCATCACGCTCCACGATTGCGCGATCGCGTCTATCCGGCATTCGCCACTTTCGCGCGAGCCGAGCGGCGTGCCGTCGTCGTAGTAACCGCGTCGATACCACTGGCCCTGCGGCCCGTCCCAGCCGGCGTCCTCGAGCGCGTCGCGCAATGCCGCCGCGTGTTCGCGCCACGCCAGCGCGCGCGAGTCGTCTCGGCGCGCCTCCGCGATCGGCGCAATCGCGTCGATCGTGGCCACCAGGAACCACGCGAGCCAGATGCTTTCGCCGCGGCCGTCGATGCCGACGCGATTCATGCCGTCGTTCCAGTCGCCGGTGCCGATCAGCGGCAGTCCGTGACTGCCGTTGGACAGGCTGACGTCGATCGCGCGCGCACAGTGCTCGTATAGCGTCGCAGCGTCGCCTGTTGTCGGCTGGGAGAACGCGTCCTGCTGGTCCTCGTCGAGCGGAGCGCCGACGAGGAACGGCACGAGCTCGTCGAGTACGGCGGTGTCAGCCGTTACGCGCAGGTAGCGGGTGACAACGTAGGGCAGCCAGACGCGGTCGTCGGTCATCCGCGTGCGCAGGCCCTGGCCCGCCGGTGGAAGCCACCAGTGCTGGACGTCACCTTCACTGAACTGCCGCGTCGCCGCGCGCAGCAGGTGTTCGCGCGCGATGTCCGGCCGAGCAACGCACAGCGCCATCACGTCCTGCAACTGGTCACGGAATCCGTACGCGCCGGACGCCTGGTAGTACGCCGTGCGCGCCCAGATGCGACACGCGAGCGTCTGGTACAGCAGCCAGTCGTTGACCATCAGGTCGAGCGCAGCATCGGGCGTGCGCACCTGGACGACATCGAGCAGTGCGTTCCACGCCGTCCTGACGTCGTTCAGCACGGCGTCGAATTCGACCGCGCGGTAGCTCGCCACCAGCGCTTGCGCGCGCTCGGCGGATTCCGCGTCGCCGAGAACGAACAGCACGTCGCATTCGTGCCCGACGGCGAGCGTCAGATGGGTGCGCAGCGCACCGCACGGATCCAGTGCCGCGCCGGTGCATCCGTCGAGCGAACCGGAGTTCCGCAGGGCGGCGGGCGCCGCAATCGTGCCGCCGATGCCGAGGAAGGTCGAACGATTGCCGCTGGCGCTTTGCTGCAGGCCGCCCAAGTCGACGAACGCGACGCGCTCGCCGAATTCCGCGCGCCACGCATTGCGCGCAAAGAGTGCACCGGTCTTGCCGTCCACAGACGTGACGATGTACGGCGCGGCGATCGCGCCGTTGGGTGCCAGCGCCCATTCGACGTACGCCGTCAGCGTCAGCGATCGCGGGCGGTCCGAGCGGTTGCGCAGCGTCACCCGCGTCAGCTTGACGGTGTCCTGCGACGGCACGCACGTCGTCGACTCGACATCGATTCCGTGCGCCGTGTGCGTGAACACGCTGTAGCCCTTGCCATGCCGCACTTCGTACGCGGCGCCGCGGACGCGCACCGGGTTCGCCGTCACGCTCCACATGTCGGCGGTCGCGTCGTCGCGGATGTAGATAACCTCGTGCGAAGGGTCGCTGACCGGATCGTTCGGCCACGGCGTCAGCGGATTCTGCTGGCTGTTGACGGACCACGCGTAGCCGCCGCCTTCGGCCGACACGAAGCAGCCGAACGACGGATTGGCGAGCACGTTGATCCACGGTGCCGGCGTGAAGTGATCATCGCCGAGCCGGATCACGTATTCACGCGCATCGATTGCGAAGCCGCCTAAACCGTTGTCGAGCACCAGGGACTCGGTGTGATGCGGAGCGGACGTCGGCGCCGACGGCCGCGACACGGGCGCCAGGGTTACAGCATGGGGACCCGCAGCGGCGACGGGTGTCGAGGACGTGGCCTGCGCCACATGACGCACCGTGTCCGGGTGCCCGCCGAGCCCGCCATTCGCGGCATCGCAGACGATCCGTGCCGCCGTGGCGAGCCCGTCGCGAAAGGCATCGGTCACGTCGCGACTGGCGACGACGAATACTTCCGCACGCACGCCGTCGGTGTCCTGCACGAGGTGCTCGCGCTGCTCGGCGACCTGCGCATCGAGCGCTGCTTGGAGCGCCGTCCCGTCGGACGCCGCCGCGACGTTCGACAGGACGACGTCGACACCGACGCCCATTGCCTGCCAGAAGCGCTGGGCACGCAGCACCTGTGCGACGGCATCGCCACGCTCGGCGACGTGCAGCAGCACGATGGGGCGATCGCCCGAGATGCCGTTCGACCACAGCACCGGTGCGCCACCTGCACCGCGGGCGAGCGCGTCCGGCGGCGAGCGCCAGGTCGGATCGGTCACGAACAGCGGCGCCACGCAGCGCTGGAACAGCGTGCGCTCGTCATCCGCGATGCCGATGCGCGCGCACACGTCGGCCTCGTGGCGGCCCGAGGCTGCGATGACGCGATCGCAGTCGGCGGCGCTTGCCAGCGCAGCGCAGGCCGCGAGCAGGTCGTCCGGTGACGCAGCGGCCAGCGTCCAGAACGCAACGCTGGCCGACGCACCGGGAGCAAGACGCAAGCGGACGCGCGCACTGAAGATGGCATCGAGAACGGTACCGGTCGTCTGCGACAACGGCTCGCCGAGCCCGCGCGCGTCACGGAGGCTGCGGCCGCGCCCGATGAAGCGCGCGCGATCCGTCTCGTATTCGACAACGGCCTCGCGCGAGGGCGACACCGCGACACCGTGCGCCGCCCACCCGCGTGGCTCGTCGGGGCTGCGCGGCCGCCGTCCCGCGACGATCACGCCGGGGGACGGCCACCACTGCGTCTCGACGAACAGCTTCGAGAAGGCCGGATGCGCAGCGTCGGTGGCCGCCGATCCCAGCACCAACTCCGCGTACGAGGTGACGTCGAGCTCGCAGTCGACGGCGCGCTCGTTGCGGATCGTCAGCCTGCGGACGTCGCCATCGAAGGTATGCGCGACGGCGACAGCCAGCGTTGCGTCGATCGATTCGCGGCAAACCCCGTATTCGGCACGACCCTCGACGAGGCGCATCGGCTGCACTTCCCCGCTCGCACCGAGCGGTTGGGGCGTGGCGGACCAGACTGCGCCGGTGGCGCGATCGCGGAGGAACAGATAGCTGCCGAGCATGTCGGCCGTCACGTCCTCGCGCCAGCGCGTGACGGCCCGATTGCGCCATTGAGTGAACCCGGAGCCGGTATCGCGGGTCATGACTGTGTAGCGCCCGTTCGACAGCAGGCAGGCGCTCAACGGCGGCGGGGGCAGATGCGGCACGGATCGGTCGGTTGCAGTCATCGCGGTAGCATAGGCTTGCCGAAGGTCGCCGTGCGATCCGGCGCCCACGAATGATCGCAGCGATCGAGCCCGCCGACGATGCGCTGCTCGACGCGCTCGAGCGCGCCGCGTTCGGCTATTTCGCCGCCGATTGGGATTGCATCGGCGGCATGCCTGCCGACAACTCGCGGCCCGGCGCCCCGATCAGCATCGCCGTCGTGGGGTTTGCGCTGTCCGTGTATCCGATCGCCGTCGAGCGCGGCTGGATGACACGCGCCGACGCGCTGGCGCGAAGCCTCTCCGCGTTGCGCTTCTTCGCTGCGAGCGAGCAGAGCGGCGCACCCGATGCCACCGGCTGCAACGGGTTCTACTACCACTTTCTCGACCGTGCGACGGGCCGGCGCGTCTGGCGCTCGGAACTGTCGATGGTGGACACGGCGCTGCTGATCGCCGGGGCGCTGGTGGCGCAGCGGTATTTCGGGTCCGCGGACGCCGACGAGACTGCGCTGCGCGCACTCGTCGACGGACTCTATCGCCGCGTCGACTGGCGTTGGGCGCAAAACGGCGGTGCAACGATCATGCAGGGATGGAAGCCGGAATGCGGATTTCTGCATTATGGGTGGGAGGGCTACAACGAGGCAATCGTGCTGTACGTCCTGGCGCTCGGCTCGCTGTCGCATCCGCTCGACGAGAGCTGCTACCTCGGGTGGACGGCGACCTACCAGTGGGAAAACATCTACGGCCACGAGTTCCTTTACGGCGGACCGCTGTTCATGCATCAGTTCTCGCACGCGTGGATCGATTTCCGCGGCATCCGCGACGAATTCATGCGCGAGAAACGCTGCGACTACTTCGAGAACAGTCGCCGCGCGACGCTGGTGCAACGCGAGTACGCTCGCCGCAATCCTCACGAATTCGACGGCTACGACGAGCGGACGTGGGGCCTCACGGCCTGCGACGGCCCCGGTGGCACCCTGGCGGCGGCGCTTCGCGGCGACGGACGGAATTTTCTCGGCTACGCGGCACGCGGCGTCCCCTATGGTCCCGATGACGGCACGCTCGCCGGGTGGGGCGCCGTGGCATCGCTGCCGTTCGCACCCGAAATTGCGCTGGACGCTGCGCGCGGCATGCGCGACCGCTATCCGGAGATGCTCGACGGCGAGTGCTATGCGAGCAGCTTCAATCCCACACTCGCGCGCGACGGCGCCGCCTGGACTTCGGCGGGGTTGTTCGGCCTCGACCAGGGGATCGTTGCGATGATGATCGAGAACCATCGCACGGGACTCGTCTGGCAACTGATGCGGGATTGCCCGTATGTGCGCTCGGGGCTGCGCCGCGCGGGCTTTCGCGGCGGCTGGTTGCGGCAGCGTCGCTGACCTCTCTCCTTTCGACGCGAGTATCCATAGTGGACGATCGTCTGCAGCCCAGCGAATACGAGCGCCAGCGGCTCGCGAACGTGCATCCGCCGCAATGGCGCAACCCGGTGCCGCCGCGAAAACCGTACGACCTCGTCGTCATCGGCGGCGGCCCGGCGGGACTGGTTGCGGCGGAATCCGCCATCGAACTGGGCGCGCGCGTCGCCGTCGTCGAGCGCAACGCGCTCGGCGGCAATTGCCTCAACTACGGCTGCGTGCCGTCCAAGGCGCTGATCCGCACGGCACGTGTCTATGGCGACCTGCGCCTGGCTCCGCACTATGGAGCCTGCGCACCCGAAACCAGTGACGTGGCGTTTGCGGCGATCATGGAGCGGATGCGGCGCATCCGCGCGCGGATCAGTCGCGTGGATTCGGCGCAGCGACTGTGCGAGGCCGGCGTCGACGTGTTCTTCGGCGAAGCCGCGTTCACCGGACCCGACAGCATCGAAGTCGGCGGCGCGCGACTGGCGTTTCGCCGGGCGCTGATCGCCACCGGTGCGCGCCCCGATACGCCGAAGATTCCCGGGCTTGCAGAGGCCGGGTACCTGACCAACGAAACCGTCTTCGATCTCGCCGTTCTGCCGAAACGGCTGCTCGTCATCGGTGGCGGACCGCTCGGCTGCGAGCTTGCCCAGGCGTTCTGCCGTTTCGGCGCGCGGACGACGATCGCGCAAGACGCGCCGCTGTTCCTGCCAAAGGAGGAGCGCGATGCCGCACAACTCCTGTCGGAGGCGCTCGCGCACGACGGCGTCGAGGTACGCCTCAACACGGCGGCTGTGCGCGTATGCGTCGAGAACGGCGAGAAGGTCGTCGACCTCGTCAGCGACGACTATCACAGCCGGATCGCAGTCGACGAGATCCTGACCGGCGTCGGGCGCGTTCCGAACGTCCACGGACTGAACCTCGAGGCGGCAGGCGTCGCGTACGATGCGGCAACCGGCATCGCCACCGACGACTTCCTGCGCACCTCCAACCGGCGCATCTACGCGGCGGGGGACGCGACGCTCGCCCACGCGTTCACCCACACAGCGGATGCGTCGGCTCGGATCGTCGTGCGCAACGCGCTGCTGCGCGGAAAGGCCCGCGTCAGCGCGCTGACGATTCCGTGGTGCACGTACACCGACCCGGAGATCGCGCACGTGGGCCTGTACGTGCGCGAGGCGCGGGAGCGGAACATCCCGGTGCGCACGTTCACGATTCCGATGCACGACGTCGATCGCGCGATCACCGACGGCGAGGAGCGCGGCTTCGTCAAGATCCACGTGCACGATCACAGCGACCGGATCCTCGGTGCGACGATCGTCGCGCGTCACGCCGGCGAGATGATCAACGAGATCACGCTGGCGATGGTCGCGAACATCGGCTTGTCGACGCTCGCGCGCGTGATCCATGCGTATCCGACGCAGGCGGAGGCCATCCGGGCGGCGGCGATTGCCTTCGAGCGTACGCAACTGCCGGTGCGCTCGCGGGCTCGCTGACGGCAGCCACGGTGGCGACCCCGCGTCGACATGACGCGCAGAATGGCGGCACGACGACTTCAACGACCAACGGACGGGATGCGACGATGGAACTCGGAATGATCGGTTTGGGGCGCATGGGCGCCAACATGACGGAGCGGCTGGTGCGCGGCGGACATCGCGTCGTCGGCTACGACTTGAAGGCCGAGTCGCGCGCTCGCGTCGAAGCGATCGGCGCCGTATCGGCGACCTCGCTCGAAGGCGTGGTGGCGAAGCTGGCGCCGCCGCGAACGCTGTGGCTGATGGTGCCCGCCGGCGACATCACCGATGCGACGATCGCGTCACTCGTTCCATTGCTGCAGGCCGGGGACGCAATCGTCGACGGCGGTAACTCCAACTACAAGGACACGCTGCGCCGTGCGGGCATGCTCGCGGAGCGAAAGATCGATTTCGTCGACTGCGGAACGAGCGGGGGTGTCTGGGGACTTGCCGAAGGCTACAGCATGATGATCGGCGGCGATGTGCAGTCGGTCGAGCGGTTGCGGCCGATCTTCGAGACGCTCGCACCAGCCAGGGATGCGGGGTGGGGACGCGTCGGGCCCGCGGGCTCCGGTCATTTCACGAAAATGGTCCACAACGGCATCGAGTACGGCCTGATGCAGGCGTACGCGGAAGGCTTCTCGATCCTCGAGCACAAGAAGGAGTTCGGGCTCGACTTGCACCAGATCGCGGAGATCTGGCGGCAGGGCAGCGTCGTCCGCTCATGGCTCTTGGACCTGACGTCGGAGGCGCTCGCGAAGAATCCGACGCTTGCCGGTATCGCCCCTTACGTGTCGGATTCGGGTGAGGGCCGGTGGACACTTGCCGAAGCGATCGACCTCGACGTGCCGGCGCCGGTGATCGCGTTGTCGTTGATCGCGCGGCTCCGCTCACGCGATGCCGACTCGTTCGCCGACAAGCTGCTCGCGGCAATGCGTAACCAGTTCGGCGGTCACGCGATCAAGCCGGAATAGGTTCGCCTGAACGCGCCGATCGGCCGCGTCAGGCCAGCAGCGCCCGCGCGCGCCGGCACACTTCGTCGACGGTGAAGCCGTATTCGCGCATCACCACATCACCCGGTGCCGACGCACCGAACCGGTCGACCGCCAGCACGTCGCCGCGGTCACCGACATACCGATGCCACCCATAGGGCGATGCCGCTTCGACGGCGAGGCGCGCGTGCACCGCGTGCGGCAGCACGGCTGCACGCTGCTCGGCGGATAGCGCGTCGAAGAGATCGAAGCTTGGCATCGACACGCAGCGTACCGCGACGCCTTCGGCTTGCAGGCGCTCCGCCGCGGCGACGATCAACCGGACCTCCGAACCGCTGGCGATGAGGATCAGCTGCGGGTCCTTCGCGGGCGCGTCGAGCAGCACGTACGCGCCATCGCGCACGCGCTCGGCCGACGCGTAGCGCGTGCGGTCGAGCGTGGGCAGGTCCTGGCGCGAGAGCACCAGCACCACCGGACGATCACGCGCTTCGACGGCAATGCGCCATGCGACGGCGGTTTCGTTCGCGTCGCATGGGCGAATGACGGTCAACCCGGGAATCGCACGCAGGCCCGCGAGTTGCTCGACAGGCTGATGCGTCGGGCCATCCTCGCCGAGCGCGATGCTGTCGTGCGTGAACACGTGCACGACATGCAACCGCATCAGCGCGGCCAGCCGGATCGGCGGGCGCATGTAATCGGAAAAGATCAGGAACGTCGAGCCATACGGCAGCATCGCGCCGTGCGCAGCCAGGCCGTTGACGATGGCGCCCATCGCATGCTCGCGCACGCCGAAGTGCACGTTGCGTCCCGCGTAGCTCCACCCGCCGCCGGTCGAGCCCTGCGTATCGTCCTGCGGTGTCGCGGGCGGATTGAAGTCGCCGAATCCCTTCAGCGCCGTGAACGTCGACGGATCGAGATCGGCCGAGCCGCCCGTCAACGCAGGAAGCCGCGGCGCCAATGCATTCATGACCTTGCCGGAAGCGGCGCGCGTCGCCATTCCTTTCGCGTCCGGCGGAAACACGGGAATGTCCGTATCCCAACCGTCCGGAAGTTCGGCGTTGGTCCGCTGTGCTAACTCGCGCGCGAGGTCCGGCCAGGCAGCGGCGTACGCGTGCAGCAGCTGCGCGTGCGTGGCTTCGGTCGCGGCGCCGCGCGCGACCCCTTCGCGGAAATGGGCGAGGGCTGCGTCCGGAACCAGGAATGCGGGTTCCTCGGGCCAGCCGAGATTCCGTTTGGTCAGGCGCACTTCGTCGACGCCGAGCGGCGAGCCGTGCGCTTCGTACGAGTCGTGCTTGTTCGGCGAGCCGTAGCCGATGTGCGTACGGACGAGGATCAGCGAAGGCCGGCTCGTTTCGACGCGCGCCGCCTGCAGTGCGGCGTCGATTGCGTCGGTGTCGTTGCCGTCGGCGACCGTCACCGTGTGCCATCCGTACGCGGCGAATCGTTGCGCTCGATCTTCGGAGAACGTGATATCGGTGCCCGCCGCAAGCGTCACGCGATTGTCGTCGTACAGGCAGGTGAGCTTGCCAAGCCGCAGGTGGCCGGCGAGGGACGCGGCTTCGGCGCCCACGCCTTCCATCAGGTCGCCGTCGCTGACGATCGCGTACGTCGCGTGGTCGACCACGGCGAAGCCCGGACGGTTGTATTGCGCGGCGAGTTGCGCCTCGGCGATCGCCATGCCGACGGCGTTCGCCAACCCCTGGCCGAGCGGGCCCGTCGTCACCTCGACACCCGGCGTGTGTCCGCGTTCCGGATGCCCGGGTGCCTTGCTATCCCACTGGCGAAACTGCCGGATGTCGTCGAGCGACACATCGTAGCCGGTCAGATACAGCAGGCTGTAGAGCAGCATCGAGCCGTGACCGGCCGACAGCACGAAGCGATCACGATCGAACCAGTGTGGATTGCGCGGGTTGTGCTTCAGCCTGCGTGTCCACAGCGCGTAGGCCATCGGCGCTGCGTCGAGCGGCATGCCCGGATGTCCGCTCTTCGCGTTCTGCACGGCGTCCACCGAGAGAAAGCGGATGGTGTTGATGCAAAGCGCGTCGAGTTCGTCCGGCATCGGTGTTCCTTCAAGCGCTTCGTCAGCGCGGGTCGGCGATAGCCGCGTCGACGATCGTCTGGGCCTCGACGAGAATTTGCTTGAGCGCGTCTTCGTCGCGAAAGGTTTCGGCGTAGACCTTGTAGATGTTCTCGGTGCCCGACGGCCGCGCCGCGAACCAGCCGTCGGCGCTGACGACCTTGACGCCGCCGATCGGCGCGTCGTTGGCCGGCGCGCGATCGAGGATCTGCAGCACGGGCTCTCCGGCCAGGCGGTCGAGCGGGATCGTGGTTGCGGACAACTGCGCGAGCCGGCTCTTCTGCGCTGGCGTTGCCGCCGCGTCGACGCGATCGTTGAGGGGTGCGCCAAGCGTCGTCGTCAGATCGCCGTACAGCATGCCGGGATCGCGCCCGGTGCGAGCCAGCATTTCGGCAGCGAGCAGGCACGGGACGATGCCGTCCTTGTCGGTGGTCCACACCGTGCCGTCCTTGCGCAGGAACGTGGCGCCGGCGCTCTCCTCACCGGCGAACCCGATGCTGCCGTCGAGCAGTCCATCGACGAACCACTTGAACCCGACCGGCGTCTCGTACAGCCTGCGCGCCAGCGCCTTGGCGACGCGGTCGATCATCGCACTGCTGACAATCGTCTTGCCGACCGACGCGTCGCTGCGCCACTGCGGGCGCTGGCGGAACAGGTAGTCGATTGACACGGCGAGATAGTGATTGGGCGGCAGCAATCCTGCGGACGGCGTGACGATGCCGTGCCGGTCGTGATCGGTGTCGCAAGCGAACGCGATGTCGAACCGGTCCTTGATGGCGAGCATCCGCTGCATCGCGTACGGTGAGGACGGATCCATCCGGATGCGACCGTCCCAATCGAGCGTCATGAAGCGGAACGTCGGGTCGACGGCCTCGTTGACCACCGTCAGGTCGAGGCCGTAGCGCTCCGCGATCCGTCCCCAGTAGTGAACGCCTGCACCGCCGAGCGGGTCGACGCCCATCCGCAGGCGCGCGCCGCGGATGACGTCGACGTCGATGATGCTCGCCAGGTCGTCGATGTAGCGCGACGCGAAGTCGTGCGCGTGCGTCGTGGGGGCTCGCCGCGCACGTTCGAACGGGATTCGCCGGACATCGCGAAGTTCGTCGCGCATCAGCGCATTGGCGCGAGTCTCGATCCAGTCGGTGACGTCCTTGTCCGCAGGACCGCCATTGGCCGGGTTGTATTTGAATCCACCGTCGCCGGGAGGGTTGTGCGATGGCGTGACGACGATGCCGTCGGCGAGCGCGGCAGGGCGCGAACGGTTGTAGACGAGGATCGCGTGGGAGACGGCGGGTGTGGGCGTGTACGCGTCATCCGCGGCGACCAGAACATCGACGTCGTTCGCCGCCAGCACTTCCAGTGCACTGCGAAACGCCGGCACCGACAGCGCATGGGTGTCGATGCCCAGGAACAGGGGTCCGGTGACGCCGGCGCGAAGGCGGTGCTCGCAGATCGCCTGCGTGATCGACAGCACGTGCCACTCGTTGAAGCTGCGGCTGAACGACGAGCCCCGATGGCCGGACGTGCCGAACGTCACGCGTTGGGCGGCAACGGACGGGTCCGGACGCAACGACGCGTACGCATCGATCAGTGCGGCGACGTCGACGAGGTCGCGGGCTTCCGCGGGTTGTCCAGCGCGAGGATCGATGGCCATCGGCGTCTCTTCGTCAGTCGCGCGAACCGCGCAGCGCGCGGTAGCGGCGGATCAGCGCGTTGGTCGAGCCGTCGTGCGCAAGTCCGCTGTCGTCGCCTGCGACGATTTCAGTGGCGACGCGCTGTGCGAGCGCCTTGCCCAGTTCGACGCCCCACTGGTCGAACGAGTCGATGTCCCAGACCGTGCCCTGGACGAACACGCTGTGCTCGTACAGCGCGACGAGCGCACCGAGCGCGTAGGGCGTCAGCCGTTCCGCGAGGATCGTCGTGCTCGGCGTGTTGCCTTCGAAGGTCCGATGTGCGACGAGCCCGTCGGCAACGCCCTCGGCGCGCACTTCGGCGGACGTCTTGCCGAACGCGAGCGCTTCCGACTGCGCGATCAGGTTGGCGATCAAGAGGTCGTGCTGCTCGCCGAGCGGATTGAGCGCCTGGCAGAAGCCGATGAAATCGCACGGGACGAGCCGCGTCCCCTGGTGCAGCAACTGATAGAACGAGTGCTGGCCGTTCGTGCCCGGCTCGCCCCAGTAGATCGGGCTCGTCTGGCAGCCAACGGCGCCGCCGGTGCGCGTGACGCGTTTGCCGTTGCTCTCCATGGTCAGCTGTTGCAGGTACGCGGGGAACCGCTTCAGATATTGCTCGTACGGCAGCACCGCGACGGTCGCCGCGCCGAGGAAATCGTTGTTCCAGACGGCAATGAGCCCTAGCAGCAGTGGGAGGTTGCGCGATGGCGGTGCGGAGGCGAAATGCTCGTCCATTGCGTGAAACCCGTCGAGCATCGCGCGGAACGAGTCGGCACCGATCGCGAGCATCGTCGTCAAGCCGACGGCCGAGTCCATGGAGTAGCGACCGCCGACCCAGTCCCAGAAGCCGAACATGTTGTCGACGTCGATGCCGAACTTTGCGACTTCGGTCGCGTTCGTCGATATTGCGACGAAATGGCGCGCGACGGCGCGCTCGTCGTGCAGGGTCGCGACCGTCCATGCGCGCGCCGCCTGTGCATTGACGAGCGTTTCGAGCGTGGTGAACGTCTTCGAGCAGATGACGAACAGCGTTTCGTCGGGTGCGAGCCCGCGAACGGCCTCCGTGAAATCGGTGCCGTCGACGTTCGACACGAACCGGAACGCGAGATCGCGCTGGCTGTAGTGGCGCAGCGCTTCATAGGCCATCACCGGGCCGAGATCGGAGCCGCCGATGCCGACGTTGACGATGTTGCGGATGGGCTTGCCGGTGAAGCCTTTCCACCGGCCGCTGCGGACGTCGGCACTGAACGTGGCCATTCGTTGCAGCACGTCGTGGACGTCGGGAACGACATTGCGCCCTGCGACGCGGATCACCGCATCGGCAGGCGCGCGCAACGCGACGTGCAGCGCCGCGCGGTTCTCCGTGAAGTTCACCACGTCTCCGCGGAACATCGCGGCGGCGCGATCGAGCACACGCCGGCGGGCCGCGAGTGCGAGCAGGAGGTCAAGCGTTTCGTTGGTGACGCGCTGCTTCGAATAATCGACGTAGAGTCCCGCAGCTTCCACGGCGAGTCGCGTGCCGCGCTCGGGATCGGCGGCGAAAAGTTCGCGCAGATGGATCGGTGCCTGCGCCTGCGCGTGCGCTTGCAGTGCCTGCCACTCCGGCAGCGCCGTCACGGGGTCCGACGCATCGTCGGCTACGCGGTTGGCGCTCATCGCGCGGCCGACGCCCCGACGGCGAGCGCTTTGCGCTTGTCGGCGATTCGTCGCAGCAATTCGGTCCACGACTTCACGAACGCCTGGGCACCTTCGTCCTGCAGCTCGCGCGCGATGGTGTCGACAGTGACGCCCGCCTGCGCGAATTGCGCGAGCGTCGACGCGGCCTCGACGCCGTCGCCGGCCAGCGTGCCGCGGACGTTGCCGTGATCGGCAAAAGCATGCAGCGTCTTTTCGGGCATCGTGTCGATCGTGTCGGGTGCGGCAAGCGCCTCGACATAGAGCGTGTCGGACGCGTTCGGATCCTTGGTGCCCGTGCTCGCCCAGAGCAGCCGTTGCGGCCGGGCGCCACGATCCGCGAGCACCTGCCAGCGCGACGAGTGCAGCAATTGACGGTAGGCGCGGTACGTTGCACCACCCACGGCGATGCCGAGACGGTTGCGCAACGCGGCCGGCACTTTGTCGGCAACCTTCCGGTCCCACCGGCTCACGAACAGCGACGCGACGGATGCGACGCGCGGATCGCGGCCGGCGGCAATGCGGCGCTCGATGCCGCGCAAATAGGCGCCGGCGGCTGCGACGTACTGGTCGGGCGAGAACAGCAGCGTGACGTTGACAGGCACGCCTTCGAAGATCGCCGCTTCGATCGCTGGAATGCCGGCGGGCGTTCCCGGAATCTTGACGAAAATGTTGGGCCGGTCGGCCTGTGCATGCAGTCGCTTCGCGGCCGCGATGCTGCCTTCGGTGTCGGACGCGAGCTGCGGCGATAGTTCGATCGACACCCACCCGTCGACACCATCCGTCGCGGCGAACGCCGGGCGAAACAGGTCGGCCGCGCGGCGCAAGTCTTCGAGCGCCAGTTCGAAGAACAACGCTTCGTCGGACGCGGCCGAGCGCGCCTTGCTGCGAATGCCCGCGTCGTAGGCATCCGTGCCGCCGATCGCCTCGTCGAAGATCGTCGGGTTGGACGTGAGGCCGGTGATCGAATATTCGTCGATGTATCGGCGCAGCGTGCCGTTGTCGAGGAGCTCGCGGGTTATGTTGTCGAGCCACAGGCTCTGGCCGATATCGCGCAGCAGTGTCGTCTGGTTCATGTCGTACCCTTGGCAGCGGCCGGACGCCGGGCTTCCGGACCGCCGGAGTTGAAAGCAGCCTCGTTCGCCGCGATGACATCGGCGAGGTCGCCGATGCGGTCAACCGCGATGTCCGGCGACGGCTCGATGAGCGATCCCGCGGCCTCGGCAGCGTAATGACCCTGGCGGACGAAGACCGTCGTCACGCGCTCGCCCAGCGCGCGCTTGATCGCCGCGAGTAGCCTGGGCTTGTCGTCGACGATCACGTAGTGTCGCGCCGGATAGCGGCGCTGCATCGTGTCGAGCGCGCGCTCCTTGTGCACGCAGACGAGCACGCATCCGTCGAACGCATCCCACAGCCCGGCGCGAACGATCTTCCGCGGCTGGAAGACGATGTCGCCGTCGGAAAACACGACGGCGCGCCCGCGGTCACGACACCGGGCCACGACCTCGAGCGCGTGCGGATAGAGCCGGTTGGCGAACGGGTAGTCGAGGATGAACGCGCCGACATGCAGCAGCGCGGGCTCGTCGTCGAGGCCCGCGCGGAAGCGTTGCAGCGTGGCGAGGTAGTCGGCGATGCCGGTTTCCTCGCGCATCGCTGCGTACAGTGCCCAATAGCGGTCGCGCTGCGCGACGCCGAATCCGCCCTCGAGATGCGCACCGAGGTCGGCGGCGAAGCGGTCGTTGTCGAGCAGCGTGTTGTCCACGTCGAACAGCCATACGGTCGTTGCGTCGTTCAGCACGGCGGGCTCTTCTCGCTCACGGGATCGCGCCAGCCGTCGTCGCCGGCGAACAAGTTCGCCGCTTCGGCTGGCCCCCAGGTACCGGGCTCGTAGAACGAAAGCGGCGTGCCGGCTCCGAGAACCGGATCGACGACGCGCCATGCGGCCTCCACGGCCTCGTCACGCGTGAACAGCGACGCGTCGCCGCGCAGTGCGGCGCCGAGCAGCCGCTGGTACGGCGATTTCTCGCCTTGCAACTGGTGCCGTGCAACGAGTTCCACCGGCTCGCCGCGCATCTCGTCGCCTGCCGCCTTCACCCGGACGCCGGCGGAAATCAGCACTTCGGGGCTCAGCCGGAAGCGGAAATAATTCGACTGCGACGGCGGGGCGTCGTCGAAGATCGGCAGCGGCGGTTTCTTCAGGTCGACGACGACCTCGGTTGCCGTGATCGGCAGGCACTTGCCGGCGCGGATGTAGAACGGCACGCCCGCCCAGCGCCACGTGTCGATATGCAGGCGCAGCGCGACGAACGTCTCGACTTGCGAATCCGCGGCGACACCCGGCTCGTCCCGGTAGCCGCGGAACTGGCCGCGGACCACCTGCGCCGGATCGAGCGGCCGCATCGCGCGAAACAGCCGCAGCTTCTCGGCGTGCATCGTCTGCGCATCCTGGCCGGCAGGCGCGTCCATCGCGAGCAGCGCAATGACTTGCAGCAAGTGGTTCTGGACGACGTCGCGCACGGCGCCGACTTCCTCGTAGAAGCTGCCGCGTCCCTGCACGCCGAAGCTCTCGGCCATCGTGATTTGCACGCTGTCGACGTAATTGCGGTTCCACAAGGGCTCGAGCAGCGCATTTGCAAACCGGAAGTACAGGAGGTTCTGTACGGCCTCCTTGCCGAGGTAATGGTCGATCCGGAAGATCGTCGACTCGGCAAAAACCGTGTGCAGCGTCTCGTTGAGCGCAACGGCCGACGCGAGGTCGCGTCCGAACGGCTTCTCGACGACGACGCGGGCACCGGCTGCACACCCCGACCGCGACAAGCCTTCGGCGACCGGACCGAACATGCTCGGCGGGATCGCGAGGTAGTAGAGCGGGTGGGTCGCGGTTCCCAGCGCTTTCCGCAGGCAATCGTATGTTCCCGGATCGCGGTAGTCGCCGTCCACGTACGCGATCCGCGCGGACAGCCGCGCGAATGCCGCTTCGTCGAGGCCGCCGTTGTGCTCGAGGCTGTCGCGCGCCCGTGCGCGAAGCGTGTCGACCGAGCCACCGCCGCGGGCGATGCCGATGACGGGCATGTCGAGCTCGCCCGACCGAGCGAGCGCCTGCAATGCGGGAAAGATCTTCTTGAATGCGAGATCGCCCGTGGCGCCGAACAGGACGAACGCGTCCGACTGCGTTGCTTCCATCACGCTCGTTTCCCGAAGGGGCACAAAGGCTCGCAGTTGAGACCGGCGATGGCCGTGCGGCGACGCACATGCACCTCGCGCGCCCGGACTGCCGACACGCCGGTCATTGCCAGACACCACCCGGCGCGCAGGGTTCCGCATTCCATCCAGGGTGAAAGCGTCGCAAGCGCTCGCCGGGCGACGGCGTGCGTGCGCGATTGCCCGTCAAGCGGTATCGTGATGATAATTTTCGCATTGTGGGTGGCGTCGTGCGGCGCGACAATCCGCCGCACGGCTCGCCGGGCTTCGACATGCCGATCGGGCAAAGCGTCGCGCCTGCAGGTGTGAGACGAAAGGCACCGACCGGACAG
>Ga0207706_10001628_pt1 | contig 22267 bp, 18 predicted proteins | sample KBSC53metaG_FD_184318 | JGI IMG/M metagenome (GOLD analysis project Ga0207706, IMG submission 184318) | Corn rhizosphere microbial communities from Kellogg Biological Station, Michigan, USA - KBS C5-3 metaG (SPAdes) (version 2) | ecosystem: Host-associated > Plants > Roots > Rhizosphere > Soil ... | reverse complement strand
TCACGGCCAACACCGAGTCCGGAAAGGACTACCTCGCAGCAATCGACGCGCTGACGAAGGGCACCAAGCTCGAAGTGGTGTCGAAGACCACGATCGAGGCCGCTGACGCAGCCGCGCCGTCAGCGCAGGTGACGACGATGAAGGCCAGTGGCGCCAATGTCCTGTTGGCGCAGCCGACCCCAAGCGGTCAGTGCGCGTCGCTGATCAAGGAGGTCGCAAACCAAGGGTGGAAGCCTGACGCGTTCATGCTCACCAGCTCGTGCTCGACCCTGGCGCTGATCTCGCCCGCTGGGAAGGCTGCGAACGGCGTGATGATCAACCTGTACATCGACGACCCATCCTCGGGCAGCGAGGATGTGCAGATGATCACTGACGCGATGAAGAAGTACCAGCCGGGTAAGCCGATCGTCGGCTCCACCATGAGCGGCTGGAGCGAGATCGAGGTCCTGGTCAAGGCCATTGAGCAGGCTGCTGGATCGCCGCTGGGGGTCAGTCGGCTCGGCATCCTCGACGCCGCGTCGCACATGTCCTTCCAGTCGCCGGGCATCCTGCCGGGAGTCACCTACAGTCTGAACTACCCCGACGACCAGGTGGCCATGGAGGGCGCGCAGCTGAGCAGCTACGACGCCGCCAGCGGGTCGTTCAAGAAGATCCAGGTCTACGACTTCAACGGCGAGACCACGGGCAAGGCCAGCGTCGAGTGAGCTCGCGACGGAGATGAACCACCGACGTCCTGGGACGCTCTGCGTCCCAGGACGTCGGTGTGCCGATTTCGGATCGGGACACAGCGGTCGGCGAGGGAGGAGCAGCGTCTTGGCAGGAGCGCGGCCGCCGCGCGGCGACCGAAAAGCCGCCCACCTCGGTGATGTGAGTCAGGTGTGCCTCATCGCGTCCGACTTCATGAGGACGATCGACGGTCTCGTCCAGCTCGGAATCGGGCCCTGGCGCCTGATGAGGTTGGGGCCGCACAACGTCACCGACCAGCTCTACCGAGGGCAGCCTGCGACGTCCGAGATCCGGGTCGGCCTCGCGCGGTGCGGGCGCACTGAATGGGAGGTGATCACCCCGATCTCCGGACCGAGCGTCCACGCCGACTGGCTGGCGACCCACGGGGACGGTGTGCACCACCTGGCCATGAGGTCCAGTGGTGCTTCGTTCGAGGAACGCCTGGCCGCTGCGGCTGCAGGCGGAGCGGTTTGTGTTCAGTCGGGCAACTGGAGCGGGATCCGGTTCGCCTATCTCGACACCGTCGACCGCATCGGCACCTACATCGAGCTCATGGACGTACCGGAGGACTTCCACCTCCCTGATCCCGACGAGTGGTATCCGCACGAGCCGCGTGAGGTCCCCGCCTGACCGGCGCGCGAACTCCCGACGCGATCGTGACGACCTGATCAGTTCGTGGCCGACGGCTCGCGGAGCTGCGCCCGATTGCGGGCCTGGGCGCCCTCGCGTCCCGCACTGATGTCCGATGGGGCGAGTGCCGCCAGGTGCTGGGCACCGCGCGTGCGCTCCAGCTCGAGCCCTTGCGCCATCGAGACGGCGTACCCGTCGTCGATCAGGCTCTTGTAGGCCTGCACGACGCGCTGGTCGGAGCGTGCGACGTCGTGAGCCAGGTCGATGGCAGCGCGCATCAGCTCCCCTGCCGGGACCACCCGGTTGACCAGGCCGATGTCGAAGGCGTGCTGCGCGTCGATCGGGTTCCCCGTGAGCGACAGCTCCTTGGCACGCTGCGGACCGACCTGACGCGCCAGCCGCTGTGAGATCCCCCAGCCTGGCAGCAGGCCTACGCGGACATGGGTGTCTGCGAACCGGGCGCTCTCGGATGCGAGGACCATGTCGGTGGCCAGAATGATCTCCACGCCGCCGGTGATGCACAGGCCGTTCACGGCGACGATGACCGGTGTCCGGCACCGATCCAGAGCCGCCACGGGATCGGCGTCCGCGCCCGCGATCGCGTCGGTGCCCTCAGCGGCCTCCTTCAGGTCCATGCCGGCGGTGAAGGCTCGTTCTCCCTGCCCGGTCAGCACGATCGCGCCGATGGACGGGTCGGCGTCGCAGGCGTCGAGCTGGCGAACCAGCTCTCTGAGCAGCGCGGAGGACAGCGCGTTCAGGGCCTCCGGTCGGTTCAGCGTGAGGACGGCGACATCGCCGTCGCGGTCGTACAACAGTGGCTCAGGCATCGCTCACTCCTGACACGAGATCATCTCCGGCGATGGGTGCGGGCGCACCAGCTGCTGTCGGCTCCCGCAGCGCGCTGCGCTGCAGCTTGCCAGACGCGGTGTGCGGTAGCTGCTCGACGAACTGCACGTTGGTCGGGCACTTGTAGGCGGCCAGACGCGCCCGGGCGAACTCGATCAGGGCCGGTGCCGTCACGCTCGGCTCCGGCAAGCTCATCGGGACGACGATCGCCGTGACGGTCTCGCCCCACTTTTCCGACGGCCGTCCGACGACGGCCACCTCCGCGACGCCGGGGTGGCCGGCGAGGACCTGCTCCACCTCGCTCGGGTAGACGTTCTCGCCGCCGGAGATGATCATGTCGTTCAGTCGGTCGACCAGCGTGAGGTAGCCGTCCTGCAGGGTCCCGATGTCGCCGGTGCGCACGAAGCCGTCCGGAGTGACGGTCGCCTGCGTCATGCGCGGCCGCTTCCAGTAGCCGGACATGATCGTGGGCGAACGGACCCACACTTCGCCCGGCCCGCCGGAATCGGTGACGTCGACGCCCGTGGCCGGTTCGACCAGACGCACCGTCACCTCCGGGATCGGGCGCCCCGCGGTGTTCGGAAAGCGGTCGTGCTCCTCGTGGCTCAGGGCGCTGATGCCCAGGGCCTCGGTCGAGCCGTAGACCTGGAGCAGGCGCACGCGGGGGAGTGCCCGCCTGGTGCGCTCGAGCAGGCCGGCCGGCATGGGTGAGCCGGCGTAGATCAACGTCCGGAGGCTGGAGAGGTCGCTGGAGGAAAACCCTGGTGCGTCCAGGAGGTTGCGAATGAGTGTCGGGACGAGAACGGTGTGGGTGACGCGATGGGTCTCGATCAGCCGAAGCAGTGAGCTCGGGTCGGTGTCCCGCGCGATCACACAGCGCCCTCCGGCCCCGAGCACGTTGATGGCGGCTGCGGTGGCGTTGGCGTGGAAGATCGGGGTGGCGATGAGGGACACGGTGCTGTCCGAGATCTCCAGCAGGTCGGACGTGGCCATGGCGGCCGCGATTGCTCCGGCCGTGTGCATGACGCCCTTCGGATCGCCGGTGGTCCCGGAGGTGTAGGTCTGCATCGCGACGTCATCGGGGCTGTTCGTGGTCCCGGGCTCCTCGGGAACATGCTGCGCCAGCCATGACTCGTAGTCGCGCAGGCCATCGGCCGCTCCGACCTGGTCGGTGACCACACCTTGACCGATCACGATGACGGTGATGTCGCTCTCGAGCATCGCGGCGGCAGAGTTCCACAGTTCGACGAAGTCGGCGCCGAGGAAGACCACGCGCGCTTCAGTGTCGGCGAGGACGGCGGCCACCTCCCGCGCTGACAATCGCCAGTTGATGCCGGTCGGCACCGCTCTGATCTGCGAGCAGCCGTAGAGGACCGCGAAGTACTCCAGCGAGTTGCGCCCCAGGTAGGCGACGCGGCTCTGCGGCGTCACTCCTGTCGCGCGCAGCCCGTTGGCCACGCGGAGGCTGCGCTCCCACAGCTCGCTCCACGTGCGGGTGGCGCCTGCGCACTCCAGGACGACCGAGTCGGGCCGGGTTCGGGCGCCCCGGCGCGGCGTATCGGCGAGGTTGGAGGCCGTCTCGGCCGCGGTCCGCCCGTGTTCACCGTCGACCGGGCCCTGCCGGGACTGCATGGGGTGACTCCTTCCCGGACATGGTGCGTGCATCCTGCTCTCAGTGAACATCGTCACTCACGGATGGCGTACGAACCGTCCCGCTCGCCGGAAAGGTCCCGGGAGCCCGAACTGGCGGTGGACCTATGCCGCTTGCGCCATGACGATCTACCGGCGCGCGTACCGGAGCCGACTACCGGGCCCGTGAAGGAAGCCCCTGTCCAAGGAGGTCCAGATCAACCGATCGGTAGCAGGTCCGACGCCTCGAGTCGCGGCCACCATCGCCCTGGTCCGCGACGGACAGGCGGGGCGATCGAGGTCTGGATGATGCGCAGGGTCTCCGCGATGTCGTTCGCGGAAGCAGGAGTCCTGCTCTCGCGATCGGTGCAGGGCGGCGATCGGACGGTGGACAGGCGGGCACTCGAGGCGAGGACACCTCCATGGCGGACCTCCTGGCGGCCACTGATGATGCGCTCGACGTGTCACGACCCATCCCGTGGGCGGGCTGGGTCACTCCACCCACCGAGCCCAGGCGCTTCGACACGTGGTTCTTCGTCTCGCCCGCCTTCGCACTAGCTGGCAGGCAGCGCCTGACTTGCCGAGTCGGTTGCCGAGAGCACCTGCCGCTGTGCGGACCACGGGTGCGTGAGCGGCTCCTTCTCCTCCGGCGGGTGCACCTCGCCCGTGATGAGCTCGTCCCACTGGCGCCACCACGTTCGCATCTGCAGCTCGTCCTGACCGGTGTTCACCGTGCTGGCCATGCCGCGGGAGATGTCGGACCAGGGCAGCTCCTTGTGGGTGGCGAAGCCCCGCTGGGCGCTCTCCAAGGCCTCGACGTCGTCCGGCGACGCCAGGCCGCCGGGGCCCCAGAACGTCAGGAAGTTGTCGAGCCGCTGGGCCCGCAGGTCCGGGCCTTCCTCGGGCGGCACGATGTGCCAGGCGGTGACCTCCATGTAGTCAGGGGTGATCGGGTCGATCTTCCGGATCAACACACCCATCACGAGGTCGATCACGATGAGGTTCGGGAAGATCACGAGGTTGCGGCTGCCGCGAAGCCGCTCGGCCCAGCCGTCACCGTGCTTGGCCGCGATCGAGGCGTACCGCGCAGCCCGTTCGGCTTTGCCCTCGTCGGAGAGAGGCCGGCCGAGCAGCTCGTCGCTTCCCGCGGGCGCCGCCACGACCGCGTGCCCGTTGCCGAGGGCGATGCCCCGTTCCTTGCCCACCAGGGAGATGTCGACCTTGTCTCCCCGCGCAGCGAGCACCATCTCGAAGTAGCGCTGGTGCGTGGACATCGCGTGGTAGCCGTCGACGCTGTTTTCGACGAGGAGCTTCCAGTTGGCCTTGCAGGAGTACTCGTGGGTCCCCTCGATCACCTCCATGCCGACCTCGGACTGGTCGGCGATGAGGTCGAGGTACTCCTTGGCGCCTGCCAGGTAGTCCTCGAGCGACACGATGTCCGGGTCGAAGCTCGCGAAGACGAATCCACGGTAGGAGTCCAGACGGGGTGGGCTGGCCAGGCCGGGTCGCTCGAAGTTCTCGCCATAGGCCTGGTCGCCCGGCATCGAGACCTGCTCGCCCGCGGTGTTGAAGGACCAGCCGTGGTAGAAGCACGTCATGAACCGCGCGTTGCCGGCTCGGTCACGGCACAGCATCGCGCCGCGGTGCGGGCAGGAGTTCAGCCAGACCCGGATCTGACCGGTGTGGTCCCGCGTGAAGATGATCGGGCGACCGGCCAGGGTCCGGGTCTTGAAGCTGTTGGGCTTCTTCAGCTCCGACTCGTGTCCCACGTAGAGCCAGCTCTTGTCGAAGACGCGACTGCGCTCCATGGTCAGGACCGCTGAGTCGACCATCGCCGTGCGGTTGATCTTGAACTGATGCGCGTCGCGGTCGTCGCGGACGTATTCGGACATCTCAAGCACCTTCTTGTCTGACGTGGGAACGAGTGTGCGTGACCTGCTGTGCGGGAGCGGCCGACACGGCGTGGCGATCGCGCCACGCCTGCGCCAGCGGAGTCGGTCGCGGCTCGACCTGGGCGTTGAGCCACTCGAGGGTGCGCTGCCAGTAGTCGAAGGAGGCGGCCAGCTCCAGCGACTCGGTGCTGCGCTGGTAGTAGTCGGCCGCCACGCCCGGGAACCGAACCACCTGTGCGTACTTGGCTGCCCTCTCGTCGAGGACCCCGGCGAGGGAGGTCACTGCGGCAGCGGGGGCCGAGGGATCGCAGGACCCGACCATGATCAGCCAGGGGGTGGCGACGGCGGACACCAGGGCCGGGAGGTCGCCCGCAAGCCCGTCCGTCCCGTCCTCGACCAGCCCCGTCGGCGAGACCGTGACCAAGGCGCCGAACCCGGCGTCGGCGCCCACGCGCGCGGCCAGGCGGATCGGGCTCTCGAAGCCGACCACGCCAACCTCGCCCGGATGCCATCCGCGTCGGGCCAGGCGCTCCATCATCCTCTCGACGATGGATACCTGGGTGTCTAGGCCCTCGGTCCCGTCGACCGTGGCCGCGATGCCTTCGTAGCCGTGCATGGCCAGCTCGTTGAGCACGTGGCCGTCCTCGCCGCCGCGCTGCCGGTCGGAACAGAGCACGAGCGCAGCACCACGAGGGACACCGCCCAGGGCGATCTGCGCGACCTCGACCGAACCACCCGCGTGGGCGAGCTGGTCACGGTTCGGCGTGATCCGTACGACTGACTGCACGACCCTCCTCCGTGCTCCGGTGGTTGCTTGGGGATCGAGCGATGGTGTGCTGCTGGCCCGGTGGGCAGTAAGCCCGTGTCCCGGGCACCGGAACTCGCGCGCTCACCCGGCCCGGCGCGGTTCCAGCCGCTGGGACCTCGGGTTCTCCAGGGTCGTCGCTGCGAGGAGCATGCCCGGGACGCACGCTGGGGTGCTGAACCGATGCCGAGGACGAAGGCGAGGCTGATGACAGATGGGAGTCTCTCGCACGATGGAGCGGCGCTTTGCATGCGCGACCGAGGAACTGGCGCCAGGTACCTCGATGACGGTCCCCGGTGACCCCGACATCGCGCTGTTCCGGAACGAGGCCGGCGACTTCTTCGCCACCGAGGACAACTGCACCCACGAGGACTGGTCCCTCGGCACCGACAGCGACCTCGACGACGAAGAGGTGACCTGCCCGCTGCACATGGCGAGGTTCGACATCAGGACGGGGAAGCCGCTCTGCTTCCCGGCGACGATCGCGCTGAAGACCTTCGAGGTCGAGGTCGATGGGGACGGCCGGGTGTTCGTGCTCGGCTGACCACTCCGGACGGCCAACGCCAGGATGCGGCGGTTCCGGTGACCGGCACACCTCGTTGAGCCGGATGAGCCGCGCTAGGAGGTTTGCACGGTGGGCACACTCATCGTCGGCGCATCCGTGGCCGGGGTCCGCACTGCGCAGGCGCTCCGCATGATGGGGTACGCCGACGCCATCACGCTGCTCGGCGAGGAGCCGCACCTTCCCTACGACAAGCCGCCGCTGTCGAAGGAGATGCTGGACGAGGATGGGGCGCCGGTGCCGCTGCTGACGGAGGTGGAGCTGGCTGGCCTGGGGCTCGACCTCCGGCTCGGTACCCGAGCAGCCGGCCTGGACACCGCGCGACGTCAGGTCCGCACCGAGGCGGGGGAGGTCCTCGACTACGGAGACCTGGTGATCGCCACCGGCGTCAAGCCACGAGTGCTCCCCAATTCCAGGCAGCTGGAAGGCGTGCACACGCTCCGTACGCACGATGACGCGGTGGCGGTCCGGGGGGCGATGGGTCTCACGCGACACCTGGTGGTCATCGGTGGTGGCTTCATCGGCTCGGAGGTGGCTGCCGCGGCACGGCGGCGCGGCCTGACGGTCGAGATCGTGGAGCCGCAGCAGATCCCCATGGCGCACCTGTTCGGCCCCGAGGTCGCGGTCGAGCTGGCGCAGCTGCACGAGCTCAACGACGTGGTGGTGCACGCGGGCGTGGGCGTCGCCGACCTGCTCGGAAGCGACCACGTCACCGCGGTCCGACTCACCGACGGTCGTGCCCTGGACACCGATCTGGTCGTCGTCGGGATCGGCGCGGTGCCGGCCACGGACTGGCTGGAGGGCTCCGGCCTGCCCGTCGAGGACGGCGTCCTGTGCGACGAGGGGCTGCGCGTGGTCGGGGCCGAGCACGTCTTCGCGGCCGGAGACGTTGCACGGTGGCCCTGCTCCTTCGCCGACTCACCGGTCCGGATCGAGCACTGGACCAATGCGAACGAGCACGGGGCGCTGGTGGCGGCATCGATCTTGGGCGAGGAGGCGCCGCGCGCCCAGCCTCCGTACGTGTGGTCCGACCAGTACGGGCACCGCATCCAGATCGTCGGCACCCCGCGTGCCGGGCGGCCAGCGGTGGTCGCTGGATCCGTGGCCGACGGCACGCTGGTGGCGCTGTTCGCGGATGACGAGCATCGCACCGTCGGGGCGGTGGTCCTCGACGACGCGCGCACGTTCATGCGGGCCCGTCGCGCCGTCGGCGCGCGAACGCCTGTCGGCCAGGTCGACCTCGGACTCGCCGCGGCGACGGACTCCGTCACGGGGCGAGCCGCCTCACAGACACAGACAACCAGGAGGAATCACTGATGGCAGAAGCGCTGGGTCTCGGCATCACCCATTACCCGATGCTGGCCGCGAAGGACGAGTACATGGCGGCGCTGATGTCGATGGTCCTGAAGGACCCCGACATCCCAGCGGACCGGAAGGACCCCTGTAACTGGTCCGAGCTGGCCCAGCAGGAGTGGGCGGAGGATCGGGGCGCCGCTGCCGCGGCCGGCCACCGGAAGGCCCTGCTGTCCAACCTCGCGGCAGCTCGTCAGGCTCTCGACGAGTTCCGCCCTGACGTCGTCATCGTGTGGGGCGACGACCAGTACGAGAACTTCCGCGAGGAGGTCATCCCGTCGTTCTGCATCCTCGCCTACGAGGACACCGAGATAGATCCGTTCGGGGTCCTGGAGGTCATGAGCCTCCCGAACGCGTGGGACCTGCCCGGTGGCCAACGCATGGTGATGCGGGGCAACCAGAAGTTCGCCAAGGCGCTCGCGAACGACGTGCTCGCGAACGGGGTGGACGTCGCCTACTCCTACGAGCCGCGCAAGGACATCCACCACTTCCCGCACGCCTTCGCGAACACTCAGATCTTCCTCGACTTCGACAACGTGGGGAAGACGTTCCCGTACCCCCTCGTCTCGATCGCCGTGAACTGCTACGGGGAGCACGTGATTGCTCGGCGGGGCGGCATCGCGCCCTTCGCCGAGATCCTTGGGGGAGAGGACCTCGACCCGCCCGGGCCGTCGCCGAAGCGGTGCTTCGAGTTCGGCAAGGCCGTCGGTGCGTCGGTGCGGGCCAGCGACAAGCGAGTGGCGCTGGTCGCGTCGGCCAGCTGGTCCCACGCCTTCCTCAACGACAAGGACTGGCACCTTCGTCCCGACACCGAAGCCGACCGCGAGCTGTACGACGCGATGGTGCGAGGCGACTACGACGTGTGGACGTCGAGGACCGTCCGCGACATCGTCGACGCCGGCCAGCACGAGATGCTCAACTGGTTCTGCCTCTTGGGCGCCATGAGCGAGCTCGGCCTGGAACTGTCCACCAGCGACTTCGTCGAGACCGAGGTGTTCAACTCGAACAAGGCCTTCGCGATCTTCCGCTGACCTGGGGGCCAGCGGGGGCCCGACGATCGGTGGTTGAGGAGGGCGCGCCGCAGCGCCTGTCTCGCAACCCCTCCAGGGAAGGGACCTGCGCACGCTTCCAGCACCGCGTTGGTCTCGAGACGGTCGCAGAGCGACCTCCTCAACCACGGCGCGAGCCTTGGCGCTCACGGAGCCCAGGGGCTCGGGGCGATCCTCAGGACACCGACCACGGGGCGGGGTCGGAGATCGTGCGCGGCATGAGTCGTTCCCGCGCGCGATCGCATGCGACGTACTCGGAGCCGCGGGCGGCCATCTGCCGCACGGTCGTGCGCAGTGCTTCCTCGATGCGACTGCCCAGCGGCTGGTGCGTGGGTCCCGAAACCGCCACTGCGGCCACGGTCATCCCGTTCACCACCACCGGCATGCCGATGCTCTCGAGATCGAGCTGCGCCTCGCCGTACTCACGCGCCACGCCCTCCTTCACGACGATGCGCAGATGCTCGACGAACTCAGCGGAGTCGGTGATCGAGTGTGGCGTCAGCTGCGGCAGACGATCGGGCAGGAAGGCCGCGAGGTCGTCGAGGTCCTCCTGGGCCAGCAGAGCCTTGCCGATCGCCGTGCAGTTGGCGGGCAGCCGCGCGCCCACTCGGGCGAGGTGGAACGTCTCGTCGAGCGGCGCCAGGCGCTCGATGAACACGGTGTCGAAGTCGCGCAGGACAGCGCACGTCACCGTCAGGCCCGACCACCGCTGGAGTGCGACGAGGAACGGAATGCTCAGATCGCGCATGTTGGCGGCCGGTGTCGTCGCCCCCAGCTGCAGCAGGCCCAGTCCCAGCTTGTAGCCCGAGCGGTGGTGCTCGAGCGCGCCGAGGTCCACGAGTCGAGCGAGCAGGCGGTGCACGGTCGACTTGGGGAGCCCGGACGCCCGGGCGAGCTCGCTCAAGGTCATCACCCGCGAGCTGTCGTTGAACGAGTACAGGAGATCGAAGGCCTTGTTGAGGATCGAGGCGACCTCCGTGGTGCATGAGTCACCGGGGCTCTCGGTCATCGGCTACCCCTCTCGGAACCCGGATCAGTGGCCACTTAATCTATGACCATCATCACAGAGAAACAAGAGTGTTTCGGACATGTTGTAGGAACGAGTCGGTTCTAGCCGTTAGAACGGATGCTGTCGCCCTGCGCCGGGGAACCTAACGTGGGCCTCCCCCGGCCTGAAAGGTAGGACGTGACCGAACCCAGCCCCTCGGCGACGCCGATCGTCGACGTCCATGCTCACCACTTCCCTCGTGCCCTGGCCGAGCGCGGTCTCACGCCTCAGGGCCCGCGCTGGCCGCATCTGGAGACGGGCGCCGAGGGCTCGGGCCGGATCCTCGTCGGAGACTCGGTCTTCCGACAGGTCACCTCGGACCTCTGGGACGTCGCCGAGCGGGTAGAGCTCCTCGACCGCACCGGCATCGCGACCCAGGTGCTCTCGCCCGTCCCGGTGATGCTGACCTACTGGGCCGACGGACCGTCTGCAGCCGCCTACGCCCGGGCGGTCAACACTGCTCTCGCCGAGGACGTCGCACGGGCACCGGGTCGCCTGGTCGGGCTGGGGACCGTCCCGTTGCAAGCGCCCGAGCTCGCTGTCGAGGAGCTGCGGCACGCGGTGACGACGCTCGGTCTCCGCGGAGTCGAGATCGGGTCGTCCGTGGAGGGCGCCGACCTCGACGCCGCGGCACTGCGTCCGTTCTGGGAGGCCGCCGAGCAGCTTGACGCGCTCGTGCTCGTGCACCCGATGGACGGTGGCAGCGGAATCGTGCGCCGAGCCGGTCAGCCCTACGACTTCGGTGCAGGCATGCTCACCGACACAGCACTCGCAGCCGGTTCACTCGTCTTCGGAGGAGTGCTCGAGGAGTTCCCGCGCCTGACGGTGGTGCTCGTCCACGGGTGCGGGGCGTTCGCTTGGCTCTACCCCCGGATGCGCCTCGCCGACCAGGTCTGGGGAAAGGGGGACCCGGCCGCAGCCGACGCGCGCGTGCGCTCGCTCTGGGTCGACACCTTGGTGTTCGACCCTGAGCACCTTCGCCTCCTGGTCCACCGGTTCGGTCCCGACAAAGTCGTCGTCGGGACCGACCACCCTTTCTTCCCCGCCGTGACGTCCGATATCGGGCGCTTCGTCACCGAGGCCGCCCACCTCGGTGCGATCGCGCCGGGGGACGTGGGCGCGGTGCTGTCCGGGAATGCCCGACGACTCCTCGCGGGTGGCGAGTCGCCGACATCGGACGACGGTGCGATGACGTCGATCGGCCGGTCCGAGTGACTGAGGACGCCGTGCTGGTCGTCGGAGCCGGGCCAGTCGGCCTCGTCCAGGCACTCAGCCTCGCCCGGGCCGGCTTCCGGGTCACCGTCGTGGAAGCCCTACCAGCCGCAGGCACGACGCCCGGCGACATCGTCTACCAATGGGTGTCGCTCCCGGACTTGGCCTCGCTGGGAGTGCTGGACGACCTGCTCGCACTGGGGATCGCCCAGCACCGGACCTTCTTCCAGGTCCGTGCCACCGGCGAGATGGTCGAGCACGACCTCAGCGTCCTGGCCGACGAGACGCCGTACCCCTTCAACCTGCACCTGCGGCAGTCCGACGTCACGGACGTCCTCCTGCGTCATCTGGCTCGGGAACCGTCGGTCCGTCTGGTCCTCGGGTCGGCAGTCGTCGACGTCGAGCAGGACGCGGAGTCCGTTCGGGTGCGCTGCGATGACGACGACGGCGGCTGCGAGCTCGAAGCGTCGTGGTTGGTCGGCGCCGACGGTGCACACAGCGTCGTCCGCCGGCGCATGGGGCTGGCCTTCCCGGGCATGACGTGGCCGGAGCGCTTGGTGTCGGTCGAGCTGGCCGCCCCACTCGAGGAGCTCGGCTTCTTCGCGGCCGGAAACGTCCTTGACCCCCGTCGCGGTGCCATCGTCGCCTGCATCGAGCCCGGCATGCGCTGGCGCTACATCTTCGCCGAGCAGCGAGCGCTTCCCGAGGAGCTGACCGGCAGCCGGGTGACCAAGCGCGTCGCTGCGGCTCTGCGCCCGGACCTGGCGGACGCCGTCGACGAGTGGTCGGCCTCACGGATCCACGAGCGCTCAGCCGCGACCTTCCGCGTCGGCCGGGTCATGCTCGTCGGAGACGCAGCCCATCTGACCAACCCGTCCATCGGCATGGGGACCCCTGCGGGGATCCGCGATGCGCTCGCGCTCACCGCAGCGATGTCGCGGCTGCCGCAGGGTCCGCAGCGCGTCGCAGGCGAGCACCCCTTGGATGTCTTCGCCCGGGAGCGACGTCACGCCTTCGTCGAGCACATCTCGCCGGTCGCGTCCGAGCGAAAGAAGCTGATCTACAACCTCGAGAGCGACTCGGCAGTCCAGCGCGAGATGGAGAGTTTCCGCTGGGCGGCTGCCAACAAGGCCGCCTTGCGCGCGCACTTCAGAGCCACGGTCGCGATGTAGCCACACGGGAGCGCATGGACTCGCCACGCAGGCGCGGCCCGCCGACCACCCCGCGGCGTTCAGGTGCGCGAGGTCGGAAGGCCGAACGGCGACACGCCCACCTTCCCGGACGTCCGCAGCTCGTCGATCTGGCCCTCCGAGTAGCCAAGCTCGGTGAGGATCTCGGCGTTGTGCTCGCCGAAGAGCGGAGAACGGCGCGGGGTGCTGTCGTCCTGGAAGGACAGCAGGACAGGCCCACGCAGGTGCACCACGTCGCCGTTCAGGGGATGCGAGAGCGTCATGGTGCGGCCCCGCGCCACGAGGCGGAGGTCGTGGTGGGCCTGGAGGCCGGTGGCCATGACCGCCGCGGGCACGCCGTGCGCATGGAGGTCGAGCACGAGGTCTTCGGCGGTACGTGACCCGACCCACTTCCTCACCGCCGCGTCGACCAGCGCTCGGTGCTCCAGGCGCCAGCCCGGGCCAGCGTCCTCTCTGTGCGACGGCGCGTGCGGACCCATCACCCTCCGCAGTGCCGACCACTGCTCGTCGCCCGTGACCGCGATCGCGATCCACGCGTCCCCCCGCGTCCGGTACAGGCCCTGAGGCACGACTCCGGGCGACTCGTTCCCGGATCGGCCGACCGCCACGCCGGTCCGGCTCGAGGTCACGACGGCGGAGGCGGTCAGCTGTAGCGCGACGTCGCACAGCGGCACCTCGATGCTGGCGCCCCGCCCGGTCAGGAGCTGGCGACGCAGCGCGGCCAGTGCGACGAAGGTGGAGATGTCGGCCGCCAACGGGTCGATCGTCGTACCGGTGAGCGTGGGTGGACCGTCGGGGTAGCCGGTGAGGTCGCTGAGACCACAGGCGGCGTCGGCGGAGTAGGTGAAGCCGGGGACGTCCTTCCAGGTGCCGGTCGAGCCCCACGCGGGGAGCCGCATCACGACCGCACCCGGACGCAGCTCCTCGATGCCGGCGGGATCGAGCCCCACCGCGTCGAGGACGCGGGGGGAGAAGTTTTCGATGACGGCATCGCTGTGGGTGACCAGACGCCGGACGATCTCGATCCCGTCGGGATCCTTGAGGTCGGCGGTCAGCGAGCGCTTGCCCCAGTTGGTGCCGGTGAAGCTCGCTCCGCGCTCCCAGGCTTCCGGGATCTCGGCCAACGGCCCTCCGAAGCGCAGGAGGTCGGGCCGCGTCACCGACTCGATCTTGACCACGTCAGCACCCAGGGCGGCCAGAGCCCGCGCCGCGAGGGGCCCGGCCTGGAAGCTGCCCAGCTCCACGACGCGCAGGCCCTTGAGGGGCTGGCCGGGATCGCCGGGGACGCGTCGCGTCCGCTCGGGCGGCACGCCCCAGGACTCACGGTCGGCCTCGCCACGACGAGGACGGCGGCCGGGCTCCCACGTGGCGCCCGCGACCCGCTGTGGCGGCCGTGGCTGGGTGAAGCCGTCTGGATGGGTCACGAACGCTCCGCGCTCGGCGTACGGCGGCAGGTCGACCACACTCGTCGACGTGGAGACCGGGACGATCGGCACCCTCGCTGCGGCACCGGCGCGGACCAGCTCCTCGATCGTGCGAGTGCCGGTGAAGCGCCGAATGAGGGGGGTGAGCTCGGCGACCAGGTCCTGCCGGTCGATGAGCTGGTCGAACCGGGGGTCGTCCAGCTCGGGCACCCCGGCCATCGCCTTGAAGTCGACCCACTGCTGCGGCGTCACGCAGACCACGCACACCCAGCCGTCCTTCGCCTGCTCGATCCCGGGCACGGCGCTGACCGGGACCGTGTACGGAGTGTGCTGCTCGTGCTGGGTGAAGACCCAGGGGAACTGCAGCGCCCCCACCAGGGACTCGAAGCGCGACACGTCCGCGTCCACCGCGCCGCCGCCCGCCTCACGCGAGAGCAGCCCGGCCACGACGCCGATGGCTGCATGCGTCGCGGCAGCGAGCTCGCTCACCGGAACGCCGGTGGCCACGGGAGGCCGGTTCCCGGTCGGGTGGATCGCGCTGAGGCCGGACTCGGCCTGCAGGGTGAAGTCCGTGGCCGGCGGATGAGTCGACGTCGAGCCGTAGTCGGAGACGGAGACCACGACCAGGCCGGGTCGGACGCGGCGCAGACCTCGGGCCACAGCGACCAGGTCGGGTCGGTCACACAGGACGGCGTCCGCGCGCGCGACGAGCCCTGGGTGCTCGTCGGCGAGCTCCCAGGACGTGGTCGTGACCGATCGCTTGCCACCATGCACGTAGGCCGCCTGGTCGGGGTCAGCCGCGGTGGACGTCGTGTCGACGGGCTCGACCAGCACCACGGTCGCACCGGCGTCTCGCAGCATCTTCCCCGCGCTGGCCGTCGCCAGGCTGGTGCCGAGTTCCAGGACAACGATGTCGTCGAGCATGCCCCTCCTCCGTTGCAGAGACCCGGAGTCTCTGCCTCCCCCCGAACCCCTCCCAACGTGCGGTTCCGTCGACCGGAACCTACGGCCGGTCCAGGGCTTTCCCAGCCGCCGGAACAGGAGGTTGAGGGTTGATTCCGGGTCGCGCAAGGTCGGCGTACACGACACGCCGCCGCGTCGAGCGGCCGGGCCCGCAGCTCAGGAGGGACACCAGGACATGCTCAATCTGGCCTACGACGACGAGCAGCAGGCCGTCGCCGAGATGACGCGAGACCTCGGGTCAGAGGTTCTGTCTCCGGCCGCGGCGACCACCGAGCAGCAGAAGGCCGTCGGGGACGAGGCATGGCAGGCCCTGCACAGCACCGGGCTGACCACGCTTCTCTCCGAGGACCTCGGCGGCGACGGCATCCCGAGTGCGGTCACCCAGATGATCGCAGTCGAGCAGCTGGCGCACGGCGACCCACAAGCGACGATCGCCGCGGTGTGGAGCGGCGCCGCCGCGTTCTTCGTCTCGCAGCACGCCTCGCCGGCGCAGCGGGCAACGTTGCGCGAGGCGGGCATCGGTTCGGTCGCACAGCGGGGATCGGTGGCGCTCTACGAGGCCGATGGCACCGACGAGCTCACCACGACGGTCGAGGTTGCCGGCGATCGCGTCCGGGTGCGTGGGCGCAAGGTCGCCGTGCCGTTCGCCGAGCGCGCCAACACGATGGTCGTGGTCGGGCGGGAGCAGTCGAGCGGCGACCTGGTGGGCGTGGTCGTCCCGGCGGGCCGTGAGGGTGTCTCGGTAGCCCCTTCCTCCGGCGCACTGGCCCTTGACGCGGCCGAGCTCGGTGTCGTCGATCTCGACATGGACGTGCCGGTCGACCAGCTGCTCGAGCGTGACGGCTTCGCGGTCAGCGTGGCGCGCCACCGCCTCACTCTGGCCGCCGTCCAGACCGGCATGGCGCAGCGCGCCATCGAGTATGCCGGTGACTACGGCTCTCAGCGGATCGCCTTCGGCAAACCGATCGTCTCCTTCCAGGGGATCTCCTTCCTCCTGGCAGATGCGTTGACCCGCACGGAGCAGGCGCGGCTGGAGATCCTCGACGCCGCGTCCAAGATCGACGCCGGGAGCGCCGCAGAGGACGTTCTGTTTGCGGTGGGGGGAGCGGTCGCCTACGCCAGCGAGAACGCAGCCGAGACGACCCGCAACGCCGTGCAGGTTCTGGGCGGTCACGGCTTCATGACGGAGTATCCCGTCGAGAACTGGTACCGCATCGCGGCGTACCTCTCGACGTTTGACTTCGACCCCTACGCCTCTGCCTTCCAGCCAGTCTTCTGAGCCGAGCACTTCCGAGGAGCAACGATGAGCCCCACCACCTTCGAACTCAGTCCCGAGCTCGAGAAGTACGGTCAGCAGCTGCGCGAGTGGTCCACGCGCGAGGTGCGATCCCGCGCTCGTGCCGCGGACACCACCAAGCAGACTCCCGAGGACTGGGAGGCGATCCTCGACACCTGCCCGGTGCCCCTGGGGCGGCCCGACAAGGAGGGCGACGAGCGCCCCACCTTCGAGGAGGGCTACTGGCTCGCTCAGCTCGTGTACTACGAGAACCTCTGCTACGGAGACCTGTGGGCTCTCCCGCTGCTGAGCGCTGGGATCGGGCATCTCGTCGTCGACGAGATGGGGACCGCCGCACAGCGCGAGAAGTGGTACGACTCTGCCATGCGAGGTGAGTCGGTGGGGGCCTTCGCCCTGACCGAGCCGCACTTCGGGTCCGACACCTCACAGGTTGCCACGACGGCGGTCCGCGATGGGGACGAGTGGGTGCTCAACGGGTCGAAGATCTACTGCACCCAAGGTGCGGTCGCGGACTGGATCACCGTCTTCGCCACCACCGACAAGAGCCTCGGCGCGGCCGGCATCGCGTGCTTCATCGTCGAGGCCGGCACCCCGGGCTTCTCGGTCCCCAAGCCCAACGAGTCCAAGCTCGGCATTCGGAACTGGCCGACCTCCGAGCTGCTGTTCGAGAACTGCCGGGTGCCCCTGGAGAACCGTCTCGGGTGGAACTCGAAGGGGCCGGACGACGACACGGGCATGGTCTCCGGTCAGCGCGGCGCTCTCGCGGCGCTCTCGAACAACCGTCCCAACATGTCGGCGATGGCTGTCGGTGTGGCGCAGGCGTCGATCGACATTGCGACGGAGCTGCTCGAGGCGCGTCGCGAGAAGATGTCTCCACGCCGCTGGGACGCGGTGTCCAACGACCTGCGGCGGATGAACGTGGCGCTCGACAGGGCACGACGCATCAACTTCAACGCGGGTGTCGACATCGACACCGGTGCGCCGAGCCGGCGCACGCCGGCCATGGCCAAGGCCTACGCGCCGCAGACCTGCGACCGCATCATCCGGCGCTGCATGCAGCTGCTCGGGCCCGAGGGTGCGAGCAAGGACCTGCTGCTGGAGAAGTGGTACCGCGACGTCAAGATCGCCGACATCTTCGAGGGGTCCAGCCAGGTGCAGCGCATCATCATCGCCCGCGAGGTGGTTGGTCGGCTCGCCGGCTGACCATGTCGACCAGAACCGAGGACATCTGATGAGCACATCTGCCACCGACGTGCGGGAGCGGCCGGTCTCCCGCGAGACGACGTACGAGGTGGAGCAGTTCCTGTACGACGAGGCCGAGCTGCTGGACCAGTGGCGGCTGCACGAGTGGCTCGAGCTGTTCACGCCCGGCGCCTACTACGAAGTGCCGGCGACCGACCTTCCCGACGGCGACGCGGGGGCGGACCTCTTCCTGGTCCACGACGACCGCTTCCTCCTCGAGCAGCGCGTCAACTCACTGCTGACCCGGGCCGCGCATGCCGAGTATCCGCACTCGACCACTCGTCGGCTGATCACCAACGTCCGGGTGAGTGAGGGAGACAACGGCCAGCTCCGCGTGACCGCGAACTTCGCGGTTCACCGGTTCCGCTCCGGCGTGTCGGACGTGTACGTCGGCCAGTACCGCCACGTTCTCGCCCGCGAGGATGGAGGCGGGTTCGTGTTCGTGCTGCGCAGGTCGGTGCTGTCGAACGATGTCCTGCGCCCCCACGGGAAGGTCAGCGTCCTGCTGTGACCCGGCTGGCGGGGAAGACCGCGATCGTGACGGGGGCGAGCGCGAACATCGGCGGCGCGCTAGCCCGGGGACTGGCTGCCGAAGGCGCCAGGGTCGTCTGCACCGACCTGGTCGCCGAGGTCGCAGAGAGCACCGCGGCCGCGATCCGCGACGCGGGAGGCGAGGCGTTCGGCGTGCGCGGGGACGTCACCGATCCCGAGCACGCGCCCGAGGTGGTATCGCTCGCCAAGGAGCGCTGGGGGAGCGTCGAGATCCTGGTCAACAACGCCATGGTGTTCAACCACAAGGGCGTGTTGACGATGCCGGTGGAGGAGTACCGCCAGCAGCTGGACGTGTGCCTGACCGGAGCGCTCCTCTTCACCCGCGCGGTGGCCGAGAGCATGATCGCGGCCGGCCGGGGTGGAAGCATCATCAACATCCTCTCGACCGCCGCGTGGCAGGGCCAGCCCGGCAACATCGGCTACTCCACCGCGAAGAGCGGTCTCGTCAACTTCACCCGCTCCGCGGCGATGGAGCTCGCCGAGTACGACATCCGGGTCAACGGCTTCACGCCCACGGTGACTGCGCCGGCCACGCCCGAGCTCGAGCAGCAGCTCAGGGCTGTCGCCTCTCGCGATCACGACTACCCCAACGACTTCTACGGGCTGATGCCGCTGTCGTCGTTGCCCACGACGGCCGACTACGTCCCGGCGGTCGTTTTTCTGGCCTCGGACGAGTCGAGGATGATCACCGGCAGCAACATCACCGTGGACGCCGGCGCGACGGCCAAGTACTGGCCCTGGACGCCCCGGCGCTGACCTCGCCGTGGCCGTGTCGGCCGGGTGCCGACGGGGACGGCGGACCACGCCGGCCGTCCCCATCGGCAGCACTCAGCTCGCGTGCAGGACGCTCCGAGCGACGACCAGCTGCTGGATCTCGGCGGTGCCCTCCTCGAACCAGAAGCTGCGTGCGTCGCGGTAGATCCGCTCGATGGGCGCATCGGTCGTGTAGCCGTACCCGCCGTGGACCCGCAGCGAGCGATCCGTCACGCGCCCGACCATGTTCAGGCAGAACAGCTTGGCCGTGGCCGCCTCGGTGGTGAAGGACTCGCCGGCCTGGAAGAGCGACGCCGCGTGCCGGACGAGGTGTCGACCGGCGTTGACGTCCGCATGCATCTCCGCGAGGTGCGCCTGGATGGCCTGCCGGTTGCAGATCGGCTCCCCGAAGGTGATGCGCCGCTTGGAGAACGCGACGGCCTCGTCCAGGGCCCGCTGCGCGATCCCGACCATCGAGTTGGAGAGCGAGACCCGGCTGTAGTCGAGGAAGCTGAGCGCGACCTCCAGTCCTTGCCCGACCTCTCCGAGACGCTGGCTGTCGGGCACCGACATTTCGGTGTAGCGGAGGAACGCGTGTCCGGTGCCGTGGCAGCCCATCATCGACTGTGAGGTGTCGATCTCGAAGCCGGGCGTATCACGAGCGATGAGGAAGGCGGTCAGTGAGTTCTTGGCCTTCCGGTCGTCGGTCGCCGCGACAAGGATGAACCAGTCAGCGCGGTCGGCGAAGGTGATCAGGTGCTTCTCTCCGCTGACCAGCCACGAGTCGCCATCCTGACGAGCGCGGGAGTGCAGGTCACGACCGGTGCCGCCCGCCTTCTCGGTCAGCGCGAACGCCGGCACGATGTCCCCGGAGGCGATCTGGGGGATCAGCGCGCGCTGCTCGTCGTTGCCGAACCACGCGATGGGCCGCCACAGGCCGTTGGTGTGGTGGACCAGGAGACGACCCGAGCCCGAGGACATCGCCGCCGCCTCGAGGTAGGGCAGGTACTCCATCATGTCGAGTCCGTAGCCCCCGTGCTCCGTGGGCACGGTGAGCCGGTAGGCGCCGAGCTCGGCGACCTCGCGCAGGAGGTCCTCAGGGATGGCGTCGCTCGCCTCGATCTCGGGTGTGCGCTTCTCGTACGTGCCCAGGAAGAAGTCCCGGAACTGCTCGAGGGTGGGCTGGGTCATCGTCGTCTCCTCTGCACTGGGTCCTCACGGGACCTCGTCGGCATCGTGGTGGGTACTGCGTTTCACATCGACCGGAGCGGCGCTTCGGTCGAGACCGGGGTCGACGAGGACCTTCAGCGCAGCGGCTGGAGACGTCGAGGCGAACCAACGAGGGAGCGACCGCAGGGAGATCGTGGGACCGGAGAGGATCGCCGGGTCGATGACTCCTGATGCCATCAGGGTCACCGCGCGGTCGATGTCTCCGCGGTAGCCGACGGAGCCGACGACGGAGCGCTCGGTCAGCACCAGGTTGCGCAGGTTCAGCTCTGCGGGGGAGTGAGCCACGCCCGGCACGACCACCCGGCCTCCGGGACGGACCAGCCGGAGCGCCGTGCGCAGGGCGCCGTCGGCTCCGGAACACTCGAAGCCGGCATCGGCGAACCCGTGGAGCTCCCGGACGGCGACCGCGTCGGCGGGGTCGACGGAGTGCGCGCCGAGCTCGGAGGCCATCCGTCGGCGACCGGCGTCGGGCTCGAGCACCACGACCTCGCTCGCGCCGTCGGCCAGCGCGGCCAGGGTGGCGCCGGCGCCGATCGGCCCGAACCCGCTCACCACGACCCGGTCCCCGAGCCGCAGCGATCCTCGGGAGACGGCGTGGAGCGCCACGGCGAGGGGTTCGGCGAGCGCGGCCCGGTCGTCGGAGAGTGAGTCCGGGACCGGCACGAGCTTCGTGGTGTCGACTTCCACCAGGCTCGCCAGTCCTCCGTCGGCCGAGACGCCGAGGCAGGCCGCGAACTCGCAGAGGTTGGACTCACCCCGGCGACACGAGGCGCAGCGCTCGCAGCAGATCGTGGGATCGACCACCACGCGCCTGCCCACGAGCTCCTCGTCGAGCCGGTCGCCGACCGCGACGACCTCGCCCAGGATCTCGTGGCCCAGGATGACGGGCGCGGCCGTGTGGGTGAGCGGGTGCGGCTCGAGGGGGATCAGGACCGGACCGGCCCGGTACTCGCGCACGTCGCTGCCGCACACGCCGCACCTCAGCACCCGCAGCACGGCTCGCCCGGTCGCCGGCGAACCGGGGTCGGGGACCTCCTCGACCCGTACGTCGGCGCGTCCGTGCCAGCGTGCTGCGAGCACTACTGCGGGCGGCCGGCGCGGGGTGCCAGGACTGCGCGCTGCTGGAGGTCCTCGAGCTGAGCCGCGTCGTAGCCCAGCTCCGTCATGATCTCGGTCGTGTGCTCGCCCTGGCGCGGAGCCACGACGGTCTCCTCCAGCCGGGCGCCGTCGATGAGGTAGGGCGGGGCCAGGACGGGCATGTCGAGCCCCGGGATCCTGCGCAGGTAGTCCATCTCCAAGGCGTGCGGCGAGGCGAAGGTCTCTTCGTAGGTGTAGACCACCTCGACGCACGTGTTGTCGTCGAAGAGCTTCTGCGCCTCGGCCTTGGTCATCTCGGCGAAGCGCCGGGTCAGCGTCTCGCGCACGAAGGCGTCGTCGGAGACCCTCGTGACCAGTTCCGGCTCCTCGAGCAGCTCGCTGACCCTGCGCCAGAACTGGGGCTCGACGGCTCCGACGCTGATGTGGCCGTCGGCCAGGGCGTAGACGTTGTAGGCGCCGCTGCCGCCGGCGTACTCCGCGGTTCCGCGCTCGGGTTGCGGCCCCCCCGCGAGCACGTCCGCGACCAGGTTGGAGGGAAGGAGTGCGGCGCCCTCGGCCAGGGAGGTGTCGATGCGGCCGCCGACACCAGTGGTCCGCGACTGTGACAGCATCGCGAGCACGGCGATGCTGGTGTTGAGGCCACCCCCGATCAGGTCTGAGACGGCCAGCGGGGGAATCACAGGTGCGGAACCTGCGGCACCGAACTGGTCCAGGAGGCCGGCGAAGGCGACGAAGTTGAGGTCGTGACCGGCTCGGGTCGCGAGCG
>Ga0207706_10001627_pt1 | contig 22270 bp, 22 predicted proteins | sample KBSC53metaG_FD_184318 | JGI IMG/M metagenome (GOLD analysis project Ga0207706, IMG submission 184318) | Corn rhizosphere microbial communities from Kellogg Biological Station, Michigan, USA - KBS C5-3 metaG (SPAdes) (version 2) | ecosystem: Host-associated > Plants > Roots > Rhizosphere > Soil ... | reverse complement strand
GCGCGAGCGCCGGCGCCTGAACGCCGGGCTTGGGCGCACGGTCACACGAGTTCTCATTGCCGCCGGAGTAATCTGGCTGGCTACGATCATCCTCGGCCTCGTTCAGCCGATCGGAATGTTCGGCTTCCTCGGGGCCCTTCTAGCCACGATTGGGGTCGCCGCATTCCTGATTGCGCGTGGTGGGCGTCAAACCGTTTCTGCCCCGCCCCCGACGACCGATCTGCCCAATGGCACAATGGTCGAGCGGTTCGATTCCTATATTTATCGCAGCCGCGCCGCCTTGCCCGCGCCCGCGCGCACTGAGCTCGACGCCATCGCGCAAATGTTGCCCTCGCTGAAGCAGACGCTGTCGAGGCTCGATACGCTGGACCCTCAGGCTCAGGACGCGCGCCGCCTGATGTCGATCCACCTTCCCGGGCTGATCGAGCGCTACGAGCGCGTGCCGCCTGCCTATCGCGGCGAGCATGACGGCGAAGGCAAGACAGTCGACCAGCGCCTCGTCGAAGGCCTTGCCGCGGGCCGCGCCGCGCTTTCGGAAGTCTCCGACCAGTTGGTCCGCGCCGACGTCAGCGCGCTGGAGACGCAGGGCCGCTTCATCCAATCGCGCTACGGCGACCAGACTGTCACAAGCGAGGACGCTCCAAGCACATAAGCTTGCGCGGGCGACCTCCTCCGCCCATGATAACAGCGGTTTAATCGCGGCTGGAGCAGACGGGGATGCAGCTAGCCCTGCCCAATGCTGACCCGGCGCCGGACGGCGGGTTGCGGCTTCCGCCGTGCGTGCCCCCGTTCAATACGCTGACTTATCGCTTGTTCACTGCGCTGTGGATGGTCGCCTTCGCGCTGGCCCTCATCGGTCCTCTCGCCGGCCTCTACGAGCGCTATCACGAGGGGGGTAACAACAGTCAGCTGCTGCTCGGCAGCCGTGCTGGCTTCGCCGTCTCCCCTCGCGACGCAACGATCGTGCGCTTCACCGTCGGCCCGCAGGCGGCAGGCGCAGGGGTCGTTCCCGGTGACCACATCGTGGCCATCTATGGATTGCCTCTTCCGCCAAGTATGCCGGTCAATGAGCGCGTACTCGCGGAGCACGCCAATGATCCCGCCTACATCGCGCTCGGCAACCTCCTGTTCGGAACCGATAGCGCCGACGTGCCACTCACCGTCCGCGATCCCAATGGGCAGGTGCGGGACGTCGTCGTCACCACCGGCGACAACCACATCGACGAAGGCGCGCGTGCGCTCGGAATGTCGCCCAAGTGGCTGAACTTCATCGATCTTCTGCACGTGCTCGCCTACCCCTTCCTGTTGTGGGCGGCGTGGATGCTGCATCACCGGAACTCGCGCGACGCGGTCAGCTCGATCCTGTCGCTAGCCGTGCTGCTGACCATCGCCGCCGAGCAGCCCGCGTCGATGTTCCTCGCTTCGATCCATGTTCCGCGCTGGCTCAACGTCGCGATCTTCGACCTCGGCAATGTCCTGCTGCTGACCGGGATCCTGCTCTTCCCACACGGCAATCTGTCGTGGCGCCGGGTCGCGATGATCGCCCTTCTGCCGACGTTGATGCTCCTCCAGGGCACCTTCTACCAGACGCTGTTCGTCTGCTTCATGATCCTCGCCGTCCTGTCGCTGCTGAGGACCTTGCGGCTGACGGAATCCGCCGAACAGCGGCAGCAGATCCATTGGGCACTGTTGGGGATCACCGGCTACGCGGTGCTGCGCTGCGTTTCGATCGTGAGCGATTACCTCAAATGGTCGACGCATAGTTTCGGGCAGCAGCTACTGGTTGAGATCACCGCCGGCATCAGCTTCGCCCTGGCGGTGCTTGTCCTCCAAGTCGGACTGCTGATCGCGCTCGTCCGCTACCGGCTGTACGATGCCGAATTCGTCATCAGCAAGTCGGCCAATGTCGCGTTGATCACGCTCGCGGTCGCGGCAATTTTTGCCGGTGCTGCAGATGGCTTCAAACAGATCGTCGTTAGCTACTCAGGGAACGCGGACAGCCAAGGACCGATCATCTTCGCAGCGGCGCTCGCGACCGTATTGATCAATCCCATTCAGGACCGCGTGCAGCGCTGGTCCGAACGGCGCTTCCAGAAGAACCTTTTCCTACTGCGTGACGACTTGCCTGAAGTCGCCCGCGACATGCGCGAAACGGCGTCCCTCGGCGAAATGCTCGACGAGATCCTCGCCCGCGTTGACCGCGGCGTGAACGCCGTTCGGAGCGCAGCAATCGTGAACGGCTGCGTGCTGCGCGCGCGTTCTCTCTCAATCGACGAGGTTGAAGCCTGGCGAACGTCCCGCTTCGCGCAGGATTACAAGAGCGATCACTGCGAGCCGACCGACAAGCTGTTCCCGATCCGCATCCCGCTTGTGCCAAGCTCGGATGATGAAGAGCCGATTGGCTATCTGCTTGTCGGTCCGCGCCCGGACGGCTCCATTCCCAGCCGCGACGAACAGAAGGCGCTGAAAGAAGTGCAGGAAGCGATCGCCCGCGCGATCCGGACAGTGATCAAGCGTGAGGCCCGTGAGCTGCAGGTGTCTGAATTGATCGCAGGCAACGCGCGTCGGATCGAAGCGCTGGAAGCGTTGCTATCCGGCCGACCGATGGCGACAGGCCGGCCTCGAACAGCCTGACGGCACCATCTCGGCCGTTAGAATTCAATTGATTAGCTCCATTAAAAAAGCATAAACCGTCGCCAAAGCGACACTGATATCCGACTCGGCCGCAGCAACTTGCTGCGGGAATTCGATTTTTGGCGAATCTGTAGCGAGGAGCATGGATGATGCGGAAGGCAATGCTGTGGGGCGCAGCAATCGCCGTTGCCCTTATTTCGATTCCGGCCACGGCCAACGTGGTAGTGGTCAAGTCGCTTGGACCGTCGGCAAAGTCTTATCCGCCGGGCAAAACTCTTTCTGAAACCGCCAAAATCAGCCTACAAGGCGGCGACGTTGTGACCGTGCTCGGTCCGGCAAGCGCGCAGACCCTGCGCGGTCCCGGAAGCTTCGACGCGAAGCAAGTCGCACTGGCGTCCGCAGCCGGGCAACGCGGACGCTTCGGCGCACTTCGCGCCGCGGAAGTCGCCCACAACCCAAGCATCTGGGACATCGACGTCAGCCAGAGCGGCAAGATCTGCGTGAGCGATGCATCGAAAGTGCAGCTGTGGCGGCCCGATAGCGAGACTGCCTCGACGGTCCAGATCCGTTCGGCCGACGGTACGACGCAGGACCTGACCTGGGGAGCGGGCGTTTCGCTCACCGCTTGGCCGGCAGCGCTGCCGATCAAGAACGGCGCCAGCTATCAGGTCGAATGGCCGGACACTGGGGAGAAGAGCAGCCTCAACTTCGTCAGCGTACCCGGCACACCAGGCGATCTCGTCGGCGCCGCGCAGGTGCTGATCGAAAATGGGTGTCAGAAGCAGCTCGATTTACTGGTCGACAGCGCGAGCAAGCTTCACAACTAATCGGCTCTAGCCGACCACTTTTGCGGCCCTCAGCCGATCGACTTCCGTCGGATCGACCCCGAGGGCCGCAAGCACATCTGCGGTATGCTCTCCTAACGCCGGCGGCGGCAGGTCGCTGTCCGCGCGCTCGCCGTCTAGCCTTACCGGCGATCCAACGAGCGGAACTCCCCCCAGCGTGCGCACCATTTGCCGATGCTGCGCCTGGACGTCAGCAAGCGCCTGGGTGATCGTGTTGATCGGCCCGGCAGGAATCCCCGCCTCATCCAGTTGTCCGAGCCACTCTGCTGCCGGTCTTTCGCGAATGGCAGCACTGACAAGGCCGACGATCTCGGCTCGGTTCCCAACGCGCGCTTCGTTGGTCGCGAAGCTCGGGTCGGCTGCCCACTCCGAATGGCCGCAGATCTCGGCCAATCGCGCGAACTGTCGGTCATTCCCCACTGCAATGATGATTGGCTGATCGGCCGCCTCGAACGGCTGATAAGGAACGATGTTCGGGTGCGTATTTCCCTGCCTTGGCGGGTTCTGGCCGGAAATCAGCGCATTTTCCGCCTGGTTCGCGAGCATTGCCAGCTGAGTGTCGAGTAGCGCCAGATCTACATAGGCGCCCTCGCCAGTCTTCTCGCGGCGATACAATGCCGCGAGAATCGACACGCATGTGTACATTCCGGTGAAGAGATCTGCGACGGCCACGCCGGAACGCAACGGTCCGCCACCAGGCTCACCATCAGGCAAGCCCGTAATGCTCATCATCCCGCCCATGCCCTGGATGATGAAATCGTAGCCGGCGCGGTCGGCGTAGGGTCCATCCTGCCCGAAGCCAGTGATCGAGGCATAGATCAGGCGGGGATTAGCCGCGCGCAGCGACGCTGCATCGAGCCCGAACTTGGCGAGTCCACCGACCCTGAAATTCTCCACGACCACGTCGGCGTTGGCGGCAAGCCTGCGAACCAGCGCAGCCCCCTCCGGCTGCGCAAAATCAATCGCGGCCGATTTCTTTCCGCGGTTACAGCTCAGGAAATAGGCCGCAACTCGCCGCTCACCTTCGCCATGCCAGGGCGGTCCCCAGTGCCGCGTGTCGTCGCCCGCGCCGGGACGTTCGATCTTGAGCACCTCGGCCCCAAGGTCGGCGAGCAATTGTGTGCACCATGGCCCCGCCAGCACGCGGCTGAGGTCTAGCACCCTGATGCCCTCGAGCGGCTTCAATGTCGCCGTGTCCAGAAACGCCGGTCGTTCAGCACCGCGCGCGCAGCGTTATGGCCCGGCGCACCGGTGACACCGCCGCCCGGATGCGCGCCCGATCCGCACAGGTAGAGGCCCTTCAAGGGCATCCGATAGTCGGCGGCGCCGATCATCGGCCGAGCGCTGAACAATTGATCGAGGCCCATCTTGCCGTGGAAGATGTCGCCGCCGATCAGGCCGAAGCGCCTCTCGAGGTCGAGCGGTGAATGGATCTGCCGCCCCAGCACCGAGTTTGCGAAGCCGGGCGCATGCGCATCGACCGTAGCGATGACCTGGTCGGCGGCCGTCTCGCGTTCGTCATCCCAACTCCGCCCAGGGCCGAGGTCGTACCGAAAATGCTGGCAGAACAGGCTGGCGACATGTTTGCCCTTGGGCGCCAGAGTCGTGTCCAACGTCGAGGGAATCAACATCTCGATGATCGGCTGCTTCGCCCAGCCATCGACCGCCGCATCGAGATAAGCACGGTGCATGTAATCGAGACTCGGCGCCATGATGATGCCCGCGGTAAGGTGATTGCCCCTCTTCGGCAGCACGCTGAACCTGGGCAGATCCGACAAAGCGACGTTCATCCGGAAGGTCGCGCTTTCGCATTTCCACCCGTTCATCCGAGCAGCCACATCGGCGTCCACGGCTCCCCGCGGCACCAGCCGGTCGAACAGAAGCTTCGGGTTTACCCCAGCGACAACCGTTGCCGCGCGCCAAGCTTTGCCACCGGCGACAACTCCTGCCGTGCGACCGCCGGAGACGATGATTTCTTCGACTGAATGGCCGAGAATGATGTCGACCCCCGCTTCCCGGCAGGCTCGCGCCATCGCCTGGGTGATTGAGCCCATTCCGCCGATTGCGTGACCCCAGGCGCCAGGCACCCCAGCCGCCTCACCGAACAGATGGTGCAGCAGGACGTAGGCCGTCCCCGGCGACTGGGGCGACGCGAAATTTCCGACGACGCCGTCAAACCCGAACAGCGCCTTCGTCAACTCTCCAGCGAAATGCCGGTCGAGTATGTCGGCGGCGCTGCGCACCGCGAAGTCGTGGACGATGCGCGTCTCCGCCAGCGACAGCCCTGCCATGTCACGGCCGAGGCTCAGCAGCTTGGGAATGGCGCTGGCCCGGCGGCCGACGTTCGGCGGGGCGCGCAACAGCCACTTCTTTAAAAGCCGGACCACCGTCTCCAGCTCGGCGTGGTACCGATCGTAAGCCTCGGCATCGGCCTTATGGTGCCGTCCGATCTCCTTGCGCGTGAGGCCGCCGCGACCTGCGAGCAGATAGTCACCATCACCAGGGAGGAAATTGTCGGTCTTGCGCAGCACGACCCTCAGCCCGTGCCGCTCGAGCTGCATGTCCCGGATCACCTTCGGCTGGAGCAGGCTGACGGTGTAGCTGGCGGCGCTGTTGCGGAAACCCGGCAGGAACTCGTCCGTCACGGCAGCGCCACCGACTGTGTTCGCCGCCTCCAGCACGGCGACCTTCATGCCCTTCTTGGCGAGATAGTAAGCGCATGTGAGGCCGTTGTGGCCCGCGCCGATGATGACCGCGTCGTACATTCTTCGCCGCCATAGCGGCGGAAGATTCACCGCATCAACACTAGTTCTTCGGCCATCGTCGGATGGAGCGCTACCGTCGCGTCGAAATCCGCCTTCTTGAGCCTGGCTTTCACCGCGACCGATGCCGCTTGAAGAATCTCCGGAGCGTCGGGACCGATCATGTGAATGCCGACGATCCGGTCGGTCGATTCATCGACCACCAGCTTGTACAGCGAGCGCTCGTCACGGCCCGCGAGCACGTTCTTCATCGGCCGGAAGTCCGATGTGTAGGTCCGGACCGCGCCCAACCTGTTGCGCGCCTGGCCTTCGGTCATGCCAACACCGGCGAGCGGCGGATGGCTGAACACCGCCGAGGGGATGCAGCCATAGTCCACTTGGTGCGGCTTGTTGCCGAAGAAGGTGTCAGCGAACGCCTGGCCTTCGCGGATCGCAACCGGCGTCAGTTGGACGCGGTCGGTCACGTCGCCCACCCCGAATATCGACGGAACGTTCGTTCGGTTGTCGGCATCGACCTTGATCTGCCCCTTCTCGCCGACCTCAACGCCGGCCGCCTCGAGCCCAAGCCCGGACGTATTGGGCGTGCGACCCGTGGCAAACAGCACCTGGTCGGCTTCGATATCATCGCAGCCCGTCATGCTCACATGCAGCGAGCCGTCTTGGTGCTTCTCGATCTTTTCGATCGTGGAGTGGAAGCGGAACTCGATGCCCTTGCGGATCGAGATTTGCATCAGCCTGTCGACTATCTGCTGGTCGTATCCGCGCAGGATCACGTCGGTCCGGTTGACCAGCGTCACGTGGCTTCCGAATTGGTGGAAGATGCCGGCGAATTCGTTGGCAATATATCCACCGCCGACGATGACGATGCGCCTCGGCAGCTCCTCAAGGTGGAACACCTCGTTTGAGCTGATCGCATGCTCGACGCCCTCGATCGACGGCATAACCGGCGTCGCGCCCGTCGCAATCAGGATCTTGCCCGCGGTCACTTCCTTGCCGCTCGCGAGGCGGATCGAGTTGGGGCCGGTCAGTTCCGCGCGTTCGTGGAAGATCGTGACCTCGTGATTGGTCAGCGTGTCGGTGTAAGCGCCTTCGAGGCGGCTCACCTCGCGCAGCACATTGTCGCGCAGCACCGGCCAGTCGAAGCGCTTTGTCGGAACGTCCCAGCCGAACATCGCGGCGTCGTCGAGGTCCTCGGCGAAATGCGCACCGTAAACGAGCAGCTTCTTCGGAACGCAGCCGCGGATCACGCAGGTGCCGCCGACCTTATGCTCTTCGGCGACGGCCACACGCGCGCCGTAGCCCGCCGACACGCGGGCGGCGCGCACACCGCCGGAGCCGGCGCCAATCACGAACAGGTCGAAGTCAGCCATTCACGTTCTCCATGGCTCGCGCTTTCGGCGATGCGCCGCGCGACATCCAATCACTTGTCGGCATAGTTCCGATGCATCAGAGCCCCGCCCGCTCGACCAGCGCTCGGGTCGACGCGTCGAGATCGCCTTGGCCTGGGTCGCCGGCCAATTTCTTCGCAATCTCCTTGCCCAGCTCGACGCCGTACTGGTCGAACGGGTTGATGCCGAGCAGGACGGCATTGGCAAATGTACGGTGCTCATAGAATGCGATCAGAGCACCAAGAGCCCGAGCGTCGAGCCGCTCAAGAAGGATGGTCGAGCTGGGCCGATTGCCCGGATAGGATCGCTGCGGATCGTCGCTGGCCCGTCCCTGCATCAGCGCCGCGCCCTGAGCGAAGGCGTTGAGCAGCAGGAGACGGTGATGCTCCGGATCCTGTGCATCGTCGCCCTCGGTGACGGCGATGAACTCGATTGGGATCAGTTCCGTCCCCTGGTGGAGCAGCTGGAAGACCGCATGCTGAGCGTCGGTGCCAGTTCCACCCCAGGTAACCGGCGCGGTTGGCCGCTCGACTGGCTTGCCCTCGGCCGTGACCGACTTGCCGTTCGACTCCATCTCCAATTGCTGGAGGTAGAAGGGCAGGAGCCGTAGCCGCTCGTCGTATGCGAACACTCCACGCGTCTGACAGCCGAGCTGCTCGACGTAGAGGCGGTCGGCAAAGGCCGCGATGAGCGGGATGTTCTCGGCCGGATCGGCGAAGCGAAAGTGGCGGTCCATCTCGGCCCCGCCTTCGAGCAATGTCTCGAAGGCGTCCCAGCCCAGCGCGAGCGCAGCCGTCACACCGACTGAGCTCCACAGGGAATAACGCCCGCCAACGCTCTCTGCGAACTGCAAAATCCGGGTTTCGTCGATGCCCTGCGCAAGTGCGGCCTCGGGCTTGGCAGTAACCGCGATCACCCGCCCGTCAGGATCCTCGACACCGGCGTCCCGTAACCAGTCGCGTGCCGCTTCGAGGTTCGTCAGCGTTTCGAGCGTGGTGAAAGTCTTGGACGCGACCACGATCAGGGTCGTCGCCGGGTCGAGCGGCTTCACCGCGTCGTCGAAAGCAGCGCCGTCGATGTTCGACAGGAAGCGGACTTCAAAGGTCGACGCCTTCCGCCCAAGCGCATCGACCAGCAACGCGGGTCCCAGCACCGATCCGCCGATCCCGATATGCAGGATGCCAGTGACATCTCCGAAGGCTCCCGCCTCGATCGCGTCGACGAGCGCGCGCATGCGCTGCCGTCGCGCGGTGGCGAGATCGACGTCGTCCGGCGCGCCGCTGCCGCGTTCCGCGACGTGGGTGGCCGAACGTCCCTCGCTTGCGTTGACTATCTCGCCGGCGAATAGGGCATCCCGCCTCGCCGCAAATCCCATTTCCTCCGCCCGCCCTAGCGACTGCCCGATCACGCCGCGGTCGAGGTGCGTCTTCGACCAGTCGAAGTAGAGCCCGGCGATTTGGAAGCTCAATCTGCTGAGCCGGTCGGGCTCGGCGGCGAACAGCTCATCGAGCCGCTTGATGGACGGTGCTTGCATCGCCGCCGCACATAATGCGCGGGCCACCATTTGCCACCCCGGCTTGACGCGTTGACCGCAGCCGGAAACAAGCAGCCGATGGCTTCCCGCACTTCCCGCCGCAAGCGCTCGGGTCCGGCAAGAGGCGAACGGCGGGAGAGCGTCGGGTCGCTGCTTCGCTTCGTGCTCACGGTGGCCCTTATCGCCTGGGCGTTCCGCAGCTTCATCGGAGCCCCTTTCAATATTCCTTCGGGATCGATGCTGCCGACGCTGTACATCGGCGACTACCTGGCGGTTTCGAAATGGCCATATGGCTATTCCCGCTACAGCTTCCCGCTCGGCCAGCCGGCCTTCAACGGACGTATTTTTGGCCGCTTGCCCAGCCGTGGGGATGTCGTCGTCTTTCGCCACCCGGTCGAAAACGAGGATCTCATCAAGCGCGTCATTGGCCTCCCAGGGGACACCATCGAGGTGCGCCAAGGCCGCCTGATTCTCAACGGACGCGAAGTCCAGCGTCGGCCCTTGCCCCCAGCGAAGGTCCCGGTGAGCGAAAACAGTCCCTGCCGGGTGGTACCTCCTTTGGAACCGACGATAATCGACGTCTCGGGCAAGCCCGCGTGCGTCTATCGCGCCTATCTCGAAACGCTTCCCGGCGGACCCAGCTATACGGTGCTCGACCAGGTGGATCATTCCCCCGCCGACGACTTCGCGCCGGTAAGAGTGCCCGCCGGTCACATTTTCCTGATGGGCGACAACCGCGACGACAGTCTCGACAGCCGCTACCCGACGATCGAAGGCGGCGTCGGCATGCTCCCGGTGGAGAACCTGATCGGCCGTGCTTCCTTCACCTTCTGGTCGACCGACGGTCGCGCATCTTGGTTCAAGCCTTGGACCTGGCTCCCGGCTCTGCGGGGGAGTCGCATTGGCAATGGCTATACAGGGCCACCCGAGTGAGCGACGTCGCCGACTTCGTTCGCCGCCAGCTAGGCCACAAAGCCAAGGATCTGAGCCTCTTCGAGCTCGCCCTCACGCACTCCAGTGTCGCCGGCAACCAGAGCTACGAAAGGCTAGAGTTCCTCGGCGACCGGGTCCTCGGCCTGGTGATCGCCCAGGCTCTCTACGCCCGCTATCCGACGGAACCCGAAGGGAGCCTTTCGAAGCGTTATAATGGGCTCGTCGACCGGGTGACCTGCGCCGAAAATGGCCGTGAGATCGGCGTCCCCGCTTTCATCCGCCTCGGCAAGCAAGCGCGCGAGGACGGCGCGAGTCAGAGCGACAATGTGGTTGGCGACGTGATGGAGGCCCTGATCGGCGCGCTCTACCTCGACGGCGGCTTCAAAGCAGCCGAGCGCTTCATCCTCCGCATGTGGGAGCCGGACCTGGAAGTGCAGCGCCGAGCGCCGCAACATCCGAAATCGTCCCTCCAGGAGCTTGCGGCGGCGCGCAACCTCAAACCCCCGATGTACGAAGTCGTCTCCCGAACCGGCGCGCATCATGCCCCGAAATTCACGATCCGCGTCTCGGTGCCGAAGCTCGGCGAGGCCACGGCTGAAGGCACCAGCAAGCAGGAAGCGGAAACCGCGGCGGCGGCGGCTTTGTTGTCCCAGGTGAAATGACCGACACCGAGACCAAGGCCGGGTTCGTCGCCGTGATCGGCGCGCCCAATGCCGGTAAGTCCACCCTCGTCAATGCGCTGGTTGGGCAAAAGGTCGCGATCGTCAGCCCGAAAGCACAGACTACCCGCGCGCGGCTGATGGGAATCGCAATCGACGGACCCACGCAGATCCTGCTCGTGGACACGCCTGGCATCTTCGCGCCTAAGCGACGGCTCGACCGCGCGATGGTTGCCGCCGCCTGGACCGGCGCCCAGGACGCAGACCTCATCCTCCTCGTCATCGACGCTTCAGAGAAGCTCCGCGAGGAGGTCCTGGAGGGCCTCGAAAAACGCGAGCACCCGCTCTTCCTCGTTCTCAACAAGATCGACCTGGTGAAGAAAGAGAACCTGCTCGCGCTCGCTGCCGAACTCAGCACGCGGCTCAATCCCGATCAGGTCTTCATGATCAGCGCAGCCCAGGGCGACGGTGTCGCGGACCTCAAGTGGGCGCTCGCCGCGGCAATGCCGTCGGGCCCGTGGCTCTATCCGGAGGATGAGGTCTCGGACGCGACCGACCGGATGATCGCCGCCGAACTAACCCGTGAGCAGATCGTCAACCAGCTACACCAGGAGCTGCCCTACGCGACCGCGGTCGAGACCGAGACCTGGACCGACCGCCCCGATGGTTCGACCGAAATCCGCCAGCAGATCCTGGTCGAACGCGACAGCCAGAAGGCGATCGTGATCGGTAAGGGCGGGCGCCGGCTCAAAGAGATCGGAGCCTCCGCGCGTGCCCAGATCGCCGAGCATCTCGGACGCCCGGTCCACCTGTTCCTGCACGTGAAGGTCAATCCTCGCTGGGATGAGGACCGCAGCCTCTACCGCGAGATCGGGCTGGAGTGGGCTGACTGAAGTAGTTCTTCCACCCACTCCGGTACTAGTTCTCCCGCCTTCCCGATCCGGCTTTCGTCGAACAGATAGCTGCCAAGGCTCGGCTCGAGATTGATCTCAAGCGTCTTCGCGCGGCAATAGCGCGCGCTCTGCACGAAGCCGGCCGCCGGATAGACGGCGCCCGACGTCCCGATCGACACGAACAGGTCGCAGGCCTGCAGCGCGTCGTCGATCCGCCCCATCTCGTACGGCATCTCGCCAAACCAGACGATGTCGGGCCGGACCCTCCCCTGCACGCCGCAGCTCGGACATGCCGCACTCTCGCCCATCGGGCCTGTCCAGGCGAAACGCTCGTCGCACGCGAGGCACCAGCCGCTCGTCAGCTCACCATGCATATGCAGCAGCCGCTTCGACCCGGCCCGCTCGTGCAGATCGTCGACGTTTTGCGTCACTAGCAGCAGGTCCCCCGGCCACTCCGCATCCAGCCTAGCCAGCGCATGGTGCGCCGCATTTGGATCGACCGTTCCTAGCTTTGCTCGGCGCGTATCGTAGAATTCGTGCACGAGCGCTGGATCACGCTGGAACGCCTCCGGAGTGCAGACATCCTCTACGCGGTGCCCTTCCCATAGCCCGTCGGGGCCCCGGAATGTGGCAAGCCCACTCTCGGCCGAAACGCCTGCACCGGTCAGAACCACGATGTTCCGCACGTCCATCGTTCCTGCCTAGAGCGTGATTGCCGCTTGTGCGACTCGCTGCACAGTGATTGTGTCGCGCCGGGCTCGCCAAGGCAGCCCGCTCTTGGGGGAGAGACCAGATGAAGAAGCTCATTCCGGTGATGCTTGCCACCGCAGCCGCGTTTGCGATTGCAGGTTGCACCAAAGGCGTCGAAGCCGCGGCCGACACGTCGAAGGTCGCCGACACCATCAAGGCTCAGGAAGCCGGCTGGATGAAGGCGTACGGCGACAAGGACATCAACGTCCTCGCGGGCGAATATGCCGACGACGCTGTGCTCGCGAGCCCCGGCGACGCGCTCGCAACCACCGATGTCGATCGGCGGAAGGCCATTCAGAGCTTGATCAGCGATCCCAATTTCAAGCTGAGCTTCGCCAGTGACGATGTCCGCGTCGCTTCGGCAGGGGACATGGCGAGCAGCCGCGGCCACTACACCATCACGACCACCGACAAGGCGACTGGCAAGCCTGTGACCGGCAGCGGGACCTATGTCACCGTCTACAAGAAGCAGGCTGATGGCGGCTTCAAGGCCGTCGAGGACGTGATCATCCCCGGCCCGGCCGAAAAGGCAGCGAAGTAGGAACAACAGCGTTGGTGCGGATATGAGCGACGGGCGTATCCGCATCGGCATTGGCGGCTGGACCTATGCGCCTTGGCGCGGCACCTTTTATCCGGAGAAGCTGCCGCAAGGCAAAGAGCTCGAATATGCGGCGAGCAAGCTCGGCTCGATCGAGATCAACGCGACCTTCTACTCGCGCCAGAGTCCCAAGAGCTGGGAAAAATGGGGCAATAGCGTCCCCGAGGGCTTCCAGTTTGCCATCAAGGGTTCCCGCTTCTGCGTGATGCGCTCGAAGCTTGCGGAGGGGGCTGAGGGGATCGGCAATTTCTTTGCGCAGGGCTTTGCCGCGCTCGGACCAAAGCTCGGCCCCATCATGTGGCAGTTCGCGCATTACCGGAAGTTCGACGCGGACGACATCGCCGGCTTCATCGACCTGTTACCCCACAGCCTCGACGGGATGACGCTCCGACACGCGATCGAGCCCCGGAACAAGAGCTTCAATGATGAGAAGTTCTTCGACCTTTGCCGCGCGCGAAACATCGCAATCGTGTTTGAGGATTCCGACGATTATCCGCTGATCGAGGCGGACACGGCAGATTTCACCTACGCTCGGCTGCAGCGCATGAGCGAGGACGTGCCGACCGGATATGACGGTCAATCCCTCGACGGGTTCGCCGCAAAGGCGCGTGAATGGCTGAAGCGCGGCGAGTGCTACATCTACATGATCAACGGCGCGAAAGTCCGCGCTCCGGCCGCCGCGATTGCCCTGCAGGAACGGCTCGGAGTTTAATTTGCGTTAACTTTGATTCTCTGCTCTACGGCAGTCCCGGAACGACGCCGCAATTGCAGGCGTCCCGCCGGTGAAGGCGACGCCGTTCCCTAGGAAGCAGTCGGTATCATCCGCCTGCCAGACTCGGGGGTTTATAAATGCGCAAACTCGTGCTCGGCGCGCTCGGCGCCGCGACCATCATGCTCACGTCCGTTCCGGCTTGGAGCCAGGAGCTTCCAGTGAAGAGCGGTGACTTCTGGGACGTGGCGGCGATCACGGTCGATGATGGCCATTTCCCGGACTATGTCGACTTCCTCGCCAATGAATACCGGAAGCGGAATGACTTCTCGAAGTCGAAGGGCTGGATCAAGGATTACAAGATCTTCGCCAACGTGAACCCGCGCGATGGCGAGCCCGACCTCTACCTGGTCACTATCTTCGATCATGTGACGACACCGGCCGAGGACATTGCGCGCGAGAAGGACATGAATGCTTTCATGGCGCAGACGACGCGGCAAGGCGCAGCCGGAAGTGCTCACCGCGCCACCTATCGCAAACTGCGTGGCGACATGCTGCTGCAGGAGTTAATGCTGAAGTGATCCCATCGTGGAGCGCCGCCGATTGCGCGGCGCTCCGCCTTTCGCCATGAAACGGCTGCATGGGGACGCAGCCGATCCAGATCAGCCTCGTCGCGCCTAAAGGGCGTATGGGCAAAGCCATCGCCGCTGCCGCAGCAGACGACGACCGTTTCGTCATCGATCAGGACCGTGGCGACGTGCTCGTCGATTTCTCGGCTCCGGCTGCACTGGAGGCGAGTCTAGACCACGCAGTTTCAGCCCACATCCCGATCCTGATTGGAACGACCGGCTTGGACCATTTGGCCGACGCGCGGATTGCCAAGGCTTCGCAAAAGATCGCAGTCCTGCGCGCCGCCAATACGTCGCTCGGTATCGCCGTGCTCGCCGATCTAGTGGAAAGGGCGGCTGCGGCGCTCGGTCCCGACTGGGATATCCAGATCGCAGAAACCCATCATCGCAAAAAGGTCGATGCCCCATCAGGAACCGCGCTGATGCTTGGAAAGCTGATGGAGGAGCAAGGTCGTTCGGTCGGTTATGCTTCGCTGCGCGGCGGCACCGTCGCGGGCGATCATGATGTCATGTTTCTTGGCTCCGACGAGCGGCTGATCCTGTCGCACCGGGCGGAAAACCGGATGATCTTCGCCCGCGGCGCTCTGGCCGCCGCCGCCTTCCTGGTCGGGAAGTCCCCCGGACTGTACTCGATGCGAGACGTGATCTCGGGCTCGTGACCGAACCGCGCGTCGAATCGCTGGGCCTGGCGCGCAAGCTCGGGCTGTTCGACGCAACGATGCTGGTCATGGGCGGGATCATCGGTTCCGGCATCTTCGTCACGCCGGCCGAGGTTGCGCGGCACGTCAGCACGCCGCTGCTGATCGTCGGTGTATGGGTACTCGGTGGCCTGATCGCGATCGCCGCTTCCTTCGTTTATGCCGAGCTTGCCGCGCAGCGCCCCGCGGTTGGCGGCCAATATGCGTATCTCCGCGACGCCTATGGGCCACTGCCGGCCTTCCTGTACGGGTGGGCGCTCCTCCTCGTGATTCAGTCCGGAGGCATGGCCGCCGTCGCCATCACCTTTGCCCGCTACGTCAACGACCTGCTGCCGCTCGGCCTATCGGACAGCGCCCTTGCGGTCGGCGTGCTTGCGCTCCTCACCGTCATCAATTGTTTCGGGGTGAAGTCAGGAAGCAACGTCCAGAGCTTGCTGATGCTGCTCAAGATCGGCGCGATCGCTGCGCTAGTCCTGCTTGGATGGTGGCTTGCGCCCGGCCTCCCCCAAGCGGCACCCCGAACCTCGGCGGGGACGGTTACGATGCTGGCCGCTGTCGGGGCGGCGATGACCCCCGTCATGTTCTCCTACGGCGGCTGGCAGACCTCCAGCTTCGTCGCCGGCGAGATGCGCAACCCGCAGCGCGACCTCGCCCGCGGCCTGCTGTTTGGCGTGATTGGCGTGGTGATCCTCTACACGTCGGTCGCATTCGTCTGCGTCCATGCCCTTGGGCCGCAGGGCCTCGCCGAATCAAAGACGCCTGCAAGCGACGTGATGCGCCTCGCGCTCGGTGAGGGTGGGGCGACCTTCATCGCGCTCGGCATCGCAATCTCCGCGCTCGGCTTCCTGAGCCAGGGGATGCTTACCGCGCCGCGCGTCTATTTCGCCATGGCCGAGGACGGCGTCTTCTTCCGCGGCGTAGCGAAGGTCAGCGAACGCACCCGCGTGCCGGTCGTCGCCATCGTGCTGCAAGGCATCGCCGCTTCGGTGATCGCCCTGTCCGGCACGTTCGGACAGATCCTTAGCTACGTCGTGTCGGTAGACTTCATTTTCTTCGGACTGACCGGCGCCGCGCTCTTCGTGTTCCGCCATCGCGATCCACAACAGCCCGGCTTCAAGGCTCCCGGTCATCCCGTCACGACGATCGTCTACGTCGTCGCCTGCGCTCTCACGGTGATCGCGACCGTCTGGAACAATCCGGTCAACAGCCTGATCGGCTACGCAATCCTCGCCGCCGGCATTCCGGCATTTCTCTGCTGGCGGCGCACTAACCGGGCATGAGTACGCCGCGCATCATGCAGTCCGACTACATGCACTGGGCGAAGTTCAAGCCGGCGGTACGCTACCCGCTTACGACCAGCGAAGTGCCACACGTCCACCTCGACCGGCTTGGCATCTCCGTTTCTGACCTCGAACTCGATGGCGCGAGCCACCCCCGTTACGCTCCTCTCCGAGAACGCATCGCCGGGCGCTACGGCGTGGCGGTCGAGCAGGTCGTCGCCGCCGATGGCACGTCGATGGCCAACTTCCTTGCCATGGCCGCGCTGATCTCTCCGGGTGACGAGGTCCTGATCGAGTTCCCAACCTACGAACCGCTGCTCGGCGCGGCCTCGTTCCTGGGCGCCGAGATCAAGCGCTTCGAGCGTAAGGCAGCGGATGCGTTCCGGCTGGATCCGGCACTCGTGGCATCCGCAATGTCGGACCGAACCAGGCTCATCATCCTCACCAACCTCCACAACCCGAGCGGCGCGGCGGCTGAGGAAGCTGAACTGCTCGAGATCGGAAAACTCGGCGCACGTCTGCTGATCGATGAAGTCTACCTCGATGCTGCAGAGCTCCGCAGCGCGGTCCACCTCGGCCCCGAGTTCGTTGTCACCAATAGCCTGACCAAGGTCTACGGGCTCAGCGGCCTCCGCTGCGGCTGGATCCTTGCCGAGCCAGAGTTGGCCGAACGCATGTGGCGCTTCAACGACCTGTTCGGGGTCAACCAGGCGCATCAGGCGGAGCGGCTCGCGTGCATCGCATTCGATCGCATCGTTGAGGTGATTGGCGACACGCCGGCGATGCTCCAGCGCAATCGGGACCTCTTCAACGACTTCCTCGAAGGCCGCGATGACCTCGACTGCTCTCCAGCGGTCCACGGGGTCACGGCCTTCCCCCGCTGGTTGGGCGGCGACACCGAGCGCCTCAACGATCATCTGCGCGAGCGCTACGATACCGCGATCGTGCCCGGCCGCTGGTTCGAGATGCCCGAGCATTTCCGGATCGGCTTTGGCCTGTCGGCGGATAACTTCGCCGAGGCGGTGAGCCGCCTCGGCTCCGCATTGGACGACCTCAAATGAAGCGCGACGAGGTGTTCGAGTTCTTCCGCCGGCTCGCAGAGGCAAACCCGTCGCCGACGACCGAGCTTGAATCGTCCAACCCCTACCAGCTGCTCGTCGCCGTCGTCCTGTCAGCGCAAGCAACCGACGCCAGCGTCAACATCGCCTGCCGGCCGCTATTCGTCCGCATTAAGAATCCACAGCAAATGGTCGATTTCGGGGAAGAATCGCTACGCGGCGCGATAAAGACCATTGGCCTGTTCAACACCAAGGCGAAGAACGTCATCGCTTTGTCTAAGGCGCTCATCGACCGGTACGGTGGTCAGATCCCGCGCACCCGCGAACAGCTCCAGGAGCTTCCGGGAGTCGGCCGAAAGACTGCCAACGTCGTCCTCAACACCGCTTTCGGGGAGGAGACGTTCGCAGTCGACACGCACGTCTTCCGCGTATGCAACCGCACCGGCCTCGCGCCGGGCAAAAATGTCGATGAAGTCGAGGCGAAGCTCGAAAAGATCGTCCCCCAGCCCTTCCGCCGCGACGCGCATCACTGGCTGATCCTGCACGGCCGCTACACGTGCAAGGCCCGCCTGCCGGAATGCTGGCGCTGTCCGGTGATCGACCTTTGCCGGTACAAACCCAAGACACAGGCGCCGGAAGAGAGGAAAACTAAGTCCAGCGCCGCTCGAAGCGGGAGCCCAAAGTCGTCAGCAGTTCGTATTGCGAAAGGCCGGACTGTCGGGAAGCCGAAGGCAAGTCGTAGTCGATCTCAACCCAGTCGCCTTCCTTGAGCCCGGGCGCGGCGTCGACTCCCACGGCAATCAGGTCCATCGACACCCGGCCGAGCACCGGAAGCGCATATTCGCCGGCAAATGCCGATCCGTGCGAGGAAAAACCGCGCAAATATCCGTCCGCATAGCCAATATTGAGAATTGCGGCTTCGGTGTCCTCTTTCGCCGTGAAAGTCGCGCCGTAGCCGCAGGTCTCGCCCTCGGGGATGGTGCGGCGCTGGACGACCTGAGCTTCGACCCGCGCGACCTGGCGGATGTTGCCCTCGGCCTCCGCGCGCGGAACGCCACCGTAAAGCGCAAGGCCGGGACGGACGAGGTCGAAGCTGTAGTCGCGGCCGAGGCAGATGCCGGCGCTGTTGGCGATGGAATAGCGCTTCGCCGGTACGGCCGATACGACGGCGCGGAAGCGCTCGAGCTGCATCCCGTTCATGGCCGTATCCTCGTCAGCGCAGGCGAGATGGCTGTGGAGCGTGTCGATCCGCAGCCCGGCGGTCACGTCGATCTCTGTTGGGCGAAGGCCCAGCCGGTTGATCCCGGTGTCGACCATGACATCGCACGGGCGGTCAGGAGCGATCTCCTTCCACCGCGCCACCTGCTCGACTGTGTTCAGGCACGGCCGCGCCGGAAGCCGTGCCGCCGCCTCGACATCGTTTGGACCGACGCCGTGGAGAACAACCAAACTGACGTTGTCCGGCAGATTGCCGAGGGCCTCGGCCTCGGCCCAGGTCGAAACGAAGAAGTCGCGGCAGCCGGCTTCGATCAGCGCCTCCGTCGTCTCCCGTGCGCCAAGTCCATAGCCATCCGCTTTGACCGCTGCTCCAGCTGCAACCCCGGCGCGCTCGGCAAGCCAGCGCCAGTTGGACTGGATCGCCTTGCCATCGATCGCCAGGCGGAGCGGACGATGCATCAGGGCGGTCAGCCCTGCTCGGCCCGATGGGCTTCGGCGAGCTGACCGAGCGAGGTGAACCGGAAATCGTAGTGCGGCATCGGATCCGGCGTGACCGTCGCTCCTCCGCCCGGCTTGCCGGCCCTGCGGTCGATCCAGGCCGAGGCTATGCCCATCCGGTTTGCCGGCACATGGTCATGAAACAGGCTCTGCGCGACGTGAAGCAACTCGCCCTTGGCGATCCCGTCGGCGGCCACATGCGAAATCAGATATTCGAAGTTGCGTAGGTCGGGCTTGTACGAACCGATATCCTGTGCCGTAAAAATATGATCGAATTCAACGCCGAGCCGCTGGTTGCTGCCGGCAAAGCTCAAGCGGTCGACGTTGGAAAGAATGATCAGCTTGAAATGCTGCTTGAGGTAGCGGAGCGCCTCGGCCGAGTCCGGGAAGGCCGGCCAGTCGCCGACCGACGCACCGAATTTCGCAGCCTCGACCTCGTCCGGCTCCACGCCGAAGCGATCGCTCAGCCGCTCGTGAACCCGCTCGAGCAATTGCGAATAAGGAAGTCCGGGCTGCTCGACCTCGATCTCATGCTCGATCGGACCATAAGCTTCGAGGATTTCCTCGGCGCTCGCCCCGTTATCGCGGAGCGAACGAAGGGCATCGACTAGGCCGGTCTCCCAATCGATCAGAGTGCCGTAGCAATCGAAGCTGAGTGCTTTGAAATCGGAGAGGCGCATGAATGCGCCCTAGCGACGAGCCCCGTGGCGGACAACAGGAAGGCCGCGCCCGGGGAGAGCGCGGCCTCCAAACCGTGCCTTAGCGGGCAGCGGCGATCTGGATCGGCGCGCCGCGGCTGGCGAGCTGCTGGCTCTCGGCGCGGGCCTTGGCAAGGACGTCAGCGCGGCAGTCGCGCGCCTGGTTCTTGCCAACGAGGTCGGCATCCGAGGGCGTGCCACAGACTTCGTTGGCGGCGGTCACCAGCCGGTGATCGAGCTCGGCGCGGCCGGTGGCGCTCGACAGGTCGAGTCCGGCGGTGCTGACGACGCTCACGTTCGGCGTCGCGATTGGCTCGGCGAAGGCCGGCGAATAATTGATGACGAAGGCGGACGCTGTGAACAGCGCGAACTTGAAGGTCTTGAACATGTCGCTTCCCCTTTTCCAAGGGCCGGTGTTCCGGCGCGACCCCCTATTTAGTCGCAAATTGCAACTTACGTGAGCAACGAGTTCGTGCTATCATTCTGCAGAATTGCAGAACCATCAGCGGACCCGCAGGAGCTAGACGTGGCTGCGATGCTCGACTGGAACGACCTTCGCTATTTCCTCGCCGTGGCCCGCGAGGGCAGCACCCTGGCAGCCGGAAGAAAGCTGCACGTCAGCCAGACCACGGTGGCGCGGCGCGTCGCGGCGCTCGAGGAGGCGGTCGGCTTTCCGTTGTTCGACAAGCGCCAGGCCGGATATGCGCTGACGCCCGCGGGCGAAGGCTTGCTGGATCGCGCCAGGCAGGTCGATCTCGCGGCAACCGCTTTTGCCGAGGCAGCCGCGGCCGAGAAGCGTGACACGAGCGGCGTCGTCCGGATTACGACGCAGGAAATCTTCATGATCCTGCTCGCGCCGATGCTCCGCGAGCTGCACGAACGGCATCCCGAGATCATGATCGAGCTCGATGACAGCCAGGACTTCCGCGATCTCGCCGAGGGGGAAGCGGACATCGCCTTGCGCAGTTCCATCGGCGATCTTGGCCCCGGCGTCGTCGGCCGGCGGATCGGGCCCGATGACTGGACGCTCTATTGCAGCCGCAGCTACGCCGACGAGCACGGCGTGCCCAGGACCCGCGCCCAGCTCAAGAAGCATGCATTCATTGGCGGCGGCGGCCCGAAATTGTGGCGAGCCTACAGCGGCTGGCTGCACCAGCTCGGCCTCGACGATCGGGTCGTGATGCATCACGCCTCGGCGATGGGCATGCTCTCGGCGATCCGTTCGGGGCTCGGGATTGCCGTCCTTCCCCGCATCGTCGCCGATGCCGAACCGGATCTCGTCCAGTGCACTCCGCCTCGGGACGATCACGGGCGGACGATGTGGCTGGTGACCCATGAGCGCGTTCGGAAGACGCCACGCGTCAGGGCGGTGATCGATTTTCTCTACGAGCGCCTGATGCAGCACATCCGCTCATTGGAGGCGCAGCAGGCCGCCTAGTCGTCGACGTAATGCGGCCCTGGCCGCTCGTTCAAATCTTCGAAGTGGACCAGCGCCGGCTTCGGACCGAGCGGTACCGGCCTGCCGTTGCGGAAAGCCCATTCGCCTCGGTCGCAGTCTGAGGCCCGGACATAACCGTTGATGTAGAAACGCCTCTTGTGGCGGGAGCGGTTGCTGCCTGATCCATGCACCAGATAGGGACTCCACAAGGCAAGATCGCCGGGCTCGAGCACCAGGTCGATCGCATCGGATGCCGAGAGGCCGACAGCGTCCAGCGCCGAATCCGTCATCGCCACACCCAGGGAATGCTTCTCGCAGCCCATGTGAAGATCGCCACGCAAGTGGCTGCCCGGAATGAAGCGCATGCCACCCGCCTCAGGGTCGTGCGGGTCGATGGCCAGGCCGGTCTGAACGTAAGAGGCAGCGAGGTTGCGGTAGGCCGCCGCCGGCCGCCGCGACTTGCTGTCCTGGTGCCAGGCGAAGTCGCCGAGCGCGCCAGGCGCCTTCCAATGAACCTGATTGATGATCTGCTTGAGATTTCCACCGACCAGCGGCGCCAGCAGTTCGGCGAAGCGCGGGTCCAGCCGAACCCGGTTCAGGATGCGCTGATGGTAGGACGGCCACTGAACCATCCGGACGAGGGGCTCGCCGCCCTTAGCCGCCGCGACATTGTAGAAGAGATTGCCGTGACGGAAGCAGCGCCCGTGCGCCACTCCCTCGGCATAAAGCTGATCAAGCGCGGCCGAGATTTCGGCCAGTTCCGAGCGACCGAAAAAGCCCCGGACGATCGCGTATCCGTCGCGCCAATAGTTGACGAGGTCGGCGCTTAGTCCGGCCGCCTCGACGCGCCGCAGCAACTGCGAGCTACGCATGACTCGTCTCCACCCCCGCGATGGAGAATAACGCAACTTATTGACAAAAACATGAATTTTCGCGCGGTGCGCGAACTATTCGACAGTTACGCTCTTCGCCAGGTTGCGCGGCTGATCGACGTCGGTGCCTTTGAGCACCGCCACATGATAGGCCAGCAGCTGCACCGGAACCGCGT
>Ga0207706_10001624_pt1 | contig 22298 bp, 20 predicted proteins | sample KBSC53metaG_FD_184318 | JGI IMG/M metagenome (GOLD analysis project Ga0207706, IMG submission 184318) | Corn rhizosphere microbial communities from Kellogg Biological Station, Michigan, USA - KBS C5-3 metaG (SPAdes) (version 2) | ecosystem: Host-associated > Plants > Roots > Rhizosphere > Soil ... | reverse complement strand
CGGCTGGTCCGAGCTTCGCGACGATCCAGGTTCAGTTGCTCGTCTGGATCTTCGTCATGCGCATCATGATGGTGATCGCCAGCGGCGCGTCGTACCTGATCAACGGCGCGATCGCGAAGGCGCGTTACGCCGACGCGGCGAAGATGAACTTCGAGGCGCCGCTCACGTTCCTCGTGTGGCTGACGTCGATCGTCTCGGTGATCCTGACCTACATCGTTTCCTACTACACGATCCCGACGCTTGGTGACGGCACGCTGTGGTGGAAGCTGTCGACGGTGATCACGTGCGGTACGCTCGCGGGCGCGATCATTCCCGAGCTCGTGAAGGTCTTCACGTCCGTCGACAGCCGGCACACGCGCGAGATCGTCACGTCGTCGCGGGAGGGCGGACCATCGCTCAACATTCTCTCGGGCCTCGTGGCCGGAAACTTCAGTGCATTCTGGCTCGGCATGACGATCATGGTGCTCATGGCGGTCGCATACATCGTGAGCACATTCGGGCTCGGTCAGTTGATGGTGGCGCCGGCGGTGTTTGCGTTCGGCCTCGTCGCGTTCGGGTTCCTCGGGATGGGTCCCGTGACCATCGCGGTCGACTCATACGGCCCGGTGACCGACAATGCGCAGTCGGTCTATGAGCTCTCGACCATCGAGGAGATCCCAGGCGTGCGCGATGAGATCAAGCGCGACTTCGGCTTCGACGTCGACTTCGAGAAGGCGAAGCACATGCTCGAGGAGAACGACGGAGCAGGCAACACGTTCAAGGCGACAGCGAAGCCCGTGCTCATCGGTACGGCCGTCGTAGGCGCGACGACCATGATCTTCTCGATCATTGTCGGGTTGACGCAGGGTCTCAAGCCGGAATACCTGCAGAACCTGTCGATCCTCCATCCGCCGTTTCTGCTCGGGCTCATCACCGGCGGCGCGATCATCTACTGGTTCACCGGCGCATCGACCCAGGCCGTGACCACGGGTGCCTATCGAGCGGTCGAGTTTATCAAGGCGAACATCAGGCTCGAGGACACGACGAAAGCGTCGGTGGCGGACTCGAAGAAGGTCGTCGGCATCTGCACGCAGTACGCGCAGAAGGGCATGTTCAACATCTTCCTGACGGTGTTCTTCGCGACGCTCGCGTTCGCGTTCGTCGAGCCGTACTTCTTCATCGGCTATCTCATCTCGATCGCGCTGTTCGGTCTCTACCAGGCCATCTTCATGGCGAACGCAGGCGGCGCCTGGGACAACGCGAAGAAGATCGTCGAGGTCGAGCTCAAGGAGAAAGGCTCGGAGCTCCACGCCGCGACGGTCGTTGGCGACACCGTGGGCGACCCGTTCAAGGACACGTCGTCGGTGGCACTCAACCCGATCATCAAGTTCACCACGCTGTTCGGACTGCTGGCCGTCGAGCTGGCAGTGTCGCTCAGCGCCTCCAAGGGTCCCACGTTAGGCCACATCCTCGCTGCGGTGTTCCTGTTTGCCGCCCTCGTGTTCGTGTACCGGTCCTTCTACGGGATGCGGATCGAGGCGGGAACCAAGGCCGCCGCCTAACCCACACCTGATCCCGGACGCATGGCGTCGTCATCCATCTTTGCGCGAAAGTCGGTTGCCGACGCCGAACGTGAGGTGTCGCATGCCGGGGGACTGAAACGGTCGCTCGGCAAGTGGCACCTCACGGCCTTGGGGGTCGGCGCGACTATCGGCGCCGGCATCTTCGCCACGACGGGAACGGCTATCGTCGGTGACCCGGCTCGGCCAGGGGCTGGTCCCGCAATCGTCTTTTCGTTTCTGCTCACCGCCGTCGCCTGCGGGTTCGCCGCGTTATGCTACGCGGAATTCGCCGCGATGGTGCCGATCGCCGGGTCGGCGTATACCTACGCCTACACGTCGATCGGCGAGTTCGTCGCCTGGATCATCGGTTGGGACCTGATCGTCGAGTACGCCGTTGGGAACATCGGCGTCGCCATCGGCTGGTCGGGGCACTTCAAGGAGCTGATGACCCACTTCGGGGTCAACATCCCCGCCTGGTTGGCGACGGACTACCGCTCGGCCCACGATGCATTCGTCGCGTTAGGTGCCGGGACGAGCGACGCGACCACGCAGTACCTGGCATCCGCGTGGACCAACGCCCCGCACGTTGGCAGCCTTCCGGTGATCTTCAACCTGCCGGCGTTTGCCGTCGTCGCGGTGATCACGGTCATTCTCGTCATCGGGATCAAGGAGTCCGCCAACTCCAACAACGCGATGGTGCTGCTCAAGATCGGCATCATCGTCTTCTTCCTCTGCATTGGCGTGTTCCTCATCCGCCCGGAGAACTACACCAACCCCGCAACCGGCGGGTTCGCGCCCAACGGCTTCAAGGGGGTGAGCGCGGCGGCCGCAATCATCTTCTTCAGCTACATTGGATTCGACGCTGTATCGACGGCCGCCGAGGAGGCCAAGGATCCCGCGCGCGACATGCCGTTCGGGATCATCATGAGCCTCATCGTGTGTACGGTGCTCTACATTCTGCTGTCGGTGGTGATGACGGGCATCGCACCGTGGCAGCAGCTCGGCACGCCGGAGCCGATGATCACCGCGCTGCAGTACGCGCAGGGTCCGGCCGGTCTCCTCAGCTTCTCGCGTTTCATCATCGCGCTCGGCGCGGTGGCCGCGATGGGCAGCGTGCTGCTCGTCTTCCAGCTCGGCCAGCCGCGCATCTTCTTCTCGATGTCCCGCGACGGCCTGCTGCCCAAGGCGTTCGCGAGGGTGCACCCGAAATACCGCACGCCGTACGTCGGGACGATTATCACGGGGCTTTTCGTGGCGACGTTTGCGGCTTTTGCAAACATTGCCGAGGTGGTCGACCTGACGAACATCGGAACGCTGTTCGCGTTCGTACTCGTCTCGGCGGGCGTGATCTTCCTGCGTCGGACCGAGCCGGATCGACCGCGTCCGTTCCGGGTACCCGGCGTCCCGTTCACGCCGATCATCTCGATCGTCGCGTGTTTCTACCTCATGTATCAGCTGCCGGCGATCACATGGATCCGGTTCGGGATCTGGCTGGCCGTGGGGCTCGTGTTCTACTTCCTGTACGGGTACAAGCATTCGGTCTTGCGGACTGGCAAGCCACGCTGATGTCCTGTCATCCCGAGCCCAGCGAGGGGATCGCGATCGTCTCGGTAGAGGGCTCTCTGTCGGGACGATTGCGATCCTTCGCCTGACGGCTCAGGATGACAGCACGGCGTTGATTCTCTCGCTGACGATTCCATGGTCAACTCGATCCGTCGAATTTCGCTGACACAGTGGATCATCATCTCGATGATCGTCGGCGTGCTCCTCGGGTGGCTCGCGCCCGGCTTCGCCGTCGGGCTCAAGCCGCTGTCGACGATCTTCCTGAACATGATCAAGTCGCTGATCGCGCCGCTGCTCTTCGCCACGCTCGTGGTGGGGATTGCCGGCCACGGCGACGACATGAAGAAGGTCGGCAAGCTCGCGTTCCGCTCGATCGTCTACTTCGAGCTCGTGACCACGCTCGCGCTGGCCGTCGGTCTCATTGCCGTGAATCTCGTCAAGCCGGGCGAGGGCGTCGGTCTCGACACGACCGCCCAGGTGTCCGCGACGGTGACCGATCTGTCGCAGCGCCACGTCACCTTCTCGGCCGTGCTCGAGCACATTGTGCCGTCGAGCTTCGTCGACGCGGCCGCCAGGAACGAGGTGCTCCAGGTCGTTTTCTGGTCCATCATCTTCGCCGTCGCCGTGGCGCGCACGCCGGCGGGTCCGAAGAAAACGATGCTCGGCGTCATCGAGAGCCTGAGCGAAGTGATGTTCAAGTTCGTTGGCATCGTGATGGCGTTCGCGCCCTTCGGTATCGGTGCCGCGATTGCCGTGACCGTGGGGCAGAGTGGCATCGGCGTCCTCCGGAACCTCGGCATCCTCGTCCTTACGCTGTACGGCGCGCTCCTCGTATTCGTCCTCGTCGTGCTCGTGCCGGTAGCGGTGATCTTCCGGATTCCGATTGCCGCGTTCTGGAAGACCGTTCGCGAGCCGTGGCTGATCGCGTTCTCCACGGCCTCGTCCGAGGCCGCGCTCCCACTCGCGATGCAGAAGATGGAAGCGTTCGGCGTCCCGAGGCGCATCGTTGCGTTCGTGATGCCCACCGGCTACTCGTTCAATCTCGATGGGAGCACGCTCTATCTCGCGCTCGCGTCGGTGTTCGTGGCTCAGGCGGCGAACATCGACATGCCGCTCTCGCAGCAGATTCTGATGATGTTGACTCTGATGGTCACGAGCAAAGGTGTGGCAGCGGTGCCGCGAGCCTCGCTCGTGATTCTGTCAGGCGCGCTCACACAGTTCGGACTTCCACTCTCAGGTGTGGCGCTCATCCTCGGCGTCGATGCGGTGATGGACATGGCGCGCACATCGATCAACCTCGTCGGGAACTGTCTCGCGACGGCGGTCATGGCGCGGTGGGAAGGTGAGCTCAGGGCCCCGGGCACGGTGGCACTCGAGCCCGCGTCGGGACCAGCGATCATGGAGAACGTGCAGTGAATCTGACGACGCTCATGCAGGCGTACGTGTTCGTGCTCGCGGGGTTCGTGGGCTTTCTCGTCATCGCGCGCGTGCCGCCCTTGCTGCACACACCGCTCATGTCGGCGACCAACGCGATTTCCGGCATCTCTCTCGTCGGATCGCTCGTCGCCGCAGGGGCCGGACGCAGTGTGGTCAGCACGGTGCTCGGCACCGTCGCGGTGACCGCGGCGACGATCAACGTCGTCGGCGGGTTCATCATCACCCGGAGGATGCTCGGGATGTTCAAGCGGAGCGATCGCCGTCCGAGCGGCGCACCCAAAGTCTGACCGCTGGCGATGCGAGAAGCCCTGGTCCAGGCGAGCTACCTCCTCGCCTCCGTCCTGTTCATTCTCAGTCTGAAGAGCCTGAGTCGAGCCGATACCGCCGCCCGCGGCGTCGACCTCGCCGTCGCGGGAATGGCGATCGCGATCGTCGGTACGTTGATGCAACAGACGATCATCGATTACCGCTGGATCGCGTTGGGGCTGGGCGTCGGAACGGTCGTGGGCATCCCCCTCGGCACGCGCGTGCCGATGACGGCGATGCCACAGCGGATCGCGATCGCACTCACCTTCGGGGCGTCGGCCGCGACTCTCGTCGGCATCGCCGAGTATCACGACCACCGAGAAACGTTGGCGTTAGGTCAGCGGATCGCCGTCGCGTTCGAGGTGATGCTCGGGTCACTGACCGTCGCGGGCAGCTTCGTGGCTGCCGGCAAGCTCCAGGAAGTGCTGCCTTCCAAGCCGTTGACGTACCGCGGACAGAACGCGGTGAACTTCGGCCTGCTTGCGGTGATTCTGGTGATTCTCGGCGCCGTCGTCGCTGGGAAGGGCGGCATGCCGATGTTCTACACGTTGGTGACGCTCGCATTCATCGCCGGCGCCTCGCTCGTGCTCCCGATCGGCGGCGCGGACATGCCGGTCGTCGTCGCGCTGCTCAACTCGTACTCGGGGCTCGCGTCAGCCGCGACGGGATTCGCCATCTCGAACAACGTGCTGCTCGTATCGGGCGCGCTCGACGGCGCGAGCGGATTTCTGCTCTCGATGCTGATGAGCAAGGCGATGAACCGCTCGTTCACGAACGTGCTGTTCGGCGCGTTCGGATCGCAGACGCAGGTCGTGGCGGTCGGCGCAGGATCGGACCTCGTTGCGACGCCGATATCGGCGGAAGACGCCGCGGTGCAGCTCGCGTACGCGAGCAACGTAGTCGTAGTTCCCGGTTACGGCATGGCGGTCGCGCAGGCACAGCATCAGGTACGCGAGCTCGCGGAGCTGATCGAGAAGCGGGGCGGAGAAGTACGCTACGCGATCCACCCCGTCGCCGGTCGCATGCCCGGCCACATGAACGTACTGCTGGCCGAAGCCAACATTCCATACGACAAGCTCTACGACATGGACGAGATCAATGGCGATCTGTCCAGAGCGGATGTCGCCCTGATCATTGGCGCGAACGACGTCGTGAACCCCGCGGCGAGAACCGACCCGACGTCGCCGATCTATGGGATGCCGATCCTGAACGTCGATGAGGCGAAGAGCGTGATCGTCCTCAAGCGCGGCATGAGCGTGGGCTTCGCCGGCATCGACAACATGCTCTTCTACCAGCCGCGAACGCGCATGCTGTTCGGCGACGCGAAGGCGTCACTGGTCAAGTTGGTGACGGAGATAAAGGCTCTCTAGGGTCCCTACGCGGACGCTACGCCGAGAAACCTCAGGGCTCCTCGCACGGCTCCGCGAACTGGAACAACTTCCTCCGCGCGCACCTGCGCTCCAGGCACAGCCGACTTGAGCCGATGCTCGAGTCGCTTTCTCAGCGCCGTACCGCGAGCGAGGAGACCACCCGCGAGCGCCACGGGAACGGCTGCGCGCTCGTCCACGAAAAGCTGACGCGCGAGCGTGCGCAGGTGAAGCATGAGCTCCTCCACCGCCAGCGTGAGCAGCGCGTTCGCGCGGAGGTCGCCCGACTCGGCCACGCTCATCACGACCGGAGCCAGCGTCGCCAGCTTGCTGGGCGTCGCCGCCGCGGCCCAGGCGACGAGCTCGGACACCTCGTTCACCTCCGCGGCCGTCAAGACAGCGCCCGTTAGGCTCGTCTCGGGCTCGCGGCCGTCGAATGCCGCGGTCACCACGCTCAGTGCCTTCCGCCCGATCCACGCGCCGCTGCCCTCATCACCGAAGTACGGCCCCCATCCGCCGCAGCGGGCGAACGTGCCGGTCGGACCGCGGCCGAACGCAACCGATCCGGTTCCCGCGATCAGGAGGACGCCAGGCCCCTCGCCGAACGCGTCGTCGAGCGCCACCGTCGCATCGGCGTGTACGACGACTTCCTCGGCGACGTCGCGGCTGGCAAGCGCCTGCCAGAGCGCTTGCCGCTCCGGGTCCCTGCCGACGCCGGCCACGCCGACGCACACGACCTTCGGGGTCACGTGATTCATGTCGCTCGACGCCAGCGCGTCTCGAACCAACGCCGCGATGATGTCCGCGGACCGTTCGGCCTCGCCCGGGCGTACGGCGCTCCCTTCGCCCTCGACTGAAACGATCTCTCGACCCTGCTCATCAGCGACGAGGACTCGCGTTCGCGAGCCGCCGCCGTCAACGCCAATGACGATTGCGCTCATGACTGCGCTCCACTTGGTTGTGCGATCGCGGCCGGAGCTGCGTGCGTGAGCGAAGAAAGCATTCCAGTTGCCATCGTTATGCTGGTTCCAATCAAGACGTACCAGGGCCAGGCGATCGACGCGAATGGCGCGAGTGGATCGGCCAGTGCGGGAATCCACGCCCCAAGTTGCTTCGCGAATACCACGAAGCTCATCGCGGCAATGCCGATACTCATGCCGATGATCGCGTCGCGCTGATTTGCGCGAGACCAGAACACGCCGAGGAAGAATCCCCCTAACAGACCGCCGTAGGTGAACGAGGCGATGCCGAGTGCGACGACGACCACGGGGGTGTTCGTTTCCTGCGGGAAGGCTAGCGCGCCTGCCGTCAGAACGACACCCCAGATGAGCGCGAAGAGCTTGCCCATCTTGAGCGTCTCCGGCGCATCGGCGGCGCGGCGCGTCAACGGCAGGTAGATGTCGTGCGTCGTGGCGGCAGCGAGCGAGTTGATCGCGCCTGAATGCGTGCTCATGGTCGCCGCGATCACGGCCGCGATGATCAGGCCGACGAGGCCGGGCGGCATCCGGTCAATGATGAACGTTGGAAAGATCTGATCGGTCGCGGGGAAGATCCGTCCCTGATAAAACGCCCAAAGCCCGAGGCCGATCATCAGGAAGAGCGCGAACTGAATGAAGACGACGATGCCGCTGCCGATAATCGCCTTCTGCCCATCGCGCAGGTTCCTGGCCGAGAGCAAGCGCTGGACGATGAGTTGGTCCGTGCCGTGCGAGGCCATGGCGAGGAACGCGCCGCCGATGAGGCCGGCCCAGATCGTGTGCGCGCGATCGAGCCCGACGTAAGTGTCGATGAGCGTCGTCTTCCCCGCGGACGTCGCCTGGCTCAAGATCGACGACCAGCCGCCGCTGACGGCGTGCCCGAGAATCACGAGCGCCGACAGCGCGCCTAACAAGTACACGCTGGCCTGCAGCAGCTCCGTCCACACCACGGCCTTCATGCCGCCCTTGTACGTGTACAGGACCGTCAGCGCACCGAGAATGAGGATCGCGGTGGGCATGACGAACGCCTTGTTCTGGACCGTGGGGCTGATGATGAGCGCGATCGGGATCGCGGTCGCGAACACCCGCACGGAGTCCGCGAGGCCTCGGGTCACCATGAACACGATCGACGTGAATCGCCGCGCCCCGATGCCGAACCGCTGTTCCAGCAAGGCGTAGGCAGTCACCATCTTGCCCTTGAAGTATCGGGGAAGCAGCACGCTGGCCACGACGATCCGGCCGAGGATGTATCCGGCCACGATCTGCAGGAACCCGAGGTTGCCCGTCCCCGGTGCGGAGCCATAGGAGAGTCCCGGGGTGCTGATGAACGTCAGCGCGCTTGTCTCGGTCGCGACGATCGAGAGCATGAGGGCCCACCAGGGGATGGTGTGGCTCGCGACGAAGTAGTCGGCCGCATTGCGCTGCTTACGCCCGAAATACATCCCGAGGGTGGTGACGCCCGCGAGATAGGTGATCAGGACCAGCGCATCGAGCCAGGTGAAGTGTTGCGTCACGCGCGCGCCTCACCGAGCGCGCGAAGCACGACGGGAGGTTCAGTCCACCACATACGCTTCCATGGCGAAATACTCCGCGAGACCGAGACGGTCGAGCACCGCGGCCGTGTCCTTGTTGCGGGCCTCCACCCGCTGCCAGAACTCACGCTCATCCTGACCGGGGAAGGGAGCGGAATCCTTCTGCGACTGGTGCTTGAAGATCGCCTGGATCTTGAGACGCAGCTCTTCCTGGGACATCGGGACGAGGTACGTGGCGTCGGTCACGGGCCATTCCTGCCAGGCACCGCGGTAGAGCCACACCTCGGGAACCGGGAGCTGGGAACCGGGAACAGTGTCTCCGCGAGGAGCTCCGGTTCCCGATTCCCTGTTCCCGGTTGCCGCGGAGCGAAGCTCCGCCAACGCTTCGTCGATCGCCTCCTTACACATTCGGTGCGTCCCATGCGGATCCGACAGATCGCCGGCGACGAAGATCAGGTCCGGCTTGATCTGTTCGAGCAGGTCGCGAACGATTTTCACGTCGGCGGGCCCGATCGGGTCCTTCGCCACCTTGCCCGTCTGGTAGAACGGCAGGTTGAGGAATCGGGCATTGTCCCGCGTTAGGCCCATGACCTCGATGCCGCTCACCGCTTCCGCCTCGCGGATCACGCGCTTGATGTCCTGGATCTCGGGAATGTCGACGTCGCCCGCGCTTTTGTCCTCGAAGAAGTCGTACACCTTCTTCGCCAGCGGCACCACCGACCTCGCTTCGACCTTGCCCTCGGCCGCGATCCGCTCGAGGAAGTCCACATAGCGGCGCACGTCGTGATCGAACACGGCGATGTTCCCGCTCGTCATGTATGCAACGGTGATCTGGTTCTCGTTCTCGACCAGCTTGCGGAGGATCCCTCCCATCGAGATGACGTCATCATCAGGGTGCGGCGAGAAGCAGATGATGCGCTTCTCGCGGGGCAGCTTGCTCTTGCCGCGGATCTTGGCACCTAACGTGTTGAATACCTCGCCGTTCACGGCGCCCGGCGTGCCATAGCGGGCGACCAGCGACGACATCTTGTGCTCGGCGTAGTCCCACCGGGTGAGCTTGAGGATGCCTTTGCCGACTTTCTGCGAGAGCCACACGACGCCACGCACCGTCAACTCGGGCGTCCATTCCACCTCGTCGAGGAGCCACGGTGTCGCGATCCGCGTGAGCTCCGCGGCGGCCGCGCGGTCGACGTAGAACGTCGTGTTCGGGTGGTGCTGGAGGAACGTGGCTGCGACTTCGACGTCGATCTCCCCCTCGACCGCTCGCTGGACGATGGGCGCCTTGTGCTCACCCGTGGCCAGGATCGCGATCTCGCGCGCCTCGAGAATCGTCGCAATGCCCATCGTGAGGGCTTCGCGCGGCACGAAATCCTCTCCGAAGAAATCCGCCGCCGCATCCCGGCGCGTGACCGCGTCGAGCATGACGAGGCGCGTTCGACTCTCCGCACCGGACCCGGGCTCGTTGAAGCCGATGTGCCCCGTCTTGCCGATCCCCAGGATCTGGAAGTCGATACCGCCGGCTCGCGCGATGGCGTCCTCGTACCGGCGACACTCATCGTCCACGTCCTCGCGCGCCACCTCGCCCTGCGGGATGTGCACGCTGCGCGGGTCGATGTCGATCTGTGAGAACAGATTCTCCCACATGAACCGGCGGTAGGAGTGAATGCTCTCGCCGCGCATGGGGAAATACTCGTCCAGATTGAACGTGATGACGCCGCGGAAGCTGAGCCCTTCCTCGCGGTGCATCCGTATCAGCTCTCGGTAGACGCCAATCGGCGTCGAACCGGTCGCGAGTCCGAGGACTGTCCGTTCCCCGGCCGCCTGCTTTTCCGTGATCAGGGTCGCGATGCGATTCGCGACGAGGCGGGCGATGTGTTGGTGATCGTCGACGACGATCGTTCGGATCTTTTCGAGCTGGGACGCCGCCGCGTGCGTCAAACGAGAAGGCCCGCGACTCGTAGACGGATCGCGGGCCTCGCTCGATACGCCGGCGTCCAAATGGGCAACCGGAGTCATTTGTGGGTCACCTCGTCAGGCGGTGAACGAGCTCCCGCAGCCGCACCCACCCGTCGCGTTTGGATTCTTGAACGTGAACCCGGATCCCTGCATGGAGGACACGTAGTCGATCGTCACTCCGCTCAGGTACTGAGCCGAGAACGGGTCGACGAACATGCGAAAACCCGTCGCGTCCACGACGAAGTCGTCGTCAGCGGCCTGGTCCTCGATCAACAATCCATACTTGAAGCCGCTGCAGCCGCCCGGCTGGACGCTCACGCGCAAGCCGCCCTTATCCACCGGAACGCCCTCGGCCTCCATGAACCGCAGCACCTCAGTGGCCGCCACCGGCGTTACCACGAGGGCCACAGTAGGCTCCTGCACGGTGCTCATTCCAAACCTCCTCACTGTTAGGCGCGGCTGGGAGGCGAATCGCTCCCGGTGCCACGTACGACGGAAATATAGTCCTTAAAAAAGCCCGCTACAAGAAGCTTACTGCTGGCGGGACAACTCGTTAGACCACCGTCCCGCGGCTCCGATCAATCCGCCGGCACCGCCGTTCTCGCATCCGGGACGGTGTCGCTCGCGAGTCGGTCACTTCTGAACGCTCGCGCGATCCAGGCAAACGCGAGGGCTGCGACCGCGAGTAATCCGAAGCCCATCCCCAACTGCCCGAAAACCAGTTTGCCGAGACCGAACAGAGTGGAATACACGGCCACGATGCCGGCGATCCAGTTCGTCCACGCCAGCGCGCCTCCGGGGATCGATTCGCGTCCGTAACCCAGCCGTTCGGAAACCCGCCGCCAGCCAGGTCCCCCGGGTCTCACTCGACGATAGAAAGAGTCCAGGACAGCGTCAGGTTCCGGCTTCGTGAGAAATGTCGCCAGCACCCACGTCACCGTCGTGACGGCCACGGTCCCGATCATGATCCACGCATCCGCGTTCGGATCGCCCGCCGCGAACCGCGGCGGCACCACGTTCATGAACACGAGCGATGCGAGGAAGGACACGATCATCGCGCTGATCTCGCTCCACGCGCTGATCCGCCACCAGTACCAGCGAAGAATCAGCACGAGGCCCGTGCCCGCACCCATCGCCAACAGGAACTTCCACGCCTTTTCGACGGACGAGAGCTGCGACGTCACGATGATCGATGCGAGGAAGAGCAGGATCGTGGCGGCGCGTCCCACGTTCACATAGTGCTTGTCAGGCGCGTCCTTCTTCACGAAGCGCTTGTAGAAGTCGTTCACGAGATAGGACGCGCCCCAGTTGAGATGCGTGCCGATCGTGGACATGTAGGCCGCAGCGAACCCCGCGAGCATGAAACCCCGCCATGGCGTCGGCAGCAGGTCCACGAACGCGTGCACGTAGCCCGATTCCTTGTCCTGCAGCGTCGGATACAGGATGACCGTGGCGAGACCCGTGATGATCCAGGGCCAGGGACGAAGCGCGTAGTGTGCGACCTGGAAGAAGAGGGTCGCCAGCACACCATCACGTTCCGTTTTCGCGGAAAAGATGCGCTGCGCAACGTATCCGCCGCCGCCGGGCTCCGCGCCGGGATAGTACGCGGCCCACCATTGCATTGACAGGAAAACGGCGAGGGCGAGCAACGGCATCCAGGCGTACGCTTCGAGCCCGTTAGGCGTCGCCCTCACGGGCAACACCGACAGCGCGGCAGTCTCACTGCCGAAGTGCTTCGAGACGCCCGCGATCAGGGAATCCATGCCGCCGACCTTGTTCACGGCGTAGATCGCGAGCACGATCACCGCCGACATCTTGATCACGAACTGGATCAGGTCGGTCCAGAGCACGGCCCAGAGGCCCGCGGCCACCGCGTACGCGACGGTGATGACGAAGCAGATCCCGACGGCGAGGTAGGGTGAGATGCCGAGGGAAATGGTGAGAATCTTGATCATCGCGCGCGTGACCCAGCCCATGATGATCAGGTTGACCGCGATCCCGAGATACAGCGCGCGGAATCCGCGGAGAAACGCCGCCGGCTTGCCGCTGTAGCGGATCTCGGCGAACTCCACGTCGGTCATGACTCGCGCCCGCCGCCAGAGCCGGGCAAAAAAGAACACGGTGAGCATCCCACTCATCACCATGTTCCACCACAGCCAGTTGCCGGCGACCCCCTTCGTGGCGACGAGTCCGGTGACGACGAGCGGCGTGTCGGCCGCGAACGTCGTCGCGACCATCGCCGCCCCGGCGAGCCACCACGGGACCTGGCGCCCCGACAGGAAGTATTCCTCGAGGCTCTCGCCGCCTCGTTTCGTGAAGATGAAGCCGATGAGTGTCGACAGCGCGAAATAGCCGACGACAATGGCCCAGTCGATCGCGGTGAGGTTCATCGCGGAGGGGAGGGAGACGGTGAAGGAGCAACAGCCCGATCGAGCACGCGAACGACAACGTCGGCGAGCGCGGTTCGAACCGCCCCGATGCGCAGGTTCTGGCGCGTCGGGTTGACGCGGTTCGTCAATAAGATGACGAATAGATCGCGCGAAGGATCCACCCAGATCGACGTGCCGGTGAACCCGGTGTGCCCGAAGGCCGGACGCGTGAACAGGTGCCCGGCCGAATTCGTCCCGTTAGGTGTTTCCCATCCAAGCGCGCGGTTGGACAACGTCGAATCCTGAACGGTCGTGAACCGGCGGATCGTCTTGCCGGACACGATACGGGCGCCGTCCAGCATCCCGCCGTTGAGATACATCCGACAGAATCGGGCCACGTCATGCCCGGTGCTGAACAGGCCCGCATGCCCGGAGACGCCGCCTAACGCGTACGCGTTCTCGTCGTGGACCTCACCACGGATGTGTCGCTGGCGCCACGGGTCATACTCCGTCGGCGCTATGCGCGGGAGCAGGTCGCGGCCAGGCCGGTACGTGGTGGACGTCATCCGCAGCGGCCCGAAGACGTGTCTGGCGAGGTAGGCATCGAGCGGTTCACCCGAGACGCGTTCCACGATGATGCCGAGGATGATCGCACCCAGATCGCTGTACACCATCCGGATGCCAGGCAATGTGTCGAGCGCCGTGGCCACCGCCAGCGCGCGCGCCGCGGCGGGGCTATCGGTCTCCTTGTATAGCGGGCGCCAAGCCGGGAGTCCCGACGAATGCGTCAGCAGGTGTCGGAGTGTCACTCGCTCCTTGTTAGGCCCCTGAAATTCCTTGACGTACCGCTGGACCGGAGCGTCGAGATCCACCTTGGCGGCCTCCGACAGCTGCATCATCGCCGTCGTCAACCCGACGACCTTCGTGAGCGACGCCATGTCCCAGAGCGTGCTGTCGTCGGGACGCGGCGACGGCGCCCAGTCGAGCGATCCCGCACCGTATTCGGCGAGTACCGAATCGCGGTTCCCGATCACGGCGATAGCTCCCGGGAAGGCACTGTCCGCTCTAGCCTGGTCGAGCACGGCTCGAACCGAGTCGCGTAAGATCGCGATCGACCCGGGAGATAGCTCGTGACGCTGAGTGCCCGCGATGACGTTGAGCGCCTGTCCTGGCGAAACGGTTACAGCTCCGGCGCACGCGGACGTCGCGACCGCGAAGCCCGCAACCCGCGCCAATCGCCACGTCCGTAGGGCGGCCGGCCGCGCACATTCCGAGTGCACTGGAGATGTCATGGGTACCGTAAAGGTGCGAAGCGCGCATACGTCTTGCAAATTCACGTTGGTTGAGCCCGACTGAAGAACCAACGTTCGGAGGCAATCATGCGAGCTTTGCTGGCAGGAGCATTGTTGATAGCGACAGTAGCGTGTGGGAGCCGGAAAGTGGATGTCTCGACGGCGCCCAAGGCAGCAGCGGCGGTGACGCTTCATTTCACCAACAATGACAACAGCGCCGTGAACGTGTACGTGGTCAACAATGGCACGGATCACTTTCTGAAACAGGTCCCGGCGAACAGCACGGAAGACCTGCCAGTGGTGAACATCGAGGCCGGTACGCAGGTGCGGCTCAAGGCGACGAGAACCGACAGCAGCAAGACCTACACGAGCGACCCAATGCCGCTCAGCGCGACGACGACCTGGCAGGTGCCCTGACGTCCCGCCACAGGGTTGTGACAGGTACCCGAAGTTCTTTAGTTTTACGGGGCTTGGACCACGCCAGGCCCCGTGTCGTTTTCGTGCTTGGGGCTGGTCGCAGGCGCTTGCACCGGGCCGCGAGCCCGGCGCTGCTTCTGACGGCCCACCCTTTATCCGCGCGGCATGAAGATCCTGTGGGAATGGATTCAACGGGGATACCTACGGATCATCGCCCCGATCGGCGATTTTCTTGTCCGCAAGCGGGTCAATCCAAACACCATCACGACCGTCGGAACGCTCTGCTCGATCACCGGCGGGGTCATCTATGCAACCGGGCACATCATGACCGCCGGGTGGGTCCTCGGACTCACCGCGCTCTTTGATGTACTGGACGGTACGGTCGCCCGCCGCACGGGACGCTCGACCATCTTCGGCGCCTTCTACGACTCGACGCTCGACCGCGTCGCTGACGGTGCCGTCCTCGGCGGTCTTGCGATCTTTTTCGCGAGAAATCACCTCCATCATCTGATCCCGACGTGGGCCGGCACTCCGATGGTCGGAGTGACGCTGCTCGGGATCATCGGAACGTTCCTCACGTCGTACACGCGCGCCCGGGCGGAATCGCTTGGGATCGATGCGAAGGTGGGGATAATGCAGCGTCCCGAGCGCGTTACGCTGCTCTCGGCGCCGCAGGCATTCTTCGGACTCGTGTTCAACGGCTGGGTCCTGATCGCGATCGTGCTGCTGCTCTCAGTCACCGCTTGGATCACCGCCATCCAGCGCATCGCTTTCGTTTATCACGCTACCAAAGACCTACCGCCGGAACAGCTCGAGTCGATGCGACCGATGGCGCGCTACACGCCCGATCAATCGCAGGTCTCGATCGCTGGCGACGGGCGCCCGCGCAAGACGTTTGGCGGTGCTGCGCCGCGCTGACATCACCCGGGTCGGACTTTGACCCCTTGATCCGCTGTGACCCCTCGGATCAGCGGTACCAATTTTTCAGGAGATTGCTTACGTGCAGGGAAACAGCTCGACCGGTTCGCGTTCGACCGTCCGTCCCGCGACGGGCCGCCTTGGGGTTCTGACTCCCGGCCTGGGAGCCGTCGCTACCACGTTCATAGCCGGCGTTGAAAGCATTCGCCGAGGCCTGTCCAAGCCCATCGGCTCGCTGACGCAAATGGCGACGATTCGCCTGGGGAAGCGCACCGACAAGCGTTCTCCGCTCATTCGCGAGTTCGTGCCACTCGCGAATCTCGAGGACATCGTGTTCGGCGCCTGGGATCCGATCCCCGATGATGCCTACACCGCCGCCAAGAAGGCAGGCGTTCTCGAGGACAAGCATCTCGAGCCCATCGCCGATTTCCTGCGCGGGATCAAACCGATGCCGGCGGTGTTCGAGAACCGCTACGTCACGCGGATCAACGGCACGAACGTCAAGCAGGGGAAGACGAAACGCGACCTCGCCGAGCAGCTCCGGCACGACATCCGCGAGTTCAAATCGAAGCATGGGCTGGATCGTCTCGTATGCGTGTGGTGTGCGTCGACGGAGACGTACATCAAACCCGGGCCGCAGCACGCGACGCTCGAGCAGTTCGAGAAGGCGATGGAGCGCAACGATGACGCGATTGCTCCATCGATGCTCTACGCGTGGGCGTGCATCATGGAGGGGGTGCCGTTCGCCAACGGTGCGCCGAATCTCGCGGTCGACACACCGGCCCTGATCGAGCTCGCGCTCGATCGCGGCGTTCCCATCTCCGGGAAGGATTTCAAGACCGGCCAGACATGGATGAAGACCGTGATCGCGCCGGGCCTCAAGGCGAGAATGCTCGGACTCGCCGGCTGGTATTCGACGAACATCCTCGGCAACCGCGATGGCGAGGTGCTCGACGATCCGGCGTCGTTCAAGACGAAGGAGGAGTCCAAGCTGTCGGTGCTGCACACGATCCTGCAGCCCGAGATCTATCCCGAGCTGTACGACAAGTTCTCGCACGTCGTTCGTATCAACTACTATCCGCCGCGTGGGGACAACAAGGAAGGCTGGGACAACATCGATATCGTGGGCTGGATGGGCTATCCGATGCAGATCAAGGTGAATTTCCTGTGTCGGGACTCGATTCTGGCGGCGCCCATCGTGCTCGATCTCGCGCTGTTCTCGGACTTCGCGCAGCGGGCCGGCATGAAGGGGATCCAGGAATGGCTATCGTTCTACTACAAGAGCCCGATGGCCGCATCCGGGCTACAGGCGGAGCACGATCTGTTCATTCAGCAGACGAAGCTCAAGAACACCCTGCGGCACCTCATGGGCGAGGAACAGATCACCCACCTCGGCCTCGAGTACTACGCGTCGTGAGGCCTCGCCTGGCGGGACTCGCGTGGGCGCTCGTCGCCACGTTAGGCGCCGTGTCGCTGCAGGCGTGTGGCAGCAGCGACGTCGCGAACGATCCCAACACGCAGCGGTTGTGGACCGACGACTTCTACATCCGGGTCACGCCGAACCCGGCGCCGCCTCGTGCGCTCGAGCAGATCGAGTACACGGTCGTCGTGCAGGACAAGAAGACGCGCCAGCCGATCGACATCGGCGAAGGACGCATCTTCGCGACGAACGAGGACCGCAAGAACACCGACAACGGGTTCGAGAAGGCGCCGGAGCCGGGCACGTACCGGACGAAGCTTTTCTTCGCGGTGGCGGGGCCGTGGGCCATGGGCGTGCAGTTCCGCCGCAATTCGGGCGAGAAGCTCCAGCGCACGAATGACTGGATGCAAGAGGTGATGCCAGCCACCGAACCGAGTCAGGACGCGTCGAAGGCGCGTTCGGGCCAGTAACCCAGACATGCGCCACTTTTTTCGTACGCATTTGACGCCCGCGGCGGTGATGGAGGCCGCGGATGTGTTTTTCCCGGAATTGCAGCTCGCGCCGTCGGCGTCGCAGGCCAGGTCGCGGACCTTCGGTGGCACGTTAGGCACGCTGACCCTGTCGGCGAGGCCAGAGGGTGGGCACTACACGTTCGTCGAGGTCCAGACGGATCAGATGGGCGAGAGCCGCCTCGACCGGAATGTGAAGCGGTTCTTCGTGACGCTGCATCGCCAGGCGGACCCGGCGCATCGGCTGGAGGCGTCGTACTAATGCCAACCGGTGGCAAAAGGAAAGCGGGAACCGGGAACCGGGAACCGGGCACAGGAGCGCGCAATGCGGGGGGCAACGGTAAGCGCACCGAGTCGCACGGTTCCCGGTTCCCGGTTCCCGGTTCCCAGTCGGCTTCTGATCGTGCGTCAGCAAAGCTGACGCGCGACCAGAAGCTCGACTTGTACTACTGGATGCGCCTCACGCGCTCTCTCGAGGAGCGCCTCGTGGCGCTGTACCGGCAGACGAAGGTCGTCGGCGGGCTGTTTCGCTCGTTAGGCCAGGAGGCCGATGCCGTCGGGAGCGCCTACGCACTCGAGCGCCGGGACATCCTGTCGCCGCTGATCCGAAACCTCGGGTCCATGCTGGTGAAAGGGGCAACGCCGCTCGAGATCCTCCGTCAGTACATGGCGAAAGGCGACTCACCCACGCGCGGGCGGGAGCTCAACATCCATTTCGGCGACACCGATCGCGGCTTCATCGGTCAGATCTCGCCGCTGGGTGACATGGTACCGGTCATGGCCGGCGTCACGATGACGTTCAAGATGCGACGGCAGGATCGCGTCGGCCTCGTGTACGTCGGCGACGGGGCAACCTCCACCGGCGCGTTTCACGAAGGGTTCAACTTCGCCGCGGTGCAGCGCTTGCCGCTGGTGGTCATCGTCGAGAACAACGGGTACGCCTATTCGACGCCGATCGCGAAACAGACGGCCGCGACACAGTTCGTGGACAAGGCCATTGGATATGGGGTCGAGGGACTGCAGGCGGATGGGAACGACGTCCTTGCCGTATACGACGTCACGAAAGCGGCGGTGGACCGCGCCCGGGCCGGCGGCGGCGTCACGCTCATCGAGCTCATGACCTATCGCCGCAAGGGGCACGCGGAGCACGACAATCAGTCTTACGTGCCTCCCGGCGAGATCGATCGGTGGGCAGCGGAAAACGATCCAATCGACCGCTATCTCGTCGTTATGCGCGAAGAGTTTGGCGCCACCGACGAGGAGATCGCAGCGATCGACGCTCGTGTGGCGAGGGAGGTCGATGCGGCGACCGACGAAGCGGAGAAGTCCCCGCCACCCGAGCCGCTCGATGCGTTGATCGGCGTTTACGCCGAGCCTCCGCGCGAACGCCCGCTCTGGTTCCGTGAGGGGACGGATCGGGCGGTCGACGTGAACGAGCGCGCGGAAGGCTGGGGCACGTGGCAGTCGGCTCGGACCGGGAGCGTCTGATGGCCGAGATCACGTACCTGGAGGCGCTTCGCGAAGCGCTCGCCGAGGAAATGGAACGCGACGAGAACGTCTTCTGCATGGGCGAAGACATCGGCGCGTATGGCGGAGCGTTCAAGGTCACCGAAGGGCTGCTCTCCCGGTTCGGCGAAGCGCGTGTGATCGACACGCCCATCTCGGAGGTTGGCATCGTCGGCGCCGCCGCAGGAGCCGGTCACATGGGCATGCGTCCGGTGGTCGAGATGCAGTTCATCGATTTCATCGCCAACGCGTACGACATCCTCACCAATTACGTCGCGACGGCGCGCTATCGCGCGTTCCTCCCGTGCCCGATGGTCGTCCGCGGCCCGAGCGGCGGATACGTGCGCGGCGGACCGTTCCACTCGCAGAACCCTGAAGCGGGCTTCATCCACACACCGGGGCTCAAGGTCGTCTACCCGGCGACGGCCGAGGATGCGAAGGGACTGATGAAATCGGCGATCCGCGATGATGACTGCGTGCTCTTCTTCGAGCACAAGTATCTCTACCGGCGCATCAAGGGGGAGATGCCGCAAGGCGATCACACCGTCCCGATCGGAAAGGCGCGCATCGCTCGGGAAGGTCGTGACGTGTCGATCATCACGTATGCGGCAACCGTGTGGAAGGCGCTGGAGGCGGCAGAGCAGCTTGAGGCGCAGGACGGCCTGTCGGTCGAGGTGCTGGACCTTCGTACCTTGGCGCCGCTCGACGACGAAGCGATTTTCGCCTCGGTGCGGAAGACGAACCGGGTGCTGGTGCTGCACGAGGACACGCGGACGGGCGGGATCGCCGGCGAGATCACGTCGCGCATCAATGAGTCGTGCTTCGAGTGGCTCGATGCGCCGGTGCTTCGCGTGACGGCGCACGACATTCCGCTTCCATACGCGCCATCGCTGGAAGATTTCGTCCTGCCGCAGACGAGTGACATTGTGCGAGCGGTGCGCCGACTCGCCGCGTACTGAGTCCGTGTCCGCGATCGATGAGCGCGCCGTCAGGGGAGGGAGAGGGGGAGCAACCACAACGACCACAGCTGGTGCCGGAAACCGTCGAGGATCGGACGGCGCGCAACATCGGCGTCGGATGCTTTACGACGTTCGTCGGGTTCTGGAGCGGTGGGATGGTCGCGGTGCTGATTGGGAGAATCGTCGAGGGGCTCAGGCAGTCGCCGTCATGTGACGGGCTGCCGATCTGTAACTGGACATCCTATGCATTGGTTGGCGGGGTGCTGGGTGCTGTCACGCTCCCGGTGCTGGTGCTGAGGCGCCTCAGGCGCCGCGACGTTAGGCAATGAACTCCATCATGAGGTTGATCCGTTGGCACGTGTCGATGTCGTAATGCCCCAGATGGGCGAATCGATTGCGGAAGGAACGATGTCTCGCTGGCTCAAGAAGGTCGGCGACGCAGTCAAGCGGGACGAGCCGATCTTCGAGATCTCGACGGACAAGGTCGACGCCGAGATCCCGTCGCCGACGGCCGGCGTGTTGGCTGAGGTGCTGGTGACCGAAGGGCAAACGGTTCCGGTCCAGACGGTGGTCGCGCGGATCGAAACCGAAGCGGGTGCAGCTGCGACGGTGTCAGCGCCGGCCCCGGCTCCTGCGGCATCGGCACCCGCCGCCGCGGCGCCGGCGACCGCCGCGAGCGGGGGCCCCCCCCCGAAAAGCCAATCTACGGCAAAAGCCGCGAGCGGCCCCCATCCAACGCCCGCGCTCACACCCGCTGCATTGCAGCCCACCGCGCGCCCGTCCGGCAACGGCGGGTCCGTCGAGGAACGACTCCGAACCAAGTCCTCTCCGCTCGTTCGGAAAATCGCCGCGGAGCACGGAATCGAGATCGCGGGTCTGCAAGGCAGCGGAATCGCCGGTCGCGTCACCAAGCGCGACATCATGCAGGTCATCGAGTCCGGCGCACCTGCAGCCGCTCCCCGCGTAGCGCCGCCGTCCATGCACGCCCCCGCCGGGGTCGAGCCGCATGGCCCACTGCCCGAGCCCTGGGCCGGCGACGTCGTCGAGCCGATGTCCCGGATCCGCGCGCTCACCGCGGAGCACATGTCGCTCTCGCGTCGCACGAACGCGCACGTCACGTCGTTCTTCGAGATCGACCTGACGCGCGTGGCGCGCATCCGCGCGAAGCTCCGCGCCGACTTCGAGAAGCAATCCGGCGAAAAGCTCACGTACCTGCCGTTCATTCTGACCGCGGTGACGGGCGCGCTCAAGGAGTTCCCGATCCTGAACGCCGCCGTCGCTGGCAGCAACGTAATCTACCGGAAACAGTACAACCTCGGCATCGCCGTCGCGCTCGACTGGGGGCTCATCGTCCCGGTGATCAAGCGCGCCGACGAACTGTCGCTGGTGGGCCTAACGAGACAGCTCAACGACCTCGCGAACCGCGCTCGCGCCAAGAAACTCCGCCCCGAGGAAGTCCAGGACGCGACGTTCACGATCACAAACCCGGGCGTGTTCGGATCGCTGATGGGCACCCCGATCATTCCGGTTCCGACGACCGCGATACTCGGCATCGGCGCCATCGAGAAGCGCCCGAAGGTCCTGACGGGACCGGACGGTGAGGACACGATCGCGGTTCGTACGTGCGCGTACTTCTCGTTGTCCTTCGACCACCGTGTGATCGACGGAGCCGTCGCGGATCAGTTCCTTGCGACGGTGAAGAAGGCGCTGGAGTCGTATCCGGAAACCGTTGGCTGACGATTCGATCCATGGCGAGGGCGCTCACGATCGAGCGATCGAAGGTCTCGCGTCACGAGCGCGACGCGTATTTCGCCGGACTCCGCGAGCGGCGCGATCGGCTGCGCGCGGCGTCGTGTAACTTCTGGGTGTATGAAGACCCATCCGAGCCCGGTCTGTTCGTCGAATTCACCGAAGCGCGCGACGTCAGCACGCTCACGGCCGCACGAGTCTCCGTGTTCGATTCCGATCCCGGCGCACCCATCCTGACCGAAGTGGAGCTTTCCTGATCATGCCAACGCGGACCATCAGTGCCGACGGAAAGGAATGGCGCGTGTTTCCTTCCGGGTACGTCACGCAGAACGAGCACGACGAGTTCGGCATCATGTTCATTGCCGGTACCGGCGACGAACGTGAGGTGCGGGTGACGCGATACTCTCCGCAGGGCGCTCGGTCGCGCGAACAGTCGCTCGCCGAGCTGCCGGACACTGAGTTGATGCGTTTGTTAGGTGA
>Ga0207706_10001623_pt1 | contig 22301 bp, 20 predicted proteins | sample KBSC53metaG_FD_184318 | JGI IMG/M metagenome (GOLD analysis project Ga0207706, IMG submission 184318) | Corn rhizosphere microbial communities from Kellogg Biological Station, Michigan, USA - KBS C5-3 metaG (SPAdes) (version 2) | ecosystem: Host-associated > Plants > Roots > Rhizosphere > Soil ... | reverse complement strand
GCCGATGTAATACTCGAGTAGATCGCGTTTGGTGATGCCGAGATCCGGCCAAAAAATCTTTCGCAGATTCGTTAAATGGATGACTTTGCCATCGGCTTCGAACGCGTCGGTGTCTTGGTCAAGGGGCACGCGCACCGATCGGTTGTGGAGCGAGCGACTCTTTACCGCCCGTCGGACGGCGTTTCTAGATTGCTGCCGCATACTGAGATCTCCAGCGCGGGCGATTTAGAGCTGAAACGCCTCTCCTCGCTGTCAATTCAGCGTAACGGCTTTGCGGTTTGTTTCAAGGTGGCAATCGGTCGGAGGTCTATTTGCCGATATAGAGTTTACGCGCGGCGCGTAGGTGGGTGAAAGCTTCTGTCTTGTTTCCCAGGTTTTCGAGGAGCAAGCCAAGATTGTAATGAGCATCGGCGAAATCCGGATCACGGGCGAGCGATTCCTTATAACATTCGACCGCTTCGCGCGGACGCTTCAAGTCTTCGAGCAAGACTCCCAGATTGAAGTACGCCGCTGGCTCGCGCGATGCGAGTCGTGCGGCCGCGCGGTAGTGCGTCTCGGCTTCGTCCAACTGTCCGGCCTCGTGGCAGAGCTTTCCCAAATTGAGGTGAGCGTCGGCGATCTTTGGGTCGATCTCCAACGCCCGACGGTAAGCTCCCTGCGCTTCTTCGGCGGAAGTCGCTTCGAGCTCAGTACCGAGCTTGAACCAGTAATCGGCGCCAAGATCTTTTTTCGCGCGTTTTGACGGCGGAAGCTTTACTGCAGCGATAACGCTGCGCGCATCGAAATTGAACAGGAACTGTCCCGAATCGGGTTGCCAGCGTGCTTGGCCGTCCCAGACCACCACTCTGCGGCCATCGGCGTATATCTTAACACTCGACAGGTGTTGCTCGTCGGGCAATTGCCGCTTAAGAGAAGAAAGGATGCGCACGATTCTTTTTGCCGGAACGCGTGAGGCGAGCAGGCTTTTGGCGGTTTTTAAAAACAGCAGATCTTGAAATGTAAATTGAAGCGACTTGGTCTCGTCGCGCGCTGGCGCGAGAAATCCGGCGCGGACGAAGGTTCGGATCCGACCATCCGGCAAGTTCAGGATTTTCGCCACCTCCGAAGTGGAGAAAAGCTTCATTTTTTTGACGAGGCTTTTTTTCTGGCTCTTTCAGGCTCGGCTTGCTTTGCACTGACCGCCGGCCGCTTCTGCCGCGGTCCGGTTTTCTCCAGACTCTCTTTGAGCGCCGCCATCAAATCGATCACCTGGCCGCGCTGCGCGACCGGTTGCGCCAGAGTAATTTCCTTGCCCTCGGCTTTCTCGTTGACAAGGTTCAAGACTCGTTCCGAATATTCATCGTGGTATTTTTCCGGCTCGAATTCGTCGTTCGACAATTCGTCGATGAGACGAATGGCGAGGCTGGTTTCCGCGCCCGTGATTTTGGCCGACTCGCCTTTGGGAATCTCGTCGAAGCTGCGCACCTCGTTGGCGAAATACATCGTGTGCATCATCAGGCCCTTTTGGGCCGCGCGAACGATCACCAAATTTTCTTTGCCGCGCATGACAAATTTCGCCAGGGCGACCTTGCCGACCTGCGTCATCGTATCGGTCAGCAGACGGTACGCTTTTTCACCGCCTTTGTCGGGTCCGAGATAATAGCTGCGCTCGAAATAAATCGGATCCACCTTCGAGAGCGGCACGAACTCCGAAATTTCGATCGCCTCGGAAGCCTCGCCTTCGAGCGCTTTCAGCTCATCATCGGTGACCCGAACGTATTGGTCCTTGGCAAATTCGTAACCTTTAACCAACTGATCGCGCTCGACGACTTCATTGTCGACCGGGCAGACGCGTTGCTGACGAATGCGATTGCCGCATTTCGCGTGCAGCAGATGGAAACTCGGCGCTTGCGATGAAGTCGCAACGTAGAGCTTCACCGGAATCGACACTAAGCCAAAGGAAATAGCGCCTGAACCGATCGAGCGTGGTGGCATGAGGACCTCCTTCTGCGATTTTCTATCGTATCAAATCCGGCTGTTTCAAGTCTAGCACGCAAAACCGGGGCGGATTGCTTACGTACGATTGACAGTTCGATCAGTTCTAGAGTAGGACCTGAGTACAAATATCTCAGCGCCAATCAGGAGGAATAACGAATGGCAACCTATCAGACTTTACTGGTGGATAACAAAGATGGCATTACGACGATTACCTTGAATCGCCCCGAGAAACGCAACGCCATGAGCCCGCAATTGCATCGCGAAATGTATGATTGCTTGACCGATCTCAAATACGACAAGGAAACGCGGGTGATCGTGATCACCGGCGCCGGCGAAAGTTTTTGCGCCGGTCAGGATCTGAAGCAGTATTTTATCGAGATGGATTCGCAACCCGATCGCATACGCGACGAGGTGCGGGAAAAATCGCGCCAGTGGCGGAACGAAATATTGCGCAAGATGCCGCAGCCGGTCATTGCGAAAATCAACGGCTGGGTGTTTGGCGGTGGCTTTACCGTGGTCACGGGTTGCGATATCGCGATTGCGGCCGACGACGTGCAATTCGGTCTGTCTGAAGTCAATTTCGGCCATTTTCCTGGCGGTGAAGTGACCATTGTCCTGACGGAACATCTGCAGCCGAAGCATGGGCTTTATTATGCGTTGACAGGAAAAACCATGAACGCCAAAGAAGCGGAGCGCATTGGCTTGATCACCAAGGCAGTGCCGCGCGCCGAACTCGATAAGGAAGTATCGGACCTCGCCAACAATCTCAAGGAAAAAGCCCCGTCTGCGCTGAACGCCGTCAAAGAAGCGTGGTACTACACTTTCTACTCGAATCCCGACGTCGCGTACGAAATATCGGGCTTGATTTCGGATAAAGCGAAAGCGGCCATCGGCGGGCGGCCCGGTCTGCAGCAGTTCGCGCGCAAAGAGTACCGGCCAGGGTTGGGGTCGTATAAGGTTGAAGAAAAGAAATAAGTCATTTTCAATTTTCGATTTTCCATTGTCGCAGTCCGCGAAAATTCAGTCTCTGAAGAGCGCTGCCAGATTTTGCAGACCAATCTAAAATCGAAAATCTAAAATCCAAAATCGGAGGCTCGATGGATTTTAATCTGCCGGAAGAGCTACAGATGCTCAAAGACACGGTGCGGAAGTTTGTCGAGAAAGAACTGATTCCGATCGAGATGCACACGATCGAGAATATGGAACTGAAGCCTGAGATTCGCGAGCGCTTGGAAAAGAAAACCAAAGAAATGGGGCTCTGGATGTTCGACGTGCCCGAGGAATACGGTGGCGGCGGACTCGGCAGCCTCGCTCAGGTCTTGGTATGGGAGGAATTGGCGCGCACGGTCGCATTGCCGTCGCGCGGACAGGGAATCTTCGGGCCGGAAATCCGGCCGATTCTCTATGCGCTGAACGAGGAGCAGAAAAAACGTTTTCTCGATCCGATCAGAAAGGGAGAAAAGAAGCTCTGCTTCATGCAGACCGAGCCCGACGCGGGTTCGGACCCGGCATCGATGAAAACCCGCGCCGTGCGGCAGGGCGATTATTACATTGTCAATGGCACCAAACGCTTCATTACCGGCGCCGGCGACGCGGATTTCGGCCAGTTAATGGCAGTGACCGATCCGGCGAAGGGCGCGCACGGCGGAATTTCCTGCTTCATGGTCGACATGAAGACACCGGGACTGACGCTCGTGACGCGCTACAAGACAATGATGGGCGAGGAGCCCTGGCATATTACCTTTGATGATATGAAAGTTCCCGCGGAAAACCTCGTCGGCAAAGAAGGGGAAGGATTCAAGCTCGCGCAAAAATGGCTGGGCATCGGCAGGTTGAAGCACGGCGCGCGCGCTTTGGGAGTTGCGGAGCGTTGCATCGAGATGGGCGCGCGCTACTCCAAGGAGCGCGTCACGTTCGGGAAGCCGCTATCTGAACGGCAGGGGATCACCTTCAAACTGGCTGATTCTTATGTCGAGCTGCACGCGGCTCGACTGATGGTCTATCAAGCCGCTTGGAAAAACGATCAGAAGCAGGACATTCGAAATGAAGCGTATATGGCAAAGCTATTTGCCGATGAGATGTCGTTTCGCGTGGTTGATCGCGTGCTACAAATCCACGGCGGGATCGGCCTGACATTGGACTTGCCTTTGGCCAAGTGGTTCGTCGACCAGCGCAGCCGGATGATCACCGAGGGCGCGTCCGAGGTAATGCGCATGGTGATCGCGAGGGAAGTGCTGAAGAAATACAATTAAGAGTTCAAAACGTTCAAGCCCGTTTCGGAAGTTCCAACGGTTTGAACGGGTTGAACAGTTTAAACTACTTGAACGTTCTCCTGTTTAGTTTCCTTTCACAAACGACAGCTCCCAGCGGTTGCCGTCGGGGTCGAACACATTGATGGAATAATTCTCGCCATCGCGGTGCGGACGGACCTTTTCGATATTCGCAGCGATGTTTTGTAGCGCGGCAAGCGCCTGGTCTTTTTCCTGCCACGGGATGTTCAAAGTATGGTGCGGATCGACTTCGCGCGGCTTGATCGACGCGTCGAACAAATGAACCTCAAAATTGCCCAGACGTACGTCCACTTCTTTCACTTGCCCAGCTTTTTTTTGCTCTTCAGTCGGTTCGACGGTTTTGACGATCTGGCCGCCTAAGGTTCTGGTATAGAACTCCACCGACTTGTCCAGATTCTTCGCGCTCATCGCGAATGTTCTGAGTCCTTTGATATCGAACATAAAAACCTCCCGCCTGCAATTTTCAAAGCCAACTTATCGATAACATCGGGCGGATTTGGCTGTCAATATTGATCTATCTCGACAGTCGGTGTAATTTTCGCGCGCACTTCTCGAAAGGTTTTGCTCCAATGAAAAATCGCATCGGTTTGGGTTTTTTGCTGGCTTGGCTAATCGCGGGTCCGGTCCAGGCGAAGGACATCGATCTCGGCTGGGTCCGGCATCGGCAGTTGGACCACCTTGCCTTACGTCGTCGCCAACGAAAAGGGATTTTTCGATAAGGAAAATCTGAAGGTTCAGCTCATCACGTTTCGCGGCACCAACCTGATGCTCACCGCGCTGCTTGCTGGCGAACTTGATTATGCGACGATCCTGCCGTTTCTGACCGGCGCCGCCTCGCGCGGTCTGCCGGTAAGAATACTTGGCGCGGTTACCAAAAGCAGCTCCTATTTCATGGTCGCGCGGCCCGAGATCGAAAACGTCAAGGCCCTGCGCGGCAAGAAACTCGGGATCAATTCCTTCGGCAGCTCGGCGGATTATGCGGCTTACGCCGCGGTGAGCCGCAGCGGCATCGATGCCAACAGAGATCTGACAATAGTCGCGATCGGCGGCGGAACTGCGGAGCGTTTGGCAGCAGTGGTCAGCGGCAGCATAGACGCGACGGTCGTCACAAGTCCGGCCGAATACGCCGCCGAAAAGGAGGGGTTTGTCGGCGCAGGAACTGGGTCAGCTGGTCCGCATCCCGATCACCGGGATCGGAGCGACGCAGAAAAAAATGGAAAAAGATCCCGATGAAATTATCCGCCTCCTGCGCGCGTTGCGGCTCTCGACGCTGTATCTCGTGCAGAATCCTGAGTACAGTCTGGCGCTTTTTCAACGGATCATGCACGCGGACGCGTTGACCTCGGACAAATTGTTCAAGCTCTATCGCGATCAATACAATCCAGAATTGACCCTGCCGGATTCGATCGTCGATAACCTGCTCGCAGTCGGGACCTTTCGGCTGAAGGAAAAACCGAAAGCCCTTAGCCAGCAGGCGGTGCGAGATTGGAGTTTCGCCGAGAAGGCGAGGCGGTAAAAAACGCGATTTGTGAGTGTGCTCGTGACTCGACTCAGAATTGCGGGGATCGAACACAAACGGTTGGGTTCTACTGCTCCATTAAAATCTTTACGCGTGCAACGATTTCTTGAGATTGGTTCATAACGAGCTTTGCTAGGCTTTCAAGCTCTTCGCCAGTCGAAGGCGTAATATCGAAGTTTTTACGCTTCGCTTCGGCCAGGAGTTCGGGGTCCTTCATCGTCTTGAGAAATGCTTCGCGGAGAATTTTCAGCCGCTCCGCCGGTGTTCCGGGCGGCGCGACGATTGGCCGGCCGAAATCGGTTGCGGCCATAACCAGCGGCACCAATCGTCGCTCCCTGTCCGGTGTTTTAAATTGATCCATCAATTCGCCGAGCGTCGGCACGTCGGCGAGCCGCGCATCGCGCGTTTGCCCAGTCTGCATCAAAATTCGCGCGAAACCGTTTTTACGCCAGGTGAAGTAGGGCTCCCGCGAGTGATAGGCTTGAACCGTGAACGCGCGGCAGTGAAGCTCGCCACGCTCGACGGCGAGATCAATTTCGCCGCCGCCCTGATAACCGGCAACAATGGCAAATTTCGTTCCCAGGGTCTCTTCGAGTAGCTTGGGCATGTAACTGCCGGAGGTTCCCGCTCCAGTGGAACCGCATTTGGGCGGCTCCTTGGCTTTACGCACATCGGCCAAAGTTTTGTAGGGCAGATCGGCGCGCATGTAGAGAAGGTAATCGGACTTGTCCGAGCTGCCGATCCAGCCGAATTTTGCCCAGTCGTACCTTACTTCTTTCTGCTTCATAAGTTGGTTGAAGTAGATGGACGGCTGAATCGCCCCGATGGTTAATCCATCGGGCTTTGAAACGTTGTAGACGTAATTAGCGCCAATAATCGATCCAGCGCCGGTCATGTTTTGAACAACGAAGCTGGGATTTCCCGCAATGTGTTTGCCCATGAACTGCGCCATGAGGCGCGCGTAGAGATCATAAGCGCTGCCCGCGCTGACACCGGCGATGACGGTGATGGTCTTTCCCTCATAGAAGGGAGCCTGCGCCCATGCTGGCGGAGTGAAGAAAAGCCACATCAGAACGAATAAATGTCTTTTCATGATTCTATTGTGGGTTTGGCATATGATCTCGAAAACTCATAGCGCATAGAACCGTTTCGGATTATCACTCAAAATTTTGTCGGCCAAATCAGGGGACAAATCCTCGCGAGTTCTTATGGTCTGCACCAATGCTTTCTCCTCGGCCGGGTCATTGTGGCCGTAATCCGAGCCGATCATCAAGTGATCTGGGCCAATGAATTCGGCGAGATAAGGAATATCTTCGTCGGCTTCACAAGCGACATAAATCCGATAATCGCGGAAAAGATCTTTGCAGGAGGCATGCTTCCAGCGCGCATTGGGAAATGACGGACGCGGGCGAGCCGAGCGTTTCAAGTGATGATACAGAAACGGCACCCAGCTTGCCGAAGCTTCCAGAAAGCCGAATTTCAAATTAGGAAATCTTTCGGGAATCTCACCGGCGACGAGATCGCGAAAGCCGATGAGCGGCGGCAGATGCGATGCGGCGAAGGTGCCGTTGAGCTCGAGATCGAAAAAGTCCAGCAAATGACGGCAGCTCTGGCCGGTGTGGACGCAGATCGGCAGGTCGAGCTTTTCCGCTTCTGCGTAAATGAGAAAGAGATGCGGATGATTGAGGGTCAGCGCGCCGATGATGCCGCTGAAGAAAATCCCGACGGCGCCATTTTGCTTGGCTTCGTGCATTTGCTCGACGGATGCTTCGACGGAAGTGAGCGGCAGTACGGCGACCCAGCGAAGCCGCCCGTTGCCTTGCCTGAAGACCTGCGCCAGATATTGGTTGTAAGCGCCGCAGAGCGCGGTTTGGAGTTCGACATCATCGGTTATGTGAATGAGGAACAAGGTCGGATAGATAACCTGCACGGCGACGCCGGCTTTGTCCATGTCCGCTAAGCGCGCAGGAACGTCAGTGATCTCGCGGCAGCCAACACCGATATCGGTGCGACCGGCTTCACGCTTCGAAGCCGCCGGCGTGATGATGCGAAAGCCGCCTTTGCCCGATGCCTTTGGAAAAATTTTGCCATCAACAAGCCAGAGCACGTTGAAATCTCGGTAGAGGGTATCCTCGGGTGCAGAAACCATCACCGGACGCCGCGAATACATGCTCGGATCAATCAGGTTCCACATGCTTGGCGATTCCGCGATGTGCGTATCCGCATCGATAACCTGCCTCATATGAACCTCCAAGGGCATTGAACGTATCGAGAATCGATCCTTCGGGTCAAGTCGTTTGCGGAGAGTTGTCTGTCGTGTTTGACAGTCAGACCGGAGGGTACTAAGGAATTGACCGATGAAAAGCGCGAGCCGGATCGGGAACCATTTACTTGCCGTCACTTTCCTGTTGAGCGCCGCAATTACTCTCGGCAGTCTCTCTCAGGCCGATGCACAAACACCAATCAAAATAGGTATCATCAGCCCTACGTTTGGTCATGCGCCGTTTTATATCGCGCGCGAAAAAGGATTTTATAAAGCGGAGGGTTTGATCGGTGAGGTGATCGTCATGAATCGCGACGATCTCATCTTGCAATCCCTGGTTTCGGATTCCATTCAATTCGGCAATATCTCACCGAGCGCCGTATTCCCCGCTCGCGATCAGGGCCTGACGGACGTGAAAATGATTGCGGGATCGTTCAACGGAACGACGTATTCGATCATTGCCAATGCCAAATTCAAGATTCTCGAGTCACTCAAAGGCGCAACGATTGCGGTGTCGAGTCTTCAAGCCGGCTCGACGCAAGTGCTCAAATATATTCTCAAGCAGCGCGGACTGATTTACCCGCGCGACTATAATTTGATTCGCGCTGGCGGGACAACCTTGCGTTGGGCGGCGCTGCAAACGCAACAAGTCGACGGCGCAATTCTCGCGGAGCCGGTCAGCCTCATCGCAATGGAAAAGGGCTTTGCCAACCTCGGAGACGCCTACAAACTAGTTCCGGGCTATCAACTCGCCGGCGTATGGATCAGAGAAGGTTGGGCGGCGAAAAACAAAGACGTGACGCTCCGATTCCTAAGGGCGTTCCGTAACTCACTCAAATGGCTCCATGACAATCGGACCGAAGCGCTGCAGCTTTTGCCGAAGATCACCACTCTGTCCAAGCAGTACGTGCAGAGTGCGTGGGAAACCTATACGAAAGCCATTTGGCCGAGGGACGGCAGGGCGAATCGCCAAGGACTACAGCTGGTGATCGATTTGATGGCCGAAGACGGTTTGCTCAAGAAGCCGGTTAAGCCCGAAGACATCATCGATGATTCATTCTTGCGGGAGATCGGCGGGGAAATCGAAGTAAAATAAATTCGCGGTCGTGGAAAGTCGGCTGCGACACTCGCGCAACTCAGCGCAAGTTTCCGGTGTGTCCCAACGAGTATCGTCCAGGCTGCGGCCACACCGTCAGACCGTGCGGTTCGGTTTTTACCGGAATACTTTTCACCTCGCCGGTGGTTGTATCGATCCTGTAAACGCAGTTGTCATATCGGCCGGAAAGCCATAACTGCTTGCCATCGATGCTGATGTTTCCCATGTCCGGACTGCCGCCGCCGGGGATCGGCCATGTCGCTTCCACTTTTCGCGTCGCAAAATCGATCACGCTCACGCTGCCTTTTCCTTTTGGCGGGCCGTAAACACGCGCTACGCCGCGATTGGCGACATACAGTTTGGTGCCGTCGCGGCTGGGATAAAGACCATGGGTTCCGAGGCCGGTCTTGATATGGCCGATCTCAGCGAGCTTATCGCCATCGACCAGAAAGACGCCTTCGGCTTTCATGTCCGCAACATAGAATATTTTGCCGTCCGGAGAGATGCGCACGTCTTGCGGCATGCCACCTTTGGAGAATTTAAGGTAGCCCACGATCTTTCTATCGACTAAGTCGAGCTTGGCTATGCTTTTGGCGTATTCGCAGGTGAAGATCGCGTAACGTCCATCAATGGAAAAATCAGCATGGTTGATGCCGGCGCAATCGGGCGTCGCAATCGAATACTTCAGCGCCATCGTCTGCGGATCGCGGAAATCGAGCCGCTTGTGCGCTTCAGCGACGACGATGGCTGCGCTGCCGTCGGGAGTAAAATACATGTTGTACGGATCGTCCACGGGAATATTTTTGCCCGGCTTTCCCGTGAGCGGATCGATGGGCGTGACACTGCCGTCGGTGCGTCCTTCGGCATTGTTATTGACCCAGAGCGTTTTCAAATCCCACGAGGGCACAACATGCTGCGGGTTGATGCCGACTTTGTATTTGTCGATGACCTTCAGCGTTGCCGGGTCGATTACCCAAACGTCATTGGAAGCTCGATTGGGCACATAGACGAGATGCAAATGCTTGGCGACGACGGGGCTTAGTTTGTCCGGACGCGTTTCGCTGTAGAGATTGTTGGCGTCGATCACCGGCGGCATGCCGGGAACCGTTTGAATCGCCCGCGGCGATGCTTCTCCGGCGACAACCCTTGACGCCAAAGCGCCGAGCAGCGTCACAAGAAGAGCCACAGTTAACGTAGCGCGAACCTCAGCGTGCCGCATGAAGTTTCCCTCCGACAAACGTATTGGTCACCGGCTCAGCGGTGCACCGAGCGGTTGGCAAATGTTAGATGAAAAGCTTCAGGATTTCGAGAGTTGCTGCTATGCGGCGGTTTTTTTCTTGTGTTTCTGCATCGCCCAGTAGACGTTTTCAGGTTTGAGTGGAAGATCGTAGATGCGGACACCAATCGCATCTGCGACGGCATTGCCGATGGCGGCCGGTGTCGGTGCCAGTCCGGGCTCGCCGAGTCCTTTGGCACCGTAAGGTCCTTCGGGTTCGGCGCACTCGACGACAATTGAAATCAGCTCTGGAATATCCAGTGAAGTCGCCAGATGGTAGTCGAGAAAGGATGGATTACGCACTTTGCCGGTCGCGTCCACGACCATTTCTTCGTGCAACGCCGAACCGATCCCCATCACGACGCCGCCCTCAATCTGAGCGACGCAATTGAGCGGATTGATCGCCTTGCCGACGTCGTGGGCGGCCGACATGCGCAAAACGCGAACTCGACCGCTGTCTTCGTCCACGGCAACTTCCGCCGCCTGGGTCGCATACATATAAAACGCGGAAGCGTGATCGCTATGGCCGGTTTCCAGATCCAAGTCTTTGCCGATCTCGTAAGTGTACGACCCGTCACCGCGCACTTCACCGTTGATGCCAAGCTTGCGCCGCACCACTTCGCCAATCGGCAGCGCCTGCTGCGGCTGAGCTTTCAAAAAAACCTTGCCGTCCGCATAGCCGAGCTCTTTCATCTCGGCTTCGAGCATCGGTCGTGCGGCTTCCATGATTTGTTCGCGCGCATGGATGGATGCGCGCCGCACCGCGTTACCCATATGATAGGTGCTGCGGCTTGAAGTCGTCGAGGCATCGTAGGGGATCACGTCCGTATCGAGCGGATGCATACGGACTTTTTCCATGGGCACTTTGAGCTCTTCAGCAGCGACCTGAGATAGAATCGTGTTACAGCCCTGGCCGATTTCGACGGTGCCTGCGAGCACGGTAACCTCGCCTTTGGCATTGACCATCACTCCGGCAGCCGACGTCGTCGGCGAGCGGGTCGGCTTCTGAATGCAAGCGAAGCCCTTGCCGATCTTGACACCAGGGTTGGGGTTCGGCGATTTCTTGCCGTAATCGATCGCCTCCGTCGCCTTAACCAATGTCTCTTTCAAGCCGACCGCATGGAGCCGCTCACCCCAATAGGACAGATCGCCTTCGACGAAAATATTTTTCATCCGAATTTCGATGGGATCCATGCCGAGACGGCGCGCGATCTCGTCCATCTGCTGCTCACCCGCCCAGGCGCCCTGGGGAATGCCATAGCCGCGGTACGATCCGGCGATAGGCTTGTTCGTGTAAACCGCGTAGCCGTCGACTTTGACGTGGGGGATGCGATACGGGCCCGGCGCAGGTAAGCTCCCGCGGATGCAGACCGTCGGACTTTTTTCGGCGTAAGCGCCGGCGCCCCAATAGATGGTCATCTCCCGCGCCATCAAGGTGCCGTCCTTTTTGACTCCGGTTTTTGAATAAACCACAGCCTCGTGGCGCGTCAGCGTCGAAATAAAAGTTTCTTCCCGGTTGAATTTTACGCGCACGGGCCTGCCGTTGGTGTGAAACGCGAGCGCCACGGCAATGGGCTCGACTTTCAGTCCGCCTTTAGAGCCGAACCCGCCTCCTTGGAGTGGATTGATGAAGCGGATTTTTTCCTTCGGCATGTTCAAGGCTTCGGTAATCTCATGCAGCGCACGAAATGGCGCATCGTTGGCCACCCAGATGGTCAAACGACCCGATTCTTTATCGAACCGCGCGTGCGCGGAGTGTGGCTCCATCGCGGCGTGCTGGATGATGGGAACGAAATATCTTTCTTCGAGCACCAGATCGGATTCTTTGAAACCTTGCTCGACGTTCCCCGTGCGCAGCTTGAAGTGTTCGGCGACGTTGGGCATTGCGCCCGGCACGATGAATTCGGCCTTGCGGTATTTATCAAAGTCCTCGTGGATCGCTACGCAACCTGGTTTGCATGCTTCTTCCGGGTCGGTGTACACCGGCAGGTCTTCGTATTCGACCTCGAGCAATTTGACCGCGGCTTGCGCGGTATCTTCATCCTCTGCAGCTACGGCAGCGACAGGCTCCCCGATGAAACGGACTTTACCCTGCGCCAAGAAGGGTTTGTCTTTGACGGACTCTCCGTGTGTCCAGGGTATGTCTTCACCAGTAACGACAGCCACGACGCCGGGAAGCTTTTTCGCCTTTTCGGTGTTGATGCGTTTAATCCGAGCATGCGCTCTGGTGCTGAACAGGGTTTTCCCGTAGAGCATGTTGGGTAGAACAAGATCGTAGCCGTAAACCGCGCTGCCAGTTATTTTCTCCTCAGCGTCGACCCGCTGAACCGGTTTGCCTATGACTGTGAGTTCGGACATTTTAACTCCTGAGAATCGAGGATTGATGATCGAGAATGGCGATCTTCGGTCCGCTATCTTCTATCCTCTGCTTTCGCTGCCACGGAGAATTGCTGCGGCATCCTGGACGGCCTGGATAATTTTTGCATAGCCCGTGCAGCGACAGAGATTGCCGGATAGCGCATATCGAATATCGCCTTCGGTCGGGTTCGGATTTTCATCGAGCAGCGCTTTCGACATCATCAGCATGCCGGGGGTGCAGTAGCCGCACTGGGCACCGCCATCCTGGAGAAACGTTTTTTGCACCGGATGAAGCTCAGGGCCGATCTTCAAACCCTCGATGGTCACAATGTCCGCGCCGTCGAGCTCTCCTGATAAAACCAGACAGGAATTCACGGGCTTGCCGTTCAACATGACCGTGCATGCACCGCAATCTCCCGTGCCGCAGCCTTCTTTGGTTCCGGTGAGACCGATCTCATCACGCAGCAGATCGAGAAGCAGTCGATGCGTCGGCGCTTCGCGGCTGACCGATTTCCCGTTCAGCGTGAACTGAATTTTTGTTTTCATGTGAATCCGGTTTGTAGGGGCGACTGGCCGGTCGCCCCTACCAGTTTTCTAGTATCTTCTATCCCGACGCTCGACCCAGGATTTCGCAGGGCCGACGGCGGCGTTGAGCAATGCCCGTTTGGTCATCGCTCCGACCATGGCGCGCCGGTAATCGGCGCTCGAACGGACATCGCTGATCGGCTTTGCTTCCTCGGCGGCAATGTTCCCCGCCTTCTCTGCTAACGATTCGCTGAGGATCTGCCCTTCGAGCGTGCTCTCCGCGCGCTTGGCGCGGATCGGTGTCGGCGCTACCGCACCGAGCACAATGCGCACGCCGGAGCAGGTTTTTTTTTGGGTTTCGAAGTTGAAAGCGACTGCAACGCCGACGTAAGCGAGATCCATCATCTCGCGCGGCGAAAACTTAATATATTCGCCGACAAGGCCCGACGGCGTCTTGGGTATGACAATTTCCGTCAGAATCTCGTCCGCGCTGAGCACGCTTTGTCCAGGCCCCCTAAAGAATTCTTCCAGAGAAATCGAGCGTTCGCCAGCGGCACCGCTGATTTTCGCTGTCGCGTTGAGCGCAATCAGCGCAGGCGCCGTATCGGCCGACGGCGTAGCGTTGCACATATTGCCGCCAATGGTGGCGCGATTTCTGATCTGTATCGAGCCCACTTCGGCGGCGCTTTGTGCTAGAAACTGAAACTTTTTTTTGATTGTCGGCGAGGTTTCGATCTCGTACATCGTGGTGAGCGCGCCGAGACTGATGCTGCCATCGGGATTTTCTCGGATGCCGCTGATGCCGGGTACCCGTTTCAAATCGACGACGTAATTGGGCAGCAAGCCCTTCTCCTTCATCGCGATGACGAGGTCGGTACCGCCAGCCAGAAAACGGCCGCCGGGGCCTTTCTCTTTCAGTAAGCGGCTCGCTTCTTGGAGCGTCGCCGGCTGATAAAAATCAAAAGGTTCCGTTCGTTTCATAGAAAGTGCTGGGCGATGAGGACTGAGGACTGAGAATAGCTCAGTCCTCAGCACTCGTTACGCAGTCCTTATATCAGCGGTTTGAGAGCCTTGCCGACGGGTTTGCCGCACGGCTCGCCATCGCGCATTTGCACATGGCCGCGCACCACCGTCAGCACCGGCATGCCTTTGACTTTCCAGCCGTGCCAAGGCGAAGGTTTGTTCTTACTGTGCAGTTTGTTGACATCGATGGTGGATTCCTTATCCATGTCGACCACCGTGATGTCGCCGTCGGAGCCAAGCCGGATCGCACCTTTCTTTGGATAGACCTGCCAAACTTTCGCGGGATTCTCGGCAGCCACTTTGACGTATTGATTGAGCGTCAGCCGGCCTTTGTTCACTTCAGTCAAAATCAGCGGTACGCCGGTTTCCACTCCGCAAAATCCCGAGATGCAGTCCCAGATCGCTGGTTTGGTAAGCTTGCCGTAAAGATCGGAGCCTTTTTCCTCAAGAGTGTGAGGCGAGTGGTCGGTGGCCAGCATATCGACATAACCCTCGCGCAATCCTTGCCAGAGGACTTCGGCGTGGTCCTTGGTGCGCACGGGCGGATTCATCTTGAGCAGTGAGCCGACGTTGTCCATATCGTTCGGCTCGCGGAGCAAGTAGTGTGGGCCCGTTTCCGCCGTAACCCTCAAGCCGCGCGCCTTGGCATCGCGCACCATATAAGCCGCTTGTTTAGAGCTCATATGAAAAACGTGCAGCTTGGTGCCAAACGTCTCGGCAAAAAAGAGCGCGTGATGCACCGATTCGGCTTCGCAGATATCCGGACGAGAGGCTTCCCAGTACCGGGCGTCGTTTTTATTCTCCTGTTTCAGCTTATTCGTGCAGTAGGCCATGATCTGACGGTTTTCGGCATGAATGCCGAGCGGCAGTTTCGATTGGGCGATGTAGTCGAACGCTTCCATGCACATGCCGTCATCGGGGAAGGGCAGATTCCCGATCGTCTCCCCGAAAAAGATCTTGTAGCCGATGACGCCGGCTGCGGCCATCGGCAGAATATCCTTGGTGTTCGTTTGCACCACGACGCCCGTGATCCCAAAATCGACCAGCGACTTGGCTTCGCCGAGCTCTTTCTTGACTTTCACCTGTTCGGCATCGGCGGTCGGCGGAACGGTATTGGGCATGTCAACCACCGTCGCAATGCCGCCGCAGACGGCGGCGGTTGAGCCGGTGGCAAAATCTTCCTTGTGAGTCATGCCGGGCTCGCGGAAATGAACGTGCCCGTCGAACAGTCCGGGTAAAATGTGTTTGCCTTTGACGTCTATTTCCTCTTTGCCCTGGGGCAATGAATCGTCGGCGCCGATCGCGACAATGACCTCATTGCTGATCGCTACGCCGCCTTTGAAGGTCGCGTCGGGTGTGACCACCCAGCCGTTTTTGATGACTAAATCTGCTGCCATGATTTTTCCTTTCTGCTTTGTTTTTTGTCTTGCGAATGGCTCGGGACTCTGCGGCCGCGAATCGCATGGCGCTGTCTGAGATCGGCCATGACGTTCTTTTGTCCGGCCTGAATATGATTCCGGAGCACGGCGACGGCTGCGACCGGATCGCGCCGCTCCATCGCCTCCAGTAATCGTAAATGTTCCTCATGCGCGGTCAAGCCACGGGCAGGATCATAAAGTCCATCGGTGCGGCGCTTGAGCACGATCCGCTCGAAAACGTGACGCAGCATGTTCTTCAAAGTTTGATTACCAGCGAGCTCGGCGATCGCGAGATGCACGTCTTGATCATAAACCAACCGTTCGCGGGTGAATCGTTTTTCGACATCGTGCCCGTAGGAATTGATCTTGGCGCGCAGGCGCGCGAGAGCCGCGTCGGTGAGATTGGCAATCGCTTTTTCCACAGCGAACGCTTCCAGCGCCTCGCGAAGTTCGTACAGCTCTTCGGCCTCTTGCATTCTAATTTCTTTGCAGGTAAAACCCCGATTCGGTAGAAAGGAGACGTATCCTTCCTGGACAAGTCTAGTCAAGGCTTCGCGTACCGGAGTCCGACTTACGCCGAGACGTTCACTCAGCTGTTGGTGATGCAGTTTCTGTCCCGGCAAAATCTCGTTGCAAAGAATCAGGGTTTTGATTTGGTTGTAAACGCGGGCTGAGAGATTTTCTACGGCGCGCGTTTTTGATTTACGTTTTTTCAGCGAAGCCGCCACATTGGATATTTTTGTATGCAAAACTTTATGCAACGTTGCGGAACCTATCCGATCCGCAAAGTGATGTCAATGTAGGTTCTCACGCTTGCAAAAACAATTGGAAATGATAAGGAGTCATGCGATTTGAACGGCGCATTCATGACTTGGACATCTCTAGAGAAACCATTTCAGGCGTAAACGCCGAGCAACTTTTCAAGGAGGCAATGTGGCACAGACGAAGTTACAGGCGATCGGCTTGCGGCACGAATACTACCAACCACGAACGGGCGGTAGGCTGCTAGCGCTGGACCAAGTGAATCTCGAGGTGCACGACGGCGAGTTCGTGACCATCGTCGGTCCGAGCGGCTGCGGCAAAACCACCTTCATCAACCTTTGCGACGGACTGCTCAAGCCGACAGCCGGAAAAATAACCATCGACGGGAAGCAGGTGACCGGCCCGGGGATCGATCGCGGTATGGTGTTTCAGGATTCCTGCCTGATGCCCTGGCGAACCGTGTTCAAGAACGTGATCTTCGGTCTTGAATGTCAAGGTCTCGATCACGGTTCAGGCGAGGAGCGCGCACGCGATTTTATCAAGCTCGTGGGATTGCAGGGATTCGAAGACCATTTTCCCCACGAGTTATCCGGCGGTATGCAACAGCGCTGCAACCTCGCGCGCGCTTTGACCGTCGATCCCAAGATCTTGATCATGGACGAGCCGTTCGCTGCGCTGGATGCGCAAACGCGCGAAATCATGCAGGCCGAGCTGTTGCGGATCTGGCGCGAATCCGGAAAGACCGTGCTGTTCATCACGCATCAGATCAACGAGGCGATTTTTCTTGCCGATCGCGTGATTGTCTTCGGCGCGCGTCCGGGTAGAGTCAAAAAGATGATTCCCATCGACTTGCCGCGCCCACGGGATCTATCGATCAAACGCGATCCAAGATTTCTCCAGTACGAAGATCAGCTTTGGACCTTGATTGAGGAAGAAGTCAAGAAGACGATGATCGCCGACCAAGTCATCCACAACATAAACGCCTAAGTTTAGACGGGACTGGATATGGGGAATCGTGTCAGTTCCCAATCCCTGATCCTCATAGGCTGCACCCTCTTTGTTCTGTATCTCGCCGGAGTTCCACTCCTGATGCTGCTTTACGGCAGCGTCAGGAGTGCGCCCATCGGCGAACCCGGCGCTACCTACACGATTCAAAACTACGTCAAGGCTTACTTCGATAAGGAGTTCTACTTACTCCTGCTCAATTCGGTTTACTACGCGCTCGGCACCTGCACTTTGACTTTTTTGATCGGCACTTTTCTCGCCTGGGTGAGCGAACGCACCAATACGCCGCTCAAAAAGCTGTTTGTGGTGATGTCGCTGATCCCGTTCATTATCCCGGGTATTCTCAGCACGATCTCGTGGATTCTTCTGCTCAGCCCGAAGATCGGTTTGATCAACATCGTCGTCAAAGACATTCTGCGTCTCGAATCCGCTCCGTTTAACGTTTATTCGATGTGGGGAATGATCTGGGCAGAGTCGATCCATCTTTATCCCTTGGTTTTTCTTCTGATGTCCGCGGCCTTCCGCAACATGGATACCTCGTTGGAAGAGGCGGCATTGGCTTCGGGCTCGAGCACCTTTCAAACCTTCTGCCACGTGACGCTACCGCTTATGCGCCCGGCAATGTTTAGCTTGTTGTTGATCAATTTTGTTCGCGGCATCGAAGCCTTCGAAGTCCCGGCACTGATCGGTGTGCCGGCGAAAATTTCCGTCTTCACAACAAAAATTTTTCTGGCCATCCACCAGTTTCCGTCCGATTTCGGCTTGGCGGGCGCCTACGCCGTGACCCTATTGGCGATCAGCACGGTCGGTGTTCTGTTGTACGGTAAACTGACGCGCAAAGAAGAGCGTTACGCAACGGTGACCGGCAAAGGATATCGCCCGCGTGTGATCGACTTGGGCAGTTGGAAGTATCTGACCCTCGGCATTTCGTTTCTGATATTTTTGCTGGCCGTGATCTTACCGGTCTTCGTATTGCTCTGGTCTTCTTTTATTCCTTACTACGGCGTGCCGTCGCGGGAATTGATGGCCAAAATGACTTTTGCCAATTATCAGTACATCATTAATTATCCGCTGGCGCTTACGGCGTTCAAGAACAGTTTTTATCTATCGGTCGGGTCGGCGACGCTGGTGATGCTGCTCACTTCCGTGATCGCGTGGATTACCGTCAAAACGAGATTGCCCGGGAGAGCGTTGCTCGACAATATAACCTTTATTCCGATCGCGATGCCAGGCATCGTGCTCGGCGTCAGCTTGATCTGGGTATATTTGACTCTGCCGATTCCGATCTATGGCACGATCTGGGTATTGCTGCTCGCGTATCTTACGAAGTTCATGCCCTACGGCATCCGCGCAGCGTCGGCATCCATGATTCAGATCAACAAAGAGCTGGAGGAAGCCTCGCTGACGGCGGGTGGGACATGGTTTCAGACTTTTCGCAAAGTCGTGCTACCGTTATTGATGCCGGGATTTACTGCCGGATGGATTTACATCAGTATCATTGCCTTGAGAGAGCTCTCGACTTCGATCTTGCTTTATTCTTACAACAGCACGGTGCTGTCGATCATGGCCTTCGACCTTTGGGAGGGCGGTCAGTACACCTATGTATGCGCGCTCGGCGTTTTGATGGTGCTGTTGTTAATCGCGATGGCGTTCACGGCGCGAAAGCTCGGGGCGAGAATCGGTATAGCGGAATAGTCGTTTTCAAGATTCAGGTTTGGACTGTCGCGGCTGCGCGGATCCAGGCCCGTTCGGAGGAGAGATGGCGGAAACACGAGAAATGGTACAGATCGAAGCGCTGGAGAAATATTTCGGCGAAGACAAGGAGCGCGTTCACGTGCTCAAGGGCGTCACGCTGAATATTCCAGAGGGATCGCTTTACACCTTTCTTGGCCCCAGTGGTTGCGGCAAGACTACGACGCTGCGCTGCGTCGCCGGTTTGGAGCGGCCGGATGGCGGAAAGATCAGCATCGCCGGCCATACGGTATTCGCTTCTGGCGAGCGCGTTTATGTGCCGACCAACAAGCGGCCGATCGGCATGGTATTCCAGTCTTATGCGATTTGGCCGCATATGACAGTCGCGGAGAACGTCGCCTATCCGTTAACCATCCACCGACGGCCCAAGGATGAAGTTAAGCGCAGGGTCGGCGACGTTTTGAAAATCGTCGGCCTCGATGGATTGGAGGATCGTCCGGCGCCGAAACTTTCCGGCGGCCAGCAACAGCGCGTCGCGTTTGCGCGAGCGCTCATCAACGAGCCGAAGGTCATGCTGCTCGACGAGCCGCTCAGTAACCTTGATGCGAAACTGCGCGTGCAAATGCGTTCGGAGATCAAGTCGCTGCAGCGCCGCACTCACATCACGACGATTTTCGTCACCCACGATCAGGCCGAAGCGCTGGCGATTTCGGATCAAATCGCGGTCATGCACGGCGGCGTCTTGATCGAAGTCGGCTCTCCGCATCAGCTATATACCCGGCCAAAACGCAGATTCACCGCGACGTTCCTGGGATTGACCAACCTGATCGAGGGTAAGGTGGTCGAGATCGACGGCGACAGCAAGCCGGGAAAGTTGGAAACCAAAAAAGGGATTTTGACCTTTATTCCATCGACCGATCTAAAAAGGAATCAGGCGGCGGTGATCTCGATCCGGCCGGAAAATATTCCATTGTACAAAGAGCGGCCGCAAGGATTGGAGAACGTGCTTGAAGGAAAAGTCACCGAAGCCATTTTCATGGGCGATGCCTATCAATGCAAAGTCGCCGTCGGCGATGACTTGCTCGCGGTTCATACGCATCCATTCAACGCCGTTCATCTCGGCGACAAAGTTTATTTGCAGTTGGATCCGCGAAGTTGCAACGGTCTTCCGGCGGACGATAAGGAAGGTATTGATGAATCGATGCTGGGGGAATAGAATCCTTCAAACAGAATTCGAAAGGAGACTGTCCAAATGACAGCACTAGAGGCTAGGAAACTGGCCGAAGATGAGATGAAAGCAGGAAAGACGCCCAAGTATAAGGACCTGCGCGATTGGCTCGAGATCGTCGACAGCATCGGCGAGCTGAAGAAAGTGGATGGAGTAGATTGGAATCTCGAAATGGGAACGTTGGCCGAGATCTTCGCCCGACAATCGAAGAGCGGTGTCACACCGGCGGTTTTGTTCGATAACGTTCCGGGTTATCCGAAAGGATATCGAACTCTTTTCGCGCAAAACGCTTCATTCAAACGGATGGCGTTGAATCTTGGCCTCGACATGAACCTTTCCAGTTTGGACCTGGTGCGTGCATTCCGACAAAAACTCGTTACCCACGAAGCGATCAAACACAAAGTCGTCAGCAAAGGTCCGATTCTGGAAAACGTCGACTCGGGTGACAAGGTCGACCTGCTCAAATTTCCCGTTCCTTTCATGCATGAGCTCGACGGCGGCCGCTTTATCGGTACCGCGTGTCTGGTCACGACGCGTGACCCGGATGAAGGTTGGGTAAACTTCGGCGCTTACCGCGGCATGGTACATGACAAGAACAGCATGGGACTGTACATTTCGCCGGGCAAGCACGGCAGCATTCAGCGCAACAAGTACTTCGAGCGCGGCAAACCTTGCCCTGTAGTTGTCTCCGTCGGCCAGGATCCGGTGCTCTTCATGGTCTCGGGAAACGAGATCGACTACGGCGTTTCCGAATTCGATTATGCCGGTGGATTGAAGGGCGCGCCGATCGAAGTGATCGAAGGGAAATCCACGGGACTTCCATTCGCGGCCAACGCGGAAATCGTCATCGAGGGCTGGATGGATCCGACCGACCGCAAAACCGAAGGTCCGTTCGGCGAATGGACCGGCTATTATGCCAGCTCCAGCCGTCCGGAGCCGGTGATCCGCGTCGAAAATATTTATTATCGTAACGATCCGATTCTCTGCTGCGCTCGCCCCGGACGCCCGCCGTCGGATTATTCGATTGCCAAGTGCATGGTGAAAGCCTCGCTGATTTGGGAGCAAGTCGAGAAAGCCGGCGTTCCGGACGTCAAAGGCGTGTGGTGTCACGAAGCCGGCGGCGGTCGCCTGCTGAATATCATTTCAATCAAGCAACGCTATCCCGGTCACGCGCGCCAGGCGATGCTCGCGGCGTCGCAGGTGCATGCGGGCGCGTATCTCGGCCGTTACGTCATCGTTGTCGATGAAGACATCGATCCGACCAACACGTTCGACGTGCTTTGGGCTCTCGCCAGCCGTTCCGATCCGGTGGAATCGATCGAGATTCTGCGCCGCTGCTGGAGCGGACCGCTCGATCCGCGCATTCACCCCAGCAAGAAGGGCTTTAACTCTCGCGCCGTCATCGATGCCTGCCGGCCGTTCGAGTGGATGAAAGACTTTCCGCCGGTTGCGGAATCTTCGCCGGAGTTGCGCGACAAGATCTACAACAAGTGGAAGAAAATCATCGAAGCTTAATTTGTGTAACACTTGCGGAAAAAAAGGCGACCGCTCATCACGGTCGCCTTTTTTATTTCGAGCCGAAACCTCTTAGGGCCTCGCCCAATTTGCTACATCGTAACTTCTCATTTGAGTCGGTCTGAAACCGATTGCCCGAGTAGCGCCAGCGTATCGAGCGCGGATAACCGAAGTTTCACACCCCTGACAACAGCGAGCGTCCTCCTGTGTCGGGTCTTAGACGAAGTTAACTGAAGAACTAGGGATCCCGTTCACGTTGACACTCCTCGCTGCCCGAGGCTATAAGTGACTATCCTGCGGAGGTGAAGCATGGCAAAGCTCAGGCACATTGCGTTCATTTCGAAGCAACCGAA